>CXWL01001734.1_pt1 | contig 11603 bp, 7 predicted proteins | sample 590931 | NCBI WGS metagenome assembly CXWL01 (sample SAMEA3498368, study PRJEB10139) | groundwater metagenome | biome: water well; material: biofilm material | place: Germany | collected 2015-04-27 | reverse complement strand
TTTTAGGAATGCGAGCGCGTGGTCCGTGGCCCCATCCATCGCCACCGTGAGCCGCCGCCCGCCTGCCACCGCCGGCACATGAATGACACGCACAACGTCGGCATATTCCGCGTCTTCGCCGCTTAGACTGGCCAGGCGGTTGGGCGCGTGCATGAGGAACTCCTCGTTGAAACGGCTGCCCGGCTCATCGGGATACAGGGGCAGGTAGTGAATGTCGGCCTCCACCAGATCCTGGAAGAAATGCGTACCAAACGAAACTTCCGGGGCAAATCCGTTCTTGTGCCGTGCAACTTCGATCAGCAAACGGCAGCGGTTGATGTCCGCGTAGCGAATGGGAACACCCAGCAAAATGTCGTTGCTTCCCCATCGCCCGGGACCGATCAACACGAATGACTTCGGCGGAAGCGCATGATTCACATGGCCCACGGCGCGGGCGACTTCGTTTCGCTGTTGGCGACTGGGCACGGCATCGTAGGCGGCCGGGTCCACGTACACGATGTACTCGATTCCCTCGAGAAGGCCGGTCCGCACGTAACGGTGGGCACCAAAGATGATATCCTGCTCGGGTACTCCTGTGGGCACCTTGACGGGCGCGGCTTCCTTGGCCTGGGACTGTGTGCGGCATTGCAGCAAATAGAACTTCTCGCCGTCGCAGGCAAACTCCACGTCCACGGGCATGCCGTATTCCTGTTCCAGACGCTGGAGCATGCCCCGCAAGCGAGGCACGAACGGGGTTTCTCGCAGCAGCTTGTCGAAGGTGATGCACAACTGCGAAGGTTCCGCGTCCACGTGCAGGCCGGTGGGGGCATAGATGTCCCCGTCGCGGTGCAGAGAGACGATCTTGTCGAGCATGGGGAAGTCCATGCCGTGGGCAAGCAATTCCTGCAACCGTACCGTCTGAAGACGGTTCTTCTTGAGATCGATGACGTCAATATTGTGCTGCGCGCAGCGGACGATATCCGTCACCGATGATTCCGGTCGAAGCGTCGGATGCCCCATGGCGACCATGCGCGGATAGTCGGCCCCGCTACGATCCACCGCCCGCGTTCCCAGGCCCATTACCAATCGAAGCAAGCCGTCTTCACGCTTGATGCGCGGCGACCAGCGGTATTCATTCCGCGAAAACCCCACGCCCGCGAAGGCCGGCAGAAAATAGTCGCCGAACTTGAACCCCACGACCTTTTGAATCAGCACCGCCATTTCTTCCACATAGTCGATGAGGTTGTGCTCGCGGCGATACAGGATGGGATCGGGGGCCATGATGCTCGCATACACCTCAGCGATAGCGCCCAGCAGAATACGCAGGCGATGCTCCAGATCAGGGCCCTGATTGGCCACGAAGACGCTGGCATACTTTCCGCAGAACGCCGTGCCCAGGCGGTCTTCCAAAAGGCTCGAGGACCGGACGATGAGCGGGTGATTGCCGATTTGTCCGAGGATGCGCCGAAGCTCGTGCACGACTTTCAGGGCGAATTCCCCGTTGCGGAACACGCCCTTGATCAGCGGGTAATCGCGGGTGACCTCATCGATCGGTTTGTATTTCTGACTTTGGTACTCATCGAGCCGGTTGAGCCGGATGAAGTCTTCGACCACGTCGCTGCGCAGGTACCACGATTCCGGGATCGCCAGCGGCAAAAAGACGTTGGGGTCCTTTTCGATCGCTGCCAGGATCCGATGAGCGAGCATCATGCCGCCCGCTTTGCCGCCAATCCGGCCTATTCCGGTATCGCTCCCCACCATGCGCCGGGTGATGTCTTCGAAGTCGCGTATCTGCAAATGGTTCTTGGCGATGCCGATGAACTCGAGTTGGTCGCTGACCAGGTGCCGGGTCAGGGCTACGCGCGTCCCCATCACTTCCGCCGGAGCCAGCCGCGTTTCTCCCAGCGGCAGCTTGCAAAAGCGTTGGATCATGTCCGACAATTCTCGAAAGGAAACGTTGCCGCGGTTGGCTGACGTTTCGAGATTGAAAACTTCTTCACGCTTAAGCGTGAGGTTTACTAGATCGTCGATGTCGGCCAGTGAAAAATGTTTGCTTACGTACTCGCGCGTAATTGCTTCGACGTGAGCGCGCTCCCGGGCATCCCACCGCGGGCGCTCCGGCTGATTCGGGTCGTGCTGCACTTCCGCCACCCGTTCCCCGGCCCTTACGCGCGCCTGGTCGTGAATCTCATCGATGGTGGCCACCTCCCGGCGGTGTAGCTCCATGAGGAGTTCACGGTGGATTCGCTCCGCCAGGTGCGGACGGGCTTCGATATGCTCGTTCAGGCGTTGGGAAACCACCTCGATGGCGGTTGCGTCATTCATGCTGGGTGCGTCGTTCATGGCGGATACGTCATCCATGCTATTTTGAATCCCTCTCCCTCTCAGGGAGAGGGAAGGGTGAGGGTAACATTTCAGGACAGCAAAAGGTTCTTGGGCATTTTCGCAGTTTGCGGGTGTCCTGCAAGCTCAATGGAGTTGCGTCGAGATTCGATCTGCACGATAAACGCACTCGAATGAGCCTCCTCGACGATCAGATGTTTCGACAGGCAGCGCAGTTGCTTTCAAGCTGGAGGCGGTCTGTGTTGATTTCTCACGCCAAGCCCGACGGCGACGCCATCGGGTCGTTGCTCGCCATGCACTCCCTGCTAAGTGCGCGGGGTATTCAAGCCACTCCTTTGTTGTTTGAGAGCCTCCCGGTTCGCTACGCATCGTGGGTCAGGCAGGGGGATTTCGCCGTGGGCGATGCGAACAATTCTGCCGACATTCTTCAGCACGCCGACGGGGTCGTGATCGTCGATACTTGTTCCTACAGCCAGCTCGAACCGGTGGCCGACTGGCTGAAAAAAACGTCGCTGCCCAAGCTGGTCATCGACCACCACGGTACGCGCGATCCACTGACGGAGCACCTCCTGATTGACGAGACGGCCGCAGCGACCTGCTTGATCATTTATGAATTCGCTCAGTCCGTCGGGTGGTCGATTGACGTTGCGACCGCATCGAGCCTATTTGTAGGCTTGTCCACGGACACAGGCTGGTTTCGCCATTCCAACACCGACGCCCGGGCACTGCATACCGCGGCTGATTTGCTTTCGCGCGGCGTGAAGGCGTACGAACTATTCGAGTCGCTCTACCAGCAAGACTCCGCCAGTCGCGTACGCCTCATGGCCGAAGCCTTGGATACCCTTGAGTTACACTCCTCGGGCCGCGTCGCGCTGATGTGCCTTACTCGCGAGTCGTTCGCCCGCGCCCAGGCCACACCCGCCGACACGGAAGACATCGTCAACGAACCACTCCGCATCGCTTCCGTGGTCGTTTCGGTGCTGTTGGTGAACCAGGGCGACGGTGTCATCCGCATCAATTTCCGCAGCAAAGCGCCCGATCCACTCGGAACTCGCCCCAACGTGGACGTATCTGCCATCGCAAAAGAGTTCGGAGGCGGCGGCCACCGCCACGCCGCCGGCGCTCGAAGCAAGGAAACTCCGGCTGGTGTTCGCGAGAAAGTCCTCGCCCGACTCCAAACGACGCTGGGGTCTTGAATCGAATTCTGTCATTCGATCGATAGCGTTGGAGTCAAAGTCCGCAGGCTTGACCGAATGCTCACCTGCCCCGCTGCGGCCGCGACCACCTTATGGATGGACTCAATCACATAGTCCGGGGTGTCAGAGAAAAGTTTCTCCGGAGCGCCAGCGTCACCTTGCAATCGGATGCCTACATTCAGTGGAATTTCGCCCAAAAACGGAACGCCCAACTCCTTCGCCGAGTTCTTTGCTCCGCCGTGATCGAAAAGCTCGTCGCGATGACCGCATTTCGGACAAAGGTAATAGCTCATGTTCTCGATGATGCCAAGGCAGGTCACATTAAGCTGTTCGTACATCCGCACCGCCCGCCGCGCGTCGATCAAGGCCACGTCCTGCGGAGTACACACAACGATCGCTCCGGTGAGCGGAATCTGCTGTGCCAGCGTCAACGGCACGTCGCCCGTACCCGGCGGCAAGTCCACAATCATGTAGTCGAGTTCGCCCCATTCGACTTGCTCAAGAAACTGCTTTACGACCCCGTGCGCCATCGGTCCACGCCAGATCAGCGGCTTGTCCCGCTCCACCATGAACCCGATGCTCATGATCTTTACGCCGCCGGCCAGCGGCGGCAGGATCATATTCCCGGTCACTTTCGGCTGGTGGCCTTCGATGCCGGTCATTGTGGGAATGCTGGGGCCATACACGTCGGCGTCCAACAGTCCCACCTTCGCCCCCATGCGATGCAATCCATAGGCTAGCAGCACGGCCACCGTGCTCTTGCCGACGCCGCCCTTGCCCGCGCCTACCGCGACGATATTTTTGACCAGCGGGAGCGCACCCGACGCGGGACGGCTCGAACGCACTTGTGCGCTCCACTCGATTTCGACGGTTTGGACTCCGGCCAGACTTTTGAGAGCGCGGTCCACGTCCGACTGAATCTGGTCCTTCATGGGACAGGCCGGGGTGGTCAATTCCAGGAGGAGCCGGACCGTATGATCGGCGATGGTGACGCCCTTCACCATGTTCAGCGACACGATGTCGCGGTGCAGTTCGGGGTCTTTCACGCCGCGGAGCTTGTCGAGCACTTGAGCTTCGGTCACCTGGGTCATCGTTTTTCCTTTAGCCTATGATGTTCGTGACCGGAACCAGCGTGCCGGAAACCACAAATCTCTACCGTATAGTGCGTCCGGCGGCCTTTTTCGGCAAGGTTGAAACAGAACAAATTGCGACGTATGCTCGTGGTGATGGGTTGTACTGGGAGCGAAAAAATGATGATTACCAAAACATGCTTGAAACTTCTCGCCGTGAGTGTCGTCTTTGTTGCTTTTCAGGCATCGGCCACGCGGGCCGATGAGACCGCAGACAAAATCGCGGAACTCAAAAAATTGCGCGAAAAAATCCCCACGTTACACATGGTGGCCACTTCCATCTCCAGATCGGGCTCGGGGACCCGCGAGTTGCGCATCGAGTCGTGGGAGAAGAACGCCGACGGAAAGCATATGTACAAGCGGTGGGTGACCGCGATAACGGAACCCGGAACTCCCAAGGAGCAGGCCGCGGCACCAATCTTGATGATTAGAGACGGGGTCACCGCCTGGCGCGAACTGGATCTGGGTGACAAGAAACTGGTTTTCACAGGCAAGTCCGAAATGCGCAATGAATACACAGACATTGAGCCGCTTCTTAGCTCCGGCGTCGCCAGAATCAGCAACGGCGGCAAGCTGCTAGACCAGCCATGCGTGCTGCTGGAAATCCGCGAGAAGGCCAATCCGGATGACCTCATTGCTTCGTACTGGATCAGCGAGCGCCACGGAATCGTGCTCAAAAGCGTCGTCGAAAGCACCGGCGCAACCATCACCGAGATGAAGGTGGCCGAACTTGAAGTGGACGAGGCCATTCCGGGTTCGCTGTTCACCTACAGGCCGCCGGCCGACGCTCAGATTATCGAGGACAAATCGGCGAAGTCTGGGAAGACCGACTGAGACGGCCCCGTATTTTCGCTCGCATTTGCCCAGGCGCACATTTCCATGGCATCGAAACGACGCTGGCGACTCATTGGAATGGTCACCGTCGGAGGGGCCATTCTGCTCGCGGCCCTGGGGATCGTCCTTTCTCAGCGGCAAGTCCGAAGTCTTACTGACAGGCTCTCCTCGCAGCTCTATGTTCGCGCTGAGCAAGTTCGCCGGCAAATCGAAGACGACATGCACGCGAATGATCCGGCGTTGACCACGGACGAACGTACCGGCGTGGTCGCCGAGAATCTCGTAGAACGGCACGTCGCGCCATTGCTCCCCAGCGACAATACATTGTGCGTAACTCGAACAAAGCACCAGGACGCGCCCTGGTCGGTTCCGCTTTTTGGACCGTTTTCGGGCTGGATCATCACCCCTACGCCACGCTTTGTGGAAGAACAGCGCCGCACGATCTGGACCCAATCGGCCACCTACCTGAGTGTCACCGCCCTGGCACTCGGAACGCTGGTCTGCGCGATGTGGTTCATGATGCGGCTCGTCCAAAGGGAGATTTCGCTCGCCGAACTCAAATCGAATTTTGTGGCCGACGTTTCCCACGAACTCAAGACGCCCCTGGCGCTCATTCGCATGTACGCCGAAACGCTCCAGTCGGGGCGCATCTCTGGCGACGAAAAAAAGCGAGAATACTACGCGGTCATCGCCCGCGAGAGCACGCGTCTGACAAATCTTATCAACGACATTCTGGACTTCGCCCGCATCGAGGCCGGCGGCAAGGAATACGTCCTACAGCCCACTGACGCCGGCAAGGTGGTCCGCGAGACGTATGAGGCATACCGGCCACAATTGGAGCATCATGGGTTCGAGCATCGTTTGGACATCGCTCCCGGTTTGCCGCGCATCGACGCCGATGCGGACGCGCTGTCGCAGATTTTGGTGAACCTCATTCAAAACTCCATCAAGTACTCCGATGACGATAAATTTCTGGGCATCGAAGTGACCGGCGACGTGCGGCGGGGGCGAAGCGGAGTGTTGATTTCGCTGCACGATCGCGGCATCGGGATTCGACCAGACGACCGGGCGCGGCTGACCGAGGGGTTTTTCCGCTCGCAGGACACGCGCGTCCGACAGCAGGGGGGCACGGGGCTGGGCTTGGCGCTGGTCAAGCGGATCATCGAGGCCCACCACGGCTCGCTGGATATCGAGTCCCGGCTGGTAAAAGGCAGCACGTTTCGTGTCTTCTTCCCGGCCTCCGGAGCGACGGCCGTTTGAGAATCACCGATTGTCGATTTGCGATTGTTGATTCAAGAACACCGAAACGAAAAACTCCAAAAATCCAAACGTCCATGCCGTGGAACGGAGCCTAAAAGGGGTTGGGAGATGAAAGGGATATGAAAGAAGGCAGATTGCCGAGTTCCGACCTGCGACTACGCCATGGATGCTTCCCGAATACCCATTAGCGTAATAGCGCATACGTCCCAAGCCACCAGAACTACCGTTTTGCTCCCCTCTCAGTAGTCCCATAATGTATGTTATGTTGCGTTCATGGCGGCATCAGGCGGGGGGGTAGCTATTCCGCTCCATCTTAATTCTCGGTTGCATGGGAGCATTCAAGCGCTAACTCGCGCTTTCAGCACATGTTACGTTCAAGCGTCCCCGGCTGGATTCGAACCAGCAACCTTCGGATTCGGAATCCGATGCTCTATCCAGTTGGGCTACGGGGACCTGCGGACGAGTCTACTCTTCACCCCTCCGCTGTCAAACAATATCCGTTGAGTTATTCAATGAACATGGCGTCGCCGTAACTGTAAAAACGGTAGCGGGCTGCGATTGCGTGTTGATAGGCTCTGCGTACCAATTCTACGCCGGAAAAAGCCATCACCAACGCCAACAGCGTGCTGCGCGGCAGGTGAAAGTTCGTGAGCAACGCGTCAACCGCGGTCACGCGATGAGGCGGGTGAATGAACAGGTTCGTGGACTCCATCCGCGGCGCATCTTTCCGTTCGCTGCCCAGCACCGTCTCCAGGACCCGTACCACGGTTGTGCCGACGGCCACCACCCGGCCCCCGCGTCGGCGACACTCCTTCCAGTCCGCAGCGGCTTCCTCTGAAATCTCAAATCGCTCGTGGTGCATCACGTGGTCGGCAAGTTGGTCAACCGCAATCGGCTTGAACGTTCCCGCTCCCACGTGCAGCGTGACAAATGCGATCGAAACACCACGCGTGCGAACCCGATCGAGAATCTCGCTGGACAAATGCAAACCCGCAGTCGGGGCCGCCACCGCGCCGGGGTTGCGGGCGTACACCGTTTGGTATCGCTCTCGATCTCCCAACTCGCAATCGGTGCTGGATTCCTTGCGCCGAATGTAGGGCGGCAGAGGCGTGCGCCCCACTCGCTCCAGCACGGCCTCCGCAGACTCACTCGCGTGTACTTGGATGCGCCAGTTTCCCTCCCCACAGCGTTCCAGTAACGCGATCCGCACAGAATTCGGCGAGTCGCCCATTTGCAGAGTTTCACCCACTCGAAGTCGCCGGGAACCTTCGAGCATGACTCGCCATTCGGACCGTTGGGTCTCTTCCAGGAACAGCCCGTGCACCCGCCCCCCGCTGTTGCGAAATGCTGAAAAACGCGCCGGCAGGACCTTCGTGTCATTGAGCACCAGGAGATCGCCCGCGTCCAACATTCCGGCAAAATCGTGGACGACCGAATCCTGCAGCGATCCCCGCCGTCGATTCACGACCAGCATCCGGGAGTCATCACGTCGCACAAGCGGCGATTGGGCGATCAACTCACCGGGCAGGTCATAGTGCAGGTCCGCCACGGAAAAGCCGGGGCCCTTTGCGTCGTCGCAGCCGCTCATGCATCGATCCTCGGATTTCGAATCTGAAATCTCAGACCTCAAATCGCCGACCTCATGCTTCAATTCTCAAGATTCAAATACGTTCGGTCACTCGGAGCACCACAATTCCACGAATCGCGCGACCGCTACCTCAATAGTCGCCTCCCGCTCCGGCCACCGATACCATACAACCTATGAGCAATCCGGGCAGCACCCCGCGAAAAAAGCGTCTCACCGACGGCTTCCTAAAAGGGTCCGGCCTGGGCGCATGGGTCGGCTACCTTGGCGTGCGTTGCATCTTTGCCGTGATGCAGGCTTTTCCAATTGAGCGAAGCCTGGAGTCTGCCCGCGTCATCGCAAAAATCTGGAAGCTGGTGCTCCCTCGCCATCGGCGTCACGCGATGGCACATTTGCAAAGTTCGCTTGGAAATGAGTATACAACGCAAGAACTCGAGCAAATCGCCGACGCATGCCTTGAATCGGTCATCATGTTTGCAATCGAACTGGTCTGCCTCCCGCGCCGCATCGGCTCATTGACCTGGAACCGCTACATCGAGCTGGTTCAATTCGACGCAGCGCTACGCGTGCTTCTCGAAGGGCGCGGCGCCATCCTCGTCACCGGGCATTACGGCTCGTTCGAAATCATGGGGCACCTGCTGTCCGCCCTGGGTTTCGACATGGTGGCCGTCATGCGACCCATAGACAATCATTACCTCAACCAGTTTGTGGTCGCCGGCCGCAAGACCAACGGGCTGACTCTGCTCGACAAAAAGGGAGCCGCCGCAACCGCCCAAGAGCACTTGCGCAGCGGCGCGCTGGTGGGCTTCATCGGCGACCAGGACGCGGGGCGGAAGGGTATGTTCGTCGATTTTTTTGGCCGACCCGCATCGACGTACAAGTCCATTGGGCTTCTGGCGATGGCCACGAAAGTGCCCGTCATCGTGGGCTACGCCCGGCGGATGGGTAATAAACCCCGCTATCAAGTCGGCGTGCAGCGTATTCTTTACCCGGAAGACTGGGAGAGTCAGGACGATCCCCTGCACTGGATCACGCAGGCCTATACGACCGCCATCGAAGAGGTTGTCCGCGACGACCCCCGCCAGTATCTTTGGATTCACCGTCGTTGGAAATCGCAACCTCGCGTCACGATAGCACCGGCGGCCCTCAAGGCAACGCTCAAGACAGGCTAAGCGCATAAAAACGCTGCGTTCGCAGTGCAAAGTAGAGCGGAGAAACGATTGTTTGCCGTCAACAGAAACCCGTCTCGCCGCGATCTGCGTTGGTTTGCTCTCGGAATGCTCGTGGGCTTTCCGATGATTTCGTTGCTGTTGGTTTACCTTTCGCGGGTCCGTTCCGCCGAAGGCCCCCCTCCACGCGTTTCGTTGGGCCTGGCAATCGGTTTGTCCGCAGTCGGCATCGTGGCCGGCTTGGTTGCGTTGACTTCACCCCGGCTGGGTCGCAGGCTCTATGTCGCCTGGATGACCCTCACCCTGCCCATCGGAATGTTCATGTCCACGCTGCTTCTAACGGTGCTCTATTTCGTGTTCCTGCCCGTCTTTTCGCTGATTGTCCGCCGGCATGACCCGTTGCGCAAAAAACTCGGCGGGCCTACCTATTGGGAAGACCACAAGCTCCACGAGCCTACCATCGACCGCATGCGTCGGCCTTTCTAAAAAAGCCTGCACATTGCCAAACCCTTACGGACAAGCGGCAGGACCGGCGTATGGATAGGCCCCCCCGCGGAACGCTTCCACGCAGCTGGAAATATCCGAAAAATCGATGCTCGCGGACGGGATGGGGATATTCGGATGAAGCTGTGCACGCGCCTTAATCGGGGCAGTGGGGTCAGACCTGAACTTGTCCACCACTGCGGATATATCGCCGAAGTCCGGCTGCGTGGTCGGCGATGGCGGGCTGAAGGGATCCACGATATCGCCCCACTTCGCTGTCTTCACCGTTAACACCGGCGAATAATTCGCCTCAACCGCCGTATCGCAGGCAACCGCCTGAACATCGTAAGTAGCACTAGGCACGATTTCGGCGCCATAAATGTGCACGAGTCCCACCGTGGACCAATCGCGGAAATGCGGGTCGCACTGCAACGCCGCACCCATGAACGGCGTGGGATCGGCGTCTGACTCCGGATAGCTCTGCGGCGGACCAGCCCACCGAAACTGCCCGTTGAACGAATCAAAGGGAGGCGGAAGGTTGGTCAGCGTGACGCGCAGAGCAGTCTGAACCCCGCCATTTTCCGGATCGAACGAGATGTAGCGGTTCTTGAAAAAAGCCACAACCTCCGCGGACGGCTCGACGATCGAATTACAGATCTCCTGGATTTGAAAATTCGTATTGGAGATGTCGAAAAAGATATTGCCTGAACCCTGCACTTTGATGCGTGCCGTCGTGGTGGGCGAGTTGGGCAGGTTCACGACCTCAGACCCATCGTTGGGTGTCCCCGAAAGCAGAAGCGTTGGAAACGTGTTCCCGCCGTCGGTGGACAGATAAATATCCACGTTCGCTGCGCTGACCGGAGCCGCCGTGGTGTTGGCCACGGTCCACGTCACGGTGATCTGACCGGCGAGCGAAACATTGGTGTTGGGAGATGTGACCGCAAAGGGTCCCGCCGATGAATTGATCGTGACGATCATGTTGTCTACGCCGATTCCCCCGCTGCCCGCGCGGTTGTCGCGCACCACGACGCGCCAGTCCATGGTGCGACTTACCGCCGGGTATTTCTCGCCGATCGGCAACGTGTTGGCCAACAAGTTGGAAAGTCGCGGAATCGTACGTGTCGGACTGGTCGTGGGGTTCCACACCCGCTCAATGGGACTGGTTCCGTTGTCCGGCGAGGAAAGCGCCTGTGCCACACCCAAATCCCGCTGTTCCCATGAGTAGGTGATCGGGTCCCCGTCCGGGTCGCTACCCGAAACCGCGGTCACCGCGAACGGCGTATTTCGTGGAATGACATAGTCGGCGCCCGCATTTACCGTCGGCGGCAGATTGCCCGTTGCGGTCTGCTGCGCACAACTATTCCCTCCGCCTGATTGCGTGAACACGCGAATCTCGTCGAAGCTCACCGAGTGAAAATAAGGATCGCTATGGGCTTGAAGATTGTCCGCCCCGCAAATCCCGGCGTATCCCATGATGGTGGACGAGCTGCCCGGTTCATACGCCGTGGACGCATTGCGATTACCGCCCGCGCAGCTTCCGGTCAATCCGTTAAAGCAATGATTTGAGCCGAACTGATGTCCCATCTCGTGGGCCACGTAATCAATCCAGAACCCGTCGCCCGTG
>CXWL01113002.1_pt1 | contig 11605 bp, 7 predicted proteins | sample 590931 | NCBI WGS metagenome assembly CXWL01 (sample SAMEA3498368, study PRJEB10139) | groundwater metagenome | biome: water well; material: biofilm material | place: Germany | collected 2015-04-27 | reverse complement strand
CGCTCCAGCGGCGCGGACAGGTCCAGCTCGCCCACGCCGGTGGCCGGCGGCAGGTCGGCCGCAGCGGTGGCCGCCTCGAGGCGGCGGGCCGACTCGATCTCGTGCTCGGCCAGGCGGGCGAGCAGCTCGGGTGCGGGCTCCTTCAGGAAGCCGGCGGCAAACTGGTGCAGCAGGCGACGGACCTCTTCCGCCGCGTCGACGAACAGGCGCGCCTCTTCGGGCGTGCCGTAGCCGATCGACTGCGAGCGCATCTGCGCGTGTTCGAGCAGGCGTGCCAGCTGCGAGAGGTCGTTGAAGCCCACCGTGGCCGAGCTGCCGGCCAGCGAGTGTGCCAGTGCGATCGGCGTCTCGCCGATCGGGCGGTGCAGCTCCATCGCCCATTCGGCGACTTCGGTGGTCAGGCGGCGCGACAGCTCGTCGGCCTCGTTGAGGTAGATGTTGAACAGCGGGATGCCGATGCGCAAGCTGCCGACGACCTTCACGTTCTCGTCTTCCGCCGCAGCCGGCGCGGCCTCGCCGATGTCCAGCGGCAGATCGGCCGAAGGCTGGAACGGCGCCGCAGCGCTCGGCTGGATCGTCTCGACCAGCGGCTGGTTGGCAGCCACGCCACCCAGGTCGAGGTCGATCAGCTCGAACGACACATCGACCGGCGCCACAGCGGGCGACGGCATCTCGTGCAACGGCAGCGGCTGCGTGGCCTGCGGGTCGAACGGTGCGTCGAATGCCGCCATGTCGAAATCGACGGTGGCGGCAGCCGGCGTCGCACTCGGCACGCCGTCGAGGGCGGACAGGTCGAGCTCGAAGGCCACCTCGGGCGCCGGCGCGACAGCCGCCGTCGCCGGCAGCTCCAGGGCCTGCGCGGTCGGCAGGTCCGGCGGCAGGGTCAGCCCGAAGGCCGACAGCGCCTCGGCCTCCGACAGCGGCGCCGGTACGGTGACCAGCGGCAGTGCCGGTTCGCCGGCGGCCAGCCGCTGGGCCGCGGCCTTGATGGCCGCAGCCGTGCGCGCGGCGTCGCGGTGCGTCGCGATGTCCTCGACCCAGTCGCGCAGGCGCGCAAGCACGCCGTTCGTGAAGTCGATCAGCTCCGGCCCCGCGGCGCGGTGGTCGGCGAGCTGCGTGTTGTACATCTGCTCGCAGGCCCAGGCGGCTTCGCCGAACTCCTTGAGCCCGACCATGCGCGAGCTGCCCTTGAGCGTGTGGAAGGCGCGCCGCACGGTGGTGAGCAGCGCCAGGTCCGATGGCGCATGCGCCAGGTCGGCGGTCGCCACGCCGGCGTCGTGCAGCACCTCGCGGGCTTCCTCGAGGAAGACCTCGCGCATCTCGTCGTCTTCGGCGAGTTCGGCGGCGGCCGGCACCGGCAGGGGTGCGGCCACCGGCGCGGCGCGCATCTGCGCCAGCTCGGCTTCGAGGCCGACCGGATCGGAAGCGGTGGAGACGAAGTCGACCAGCACGTCGGTGAGCTCGCCGCGCACCGAGGCCACGCCTTCGCGGTCGTCGGCCTCGTCGGCCTTGGCCAGCGCTTCGCGCGTGCGCTCCATCTTCTCGACCAGGGCGGACTGGTCCGCCACGCTGGCCTCGTGCGACAGACGTTCGAGGTCGCGCGCGACCTCGGCCACCGGAATCTCCGGGCGCGCGGCGTTGAAGGCCAGCGCCTGCGCCTGCTCGACGAGCCGCGGCTCCACCGGCATCGGCGCCGACGTCGGGCGGTGGCTGGGTCCGCGCCCCATCACCGGGTCGAGCGTGCCCGTGCGCGGGTCGAACACGAACAGCGACTTGGCCATCTGCGGCTGCACGCTGAGCATGTCGATGAGGAAGCCGAGCGCGCCCAGGTTGCCGGCGAGGCGCTCGAACAAGCCCGTCTGCACGATGCGCTGCGGATCGATCTCGGTCTGCACCAGGCCCTCGACCTCGTCGCGCATGCGCAGCAGCGCGGCGGTGGCCTGGTCCATGCCCAGCACCGAGAGCACGCCGCGCATGGCGGCGAGCTGGTTGGGCACCGGGATCAGCACCTGGCGGTCGTCGGGCCTGCGGAAGAACTGGTCGATCAGCTTCTCGGCTTCGGACAGCGAGGCGCGCAGTTCCTGCACGACACTGCCCATGGTCTGGCGGTCGGAGACGCGGCGGTACAGCTCCTCCATCCACGTCTCGAGCGGATCGGGCGCCTTGCCCTCGCGCACCGAGCCGAGCCGGTCGGCCAGGCGGCGCACGCGCTCGGCCTGGGCCGGGTTGTCGAAGTCGGCGTCCTCGAGCGCGGCCTCCATGTACAGCAGGCTGGTGGCCACCTCCATCGCCAGGGCGGCCGAGGGGGCCGAGCCACTGGCCAGGGTCTGCGAGGCCGCCATCTGCAGTTCGGCCGCAAAGGCCTCGCCGAGCGGGAACAGGCGCTTGAGCGAATCGCCGACCAGCGAGAACTGCTCGTTCAGGCCGGTCAGGCGGTGCAGTTCGCCGCCGGCCACGGCGGACCAGGATTCCTTGGCGGCGGCCACGCGCTTGCGCGCCTGCACCACCATCGCCGGGTCGAACCGGCCCAGCTGACTGGCGTTGTAGTCGACCGGCACGTGATGGGCCAGGCCGTAGCCCTGCCGCACTGCGGCGAGCCGGGGCGCACGGCGGCCGTCGCCGGGCGAAGCGCTCTGGGCGCAGAAGAACAGCAGGTCCTGCGCGAGGCGCTCGGAGACCTCGTTGTCGCCGCGCTCGAGCACGCGAAACTGCGCGAGCAGCCGCGAGGCGACGCGCTTGCTGAAGACGTCGAAGCCGAGCAGGCCCTGCCCCTGCGCCTCGAACACGGCGGAAGCCAGCTTCCACAGCGTGGCGACCTGCGGGTCGCGCGACGCGGCGCCGAGTCCCGCACAGCCTTCGCTCATGCGTGCCGCCGCCAGCGTGGGCTGCGGCGTGCGCATGATGCCCAGCAAGTGGCCCTCCATCGCGCTGCGCGTGGCGGCGTCCAGGGCACGCGGCGGCACCGAGGTGTCGGAGGGCAGCTCGCGCCATTGCCAGTCGACGCTCCACAGGTCGGCCGGGTGGATGCGCTCCGCCCCCGCGGCTTCCTGCACCGCGCGGTACTGCGGGAACATCGACAGCGCCGCCACCGGCTTGCCTGCGAGGCGGCGCGCCAGGTAGTCGAGCAGCGCGAAGGAGGCCTTCTCGATGTCCTCGACGACCTGCGCCGTCAGCTTGTGCGGCTTGGCGACGAACTTCTGCACCAGCGCCTCGCTGGCGCGCAGCACCAGCGCGGCCTCGGGCAGACCGACCAGTTCGAGCGCACCCACACCCTGGTGGATCTGCGAGCGCGCGCTGCGCAGCACGGCCGGGTCGACGGTGTCGACGTCGGAGCCGCCGAGCGACTCGGCCTCCTTGAGGCAGCGGCGCATCGACTTGTGCGCCGCTTCGAGCGTGCGACGCAGTTCATCGTGCACCCATGCCAGGGCGCTGAGGTCATCGGCGGGTTCGCCCCGCGAGGTGGCCGACGTGGCGGTGCGCGTGTCCATGCAGGGCTCTCAGGCGAAGAGGGTCACTCGATCTTGAAACGCGCCACCGACTGCTTGAGTTCCTCCGCAGTCCGCGACAGTTCGCGCACCATCGCAGCGGTCGAGCGAGTACCTTCACCGGTCTGCTCGGTCACCGCAAAGATGTGCTGGATGTTGGCCGCCACGACGTTGGCGGACTGTGCCTCCGAGAGCGCCTGCGAGGAGATCTGCGCGATCAGCTCGGCCAGCTGGCGCGACACGCGGTCGATCTCGCCCAGCGCCGTACCGGCCGCATCGGACAGTCGGGCACCCTCGACCACACCCTGCGTCGAGCGCTCCATGGCGCCCACCGCATCCTGCGTGTCGGTCTGAATGGTCTTCACCAGCGCCGCGATCTGGCGTGTCGCGTCCGCGGAACGCTCGGCCAGCCGCTGCACTTCTTCCGCCACGACGGAGAAGCCCCGTCCCGCATCGCCGGCCGAAGCGGCCTGGATGGCGGCGTTCAGCGCCAGCACGTTCGTTTGCTCGGTAATGTCGGAAATCAGCTCGGTGATTTCGCCGATCTCCTGCGACGACTCGCCCAGCCGCTTGATCCGCTTGGAGGTTTCCTGGATCTGGTCGCGGATCAGGTTCATACCACCGATGGTGTTCTGCACCGCGCGCAGGCCCGACTCCGCGGCGTCCAGCGACTGGCGCGCCACCTGGGCCGTTTCCTGCGCCTTGCCCGACACGTCGTTGATTCGGCCGGCCATCTGCAGCACCGACTCGCCGGTGTCGCGGATCTCGCGCAGCTGTTCGGTCGAGGCGGCGAGCAGTTCGGTCGAGGTGGCTTCCACCTGCTGCGTCGTCTCGGTCACGCGACCCACCGTGCCCTGCACCTGCGACACCAGCGAGCGCAGCTCTTCCACCGTGTAGTTCACCGAGTCGGCGATGGCACCGGTGATGTCTTCCGTCACCGTGGCCTGCTGCGTCAGGTCGCCTTCGGCCACCGTCTGCAGTTCGTTCATCAATCGCAGAATGGCCGCCTGGTTGGCGTCGTTGACACGCTTGGCCTCCTGCTCCTGGCGTTCCGCTTCGAGTCGCTGGCCCTCGGCGAGCTGGGCTCGCATGGCCTGGTCACGCACGTACAGGCGCAGGAATCCGTAGCCGCCCAGGATGATGGATGCGGCGAAGGCAAGCAGCGCCAGCAGGCTGCCGGCACCGAAACCGGTCTGCTTGGACAGCCCGTCCTGCACGGCCTCCAGGCCTTTGCGCAGCGGCTCGCTGTCCGCAATGATCGAAGCCTGCGCCTCGCGCGCAGACACCAGGCCCTGCAGGTTGCCCAGAATGGCGCTGGCCTGCGTGCGGGTCTCCTCGTACTGCTTGAGCAGCGCGACCAGGCGTTCCTTGGTCTGCGGGTCCCGGGTGCCGGGCAGGCGCAGTTCCTGGTTGCCGTCGGCCAGGCCCTGGGCGATTTCGCGGAAGGAATTCAAGTCCTTGCCGAGCAGGAACACCGCCTCGGGGCTCACGCCCTCCATGGTGAGGAATTCGTTCGCGCTCTTGCCGATGCGCTGGGTCAGCATCACGAGCTGACCGACCGCGGACAGCTCGGCCGGCGAGGCCTCCTGCTGCAGCTTGAGCGACGACACCGTCTCCGCGATCTCGAGCAGGTCGGACGACTGGCGGTTGATGGTGCGAAGCGCCTGGCCCACCTGGGTCAGGATCTTCTGCTGTGCGATGACGGTGTTGGCGTTCTTCTCGGCGCGGTCGACCAGCGGCATCAGCGGGTCGAGCGCTTCCTGCACGTTGGCGGGCGCGGCCGCCAGCGTGCCTTCACCGGTCTTGAGGTCGCGCACCGTCCTGGCCAGCACGTCGGTGCTCTCGCGCACCTCCGGGAAGGCCGCGGGGCTGCCGATCAGCGCCTGCGACACCGACTTGGCGAGTCGCTGCGACTGCATCAGCGCCTGGCCGGTGGCACCCACCTGGGCCGAGCCCTTGGTCGCAGCGTTCAGCGACGCGATCGTCACCGCCACCACGCCGACGATGCCCAGCAGCACCAGGCCGCCGAGGATTCGCTGCTGCTCGCCCAGCGGGCGATCGCCGATCAGCGGCAGGCCGCTCGCCGCGGCGGCCGCATCGCCTTCGCCGGTGCGGCGCACCTCGGAGAACTCGGCCATCTCGGACGGAGCCGCCTCGGTGATGATGGACGAGTCCATCTGCGCCGTCTGCTGGATCGAGCCGACGTCCAGCGCCACCGTGCCGCCCGCGCCGGGCAGCGCAAGATCATTGACGTCGTGACGGCCGGGCGCGTCGTCGTATCGATCCTGCTCCAGGGTGTCGATGTCGCCCGCGCCGTCCTTGCGCCCCAGTCCCTTGAACTTGTTCAGGAAGCTCATGTGTTCCTCTTGCGGTCTTGTTGTGCCTGATCAGCCAACGATCCTCAGGAAAGCCTCGTCGCCGGCAAGCGCGGCCAGACTCAGTTCCTGCCACTGTCGGCCGGAGCCGTCTCGGTAGCGTGCGCCGACGAAGGTGGGGCGTGCCACGCCGTCGTCCGGTTCACGCTGCAGTTGCTCTTCGCCGCGCAGGCCGGCCAGCCGGTCCACCATCAGCACGCAGTTCAGGTCGAGCGACTGGTTGAACCCCACCAGCTGCTGCGCCTGCGTCGGGCTGGCCTCGGCCATCTTGATGCCCAGGAAGCCCGCCAGGTCGACCACGCCGTGCAGGTGCCCGCGCAGGTTGGCCACGCCCATGAACCAGCGGTGCGTGTGCGGCACCGGCACCAGCGGCGCCATGGCGAAGATCTCTCCCGCCTCGCGCAGCGGAAACAGGATGCCGCGCCCGCTGCATTCCACCGCCAGCCAGGAAATGCCGCGCTGCTGGGTCCGCGCCGCCTGCAGCCGCTCGGCCAGCCGGCTCTGGAGTTCGCGCAGTGCTTCCTTCTTGGCCATGCGTCGCCGTCAGTCGAATGCGCGGATCTTCGCCACCAGCTCGTCGGCATCGACGGGCTTGACGATGTAGTCGCGTGCGCCCTGCCGCATACCCCAGACCTTGTCGGTTTCCTGGTTCTTGCTGGTGCACATGATCACCGGCACGTTGGTGAAGCGCGGGTCCCGCGTGATGGCCCGGGTCAGCTGGAAGCCGTTCTGGCCGGGCATGACCACGTCCATCAGGATCAGGTCGGGCTTCTCCTCGCCCAGTCGGCGCATCGCGTCCTCGCCGTTCTCTGCGGTGCGAACGGCGAAGCCGCGCTTGGTCAGCAGATCGGACAGGTGGTGCAGTTCGGTCTTGGAATCGTCGACCAGGAGGATCTTCTGGATCGGCATGGCGTGTCCTCAGTGAGTGCCGGCTTCTCGCCGGCCGCAGTCGGTAGTAGCTGCGGGATCGATCCCGCGGGTTTCACAACAGGGGTCGATCATGCGGCACGCCGGTGCTGTGCCACGGCCTGCAGAAGCTGATCTTTCGTGAACGGTTTGGTGAGATAGTCCTCTGAACCCACCATCCGGCCCCGCGCCTTGTCGAACAGACCGTCCTTGGACGACAGCATGATGACCGGCACATTGGCAAAACGAGCATTGCGCTTGATGATCGCGCAGGTCTGGTATCCGTCCAGGCGCGGCATCAGGATGTCGCAGAAGATCAGGTCGGGATCGTGATCATTGACCTTGGAGAGCGCATCGAAACCGTCCTCGGCAAGCAGCACGTTGTGGCCACCCTGCTTGAGGAAGATCTCGGCACTGCGGCGGATCGTGTTGCTGTCGTCGATGACCAGCACCTTGATGCCCATGGCATCGGCGGGGACTTCATTGCTCACCGAGCATTCTCCTCATCGACTCGACGGACGACCCCACGGGCGACTCGGCGCACGGGGTCAGATCTGGACCATCTCGAAGTCTTCCTTGCGGGCGCCACACTCCGGGCAGGTCCAGTTCATGGGCACTGCTTCCCAAGCGGTGCCCGGCGCGATGCCGTGTTCGGGATCCCCGGCCGCCTCGTCATAGATCCATCCGCAGATGAGGCACATCCAGGTTCGGGGTTCGCTCACGACGCGTCTTCGCCTTCACTACAATGCAACGGAACCAGATTGTAGCCACGCGAGTTGACAAAAAAGCAAGGCTCCGTAGGTACATACGCAACATTCTTCACGTTCGGCTGTAAGTACGCGGAACCCCTTCGACGAGCGAATCCCGCGGCCTCCAGCCCCCCACCATGAGCCCTGACACCACCCCCACCGAAGCCGCCGGCGACACGCTGCAGGAGCAGCCCGCACCGGCCTGCGTCATGACCTTCAATGCCAGCGACCCGAGCGGTGCCGGCGGCGTGGCCGGCGACGTGGCGACCATCGCCGCCATGGGCGCCCACGCCCTGCCCATCGTCACCAGCATCGTCATGCGCGACACCGCGGAGGTGTTCGACCAGCATGTCATCGACGCCGACGTGGTCGTCGAGCAGGCGCGCAGCATCCTCGAGGACGTCACCATCGCCGCCTGGAAGGTCGGCTTTCTCGGCTCGGCCGAGGGGGTCAGCGCAGTGGCGGAGATCCTTTCCGACTACCCCGACGTGCCGCTGGTGTCCTACCTGCCGAACCTGTCGTGGGTGGAGGAAGACGCCCAGCAGGCCTACCTGGAGGCGTTCCGCGAACTGGTGCTGCCGCAGACCGAGGTGCTGGTAGGCAGCCACCAGACGCTGACCGACTTCCTGCTGCCCGACTGGGACAACGAGCGCCCGGCCTCGCCGCGCGAGCTGGCGGTGGCCGCGTCCGAACACGGCACGCGCTTCGTGCTCGTCACCAGCGTGGTGCTGCCCAACACCAAGGGCCCGGACCAGTTCCTCGACAACGTGCTCGCCTCGGCCCAGGGAGCCATCACCGGCGAGAAGTTCGAGCGCTTCGACGTCGCCTTCGTCGGCGCCGGCGACACCCTGGCCGCGGCGCTGGCCGCGCTGCTCGCCTCGGGCGCGGAACTGCATGCCGCGGTCGGCGAGGCACTGACCTTCCTCGACCAGGCGCTGGACGCGGGCTTCCGCCCCGGCATGGGCAACGTGGTGCCGGACCGCTTCTTCTGGGCGCTGCCGCCCGGCGAGGAAGGCGAAGGCGAGCCGCCCGAAGACACCACCACCGACGACATCCCCAAGGGCCCCCGACATGTCCACTGACCACCCGACCAACGCCGGACTCTTCGCGCGGGCCCAGAAGGTCATCCCCGGCGGCGTGAACTCGCCCGTGCGCGCCTTCCGCGCGGTGGGCGGCACGCCGCGTTTCATCGCCCGCGCCCACGGCGCCTACATGGTCGACGCCGAGGGGCAGCGCTACATCGACTACATCGGCTCCTGGGGCCCGATGATCCTCGGCCACGGACACCCGGCGGTGCTGCAAGCGGTCAAGCAGGCCGCGGACGACGGCTTCTCCTTCGGCGCCCCGACCGAGCGCGAGATCGAACTGGCCGAGGAGATCCTGTCGCTGGTGCCCAGCATGGAGCAGCTGCGCCTGGTCAGCTCGGGCACCGAGGCGGCGATGAGCGCGCTGCGCCTGGCCCGCGGCGCCACCGGCCGCAGCCACATCGTCAAGTTCGAGGGCTGCTACCACGGCCATGCCGACGCGCTGCTGGTCAAGGCCGGTTCCGGCCTGGCCACCTTCGGCCACCCGACCAGCGCCGGCGTGCCGCCCGAAGTGGTGCAGCACACCCTGGTGCTCGAGTACAACAACCTGGCGCAGCTCGAGGAAGCCTTCTCGCTGCACGGCCGCGACATCGCCTGCGTGATGATCGAGCCGATCGCCGGCAACATGAACTTCGTTCGCGCCAGCGTGCCGTTCATGACGAAGCTGCGCGAGCTGTGCACGAAGCACGGCGCGCTGCTGGTGTTCGACGAGGTGATGACGGGCTTCCGCGTCGCGCTGGGCAGTGCGCAGAGCCTGTACGCGAAACTGATCCCCGGCTTCACGCCGGACCTGTCGGTGTTCGGCAAGGTCATCGGCGGCGGCATGCCGCTGGCGGCTTTCGGCGGCAAGCGCGCCGTGATGGAGCAGCTGGCGCCGCTCGGGCCGGTCTACCAGGCCGGCACGCTGTCGGGCAACCCGGTCGCCACCGCCTGCGGCCTCGCCACGCTGCGCGAGATCCGCAAGCCGGGCTTCTTCGACGCGCTGTCGGCGAAGACGAAGACGCTGGTCGACGGCCTGCTCGGCGCCGCCCGCGAGGCCGGCGTGCCGATGGTGGGCGACTGCGAGGGCGGCATGTTCGGCTTCTTCTTTGCGGACGCCCTGCCGCAAAACTACCCGGCCGTGATCGCCACCGACAAGGAGCGCTTCAACGCCTTCTTCCACGCCATGCTGGAGTCGGGTGTGTACTTCGCGCCGGCGCTGTACGAGGCCGGCTTCGTCAGTGCCGCGCACAGTGCCGAGGACATCGCCGCGACCGTGGTGGCCGCGTCGCGCTGCCTGAGGGCCTGACCCCTCGATCCGGGTGCCCTGCAGGCGCGGCTCGCCGCGCCGGCCCGCCCTGCGCGCTCCCTAGAATCGGCCCATGCACATCCACATCCTCGGCATCTGCGGCACCTTCATGGGCGGCCTGGCGGCGCTGGCCCGCGAAGCCGGCCACCGCGTCACCGGCTGCGACGCCAACGTCTACCCGCCGATGAGCGACCAGCTGCGCGCGCTGGGCATCGAGCTGATCGAAGGCTTCGGCGCCGAGCAGCTCGCGCTCAAGCCCGACCTGTTCGTCGTCGGCAACGTGGTCTCGCGCGGCAATGCGCTGATGGAGGCGATCCTGAACGCCGGCGCGGCCTATACCAGCGGGCCGCAGTGGCTGTCGGACCACGTGCTGCAAGGCCGCCACGTGCTGGCGGTGGCCGGCACGCACGGCAAGACGACGACCACCTCGATGCTGGCCTGGATCCTCGACCGCGCCGGCCTGACGCCGGGCTTCCTGGTCGGCGGCGTGCCGCTGAACTTCGGCGTGTCGGCCCGGCTCGGCTCGGGCAAGACCTTCGTCATCGAGGCCGACGAGTACGACACCGCGTTCTTCGACAAGCGCAGCAAGTTCGTGCACTACCGGCCGCGCACGGCGATCCTGAACAACCTCGAGCTCGACCACGCCGACATCTTCGAGAACCTCGCGGCGATCGAGCGGCAGTTCCACCACCTGGTGCGCACCGTGCCGGGCGAAGGCCGCCTGGTCGTCAACGCGCGCGAGGAGAGCCTGCAGCGCGTGCTGGCGATGGGCTGCTGGAGCGAGGTGCTGCGCTTCGGCGCGCGCAAGGAGGAGCCGGGGGCGCTGCGGGCGCGCGGCGAGCCGCACGCCTTCGACGTGCTGCGCGGCAGCCTGAAGATCGCGCGTGTCGAGTGGGCGCTGCTCGGCGAGCACAACCAGCTCAATGCACTGGCCGCCATCGCCGCGGCCGAGCACGTGGGCGTGGCGCCCGAGGTCGCGGCCAGGGCGCTGGCGAGTTTCGAGAACGTGCGCCGCCGGCTGGAGCTGCGCGGCGAGGTCAATCGCATCAAGGTCTACGATGACTTCGCGCACCACCCTACCGCGATGCGCACCACCGTCAACGGGCTGCGCCGCAAGGTGGGCACCGAGCGCATCCTGGCCGTCTTCGAGCCGCGCTCCAACACCATGAAGCTGGGCACCATGAAGGCGCAGCTGCCCTGGTCGCTGGAGGAAGCCGACCTCGCCTTCTGCCACAGCGGCGGGCTGGGCTGGAACGCCGAGGAGGCGCTCGCCCCGATGGGCGCGCAGGCGGTGGTGTGCGACAGCATCGACAAGCTGGTCTCGCGCGTGGTGGCCGCGGCACGGCCGGGCGATCACATCCTGTGCATGAGCAACGGCGGCTTCGGTGGCATCCACGCGAAGCTGATCGAGGCGCTCGCCGCCGCGGCGCGCTGATCAGTGCGGGGCGGTGCCGGTCGAGATGCCGGTGTCCCAGGCGGTGCGCAGCAGCGGGTGATCGAGCGGCACGTTGCGGCTGCGGCCGGCCACGTCGGCCAGCGGCACACTCTCGATCTGCGTGCCGCGCAGCACCACCACCCGGTTGAAGCGGCCCTGCGCCACCAGTTGCGCCGCCGCATGGCCGTACTGCGTGGCGAGCACGCGGTCGTAGGGCGTCGGCGGCCCGCCGCGCTGCACGTGGCCGAGGATGGTGGTGCGCACTTCGCAGCCGACCAGCGG
>CXWL01026101.1_pt1 | contig 11605 bp, 7 predicted proteins | sample 590931 | NCBI WGS metagenome assembly CXWL01 (sample SAMEA3498368, study PRJEB10139) | groundwater metagenome | biome: water well; material: biofilm material | place: Germany | collected 2015-04-27 | reverse complement strand
ATGGGTGAAGGCGCGCATTGCCGGGCTCTCGGCTCCACAGCGGCGGCTACTCGAAGTGGTGGCGGTGGCGGGGCGGCCCGTAGAACGGCTGGTGGCTTGGCACGCCGCGGCGCTCGACGCCGAAATGTCAGACCCGCTGGTGGGGTTGAAGGCGCTGCGCATGCTCTCGACGACGCAGATGTCGCTCAATGACGAATGGCTCGAGGTTTACGACGAGCACATCGGCAAGGCGGTGCAGAGCCAGATCACCACCGCCGCGCAGTGCAGCATTTTCTTGAAGCTGGCGGTGGCGTTGGAAGCGAGCCCCGGTTCCGACGCCGAGACCTTGGCCGACTGGTACGAGCAAGCGGGCGAGAGCGAGAAGGCATCGAGCGCCGCCGAGATGGCGGCGGTACGGGCGATGGGCGTGTTGGCTTTCGAGCGCGCCGCGCGCCTGTTCAGCCGGGCGCTGGCCGGCAAACGCGGCACGGAGTTTGCGCGGCTGCTCAAGGCGGGGGCCGACGCGTTGGCCTTGGCGGGACGTTCCAAAGAAGCGGCGAGCACGTATTTGTCGTTGGTGGAACTGGTGAGCCCGCATCAGAAGCTCGATTACCAACGGCGCGCGGCCGAGCTGCTATTGCATTCTGGGCACTTTGAAGAAGGCATCACCGTGCTCAAGTCGGTGCTGCACGAACTGGGTGAAGTGAACCCTGAGTCGCGCCGTAACGCGCGGTGGTTCGCCATCTACAACCGGCTGCGGGTGCAATGGCGGGGCTTGAACTTCACGCTGCGCGAAGAGAAAGACGTACCACCGCAAGACTTGCTGCGGGTCGACGCGTACTGGGCCGCGGCCAAAGGTTACGGCCTCATCGACCCGATGCGCGGCAACGCGTTTCAATTCGTGCACTGCCGTCATGCGCTCGATTGTGGAGAGCCGTACCGGGTAGGGCGGGCCCTGGCGCTCGAAGCAGGGTTTCACGCGCTGCAAGGGTTGTCGCACCGCGAGCAGGCGCTGAACGTGTTGGGTCAGTTGCGGGTGCTCATCGATGCGCACCCCAATGATCACCTCGAAGGCCTCCATACTCTGATGAGCGGCTGCGAAGCGCTGGGCCAAGGGCGCTTTCACGAAGGGCGGCCGCATTTCGAGCGCGCAGAAGCGCTCTTTCGCGAGAAGTGCCCGGGCATGACGTGGGAATCGTCGACCGCGTTGCAGTACCTGGTGCAGAGCGAGCTTTTCTTGGGCGAGTTCTCGGAAATGCGCACGCGCACCCGTGAGACCGAGACGTCGGCCCAAGCGCGCGGAGACGTCTATGCGCTCACCAACATTCGGGTGCGCGCGGTGCCCTGGGTACGGCTGATGGCCGACGACCCGCAAGGCGCGCGGTCGCGGGTCGAAGACGCGCTCAATTCGTTCGTGCGCGAGGGTTACTTCGTGCAGCACTACTGGGGGCTCTTCGTCGCAGTGGCTTCGTACTTTTACGAGGGCAAGCACGCCGAGGCGAAGCGGCTCTTCGATTCGCAGCTCGAAGACATCACCGAGTCGGGGCTGTTGCGCATTCAGTTGGCGCGCATCGTCACCCGCTTTCAACAGGGCTGCGTGGCGCTGGCGGTAAAAGACACCAAGGGCGCGGAGCATGCCTGGCGCCGGCTAGACCGAGAGAAAGTCACCGCCGCTGCGGGTCTGGCAGGCGTGCTCAAAGGTGCGGTGATGGCGATGGAAGGCGACGCCCCGGCGGCGTCACTGCAGCTGGCGCGCAGCGAAGAGCTGCTGCAGTCAGTGGGCATGAATATCTACGCCAAGGCGGCGATGCGGGGGCGCGGCCTCACCGTCAAAGGCCAAGACGGCGCGGCGTTGGTGGCGGCGGCCGACCAGTTTTTCGCGCAGCGCGGCGTGAAGCGCCCCGAGGCGTACGCCCGCATGCTGTTGCCGGGCCCGTGGTAAGGAAGTTTCGAGAATGAAGCGTCGCCTCAAAAGATGGGCGGAAGGCATGCTCGGGCAGGGGAGCGAAGAAAGGCTCGCCGGCTTGAAGCGCAACGAGAACGAGTTCGGGGTCGACCCGTTCGGTTTCAGCCTCGAATACACGCTCTCGGCGATGGCGCCGTTTCTGTGGCTCTACAAGCACTACCACCGGGTGCAGACCTTTGGCATCGAGCAGGTGCCAAAAGGGCGAGTGCTGCTGGTCTCCAACCATTCGGGCCAGCTGCCGATGGACGGCGCGATGATCGGCATGGCGCTGCTCACCGAAGGCAACCCTCCGCGCGCGGTTCGGGCGATGGTGGAAAAATGGGTGCCGTCGTTGCCGTACGTCTCGACCTTCATGGCGAGGGTGGGGCAAATCGTGGGTACGCCCGAAAATTGCCGCCGCCTGCTCGAGAACGACGAGGCGATTCTCGTCTTTCCCGAAGGGGTGCGCGGGTTGGGCAAGCTCTACGCGCAGCGCTACCAATTGCAGGCGTTCGGGTTGGGCTTCATGCGACTGGCGCTGGAAACGAAGACCCCGATTGTGCCGGTCGCGGTGGTGGGGGCCGAGGAGCAGTCGCCGGCGCTGCTGCACTTAAAGAGCGCGGCGAAGTTACTCGGCATTCCTTACCTGCCGGTGACGCCGACGGGCGTGCCTTTCCCCCTGCCGACCAAGTACCGAATGTATTTCGGCGAGCCGATGACGTTTACCGGCACTGCCGATGAAGATGACCAAGAGCTCGAGAAGAAGGTGCAGTTAGTGCGCGAGCGCATTCAGGGCATGCTCGATGCGGGTGTGAAAGAGCGTCAGCACGTCTTTTGGTGAAGGGAGCGTAAGGCTTGTCAGTGCGAGCAGGCGTGTTGGTCACGGGTATCAGCGGGAACTTAGGCCGCGCCGTGGCCAAGCAGCTGCACTTGAAGGAGCGGGTCATCGGTGTCGACCGGCGGCCTTTTCTGGGCAAGCCCAAAGACCTCGAGATGCACGAGCTCGACATTCGCAAGAAGAAGGTCGAGGACATTTTTCGGCGAGTGCCCATCAAGGCCATCATTCACATGGGCATCTTGCATGACCCCCGCATGTCGTCTGAAGACCACCACAACTTCAACGTGCGCGGCACGATGCGCATTCTCGAATGCGCGGCGAAGAACAACGTGAAGAAGGTGGTGATTCTCTCGAGCGCCAATGTCTACGGGCCCTCGCCTGACAATTCGAATTTCTTGACCGAAGATGCGCCGCTGATGGCGGCCTCGCGGTTCCCGAGTGTTCGCGATCTGATTGAAGTCGACATGCTGGCGAACGCCTTCTTCTGGAAGCATTCGACGGTGGAAACGGTGGTGTTGCGCCCGGTGCATATCGTCGGGTCGACGGTGAAGAACGCGCCTTCGAATTTTCTGCGCCTGAAGCGCCCGTGGTTGATGGCCGGCTTTGACCCCATGGTGCAATTGATTCACATGGACGACGTGGCGGCGGCGTTGGTGGAAGCCATCGCCCCAGGTCATAAGGGCGTCTACAACGTGACCGGCCCGGGTGAGGTGCCGCTGTCGAAAGTCTTCGCCGAGTTGGGCAGCGAGCCACTGCAGGTGCCACACCTCATCGCGCGGCCGCTCTTGAGCGCGCTCTTTCGGTATCGGGTGGCCAGCTTTCCGCCTGAAGAGCTCGACCACATTCAGTTTCTCTGCGCGGTGGATGGCTCGAGGTGGCTGAAGGAGACGCCCTGGCGGCCGAAGCTGAGCTTGCGAGAGACGATTCGCTCTGTGGTGGGCGGGTAGGTCAGCGGCTGACCTCGTTGTCGGGTGAGGAAGCTGACGCGAGCGATTTTCCTCCACCCCCGGCAATTGGAGCACGAGATTGCAGCGAGGTGCCGGCCCACGAGGGGAAAGAATCGTGTAGGTAAATATCTCCCTGACCTCGTTGTCGTTATTTTCTGAGCGGCCGGATTAGACGATCTCTAAAATAGACAATAAATACAGTCGCTTACGTAACATCGGGGCGCTGGCACCCCTGTTGCTCTATAGGTCCTTCGGTGAGGGCGTTCCATTGGGGAACTCCCGACGCCCGTCGCCTCGGCCGGCCCCGAGACGACGGGCGATTTTTTTTGTCCTCACCAAAACTCCGAAGGCGGCAGACACTTTTTAGGCGAGACAGCTTACGGCTTGGGCGGTTCAACCGGCTTGTACGCCGCGCCCAGTTCGGCCGTGAACGGGCCTTCTTTCTGCTGGGCGAGCTGCCAGGTGTTGCCGCTCCACACGAAGACGCTGGTGACGGTGGCGCGCTCTTCGCTGACGGAAGGTAGTCGAACCCACGAGAGGTTTGAAATGCACTCGGCCTTGAGGCCATCGGTGGCGAAGACGCATTCTTCCAGCTGGTAGTCGGTAATCGAGAGGTCCTTTTCGTCGTGCTTTTCTGCGCGCGCTTTCAAGAACGCAGCCCGGCGTTCAGGCACCAAAAGCTCAGCGGCGCCGCGAAAGTCTCTCCAGCGCACGCGCAGATGAAAGTCTTCGATGCGCGGCTTGAGCGTTTCAGCATCGGGCTTCTCGGGCCGGCCGGTCACGCAACCCAAGCCGGCAGTGGCGATTAGCCACAGCGCCAGGCTCCATCGTCGTTGGCAAGTAAAAATCATCGCCGGCCGAAGGTAGCAGACAAGGGTGCAACTGGTCGTCGAACAACTGGTCGCTACCCCCCATAAGGTCTAAGTTCGCATCGCTCATGTCGAAGTCGATGGTCGAGCGGTACGAACAGGTTCTCGCACAAGATCCCGCCTCGACCGTATTCGTCGAGCTGGCCAAAGCGTTGATTGAACGCGGCGATCACCCTCACGCCATCGACGTCTGTAAAAACGGTTTGCAGCACCACCCGAGCTCGGTGGTGGGCCGCGTGCTGTGGGGCAAAGCCCTCATCAACCTGGGCAAGCCTTCTGAAGCGATGACCCAGTTCGATCTGGCGATGGGCATCGATAGGGACAACCCCCACGCCTACAACCTCATCGGCGAAGCCCTGTTGCACAAAGGCCTCTACCGCAGCGCCCTGCCGATTCTGAAGAAGGCCGCCGCGCTGCAACCCAACGACGGCCGGGTGCGCCAGTGGCTGGAACAAACCAAGCGCGCTCTCGCGGGTGGCCCGGCTCCCGTGCTCACCGACTTGACCAGCGTCGATGCCGTCGCCCCTGCCGACGACCCTTCGCGCACGGTGGTGATGGACCCGGGCGACAACACCGCCGAAATGCGCGCGCCCAAGTCGAGCCCCGCGCCGGCCCCGCGCAAGAGCACCCCCATACCGCGCACCCGCACCCCGCCGCCTTCATCACCCCAGGCGGTGGAATCGACGGTGCTGATGCAGGCGGCGCCGCCGCCCACCCAGTCAGACCCGCTCTTGGCGGCGTTGCTCTTGGGAGGCGATGAAGAAGAACCGTCGACCGACACCCACAGCGTGGCCAAAGACACCACGCTTCCCCAACAGCCGGAGCAGAGCGGTCAGCCCGGCATCGCGCTCGGTGAAGACGTGGTCGACCCCTTCGAGCAAGTGATGAAAGGTGCCGGCGATTCAGGCGAAATGCTGCACGGCATGACCAGCACCTTCGAGGCCCTCGCGGCCCAGAAGCCCGAAGGCCCGCCCGGCCCGGGTACGCCCGCCGCTGCCCCCGCCAAGCCGCTCAACCCCAATATCCCCGTGCTCACGGCCGTGGGAAGCGACAAGAAAGACAAGGCCGCCGAGCCGACCATCATTCCTTCGCTCGAGCTGATGGAAGACAGCGGCGCCCGTGGCGGAGGTGGGCTGCTCGATGAGGTGGCGTCAGCCCCCACCGAAATGCCGGCGCACGAATCGCGGCGCAATGTGAAGAGCAGCGCCTTCTACCGCACCGCCATTCCCGCGCCCGAAGCGCATAACGACCGGCGCTCGTTGCTCTCCGACATTCCCGACCTGGTGCCTGAAGGGCCTCCCGCCACCGGTGAGACCGGCAGCACCCAGATGAGCACCCAGGCGCTCGACGCCATCGGCAAAGAAGAAGAACGCCAGCGCCGAAAAGTGCTGGAAGCGAAGCTGGCGCAGAAAACGTTTCTGCAGCGTCACGGCAAGAAGCTCGCGGTGCTGGTGGTGCTCTTGGTGGTGGTGGCGGGGTTACCGCTCGCCTACCTGTACACGCGCAGGGAAAATCGCGGCAAAGACCTGGCCACCACGGTGGGCGAGGCCAAGGCCGCCGTCAACGCCGATACCCGCGAGCAGTATTTGGTGGCGCTCGATTCACTTGGACTCGCCCTGAAGATGGACAGCGGCAGCACGCATGCCTGGGCGCTCAAGGGGTATGCCCACGCGCTGATTTTCGCCGAGCACGGTCGCAAAGAAGAGGACCGCGCCAAGGCCCGCGACGCGTTGAACAAGTCGGGAGTGCGTGACAGCTACCCCGAGTTGGCATTGGTTTCTGAATGGCTTTTGGCAGACCCTTACCAACGGCCACCGCTACGCCAAGCCCTGCTCTCGTCGCCGATTGAAAAAACAGAGGTGAAGGCGATTATCGGTCACGAGTTGTTCCTCGAGGGTAAGGGCACCGAAGCGGAAGTGAAGCTCAAAGAAGCGTTGGACTTGTGGCGCGGCAATACCCGTGCCCTGGTTGACCTGGGCGAATACTCGCTCTCGCTGCAAGACTTCGACAAGGCCCACAAAATTTTCGCTGCCGCGGTGCAGGTCTCGGCCAACCACCCCGGCGCGGTGCTGGGGCTGGCGGACGCGCGGTTGGAGCTGTCGCGCGAGCTGGCGGAAGCGCTGCGCGAAGTCGAGAAGCTGCCCACGGTGGTGACGATACCCACCGGTTTGATCGTGCGAAGAGAGCTCGTCTATGGGCGATTGCTGTCAGTGAATGGCCGGCATACCGACGCGCTCAAGGTGCTGACCGAGGGGCAGAAGAAGTACAAAGACGCCGCGCTCGATTTCGCGATGGCCCTGGGGCTCGCTTACCGCAACGCCGGGCAAATGGGCCGCGCCCAAGATTCGTACGAAGATGCCATCAAGCTCGCTCCCAAGAGCGAAGAGGCCAAAGAAGGCTTAGGCCGCGTGCTCTTGGCGCGCAGCCGCGAGAAAGAACTGCTCAATCGACTCCCCGCCGATACCAAGCTGCGCCGCTTGGCGTTGTTGCGCGGCATTGCCCTGGTGAAGCTGGGCGACTTCAAGAAGGGCCGACAGGAACTGCAGACCACGGCGGTGGGCAACAAAGTTTCCACCGAAGCGGCGGCGTATCTGGCGCTCGCCGACGCGGGTGAAGACCAGGCCGAGAAGGCGATTGCCACGCTCGAAAAGCTGGCGGGGGCGAGCAAGAAGAACAAGGCGGTGATTCAGGTCGCCTTGGCCCGGGTCTACATGCAAAAGGGAGCGCTGGACAAAGCCAAAGGCGCGCTCACCGACGCCGCCAAGGACCCCAACGATTACGAGGCCAACACTTTGCTGGGCGAGCTGCTCTTGAACCAGCTTTCGTTGCCCGAGATGGCGGTCGACCCGTTGACCACGGCGGCCAGCCGCAACGGTTCGCACGCGCCGGCGCGCTTGCTGCTGACGCGCTGCTTGCTGGCGTTGGGCAAGAACCCTGAAGCGCTCGCGCAGACTGAAGCCTGGGTGCAAGACAACCCCCAGTCAGAAGAAGCGCAGGCCGCGCTGGCGTGGGCGCTGCTCAACAATGGCGAAGCCAAGAAGGCGAAGACGTACATCATCAAGGCCGTCGACGACCGTTCTACCGACGCGTCGGGGTTTCGGTACAAGGCGCAAATTCTCTTCGCCAATGGCGACCAGCGGGGAGCGATTACCGCGTTGCAACGCGCCAACAAGCTGAACGCAAAAGACGCCGAAACCTTCTGCGAAATCGGGCACGCCTTTGTGCGCCAGGGCATACCCGACGCCGCCGCGCCCGCTTACGAAGCGGCGCGCCGCGAAGACCCCAAGAGCGCGTGCGGAGCGATTGGGCCGATTCATGCGCGCGCCGCGGGCTCGAAGGCGGCGGTGAAAGAGCTGCAAGAGGCGCTCAAGAACGCGCACAACGCGTGGGACAAAGCGCTCGGCTACGCCACTTTGGCGCGCGTCTATCTGGCGATGGGGCAGAACAAAGAAGCGAAGAAGGCGGCCGACGAAGCGTTGGCGATGGGGCCTTTCAGCGCCGCGGCGCATTTTGCTTCGGGCCTGGTGGCGATGAGAGCCAAAGACACGCAGGAACTCGCCAAGCTCGAGATGCAAAAAGCGGTCGAGCTCGACCCTTCATGGGCGCAGGCGCGGCTCGCCCGAGGTGACTTGCTGCTGAAAGACGGAGCCCCTTCGTTGCCGGCGGTGATCGCCGAATACGAGGCGTTCTTGGTGTACAGCCAAAACCAGCCCGAGCTGTCACGCGTGCGCAAAGCGTTACCCACGCTGAAGAAGAAGCTGTGAGCGCACCTGAGGCCCCGGCCGAGACCGTGCCGGTATTTCGAATCAGCCTCGCCAACGCCATGTTGGTGAGCGCGCTCTACATGGCGTTGGCGCTCTTCACCGAGGTCGTGGCGCGGGTGTGGAACCCGCGTTGGCTCGAACCTTTGGTGCGAAACCTCGAGGCTTTTCCCGCGCGGGTGTTGCACCTGGTGGGACTTCTGGAGCCCTTGCGCCAGGCGTACGTCGACGGCGCGGTGTCGGGCTTCACCTTGCGCTTCGTCTATGGGCTGACGACCGTGGCGATGATGATGGTGATTGGCATTTGCATTGGCCTCGCGATGTGGCTGTTTCAGAAGGGGTTGGCAGCGCGTCAAGGTGCTGACGGCGGCTCCGCGAATGGCGGCGCCGACTGACCACCCTCAGCATTCCCCACCTCACCGCTTCGAGCGCGGCCGTCGCGGCGGGTCAGCCTGAAGTACCGGCAAATCACCCGCGGCGCGCGCCAGCTCGCACAGCTCGACGATTTTTGGGCCCAGCCTTTCCCACTTCTGCTCGCTCACCCCTTTGACCTGTAGAAACGCAGCGCGGTTGGTGGGCAATTTGGCGGCCAATTCGTACAGCGTTGCGTCGTTGAAGAGCAGGTACGCCGGCAGGTCTAGCGCGCGAGAGAGCTCACGCCGAAAGTGGCGCAGCGATTCAGCCGCGAGCGCGCTGTGGGGGGGAGGCACGTACGGCCCCTTGGGAGCCATGCCACCGCGCTTGGCTTCGAGCGCCGCCGGCACCACCAGCTTGGGGCCCACGCAGACATCGCAGGTGCCGCAGTGAGAACCCCGCTTCTCGCCGAAGTACCGCAAGATGAACTGGCGGCGGCACGTCTTCGAATAGGCGTAGTCGGTGATGCGCTTGAGCAACACCTTGGCCAGCCGCTCATTGGTGCGCAGCCGGGTGGTGTCGACCTTGAGCGCTTCGAACGGTTCTCGGGTGGTGCAGTGAATCACCCGGCCGGCGAAGGGTCGGCGTGACTTCAACGCCCCGGTGGTTTCGAGCTGCCGCAGCACCCGCCGTACGCTGGCCAGCGGTAGCTCGGTCTTTTTCACCAGCGTCTCGAGCGACATTTGCGCGGCTGCCGCTTTCTTGGTGCGCTGCTTGAGCACGCCCCACACGGTGGCCATTTCGTCGTCGGCGAGCAGTGGCTTGACCGCCAGCAGCTCGAAAGTCAGCTCGCCCTCGCCTCGGTTGCCGCGGGTCAGGTGCCCGGCCCGTTCTAAGTGCTTGAGCACCGCCGACACTTCTTGCTCGTGCGCTCCCACCGCATGGGCGAGCGCGCTCACGCCCTTGTCGAAGTCGTCGTGGCTCAAAAGCACGTTCCACACGTCGGCGAAGACGGTGGGCGGAGGGTGGTTGGCTTCAATCATGCGCTCTTGGGTGAAGACATCGGCATGGTTGAAGAGCAGCACGGCATGCGCGGGGCTTCCGTCACGGCCGGCGCGGCCTATTTCTTGGTAGTAGGCCTCGACCGCTCGGGGAATGCCGGCGTGGGCGATGAAGCGAATGTCGGGCTTGTCGATGCCCATGCCGAAGGCGTTGGTGGCGACCGCCACGCAATTGCCTTTGCCCATGAAAATGTTCTGGGCTTCGGCGCGGTCTTTGTCATCGAGGCCCGCGTGGTAGAGCACGGTGGGCACGCGTTCGTCCTTGAGCGCTTGGTACAGCGATTCAGCCTGGCGACGGGTGGCGCAGTACACCAGCCCCGACCCTTCTTCTTTCGCCATCTTCAAGCAGGCGCGGCGCTTCTCGTCGTCGCCCGACACCGAGAGCACCTCGAGAAAGAGGTTGGGGCGGTCGAACCCGGCGGCGAAGACCTGAGGGTCTTTCATCAGCAAGACGCGGGTGATGTCGTCGCGGACTTCGGGGGTGGCGGTGGCGGTGAGCGCCACGGTGCGAGGAGGCCGTAGCCGCTTGCGTACTTCACCCAGCCGCGCGTAATCGGGCCGAAAGTCGTGCCCCCACTGCGAAATGCAGTGCGCTTCGTCGATGGCGAACAGCGAAATCTGCGCCGCCTTTACCGCCTCGAGAAACGACTCGCTGCGAAAGCGTTCTGGCGCGACATAGACGAGCTTGAAGCGCCCCTCACGCAGCTGTTCTTGACGCTGCTGGCGCTCGATGTCCGACAGGGTGGAATTGATGAAGGTGGCGGCGATGCCCCGCTCGGAAAGCTTCTGCACCTGGTCTTGCATCAGCGCGATGAGCGGAGACACCACCAGTGTCACCCCGTCGAGCAAGGTGGCGGGCAGCTGATAACAGAGGCTCTTGCCGGCGCCAGTGGGCATCACCACCATGGTGTTGCGGCCTGAGAGCACGCTCTCGATGACTTCCGCCTGCCCGGTGCGAAACGCGGAAAGCCCGAAATGGCGCTCCAGGGCTTGGGAGGTATCGAAGGCTCGCGGTTCAGGTTGCGACACGGCGTGCATCACTCTTTACCTTTGCCGGACTTTAGGTCAACGACGTTGCTTGAGCGGCGACGAGGGCGGTAGGGCGCTGGTTGAGCGCTCCCCGGGCCGAGAGCGAAACGACCCCTAAGGCGCCGACGATGACGTGGTCTAACAGTCGAACGCCGAGCAACCGGCCGGCGTGCGCGACGTGGTGGGTGAGCTCGATGTCGAGTGTCGAAGGTTCGGGTGACCCAGAGGGGTGGTTGTGCACCAGTACGATGCCAGCGGCGCGCACCGCGAGGGCAGGGGCGAACACCTCGCGTACGTCCACCGAGCAGCTGTCGACGGTGCCGAGCGCGGCGCGGTGGTGTTTGAGCAAGAGATTTCGCGTGTTGAGCGAGAGCACGTGCACCTCTTCGCGAGGGGCGTGCGCCAGATGGGGCCGTACGTAGCGAGCGGTGTCGAGCGGCGTCGAGAGCACGGGTCGGCGTTCTTCACTTTGAAACGCGCGGCGGCCCAGCTCGGCGGCGGCGAGCACGCGGTGGCAGACGGTGGCGCTGATGCCTCGCTGTTCGAGGTCATCGGCGTTGGCGGCGAGCACTACCGCCAGACCCTGCTCTTCGAGAGCCTTGACCAGCGCTTGTTGCGTCAACCCAAGCAATACGCACAACTCGCGATCGCTGAGCGAAGCGATGCCCAGCCGCGTCAGACGGCTTTCGATGTCGTCGAGCCTCCGAGAAGTCGCGCGCGCACGGCTGGTGGCCTTCATCTTGAAGGTGGTCATTGTTTTGGCTTTCTTTGATGGGTCTCTGGGAACGGAACCTGGGGCTCCACCTACAGAGACGGGTGTTC
>CXWL01120101.1_pt1 | contig 11611 bp, 10 predicted proteins | sample 590931 | NCBI WGS metagenome assembly CXWL01 (sample SAMEA3498368, study PRJEB10139) | groundwater metagenome | biome: water well; material: biofilm material | place: Germany | collected 2015-04-27 | reverse complement strand
TTGAGCGGCGGCGTCGGCATCGGCGGCGTGCTGGAGCCGGTGCAGGCCAACCCCACCATCATCGAGGACAACTGCTTCATCGGCGCGCGTTCAGAAATCGTCGAGGGCGTGATCGTGGAAGAAGGCTCGGTGATTTCGATGGGCGTATATATCGGCCAGAGTACCAAAATTTATGACCGCGAAACCGGCGAAGTGCATTATGGCCGCGTCCCCGCCGGCTCGGTGGTGGTCTCCGGCAACCTGCCCGCCAAGGACGGCAGCTACAGCCTGTATTGCGCCGTGATCGCAAAGAAGGTGGATGCCAAAACTTTGGGCAAGGTCGGTATCAACGAGTTGTTGCGCGGAATATAACACCGCCAACGGGAAATTCCCCAGCCGCCACCCATCTTGCGCCCCTACGAACTTTTTATCGGCCTGCGCTACACCCGCGCCAAGCGGCGCAACCATTTCATTTCTTTCATCTCGCTCATCTCCATGCTGGGCATGGCGCTGGGCGTGGCCGCACTGATCGTGGTGCTGTCGGTGATGAACGGCTTCCAGAAAGAAATCCGGGCGCGCATCCTCGGTGTGGCGCCGCACCTGAAAATCAGCAGCGCCGACAGCGACCGGCTGGACGGCTGGCAGCCCGTATTACAAGCCGCCGCGCGCCACCCGCAGGTGGCCGCCGCCGCACCCTTCGTGGCCGGGCAAGGCATGGTGTCGTTCGAGCAAAGCGTGCAGGGTGTAATGGTGCGAGGGATTTTGCCGCAGGACGAGGGCAAGGTCGTGGACATGTCCGGCAAGATCAAGGCCGGATCGCTGCAAGCCTTGCAGGAAGGCGGCTTCGGCATCGTGCTGGGTTCCGATCTGGCGCACGCGCTGAACGCGCAACTGGGCGACAAGGTGCTGGTCATCACCCCGCAGGGGCAGATCACCCCCGCCGGCATGATGCCTCGCCTCAAGCAATTCCGCGTGGTGGGCATTTTCGAGATCGGCATGGCGCCCTACGACAACGCGCTGGCGCTAATCCATCTGGGTGACGCGCAGAAGCTCTACCAGATGGGTGAGGCGGCAAGCGGCATCAGCGCGCGCCTGCACGACCTTGACCTGGCGCCGCGCGTAGCCATTGAGCTGGAGCGCGACCTGCCGCGCGACACCTACATCAAGGACTGGACGCGCGAGCACGCCAACTATTTCCGCGCGGTGCAGATCGAAAAGCGCATGATGTTCATCATCCTCTCGCTGATCGTCGCGGTCGCCGCGTTCAACATCGTTTCCACGCTGGTCATGGCGGTCACCGACAAGCGCGCCGACATCGCCATCCTGCGCACGCTTGGCGCTTCGCCTGCCAGCATCATGAAGATCTTCATCGTGCAGGGCGCGATGATCGGGGTGATCGGCTCCCTGCTCGGTGTGGGCGGCGGCATTCTGCTGGCGCTTAACATAGATACCGTGGTGCCGTTCATCGAACGGATGCTGGGCACGCATTTCCTCGCCAAGGACGTGTACTACATCAGCGAGCTGCCCTCCGACCTGCACCAAGATGACGTGTTCATCGTGGGCGGCTTCTCCTTCCTCATCAGCCTGCTCGCCACCCTGTACCCGAGCTGGCGCGCTTCCAGGACGCAACCGGCGGAGGCGTTGAGATATGAATAAGGATTATCAAGATCAATCCGTTCGCCCTGAGCCTGCGAAAGGGTCGCCGCAAAGCGGCGGGGCACCCACCGGCGTACCCCTTGCGGGTGCTGTCGAAGGGCAGTTTTCCGCTCATGGTTCGACTAGCTCACCACGAACGGTAAACCAAGATGCTGTCATTTCCTGCCGCGATCTGCGCAAGACTTTCGCACAGGGCGGGCTCAACGTGCCGGTGCTGAACAGCATCAACCTGGATGTCGCACGCGGCGAGCGCATCGCCATCGTCGGCGCGTCCGGCTCCGGCAAGAGCACCCTGCTGCACTTGCTGGGCGGGCTGGACAACGCCACTGGCGGCAGCGTCGCCATCCTCGGCCAGGATGTCCAAGCCATGAACGAGCGGGCGCGCGGCGAAATACGCAACCGCTCGCTGGGTTTCGTTTACCAGTTCCACCACCTGCTGCCGGAATTCACCGCGCTGGAGAATGTCGCCATGCCCTTGCTGATCCGGGGCATGAGACATGCGGAAGCTAACCCGCTTGCAGCCAACATGCTGGAGCTGGTGGGTCTGGCGCAGCGCGCCGCTCACCTGCCTTCTGAACTCTCCGGTGGCGAGCGCCAGCGCGTGGCCGTGGCGCGCGCCCTGGTCACCGAACCCGCCTGCGTGCTGGCCGACGAGCCCACCGGCAACCTCGACCGCAGCAGCGCGCAGGCGCTGTTCGAACTGATGCGCGAACTCAACGCCCGCCTCGACACCAGCTTCATTGTCGTCACCCACGATGCCGAGCTGGCAAGCAAGATGCAGCGCCAATTGCGCCTGGTGGACGGGGTGTTGCAGGAACATTGAGATTTGCTCTCGCGCGGGAAGCGAGAGCGGCAGTTTCATCTTTATCCCAGATCACCCATTAGTCTCTTATGGGTCAACTCATTACATTTGCTGAACAGATTTCCGTAGCTCCGGTAGGGCGGAAGCACGGAGTGCGTTCCGCCCTACATTTTGGTTCCGGCTCGTCCGGCTTAAGTTATTCATGCCTTGTAGGAGCCCGGTTTACCCCGAAGAGGTTCTTGCGCCCTCCGGGGGTCGGGCGATCCAGAACAATCGCGCAACAAGTTGTGCTCCTACAACAGCGTTTTCCTTCCAATGGATTATCTTGGCTTATCTGGGTTTATTGAAATACCGTCTGTTCACGTGTAACCTGCCGCAATGGATAAAGGCGGAATGGGCCGATGATTTCGAGACGCGGAGAACAGCATGAGATGCCTGCACTGCCGGGGTGAAATGAGAAAAGGGGAAACGCCCTTCCATATTGACCGCGAGGGCTGCCACCCGGCGCAATACTTTTCCCGTGTGCCATACAAGTTGCGCCCTATAAGCCCAGCATTCTGCGCGTCAGCAGTGTCTGCATATCGCGCCGACCATCTGCAATGATATAGACAATCACCTGTTTGCCGCTGACCCGATAGATGAGCCGGTAGGGCTTGAAATGCGCTTGGCGATACTCGCGGATACCAAGGACAAGCAGTTCTTTTGGGTAGGAGCCGCGCTCGGGATAGGCCGCCAATGACTCCGCCACTTCCATCAGCTTGCCCAGCACGTAATCCGCGTTGGCCTGCGAGTCGTTTTCGGCGATGTAGCCATAGATCGCTTCCAGATCGCGCTCGGCGCCGTGCGTGAGCAATACCTTGTAGCTCATTCTGCCGCGATCTTCTTGGCGCGGAGGCGGCGGGCGACAGATGCGATGGGTGTAGTCTTGCCTTCGGCGATTTCCTGATTACCCAGTGCCAGTATCTTCAGGAGTGCTAATGTTTCCTGTGTGCTCTCATAGGTGGCGATGTCTTGCATGACCGCCTTTGCTTCTCCGTTCTGGGTGATCAGAAAGGGTTCGCGGTTTTCCGACAGGTTCTGGAGCACCTCGGCGGCATTGGCCTTGAGATAACTGATGGGTTTGATATTTACCGTGCGCATGATTTTCTCCTTGAGATAATTCGGACTTAATATAGTCTTTTAATGGTCTTGTTGCAAGTTTGCCATTAGCCAATGTAGCCATTAGCCAAATGGGGTGGCTCCGTCGGCTGGGTTAAAATCATTACCGCTTCCCAGTCATTATTCTCAAAAGATAGTTAAGTGCCGGAGCCAGATTCCTTCCTTCTGTCTTCAATATCGTCCTGCTGCAAAAATCATTTCACGCTTGCCACTGCAACACGCGTTTGGGGTAAGCCTTTATTCAGAAAAACCGCTCCGCGATGTTTGCGGCACCTTCCGGGCCGGCGATATAGATGTCACCTTGAAGCAGGTTTGCATCGCCGGATTGAGGTTGTCGAGCTGCTTGAGCAACGCCTCTTCTGCCGCTCACGGAGCTCAAATCGAAACCCGCAATGTGTTCTTCATAGCGGAAATTATCCAGTGCGTCCTGCCACGCATGGGCAATCTTCGGCAGATGGATGTTTTTCTGGCTCGACCCGAACCAGTGCAGGCGAATGTTTTCCGCTTCGAGCGATAGTGCGTGTTCGATCAGGCTCTTGATCGGCGCGAACCCGCTGTCAAATGCAAAGAAGTACAAGGGGCGCGGAGATTTTTCGTGCAGGATGAATTCGCCATACGGCCCCTCCATCTCCACCGCGTCATGCTCCTTGAGGCGTTCAAAGACGTAATCCGAAAACAGGTTGCCGCTTTGCCTGGGTATGTGGAACATCACATTGCGGTCATCACAGGGGCAACTGGCGATCGGCAGATCCGCGCTGAAGGCTTTCCCGACAAGCAGCGTCGCGCTCTGCCCCGCAATGTTAAAGGGGTCGAATTTAATTCTCGATTTTAGAGAAACCCCAGTAGCCGGTATGTGTCAGACGAGGCTTGTCCGACACCTGCCCGGCAAGTGTTGCGGTATCCTGTCGTCCTGCGGTTGAGGGCAGGCATCCGACAACCCTTAACATTAGCGGAAGCTCGCATTTCCCGATAGCAGTCGCCGATCTTGATGCGCGCTTTGCACCCCGCCATTTCCCTTGTTCGCCACCGGGTGGCGCTGCCCTTGCTATAATCGCGCAATCTTTCACCAACCGCTTCTTGACCCGTGACCAAAGTAGATTTCTACACAGGCAGCGAAGACAAGCTGCGCACCGCCTGCAAGTTGAGCCACAAGGCCATGCAGAACGGGGTGCGCGTGCTGCTGCATACGTCGGACGAAGCCACTGCGGAAGCGCTCGACAAGCTGCTGTGGCACTACCCGGCGACCGCCTTCATCCCGCATTGCCGCAGCCATGAACCATCGGTGAGTAATATGCCGGTGGTGGTGGGGCATCAGGGTGACAGCTTTCCGCACAGCGAGCTGCTGATCAGCCTGCACACTTCCTGCCTGCCATTTTTCAGCCGCTTCGAGCGGGTGATCGAAATTGTCGGCCAGGAGGAAGAAGACATGCGCCTTGGCCGCGAACGCTTCAGTTTCTACCGCGACCGGGGTTACGAGTTGCGCCATATAGATTTGCGCAAGCAGGCCGACTGAACATGGCCCAGCCGCAACTGTTCGCCGATCTTCCGGTGCTGTCCGAGGCGACAGATGATACCGACGAAATTCCGCTGCTCACCGAAGTTGTTGCCGAAGAGATTCCTCATCTGGTCGAGCAAGCTTTGGCGCTGGTGCCAGATGCAATGCCGACGCCACCCCCCGATGAATTTCAGCGCCTCGCTGCACAGATCGCGCCGCAACTGGAAAACATGTTGCGCGAAAAATTCGTACGGGGTTTTGCGGAGGAGTTTGCTTCCCGGTTCGAGGCGTTATGGCAGGAGGTCTGGCGCGAGGCGCAGGCCGATTTGCCCGGCTTGATCCGCGCCCAGCTCGCCGCAATGCCGCAACCCGCCAGCGCGCCGACCGATGGAGGCGCACCCCGCTTTGATATAATCCCGCCCCCTTCCGCCGGGGCGGAAAATCCGCAACCAAACAAGATCGCAATGGAACTCGCAAAAAGTTTTGAGCCGCAAGCCATCGAAGCGCGCTGGTACCCGCAATGGGAACAGTCAGGCTATTTCAATGCCGGGGTTGATCCGGACAAGAAGGACAATTTCTGCATCCTGCTGCCGCCGCCCAACGTTACCGGCACGCTGCACATGGGGCACGGCTTCAACCAGACGCTGATGGACGCGCTGACCCGCTACCGCCGCATGAAGGGTGACAATACGCTGTGGCAGCCCGGCACCGACCACGCCGGTATCGCAACGCAGATCGTGGTGGAACGCCAGCTCGAAGCGCAAGGCATCAGCCGCCACGACCTCGGGCGCGAAGCGTTCATACAAAAAGTGTGGGAGTGGAAGGAATATTCCGGCAACACCATCACCAGGCAGATGCGCCGCCTCGGTGCTTCGTGCGACTGGAGCCGCGAGCGCTTCACCATGGATGAAGGGCTGTCGCGCGCCGTCACCGAAACTTTCGTGCGCCTCCATAACGAGGGCCTGATCTATCGCGGCAAGCGTCTGGTCAACTGGGATCCTAAGCTGCATACCGCAGTGTCCGACCTGGAAGTGGTGCAGGAAGAAGAAGATGGCTTCTTATGGCACATCGCGTACCCGCTCGAATTCGGCGTCGGCGCGCTGATCGTTGCCACCACGCGGCCAGAAACCATGCTCGGCGACGTGGCCGTAGCGGTACACCCGGAGGACACGCGCTACAAGCATCTGATCGGGCAAAGGCTCAAACTGCCGCTGTGCGGGCGCACCATCCCCATCATCAGCGACGAATATGTTGACCCGAGCTTCGGCACCGGGTGCGTGAAAATCACCCCGGCGCACGATTTCAACGATTACGCGGTGGGGCAGCGGCACAGTCTGGCCCCGATCAACATTTTCACGCTGGACGCAAAAATCAACGAGCATGCGCCCGCCGCATACCAGGGGTTGGACCGCTACGACGCGCGCAAGCAAATCCTCGCCGACCTGGAGGCGCAAAACCTGCTCGCCGCCACCAAACCGCACAAGCTGATGGTGCCGCGCGGCGATAGAACAGGGGCCGTGATCGAGCCCATGCTCACCGACCAGTGGTTTGTGGCGATGAGCAAGCCCGGCAAGGGCGGCAAGAGCATTACCGGACAGGCGCTGGAATGCGCCGCCTCGGGCGAGGTCAGGTTCCATCCGGAAAACTGGGTCAACACCTACAACCAGTGGCTGAACAACATCCAGGACTGGTGCATTTCACGCCAGTTGTGGTGGGGGCACCAGATACCGGCCTGGTACGGCGAGAACGGCGAGATTTTTGTCGCGCACGACGAAACCGAAGCGCGCGGTCTCGCGGCAAGCGCGGGTTACACGGGCAACCTCAAGCGCGACGAGGATGTGCTCGACACCTGGTTTTCCTCCGCGCTGTGGCCGTTTTCCACGCTGGACTGGAGCAGCGACGAGACGCTGAATGCGCAGAACCGTTTCCTCGAACAATACCTGCCATCCTCGGTGCTGGTGACCGGTTTCGATATCATCTTCTTTTGGGTGGCGCGCATGGTGATGATGACCAAACATCTCACCGGAAAGATTCCGTTCAGGGACGTGTATGTTCACGGCCTGATCCGCGACGCGGAAGGGCACAAGATGTCCAAGTCCAAGGGCAACGTGCTCGACCCCATAGATCTGATAGATGGCATCGGCGTCGAGGAGTTGGTGCAGAAACGCACCGGCGGGCTGATGAACCCCAAGCAGGCGGAGCAGATCGAGAAGCGCACGCGCAAAGAGTTTCCCGGCGGCATTCCCGCCTTCGGCACCGACGCCCTCCGCTTCACTTTCGCATCGCTGGCTTCGCCGGGGCGCGACATTAAATTTGATCTGCAACGCTGCGAGGGTTACCGTAATTTCTGCAACAAGCTGTGGAATGCCGCGCGCTTCGTGTTGATGAATTGCGAGGGCAGGGACTGCGGCCTGGAGGCGCACGGCAAGGAATCCTGCCACAGCGGCTATCTCGATTTCTCGGCGGCTGACCGCTGGATCGTCAGCCGGTTACAGCATGTCGAGAGCGAGGTGGCGAAGCATTATGCCGATTACCGTTTCGATCTGCTGGCCAAGACGATCTACGAGTTTGCCTGGGATGAATACTGTGACTGGTATGTGGAGTTTGCCAAGGTGCAGCTCGCCCCCCCCCAACCCGATGAGGCAGCCAGTTCCAGCGATGCGGCTTCTGCCCGTCAACGCGCCACGCGCCGCACGCTGGTGCGCGTGCTGGAGACCACGCTGCGCCTCGCCCACCCGCTGATCCCGTTCATCACCGAGGAGCTCTGGCAAAAGGTGGCGCCGGTTGCCGGTCGCGGGGGCGAGAGCATCATGCTGCAAGCTTACCCGCAGGCCGACCTGTCGCGCGTGGACGAGAGCGCCCTGGCAAAAATCCACCTGTTGCAGGAAATGATCGCCGCTTGCCGCAGCCTGCGCAGCGAGATGAATCTTTCTCCGGCACAAAAGGCGCCGTTGCTGGCTGCAGGCGACATGGAGACGTTGGCCGCCTTTGCGCCCTACCTGAAATCCCTGGCCAAGCTCAACGAAGTCAGTATCACGGATGAACTGCCGGATGCCGACGCGCCCATCGCCGTTGTCGGCTCTTTCAAGCTGATGCTGAAAGTCGAGGTTGATGCCGCAGCAGAGTGTGTGAGGCTGGACAAGGAAATCGCCCGCCTGACCGGCGAGATCGGCAAGGCGCAAGCCAAGCTGGACAACGCCAGTTTTGTCGGGCGCGCGCCCGCCGAGGTGGTGGCGCAGGAGCGCAAGCGCCTGGAAGATTTCAGCACCACGCTGGCCCAATTGCAGGCGCAGCGCGCGAAATTGCAAAACGTGACCCCCCAATAATTCCACCATCATGACTATGACCTCCTCGCCTCGCACACTGCACAGTTCGCAGCAAAACCTCCGCAAAGGCATCATCCTTGCCGGTGGCTCCGGAACGCGGCTTTATCCGGTTACCCACACCATTTCCAAGCAGCTGCTGCCGATCTACGACAAGCCGATGGTTTACTATCCGCTGTCCACGCTGATGCTGGCCGGGATACGCGATGTTCTGATCATCTCCACCCCGCAGGACACACCGAGCTTCGAACGGTTGCTCGGGGATGGCTCGCAGTGGGGGATGAATTTCACTTACGCCGTGCAACCTTCGCCGGACGGGCTCGCGCAGGCGTTTATCATCGGCGAGTGCTTCATCGGGAACAACCTCTGCGCCATGGTGCTGGGAGACAATATTTTTTACGGGCACAGCTTCGAGCGGTTGCTGCGCTCCGCCGCCGACAAATCGGATGGCTGCACGGTATTTGCTTACCACGTGAATGATCCGGAGCGTTACGGCGTAGTGGAGTTTGATGCCGCAGGGCGCGCGATCAGCCTGGAAGAGAAGCCCGTGCAACCCAGATCCAGCTACGCCGTCACGGGGCTGTATTTTTACGACAACGATGTCATCGAAATCGCCAAATCCATCCAGCCTTCCGCGCGCGGAGAGCTGGAGATTACCTCGGTCAACCAGATTTATCTGGAAAGAAACAAGCTGGACGTGCAGGTCATGTACCGGGGTTATGCCTGGCTGGACACCGGCACGCACGAATCGCTGCTGGAAGCTTCGCTGTTCATCCAGACGCTGGAAAAACGCCAAGGGCTTAAAATCGCCTGCCCGGAAGAAATCGCTTACCGGCAGAATTTTATCAATGCGGAACAAGTGGAGAAACTGGCCAGGCCACTGGCAAAAAATGGTTACGGGCAATACCTGTTGGGCCTCCTGAAAGAAAGGATCTGAAGCATGCGGGCCGTTCAAACCTCGATACCCGGCTTGTTGATTATCGAACCCAAGGTGTTCGGCGATGATCGCGGATTCTTTTTTGAGAGCTTTAACCGCAGGGTGTTCGAACATCTGACTGGATGTGATATTGACTTCGTGCAGGATAATCATTCCCGTTCCACGAAAAATGTGTTGCGCGGCCTGCATTACCAGATCCGGCAGCCACAAGGAAAACTGGTGCGCGCGGTGGTGGGCGAAGTGTTCGATATCGCAGTGGATATCCGCCGCTCATCGCCGACTTTCGGTCAGTGGGAAGGCACGGTGCTTTCCGCCGAAAACAAGCGGATGCTCTGGATACCGGAAGGCTTCGCCCACGGGTTTGTGGTGCGCAGCGAATACGCCGAGTTTCTGTACAAGACCACCGACTACTGGGCGCCGGAGTACGAGCGCTCTATCCTCTGGAGCGATTCAGACTTGGCGATAGACTGGCAACTGGGCGGAGCGGTGCCGCTGCTGTCAGCCAAAGACCAAACCGGAAAACTGCTCCGGGATGCCGAGCTGTTTCCGTGAAAAAAATCCTGCTCACCGGCAAAAACGGGCAAGTCGGCTGGGAGTTGCAACGCACGTTGGCGCCTCTCGGGCAGGTTGTCGCGCTGGATGTGGACGACCTTGACCTCTGCAATCCGGATGCTATCCGCCAAACTGTCCGCTCAATCGGACCGGACATCATCGTTAATCCCGCCGCATACACCGCAGTGGATAAAGCCGAATCCGAACCCGGCCTCGCCATGGCAATCAACGGCGTCGCCCCCGGCATATTGGCCGAAGAGGCCAGAAAACTTGGCGCGCTGCTGGTGCATTACTCCACCGACTACATTTTCGATGGCTGCAAGGATGGGCCGTACGTTGAAACGGACGAGCCCAACCCGCTCGGTGTGTATGGCAAAACCAAGCTGGCCGGGGAGCAGGCCATCCGCGCCAGCGGGGCGGATCACCTGATTTTTCGCACCAGTTGGGTGTATGGTGCGCGCGGCAAGAATTTTCTGTTGACCATGTTGCGACTCGCGAAAGAGCGAAACGAGCTGCGCGTGGTGGACGACCAGATCGGTGCCCCCACCTGGTGCCGTTCACTGGGCGAAACCACCGCGCTCGCGCTGGCGCAACTGTATGCTCCCGATGCAAACAAAGATGCGCTCAAGCGTGTTTCCGGGACGTACCACGTCACTTCCTCGGGCGGCGTGTCGTGGTGCGGATTTACCGCAGAAATTCTGCGCATGGCCAAAGCGCACCCTATGCCGGTGTTGATCCCCATCACTACGCCCGAATATCCCACTCCTGCGGCGCGACCAATGAATTCGATGCTGTCGAACGACAAGCTTGTGCGCACCTTCGGTCTGGCTGTGGGCGACTGGGACAGCAACTTGCGGCTGTGTTTGCAGGAGATGGGGTGAAGCTTAATAATTGCCGGGTGATCCGGGATAGAGTGACAGTTTCCGGAACTCGTATTTCCGAAAATTGGGGTCAATCGGACGCAGTGAGGTAAAATGACCATAAGTCACTTTGCAGCTTTTGCGACTATTCCCTGCTTTTTTCAAAGCATGCGCCCGTAGCTCATCTGGATAGAGTGACAGTTTCCGAAGCTTATGGTCATTCTGGAACAGTGAGGTAAAATGACCATAAGTCGCTTTGCGGTTTTTGTGACTATTTCCTGCTTTCTTCAAAGCATGCGCCCGTAGCTCAGCTGGATAGAGTATTGGTTTCCGAAGCCAAGGGTCGTGGGTTCGACTCCCGCCGGGCGCGCCAAATTTCTGACTTGAGGTCATAAGACTTAAGGTCATCCAGTTGCTCAAAGAAATCGTGGTGACTAAATGGTGACCATTTGGTGACCATGAAAAATTTTCAATGAGCGTTTTTTGGCAAATTGGACCACAAGTTGTTAGCGCCGATTGAATATTGACCCAGGGTGCTGATTGAATTTTGACCCAGGACAGGTTGCTATTTGTGGAACAGCAACTGTGGATAAGTTTACCAGATTGCGTGGGTGATGTTTTGAGGCGCGCGGGGAGTTCACTGAGGTTGCAGGCCGTGATGAACTCCCCGCGCGGGCCTATTTAGAACGGCTCATCAGATGGTGCTGCTTTGCTTCCTCTACGTGCTTGCTCCCGCGACTTGATACGGGTCTTCGCGGCCATGCTGCTGTGCTGGAAACGGTATGATGTTGCCGCTGACCGAAAATTGACCCACTTATAGGTGTTCTGCTGATCGAAAATTGACCCAGG
>CXWL01117806.1_pt1 | contig 11614 bp, 9 predicted proteins | sample 590931 | NCBI WGS metagenome assembly CXWL01 (sample SAMEA3498368, study PRJEB10139) | groundwater metagenome | biome: water well; material: biofilm material | place: Germany | collected 2015-04-27 | reverse complement strand
GGCCGGGGAAAAAAGCTTGGATTCCCGACGGCCAATATATTTATCCAAAACGGCGTAATTCCTCCGCTGGGCGTGTACGCGGTTAAGGTCCGCATCGGCAAAAAAATCTTCGGCGGCATGGCCAATATCGGCCGGCGCCCGTCGTTCAAGAAAAACGACCGCGTTCACCTGGAAACGCATATATTCAATTTTCGCCGCAGTTTGTACAATAAAGAGATCATCGTCGAATTTGTCCAAAAGATCCGCGAAGAAAAGAAATTCAATTCCCGCGCGCAATTCATCGCGCAGCTGCGTGATGACCGCGTGCGGGCGCAACGCATCCTTTCCCAATAAGCATCCCCAGAATTATCGTTTTGACGCGCCTTCTTTTTAAGGACGGAGCCTGTCCGCCTTTTCCCTGCTTTAAACATTCCAACAGAATTTGTGAGTAAAATGTTGACAATGCCCATGGTGGGGACTATATTGTGATTCAAAGTGGCACGTAGTGGAGTGTAGTGGTTTATCCGCCTTCGGCGGATAAACCAGAAAGAATCCATGTTTTACGGCGAATACAAGCACAGTATAGACCGGAAAGGGCGGCTTATTCTCCCTTCCAAGTTTCGTGTTACGTGCAAAGAATGCGGGATCGAACGGTTCCTGCTCACGCGCGGTCTGGACAAATGCATCTTTATGTTCAGTGAAGAAGAGTGGCGCATCCAGGAACAGAAGTTCAAAAACGCATCGTTCACCAAACAGGAAACGCGCAGTTTCAACCGGATGTTCTTCTCGGGGGCCGTGGACGTGATCCCCGATAAACAGGGACGGTTCATCGTTCCTCAATATCTTAAGGATTACGCCAACATCAAACGGGACACAGTCCTGATCGGCGTCTCGAACCGGATCGAGATCTGGGATAAGAAAACCTGGGAGCAGTTTTACGCCAACTCAAGCGGGTCATTTGAACAGATCGCGGAAAATCTGCTTAATCTTTAAGGCCATGCGGTGTGGCCGCCAGGCTCCCTTTGGGAGGGATGATCGTTGAACTTGTCATCGAGCAACGGGAAAAGAACATGGGTGAAGCTAAAACGAATCACATCCCGGTCATGTGTGATGAGGTTATGGAATTTTTGAACCTGAAAGAAAATGACGTGATGGTCGATGGCACGCTGGGGTTAGGGGGACATGCCGAAGCGATCCTTAAAAGGATCGGGCCCCGCGGACGTTTAATCGGCATCGACCGGGATGAACGGTCGTTACGTATGGCCAAAGAACGATTGCGGCCGTATCTTGAACAAACCTCTTTCGTGCGGGGAGATTTTCGGGATCTGGACCGCATTTTGAGCGACTTGGGGGTCACGCAGGTCAACGGGATCCTTTTAGATTTTGGTATTTCCAGTTTTCAGCTCGATGACCCGCAACGAGGTTTTAGTTTTCAGATGGAGGGACCGCTGGACATGCGCATGGATCAGAACAACCCGCTTTCGGCGTTTGAACTGGTGAATTCTCTTCCCGAGGAAGAGCTCGCCGCGATCCTGCGCGATTACGGCGAGGAACGTTGGCACAACCGCATCGCCCGGACCATCGTGCGCCAGCGCTCCATGCGTCCGATCGCGACAACCGGTGATCTCAGGGAAGTCGTTTTAAAGGCTGTGCCCTCACGAAAAGGAAGAGATGGACGGATCCATCCGGCAACCAGAACATTTCAGGCGATCCGCATCGCGGTCAACCGGGAACTGGAAAGTATCGACATCGTTTTGAAGAAGTGCGTTGATCTGTTAGCTCCCGGCGCGCGCATCGCCGTGATCGCTTTTCATTCATTGGAAGACAGGATCGTCAAACAACAGTTTCGCGCTTTAGCGCAAGAAGGCAAGGTAAGACTGGTGGTCAAGAAGCCGTTGCGTCCCGGCGAAAAGGAATGTCAGGAGAATCCGCGCGCCAGAAGCGCCCGGTTAAGGATAGCCGAGCGCGCGGCTTGATAACAATCCCAGAAAGGATTTCTGTCCCATGAGTCTAGCCGGATTTATGAAATACACGTTTTCGACGACCTTCCTCATTCTGGTCTACGTCCATTTGCAGATGCAGATCGTGGATCTGGCCTACCAGGGACAGCGCAAGGAAGCCCAGATCGAAGATCTCCTTGATAAGAACGGCAGTACGTTTTACGCCATCTCCAAATTAAAGTCGGCCAACCATCTCGGGGAAAAGTTGTTGGCCGAGAATTCGAAAATGCAATTTGCCGGGGCCGGCGACATTATTTACGTCGCCGCGTCCGGAGAGATGATCGGCAGCAATGATCTGGAGCGGGCGTTGCCGGCCGGGCAAAAACCGAATATTTTAGCGAATTTATTATCCTTCGCGACCCAGGCGGAGGCCAGGAGCAGGGAGTAGGAGAAAGAGCAGGAGTGTGGAAAGCCGACGTCATGTCCTTCGATTCAGCCTCGTATTCCTGATACTCATTACCTGCCTGGCCGTTTTCATCGTTAAGCTCGTATTGATCCAGACCTTCCGTTCCGATTACCTCACCGATCTTGCCGCAAGACAGCACCGTCATCTCGTTGAACTCGAACCCGTCCGCGGTACCATTTACGACCGCAAAATGCGTCCCATCGCCTTTAACGTGTCGGTCTATTCGCTGTTCGCCAGCCCCCGGATGATGTCCGAGGCTGACAAGCAAAGCGCCCTGGAACACCTCTCCGAGATTTTGGGTACAAGCAGGGATTCGATCGCCGCCAATCTGGACAAGGACAAATATTTCGTCTGGATAAAACGGAAATTGCCCCAGGAAGCGGCCGAAAAGATACAAAAGCTCAAACTCAAAGGCTTGGGTTTTCGCAAGGAAAGCAAACGTTTCTATCCCGGCGCGGCGCTGGCCGCCCACGTGCTCGGGTTTGCCGACATCGATAATAACGGCCTGGAAGGACTTGAACTTTATTACAACAAGGAATTAAAAGGCAAGCCCGGCTGGATGCGGGTGATGCGCGACGCCCGCCAGACGGGATTGTTGCTCGACAATAATTTCCTGCCGGCGCGCGACGGCCTTAATCTGGTCTTGACCATCGATGAAACCATCCAATATATCGCCGAACGCGCCCTGGCGCAGGCCGTCCAGAAATATAACGCGAAAGCCGCCACGATCATCGTGATGGATACAAGAACGGGCGCGATCCTCGCTCTGGCCAACCAGCCGACGTACGACCTTGAACATTATTCCGCCAGCGGCGCACAGAGCCGCACCAACCGGGCGCTCAGTTACGTTTATGAGCCGGGATCGGTCTTCAAGGTGGTCACCGCCGCCGCCGCGTTGCAAGAAGGGAAATTCACGGAAAGCGACAAGATCTTTTGCGAGAACGGCGAATACAAGATCGCGAACAACATCCTGACCGACCATCATCCGCACGGGACGCTGAGTTTCACCGACGTCTTCGGTGTCTCCAGCAACATCGGCGTTGTCAAGATCGCCCAAAAACTCGGCGCGCCGGCCATTTATCAATACGCGAAGAAATTCCGTTTCGGCATGCCCACGGGGATCGATCTCAAAGGCGAAGTAAAAGGCTGGCTTAAAGATCCCTCGCGCTGGTCCAAGACCAGTATCGGCGCTATCCCCATCGGCTATGAGGTGACGGTCACGCCTTTGCAACTTTTGAGCATGATGGCGACGGTGGCTAATAACGGAGCGTATATGCAGCCGTTTGTGGTAAAATATATTCAGGACAAACAAGGGCACGTTGTCAGATCCTTCGAGCCCAAAGTTCTCGCCGAGCATGTTATTGAAGAAGAAACGGCCCGGCGCGTGACCGAGATCCTGGTCACCGTGGTCGAACGGGGCACGGCCCAGAAGGCGCAGATCAAAGGCGTCAGGGTCGCGGGCAAAACGGGAACGGCGCGCAAAGTGATCGGCGGCGCGTATTCCGAGGGCAAATATTACGCCACCTTCGTCGGATTCGCCCCGGCCGATGACCCGCGCCTGGCGGCCATCGTTATCATGGATGAACCGCGTCCCGCGTATTTTGGCGGCACGGTGTGCGCTCCGGTCTTCCAAGAGGTCATCGAGAACGCTCTCAAATATTTAGCGAGTTCCGGATAATTTCTTTATCTGACCAAATTTGGAGGCTTTGGTTCATTGCTTCCAATAAGGATAAGGGCGTAAGGGACTCGTTGCAGATTTTATTAAAGAAAATTGAGGAAGAGTATAGAAATTATCCTGTTATTCGGAATCATGTTCAATTAATAAATGAGAAGTCCGGGGACGCTGTAATGTAACCCGTCTATGAAAAAGTAAATCTGAACAGGTGACAACAGTCACCCCTGCGGGAATCAACGGAATCAACGTGCCAGACACTTTTGAAGGGGACAGGTTGAAGGCCGCGGAGGTCACAGGGCGAGGCTGGGCGATGACAGGCAGGCAAGCGGCTGTGGGGTTAAATTAGTTGGGAGGATAAGAAGAAAATGAGATCTAATCTTATTTTTGATAAAGCGTATAAGGACTGGATTGCGGACATTAAAGCACGGGTCCGCAATGCCCAGATTAAAGCGGCTGTGAAGGTCAACACAGAACTGCTTGATTTGTATTGGTGGCTTGGCGGGGATATTGTTGAGAAACAGAAGAAATCTAAATGGGGTGACGGGCTCCTGGTTCGGCTTAGTAAAGATTTAATGGCTGAATTTCCCGAGATGAAAGGTTTTTCAAAAAGAAATTTAGAACTCGTGAGGCAGTGGTATTTGTTCTATAGCCGGCCAAAAGTTGCTGGCCAACAGCCTGTTGGCCCAATTGCGAAACAACTTGTTTCGCAAATCAAACAAATTCCCTGGGGGCAAAATATAATCATTGTTTCCAGGAGTAAAGATATTAAAGAAGCATCGTTTTATGTGCAAAAAACCATGCTTCATAATTGGAGCCGTAGCGTCCTGGTTCATCAAATGGAGAGTGGCTTGTATAAGCGCGAGGGTAAGGCAGTTAGCAATTTCTCTTCAGCGCTCCCCAAGGCTCACTCCGATCTTGCCCGTCAAACTTTAAAAGACCCCTACATTTTTGATTTCCTCAGTATGTCTGCCGATTATAACGAACGCGATCTTGAGAAAGGGCTTATCGACCACCTGACGAAGTTTCTCCTGGAGTTAGGAGCGGGTTTTGCTTTTATTGGCAGGCAGGTTCTCGTTCAGGTTGGCAGCCGGGAGTTCTTTATTGACCTGCTTTTTTATCACACCCGACTGCACTGCTATGTGGTTATAGAATTAAAAACAAGAGATTTTGAACCCGGCCATGCAGGCCAGCTTAATTTTTATATCAAGGCGGTGGATATCCAGTTGCGCAAGGAGGGCGATCAGCAAACCATTGGGCTTCTTCTTTGCAAAAACAGAGATAAATTGGTTGCTGAATATGCCTTAAGCGACATTCATAAACCTATCGGGGTTTCAGATTATAAATTAACTCATTCATTGCCGAAGAATTTTAAATCCAGTCTTCCGACGATTGAGGAGATTGAGAAAGAATTCAGTAAAGATAAATGAGGTCAACGTTCCAGGCGCTTTTGACACCTGCTCACTAACGTTCGCGGCGCGGCCGCGTTCTTTCCTGACATGCCTTTGGGGGAAGAGCTTGTCGGGGGACAGGTCGCGATCAAAAATCAGAAACTTGGACTGAACTTAGACTGTAAAGGAGATGGATTCTATGAGCGCTCCAAAAGAAACGGATAAAATCGCAGTTTTCAAAGGAAAGCAAATCCGCCGTCATTGGGATGAAGCAACGGAGAAGTGGTATTTTTCTGTCGGTGATGTCCTGGATGTTTTAATCATATCATGAAGATGGAACATATTATTTTTCTTAAAGAGTTATTAAAAGACATCTACTCCGGTCCGCTGCCTCGCGGGCCGAGAGGCTCCCCGTGGGAGGAATCTTCCCGCCGGCAACTGGCCATCAGGGGGATCGGCTCCGATTCCCGCGCGGTCGAAAAAGACAGTCTGTTCGTCGCGCTCAAAGGGACCAAGCACGACGGCGCGCAGTTTATTGACGAAGCCATCAAAAAAGGCGCGCGTGTGGTTGCCTCAAGCCATCCGCCCGCGAAAAAGCGCGCGGATGTCCTTTTTCTGCACGTCGATGACCCGCACAAATTCCTGCATGAGGTCACGCGCCGGTTTTACGGCCCGTTGTCCTCCAAAGTCAGATCGATCGGCGTGACCGGCACCAACGGCAAGACAACGATCACCTATCTCATCGAATCCGTTTTGCGCGAGGCGGGCAAGACCTGCGGTGTCATGGGCACCGTCAATTACCGGATTGGAAAGAAGATATCGCCTTCGAAGAATACCACTCCGGGCCTCGTGGAGAACCAGCAGTTTCTGGCCAACCTCGCGGAAAAAGGTATCGAATATTGCGTGATGGAAGTTTCCTCGCACGGACTCGACCAGGGGAGGGTCGAACTTATCGATTTTAAAAGCGCCGTATTTACCAACCTGACGAGCGATCACCTGGATTATCATCGTACCCGGGAAAATTATTTTTTGGCCAAGGCGCGCTTGTTCACGAACCTTTCCCCGCGAGCGGTCAGTGTCATCAATATCGATGATCCCTATGGAGCGAAACTGGTTTCGATGACGAAGTCCCGTGTGGTGAAATATGGCATTTCCGGTGAGGCGGATATTTGTGCTAAAGACATCAAGACCGGCGTGCTCGAAAGNNGCGCTAAAGACATCAAGACCGGCGTGCTTGAAAGTCATTTCACGGTACGCGCGAGCGGACAATCGATGAAGATTCAAACGAAACTGATCGGGATGCATAACGTGTACAATATTTTGGCCGCGGTCGGGGTTTGCCTTAATGAGGGAATCGCGCCGGATGTGATCAGCCGCGGGATCGCGCGGCTTGAACACGTGCCCGGCCGGCTGGAGCGCATCGAAAGCCCCAAAGGGTTCGCCGTGTTCATCGATTACGCGCACACGGAGGACGCGTTAAAGAACGTCTTGGAGGCGCTGCGCAAGATCGAACCCAAGCGGATCATCACGGTCTTTGGCTGCGGCGGCGACCGCGACAAGACCAAGCGTCCGAAAATGGGAAGAGTGGCCGGACACCTCTCCGACGTCGTTATCGTGACCAACGACAATCCCCGCGGCGAAGATCCCCAGTCGATCATCTCCGGGATCATCCTGGGATTTTCCACCGATAACTATCAGGTCGTCGCGGACCGGGAAAAGGCCATTCAAACGGCCATCGTCATGGCCGGCGCCGGGGATATTGTTTTGATCGCGGGCAAGGGACACGAAGATTATCAGATATTCAAGGATAAAACAATTTCCTTCAATGAACGCAAGATCGTAGAGAAGTATTTAAGATGATGACCTTCACGCAGATATTGGCGGCGACCGGCGGCACGCTGATCCATGGTTGCCGCGCTCCGGGACGCTTCACGGGAGTCTCGATCGATTCGCGTACGCTTAAGCGCGGTAACGTTTTTGTCGCCGTCCGCGGGAAAAATCTCGACGGTCACCGCTTTATCGCGCAAGCGGTACGTAAAGGCGCTTCCCTGCTGGTCGTTTCGGAAGAAATATCCGGCGCGAAGGATGTGCCGGCCGTCCTTGTCAAGGACACGACCGTGGCCCTGGGACAGATCGCCGGCGCGTATCGAAGAAATTTTGATATCCCCGTCATCGCCATTACCGGCAGCGCCGGAAAAACGACCACCAAAGACATGATCGCCGCCGTGCTGGAAACCAAATTCAAGGTTTTAAAGAACGCCAAAACCTTGAACAATCAATACGGCGTTTCGTTGACCGTCCTGGGGTTGAAGCCCGATCACGAGGCGTTGGTCATCGAACTGGGGACCAACAATCCCGGCGAGATCGAATGGCTCGCGGCAATCGCCCGGCCGACCATCGCTGTTCTGACCAACATCGGAGAATCCCACCTCGCGGGGCTCAAGAACAGAATGGGCGTGTATAAAGAAAAATCCGCGATCTTTCGCGGCATCGGCGCGAAAGGACATGTCATTTTCAATAATGATGATCCGTATCTGCGCAGGATCTCTGGCGAAAAAAAACATCCGCGGATCATTACCTGCGGAGTGGAACGCAAATCCGATCTGCAAGCCCGGCAGATCAAGGTGAAAAATAACCGAAAAATGTGTTTTCAGGTCAACGGTCACGGCTTTATATTAAATACACCCGCGCCGTGCTATGTGTACAACGCATTGGCGGCGATCGTCTGCGGGCGTTTACTCAAGATCAGTGACCGCGACATTAAAAAAGCTCTTGAGAAGCTGACCTTCGGCGGCCATCGTCAAGAGATAAAGGAGATCGGCGGCGTCACGATCATTGACGACACGTACAATTCCAATCCTGTGTCGGTACGTAACGCCATCAAGACGCTGGACGCTCTGACGGCCCGGGGAAAGAAAATTTTTATTACGGCGGACATGCTGGAGCTGGGCGCGCGAAGCACGCCGTTGCACCTGGAAAAGGGGCGCTGGATCGCCCGGTCATCAACGGATGTGGCCATCACGGTGGGAAAATTCTCCCGGCACGCCGCCGGCAGTATCCGGCAGGGCAACCGGCGCATCGGTGTGTTCCATCACGACAGCGTCGCGGGAGTTTCCCGGCGGCTTAAAAAACTTTGTCAGCCGGGAGATATCGTTCTGGTCAAGGGTTCGCGCGGGATGCGAATGGAACGGGTCGTCGATTTTTTGCATCGGTATTTGAATAAGAAACATTAAACAGGGGTCCAGATGTTCTATTATTTGTCCGGGTTGAAAGATGTTTTCTTCGGGTTCAATATTTTTCGTTACATCACTTTCCGCGCCGCGATGGCCGGGTTAACGACGTTTGTCCTGTGCGTTATTTTAGCGCCGTGGTTCATCCGCAAGCTCAAAGAGCTCAAGATCCGCGAGATCGCCAAACGCGACGACGCCCCCGACCTCGACAAGTTCCAGCACTCCAAGCAAGGGACGCCCACGATGGGCGGGATTTTCATCCTGGCATCGATCCTGATCTCGGTCGCCCTGTGGGCCGATCTGGGGAATCATTATGTTCTCTTGACGATGTTCACCGGCGTGTATCTGGCTATCCTGGGCGGCGTCGATGATTATGTCAAACTGACCCATCGCGGCCCCAAACGCGGCTTGCCTAAACGCACGAAACTGCTTTGGGAAATCCTGCTGGGGTGCTTCGTCGGGTCCTATATTTATTTTCATCCCGGAACTTCCACGAAGCTCGACGTCCCGTTTTTAAAAAGCGTTATTTGGGACTTGGGTATTTTTTATGTTCCGTTCGCGGCCTTTGTCGTGGTTGGGACTTCGAACGCCGTCAACATGACCGACGGCCTTGATGGACTGGCCATTGGGTCGATTATGATGGTGAGTTTGACGCTGGCGATCCTTAGTTATATCACCGGCCACGCGCAATTCAGCGAATACCTGTTTATTCCTTTTGTCCCCGGCGCCGGAGAGCTTACGGTCGTGTGTGCCGCCATCCTGGGGGCCAGTTTAGGATTTTTGTGGTTCAATTGCCCCCCGGCGTCGATCTTTATGGGAGATGTGGGATCGTTATCGTTGGGCGGGACGCTGGGGATCATCGCGGTCATCATCAAGAAAGAATTACTTCTGGTCATTATGGGAGGGGTATTTGTCATTGAAACGTTATCCGTCATTCTGCAGATCGTTTCGTTCAAGTTGCGGCGTAAAAGAATTTTCAAAATGTCCCCGCTGCATCATCATTTGCAGTTATCGGGCTGGCAGGAATCGCAGATCATCATTCGTTTCTGGATCATTTCCATCATCCTGGTCATCGTCACCTTGATGACGTTAAAAATCCGTTAATGGACCTCACAAATAAGACAGTAACGATTTTAGGCGGCCAAAGAACCGGCATGGCCCTGGCCCGGCTGGTGGCCCATCTGGGCGGCAAGGCGAAAATTTCCGAGAAGGGCGGTGAAAATACTCTGCCCGAGGATTTTCGGGAGTGGGCTAAACAGCGCAAGGTGGCGTGCGAGTTCCAGGGGCACACGCGCGCCTTTATTGAAGAGAGCGACGTGGTGGTCTTGAGTCCCGGCGTGCCGCGTAATAGCGAGGCGGTTTCTTGGGCAAGGAAGAAAAATATTTTGGTGCTCGGTGAGATCGAGTTCGCGTTCCAGTTTTGTTCCAAACCGGTCATCGCGGTCACCGGCAGTAACGGCAAAACGACCGTGGTGACCTTGATCCACCAGGTGCTGGAGGCCTCCGGCAGGCGTTCATGCCTGTGCGGCAATATCGGCGCGCCGTTCTCCGGTCAGGTCCTTGATCTGGACGATAAAGATTTTGTCGTCCTGGAGATCAGTTCGTTCCAGCTGGAGACGGTTGTCGAGCCTGGAATTCCAGGTATCCGTGGATTCAAACCGCATGTCGCGGTCATTCTGAATGTCAATCAGAACCATCTCGACCGCCACAAGGATCTCCGGGAATATTTCGACGCCAAGAAAAGGATATTCCTGAACCAGGACGCCCGCGATTATGCCGTTGTAAACGCGCAAGACCAAGGATTGAAGGATTTGGCGCAGCAACTCAAAGCGCAGGCGCGGTTTTTTAACGCCGCGCCGCTGTCATTGCCGGGGATCACGCCGAATCCGAATTTCGCCGTCGCGCGGGAGGTGGCGAATATCCTCGGCGTCAAAGACGATGTTTGCGTGAAAGTGTTCCGGGATTTCAAGGGAGTAGAGCACCGTTTGGAGCTGGTACGCCAGATCGACGGGGTCAACTTTATCAATGATTCGAAAGCCACGACCGCCCAGGCCGCTATTTGGGCGCTGGAGCGGCTTAATGCCCCCGTCATTATGATCTGCGGCGGCCGTGACAAAAATATCGATTTTTCCGTTGTGGCGCCGTTCGTCCGTCAGAAGGTCAAAATGATGATCGCCATCGGTGAGGCCCGGGCGAAATTGAAGAAAACATTTGCGTCTGTCGTCGCGCTGGAAGAATGCGCCACTCTGCCCGCCGCCGTTTCGCGGGCCCGTGAGATCGCCCAAAAAGGCGACAGTGTGCTTTTAAGTCCGATGTGCGCGAGCTTCGACATGTTCGCCAATTATGAAGAACGAGGACGCTGCTTCAAAGAGCTCGTCCATAACCTGCCCGCCCATGCGTGAGATCCGTCTATCCATCGCCGTTCTGGTAATGTTATTTATCTGCATCGGGACGATCATGATCTACAGTTCCAGCGGCGTTTACGCCCTGCGGGAGCTGGGGGACAAAACTTATTTTCTTAACCGGCACTTGTTCTTTCTTTTTGTGGGATCGCTTTTGATGTTCGGCGTGATGGCCGTCGATTATCGGGAACTACGCCCGTGGGCGAAGCCGCTCATTATCTGCGCGGTGATCCTTTTGGTCTTGGTCCTTATCCCGGGGATCGGGAAAGCCAGCTACGGCGCGCGGCGGTGGTTCAAGCTCGGCGTGCTGAGCTTTCAGCCGTCGGAATTCGCCAAACTCGCCATGCTTGTTTATATGGCGGATTTCCTCGCCCGCAAACAGACGAAAGTGAGCGAGTTCTGGAACGGATTTTTGCCGCCGATCATGATCTTGGGTGTCATGTGTCTGCTCATTATCAAACAACCGGACCTGGGCAATTGCGTGTTGATGGCGAGCATCGTCGTGATTCTGTTGTATGTGGCCGGGGCCAAGGC
>CXWL01110843.1_pt1 | contig 11614 bp, 11 predicted proteins | sample 590931 | NCBI WGS metagenome assembly CXWL01 (sample SAMEA3498368, study PRJEB10139) | groundwater metagenome | biome: water well; material: biofilm material | place: Germany | collected 2015-04-27 | reverse complement strand
AAGTATGTAGAACTGCCTGTAGAGTGCTTGCGGACGCGGGTTCAATTCCCGCCGCCTCCACCATTTAGTAGTTTTAAGCATTCCTGAAACACCCTTCAAACCCGCACTGCGTATAGCTTTAGCGGGTTTTTCTTTGCCTATACGTTCCTAACCATTCCCTTGCAATCCACGAAAATTGACAGTATATTTGACGGCATGTTTGATACCGTCAAACACCGATACCGTCAAAAGGGGTAGATCATGGCACTGACTGACTTGGAAGTGAAAAAGGCGAAGGCGACTGACAAACCCGTGAAGCTGACAGACGGGGGCGGCATGTTTCTACTGGTGCAACCCAACGGCGCAAAGTATTGGCGGCTTGATTACCGCTTCGCAGGCAAGCGCAAAACGCTGGCACTTGGTGTTTATCCTGATGTGAGCTTATCGGAGGCGCGGGGGCGGCGCGATGATGCACGTAAGTTGCTGGCGAACGATACCGACCCCGGCGCGGTGAAGCAGGCGCTAAAGGCGGCAAAAACAGCACTGGCGGAAAACAGCTTCGAACTTGTCGCCCGCGAGTGGTTTTCAAAACACGCGCCCAACTGGAAAGAAAACCACTCAAGCAAAATAATTCGACGGCTGGAGCGTGATGTTTTTCCGTGGTTAGGCGCCCGCCCTGCTGGTGAGATAACCGCGCCCGAACTGCTGGCAACAATCCGCCGTATTGAAAGCCGTGGTGCGCTGGAAACGGCACATAGAGCGCTTACCAACTGCGGGCAGGTATTCAGGTACGCCGTGGCAACCGGGCGCGCACAACGCGACCCTGCGGCTGACCTGCGCGGCGCATTGCCACCCACTAAAGAAAAACACCACGCAACCATTACCGACCCGAAGGCCATAGGCGAATTGCTGCGCGACCTTGACGGCTATCAGGGAGCTTTCGTAACCCGCTGCGCCCTGCGTCTTGCCCCGCTGGTATTCCTGCGCCCTGGCGAATTGAGAAAAGCTGAATGGGCGGAAATTGACATGAATAAAGCGGAGTGGCGCATACCGGCGGCGCGCATGAAAATGAATGCGGTGCATATAGTCCCTCTCGCCGCTCAAGCCGTGGCGATCCTACGCGAAATCCATCCACTAACAGGTGATGGACGCTATGTGTTCCCCGGTGCGCGCACAACTACCCGCCCGATGAGCGATAACGCGATCCTTGCAGCACTTCGGCGCATGGATTACAAAACCGATGAAATGACCGGGCACGGCTTCCGCAGCATGGCCAGCACTTTGTTAAACGAGCAAGGTTTTAACAGGGACGCAATCGAACGGCAGCTTGCACACGCGGAACGGGATGGCGTGCGCGCGGCATACAACTACGCGGAATATCTACCTGAACGGCGGCGCATGATGCAGTTATGGGCGGATTATTTGGACAAGCTGAAGGCAGGGGCGGACGTGATACCGTTGCACAAAAAAGCGGGGTAAGTTGACGGCGGAACAAATTGTACTTGCAAGTAACATTAGAATATGCTTAAATTCAAATGTTAGCCCAAACAAGTAAGTCTGACTGTCCCGAGCGTGAAGTACATCGGGGTGTTGGCAAAAGTTTCAGCTTGGCTTGAATGAAATGATGAGCCACTGACTACTTGCGCGAATGCGGTATGTTTGTTGGGGGTGCAGTCTTCGCCCAAGAAACAGTAGTAATTCCGTGAATAACACACGTTAGCAGAATTGTCCCCCAGTTCACTATCACTCGGCATAGTGGACAGCAGTCGATCCGCGTAGTCTTTTGTGAGTTTTGCGGATAAGGAACTGGCAGTAGGAGGTTAGGACGGCGACAAAAGCGATATTTTTATTATCAGCTTTTGTTGCCGTTTTTGTATTTTGGACGGCACGAAAGCAATTTTCGGGAGCTTCCATCATGCTAGACCAAACCCCGCAAGGCGCCCCGGCGCACCGTTTACTTCGTAGAAAACAAGTTGAGCAAGTCATTGGATTGTCACGATCTACGATCTACGCACGGCTTGATAAAAAATCCCCGCATTACGATCCTGATTTTCCCCGACCAATTTCGCTTGGCGCAATGTCCGTTGCGTGGGTAGAGGCCGAGATTCAGGACTACATCGCGCATCGCATCGCCGACAGCCGCCAGAAAGTTGGGGGGTGAAAAATGGACGCCACAAACAGCAAGGCCGCCCCGCGCAATGGGACGGCCTCAAGAACACCACGCGCACATTATAACCCATCGGATTGCACCGCGCAATTTCACGCTGCGATCATTGCCGCCGGATTGACACCCCCGAAAATTATTGAGGCTGATGGCAAGCGGCGGCGCTTTTCCAGCAATGGCAAGCGCGGCGATGACGCAGGCTGGTATTTGCTGCACGCCGACGGCATTCCTGCCGGGGCTTTCGGCGACTGGCGCACCAGCTTAACACAAACCTGGCGGGCTGATATTGGCCGCGCCCTGACCCATGCAGAAGAATCAGCGCACCGGGAGAGGGTTGAAACCATGCGCCGCGAACGCGAAGCCGAGGAAAAAAGAGACCGTAAGGCCGCTGCGGACAAGGCAACTAAAATATGGAACGCGGCGCAACCCGCCCCCGATGGTCACTCTTATTTGATCCGCAAGAATGTCAAAGCTTCCGGCGCGAAGCTGCACAAGGGGGCGCTGGCAGTTCCCGTGCGAGACGCTGAAGGTGCTTTGCATTCCTTGCAATTTATCAACACGGACGGCGGCAAAAAGTTTTTAACCGACGGGCGCGTAGCTGGCTGTTATTTCAGCATCGGCAACACCGAGGGCGCGGCGGCGCTGTGCATTGCCGAGGGCTTCGCAACTGGCGCAACGATTCATGAAGCAACGGGCTACCCGGTGGCGGTGGCTTTCAATGCCGGGAATCTGCTGGCGGTGGCAAAAGCCATGCGCGATAAATTCCCTGACCTGACATTGATAATCTGCGCCGACGATGATCACAAAACCGATGGCAACCCCGGACTGACCAAGGCAACCGAAGCGGCGAGAGCGGTGGGCGCATTGCTGGCAATTCCAGACTTCGGCGCAAACCGACCGGACAAGGCGACCGACTTCAACGACCTTGAGGCGCATTGCGGATTGGAAGCCGTGCAACGCGGCATAGCGGGCGACGGCGTTCTAGTGATAGATGAGCATCAACCGGGTGGCGATGACGCACCCGATGACTGCCCGGCAAGCCCGGTAGGTGCGGACACAGCAACCCCGGAACACGATGCGGCATTGACGAAAAGTGAGGTATCAGGGGTATCAGGGGTGCAAGCCAATAACGGCGCGTCTTCCCCTGATACCTCTGCCGATTCTGACGGGGTATCACAGGTATCAGGCGAGCCGATAATCCCCGACGAAAGCAAGCGGCCATGCTTCAAAGTGTTTGATGACTGGCAACCGCTGCCTGACAAGGGCAAGCTGAAACCGGGCGTATGGTTTTTCGCCGTCAAGTACGGAAAAGGCGATGCACCTTCGGCACTTATTCAACAATGGATATGTTCACCAGTGCACGTTGAAGCCGTGACCTTCGACGGCCAAGATAATAATTTCGGGCGGATGCTGCGATTCAAAACCACCGTCGGCAAGTGGCGCGAGTGGGCGATGCCAATGGAGCTGTTGCGCGGTTCTGGCGACGAATTGCGCGGCGAATTGCTGGCGATGGGCGTGGAAATTGACCCGCACGCTGGGCGCAGTCTGCTTGGGCAATATTTGCAATCCAAACCACCAAAGCGGCGCATACGTTGCGCGCTTCAAGTTGGCTGGTGCGGTGATTCATTTGTGCTCCCCGATACTGTTATCGGCGCGGCGGCTTCGAGCGTGATATTTCAATCCGGCGAACGCGGGCACGATGAGTTCACCAAGGCCGGAACTTTGGCCGGATGGCAGGCTGAAATAGCGGCGCTGGCTGTTGGCAATCCGCTGTTGACGCTGGCGCTTGCGGCTTCGTTTGCCGGGGCGATGCTGGCGCGGTGCAACGGCGAAAGCGGAGGCATTCATTTTGTGGGCGATTCGTCAACCGGAAAAACTACCGCTATCGAAGCCGCCTGTTCAACGTGGGGCGGCACGAATTACAAGCGAAGTTGGCGTGCAACTTCAAATGGCATGGAGGGCGCGGCAAGCTTGTTCAATGATGGCCTATTTGCTCTCGACGAAATCAGCGAATGTGATCCCCGCGAAGTCGGCGCAATCATTTATGCGCTGGGCAATGGGCGCGGCAAACAGCGGGCAAGCCGCACCGGCAATGCGCGAGGCGTGACCCGCTGGCGCTGTTTTGTTTTGTCCAGTGGCGAACGCACTATCTCAACGGCCATGGCCGAAGGCGGGGCGCGGGCGAAGGCCGGGCAATCCGTGCGACTGCTGGACATTCCAGCGGCGCGGAAATATGGGGCGTGGGATAACCTGCACGGGCTACCGAGTGGCGCGGCATTTTCGGACGCGATCCGGCGGGCAGCGGCAATGCACCATGGACACGCTGGGCGCGCATTCCTTGAAAAGCTGACCCGAGACAAACGCGACTTTTGCGAATATCTGGAACGGTTCAAGGCGTTGCCGGGGATAACTGCCGACGATCCAGAGGGGCAAGCCAAGCGAGCGGCGGGACGCTTCGCCATGCTTGCGCTGGCGGGTGAGGTGGCGACTGAGTACGGCATAACCGGATGGCCGGAAGGCGCGGCAACCGATGCGGCGGCGGTAGGTTTCAAAGCGTGGCAATCCACACGCGGGCGCGGCAACGATGAACGGCGGCAGATTTTGGAACAGGTCGCCGGGTTCATTGAGCGGCACGGTGATAGCCGTTTCTCAAACGCTGACTGTGATGAAACCGGTGATGCCATGCGCATCAATCGGGCGGGCTGGTGGCGCGATGTTGACGGCGGGCGCGTCTATCTGTTCAACGCCGAAGGGTTGCGCGAGGCCGTCAAGGGCTTTGACCACAAGCGGGCGCTGGACACCTTGCAAGAGGCCGGGGCATTACCCGCACCTGGAGCGGACGGCAAGCGGGCTAAGTTCTACCGTATCGGTAAGCTTGGAGTGAAACTTTATCCGGTGCAATCCGACAAGTTAGGGGGCGATCATGGGGCTTGATACGCTGCTTGCGACGATAGGACGGCGGGCGGCTGATACCCTTGATACCTCATGCACCCCGCGTGAGGTATCAGCGGAAGCCGCACCAATAAAGGCTTGCACCCCAGATACCCGTGATACCCCTGAAAAAAACATAACGCCACTCGACACGCAACGGGAAGCCATGCGGCAGAAAGCAATTGCCATGCTGGAAGCTGAACCCGACACGCAACGGGCGGTTTATGTTGACGATGAAAGCGATCCGGTCAATGTGGTTCTGTGTGTGGCGATCAGACACCCGACAGGCGCAACGTGCGAGATGCAGATACCAAAGGCGGCATATGACCCGTGGCGATTGTTGGAGCTGGTAGAGCGGCTTGGCCAGAAAATTCATTAAAGGGAAGCATCTATAACTTATGAGGTATCAAGGGTATCTGGGGTGCAAACCAATAACGGCGCGGCTTCCTTTGATACCCCTGACGATTATGACGGGGTATCAGAGGTATCAGGCATCCTGGCAGGCGTGCGGCATGAATACAGTAAAGCAGTATTCCCGTTACGGGAAGTTTCGGGAATCGCTGGAAGATGCAATGCAGCAATGCAGCAATGCAGCAATACCGTTGGTGTGGCGCGGGACAATCTAAGCAAGAACGATAAGCTATTGTATCTATTGTAAAATTTGGTTCCCCCGCCAAGCTTCCCGCTCTGGGGAATTCTAACCTGCTTGTTTTTCTAGGCTAAGATTTTGAAAGAGAGGTCAACATGCAACAAAAATTCTGCAATCAAACCGAATTCGCCGCCATGCTGGGGGTGCACAGGTCATACGTTACGCGTCTGAAAAAGGCTGGCCGCTTGGTGCTGACCGCCGATGGGCGTGTGAACGTTCAGGCAAGCTTGGCGCGAGTTCAGGAAACCGCCGATCCGGGCAGCGCAAAGGCGACCGGCACCGCAACGAGCGAGTTTAAGCGGTGGCGCGCCTTGCGCATAAATTACCTGGCGCGAATGGCGAAGTTGAATTACGAGGTGGCCAAGAGGGATCAAATTCCAGCCAAAGAGGTGTGCTATTTCATCACAGACCTTGGAACCTCGTTCCGGTGCGGCATGGAGTCCCTGCGCGACCGGATTAGTTCTGAGCTGGCGGCCTGCACTACGACAGAGGAAGTTCATGCCGCGCTTGGCCTGGAATATGAAAAAATTCTTCAGAATCTTGACGCCAAAATCGGGGGCTGGCGATGACCCCCTCCCTTGCTCTTTGGCAATTCGCGCAGGGCGACGATTCTCCCGAGGTTGCGGCAACCGTTCGTAGGGCGTTGGCGCGTGCGCTGGACGCCGACAGGGTGAACCCGTTGCACCATTGCCTTGGTATCCCGCGCACCGGCCATGCATGGAGCCTGCATGTTCGTGATGTGTACCTGCGCCGGGCCGCGATGAAATTACCCGCGCGCTTCACGACCGTGCGACAGATGGCGCTGCGCATGCGGGAAGCGGTTCCGGCATTTTTTATTGCCGCGCCTGCATGGACGCTTTACGGAGTTCCGGCGAGTGCCAGCGAGTTCGAGAAGCATCTTTTCGCGGCCTGGCAGACAGGGTGTTCTGCGCCGACCACCTTGCGCCAATGGCAAACCATCATTACCGGGTGCGAAGCGGTTGCACGAAACGCTTCACGGAATTTTGATTGATTGTATTAGAATATTCTAATATTCAAACATTCGAATATTGCAACATTCGAACATTCTAATCTAGTGAAGGAAGCATCATGAAATATGACGGACAGCAATTTTTAGGTTTGACCGGAAGCGAAATTTCAAAGTATAGCGTGCTGCGCGCGATCAATGCGGCCGCAACTGGCGACTGGGGGCGCGCTGGGTTCGAGAGGGCCTGCCATGTTGCGATGGTCTCCAAACACGGCGAGTCCGAAAACGCAAACAGCATCAAACTTCCGTCCGATCTACTCGTTGCGAAACGTGACTTAAGCTCCGGAGTTGCGAGTGCAGGTGGCTATTTGGTGGCGACTCAAAACCTTGGCGGAAGCTTTATTGACATGTTGAGAAATCGCTTATGTGTGGCGCAGCTTGGCGCAACATTTTTGCCGGGTTTGCAGGGCAATGTGACGATCCCAAAACAGACGGGATCTAACACGCCTTACTGGTTGAGCACGGAAGCCACGGCGATTACCGAGGGCAACCTGACTCTGAACCAAATCTCTCTGACCCCGAAAAACGTGGGCGCATATCAGGAAATATCACGTCAGCTAATGTTGCAATCTAGCCCCGCCGCCGACAGCCTGGTGATGAACGATCTGGCCAAAGTTCTGGCCCTCGAAATCGACAGGGCGGGGATTTATGGCAGTGGCGCTTCCGGACAGCCGACTGGCATCGTAAACACGGCGGGTATTGGCGGNNGGTATTGGCGGCGTTACAGGTACATCACTTGGCAACGCCGGCATTCTGGAATTCCAGACGGATGTGGCATCGGCAAACGCGCTGGTTAATCCGGCAACTTTCGGGTATCCTTTGCACCCGCAGTCAACCTACTATGGTTGGAACGGCAGTTGGAGCAGTTCCTACATATCGATGTACAACGGGTTGTGCCGCATTTCGTTCAGCCTGTTCCTGACTGCACCGACTCAGCCAGAGTCGCTGCCGGTTAATTTGCCAGCAAAAAAAGCCACACAGCGCTGGTACTGGGATGAAGCCAGTTTCGGACCGCAGTATGAACCGGAGTGGGCCTTAATAAAACGCTATGCGCCAGACGGTCACTATGACTATGAGTACAACCTATCGGCTTACAACTTAGGAATTGGCACACTGAAATCGGTCAACCGGTCAATCACCAAGCCTGCCTATCAAACGCCGATCGACCCCGCCACTTATTTCGTCACTGGCTACGACACTTCCACCTACGATTGGTCGAGCCCCTGGCATAAACGACTATGGCCCGGTTATTCCGGCTGGTCTGGAATATCTGCCCCCATCATGATGACTGGTGAACGTCAGACTTGGAACGGGTCGTCGTATGTCTGGGTGGCGACGAACTCGATTCAGTTATCTCTCACACGCGCCATGATGCAACAGGTCGCAGCCTTCTTGGGTGTGACCGAGTATGTGGTAATGGATGGAGATGATATTCGCTGGTTTCAGGTCAGCCCGACCGGCGCATGGCACAACATCCTGTGGATAGACCGTTTCTACTCCCGCAGCGGAGCGGTGATCGACGAGGCTGCGATGCGTAATGCCTTCGAAACGGTGATTGCCAACAATGCCGCAACCTGGCCAAGCTACCGCAGCCTGACAGTCCACCCCTCGGTGCGCTTTGGCAGTTTCTTGGACAACGGTGGCTTTGAGGTTGGCGACTATATGCTCAGCGAAAATGGCGAAATGATCGAAGTCACAAGCCTTGCCGATCTCAATTCAGTCAGCACCAAGTTTCTGTACCACATCGCGCCAACTTTCCAATAGGACGTTTCCATGCTCACTTTAGACGGCATTACCTTGCCGGCGGGACTGCTTTGGTCCGATGAATTTGCAATGCCCCGTGTCGCACAGAACATGCGCCGCACACTCGACGGATCGATGGTGGTTTTTTATGGCGAGATGCGCGATGGATTGCCGATCACGCTGGAATCCGAAGTGGATTCAGGCTGGTTCACCCGCACCCAGATCGAGGCGATCGCACTCCGTGCCGCAAGTCCGGGTGGGGTCTATGCACTGACGCTGCGCAATCAGACCTGGTCAGTGATGTNNGACGCATGGCGCTGTCCATGCTGGTCTCCGGCGTAAAAAATAATTTGTTCCCCGACGTGTCGCAATCCGAACGTCTGGCCGGTGGCGTGAAATGGCGTAAAGCCTTCGTCCATATCAATAGTGCGCAGGACATTGCGCTGCTGAATACCCGTGTTTTTCTGGATGCGTTAACGCCTGCGGGGGATTTCGTGACTATTCATCCTGGCACGAGCACTGATACCGAAGATCTGGTGACCAGCCGCGCCTATGGAATCGGCACACTTGATCAGCCGGCAGCAGCGGGAAGTCTCCAGATATTTGTTAACTGCGAGCACAACACCGAGTACGCCTTGCTGCAACCGTTTCAGGTGGGTGACCTCCTTCGTATCTCCGACCGTCCGAGCACCGGGGGAGCCGGTAGCGAAGAGTGGGCAACGGTTGATGCGATTACCTACGGCGCGACTTTTGCGACCATCGATCTGCTTGATCCGCTCGTGAACAACTTCGACATCGCGAACACGATTGTTTCCAGTGTCTGGAGTCCTGGCAACATTGCCGGTAGCTGGTCGAATTTTACGGTCACTGGTGTTGGCACCTTCGATACCGCTACGGTTGGCAATCTCGTCGTACATAACAAGGGAGCCATCGAGCAGGACTGGACGATTCACTTCACTGACGCATTCAATTACACGGTCAGCGGCAACCTGCTGGGGCAGCTTCCCCAAGCAGGCTCAACCGCCGCAGATTACACACCGCTCAATCCGGCGACGGGCACACCGTACTTCACACTCAAGGCTGCAGGCTGGAGTGGTACATCGCAGTTCAATGACATGATCAGTTTCCGCACTTCTCCCGCCGCGATTCCACTGTGGTACCGGCGTCAGGTTCCGGCTGGCACCTTCAGTCTTGCCAACGACTACGCCTCGGTAGCGCTACATGGGGAGAGTGCGTAATGGCCAGAATCGGCTTCAAGCGTGACTATCCAGCAGGCACATTTAACATGGCTTCTGTTCAGGCACTGTTCATGGATATCAAGGCTGCGCTCATTGCCGCAGAGTTCAACGTACAAATGGACACGCCCTCGGAGACTGACGTGCTGCGCATGGCGGCGGCCGCCGGAACTAGGGACGATGATGTTCCGCACTGGGCGTTTGTTTACAACGATTGGGAAGCCTATGTCGGCATCACCGCGTATGCCGTTTATGGTGAAAACTATCTCGATGCGGCAGGATTTAGCGCCAGCAACACGATTCTCAATTCAAGCGTAATCCCAGATCCTTCACCCGAGGTGCGTCTGTGGTTTGCCTGTGATGGGCTGGCCGGATGGTGGTGGTTCGTAGGTTTGGTGGCCAATGGCGAAAGCCCCAGCGGCTACGACATTCGTTTCGCCTATGCCGGTTCGACCAGCCGCCGTTATCCTTCAGACAATTACAAAGGGCTGTGTGCCCGCTACGGCATCTGGGATAACTGGGGAGACTGGAATCCACCTTACGCTATCGATGAAATCGGCGATCAGGTGGCCGCTCCTTGGACTGGTACCTGGTCACCCTTCGGTGAAGGCTGGTCACAAAATGGAATACGACATCCAGGCTCCACGCTGCCCAGAATGGCCGTGCCACAATTCCCGAGCCGTGATCAAGGCATCACCGCCTGCGTGCTCGGTGAGTTCAACGAAATTCTGATTCTGACCGATGGCTTTGCACTCGAAGAAGCACCGATACCCGGCTGGATCTCCTTCAAGGGAAATACCTGGGATCAGCCTTTCGCCGTTCCCGCACCGGATAGTTTTATAACCGGACCGCTATGATCGCAGCCTTCCCGCTGGGGCTTACGCTCCAGATCGGTTTGTATGCCGACTCGGGGCCAGTTCGTCTACGTTCTCGCTTCGAAGCTGGCTGGGGCAAGACCGAAGTCTTCGTTGCCAATCGGGCACTGTGGGACCTCACGCAGATCAAGCATTGGCGGCAGGCTTCAGTGTGGTCGCTGTCTCTCGCACAGAGTATCGAGCTTGGCTACGACGTGCGGATGGAAGCTGCACATCGTGCGCCCTATGGGGACCTGCGCTTCCATCGCACTCGAATGGTCATGCCCTTTGGGGACCGGTCATTGTGTCGCCACTCGATGCGCTATGTCTGGTGGCTGACCGAACCGGTGAATACACACCATGCAATGAAATATGCAGTGACTGACACCGACCCGGCCAGAAGTCACCTCGTCTCGTCCTGGTCGCTGCTAGCGGATCATTCGTTGCAGGCAGTCGCCAACTTGCCGGAACTCAGCTGGCGTGGACAACGCCTTCGACTCCACCAGGCAACGCTGTCCTGCGACGAAGACAGTCCCGTCTGGATCGCCAGTATCGAGCTCGCGGAGCTGGCAGACTTCGCCGCCATCGGAATCACTGACGAGATATCTCTCACCTTGGGGCTGGAGACATTCCGCTTCATCGTGGATGGCAAGACGCTGTCGCGTGAATTGATGACCGGCAGACGTTTTGAGGTGACTGCGGTTTCACCTGTGGCTCTGCTCGATGCCCCCTTTGCCGGCACGATGTCGTTCCATCGTAACGAGGCAACACCGGCGCGAGAAGCTGTGGAATTGCTGGTAGGTGCGTTGTCGTGGCAGCTGCCCGCCTGGGTCATCCCAGCCGGACGCCTCCTCCTGGAAAACGTCACACCGCTTCAGGCCGCGCGCAATATCGTAGCCAGCATCGGCGGCATCATCGAGAGTAATCCCGATGGCAGTCTCACTGCACGGCGCCGACATCCGGTGAGCATTCCTGCTTTCTCTCAAGTGCCTGTATCTGCATCTCGGTCAGCACCTCGCCGGTCTGGGCAAC
>CXWL01039781.1_pt1 | contig 11615 bp, 10 predicted proteins | sample 590931 | NCBI WGS metagenome assembly CXWL01 (sample SAMEA3498368, study PRJEB10139) | groundwater metagenome | biome: water well; material: biofilm material | place: Germany | collected 2015-04-27 | reverse complement strand
GCGAGCGGGAAACCCTCGAACAACTCTGGCGGGGTGAAAGCCTCTGACGCTACGGTGCGCCTGATGATGAAAACGTTCACTGGCTCGATGACGGCTTTGGCGACTCCGTTCAAGAACGGGGCGCTTCATGAAGAGGCGTACAGCGCGTTCATCGACTGGCAGATTACGAACGGCACTTCCGTGCTGATTCCCATGGGTACCACGGGTGAAGCGTCGACGATGTCGGCCGCGGAACGGCTGCTCGCGGTGAAGACGTGCCTCAAGGCGGCGAAAGGGCGGGTGCCGGTGGTGGCGGGGGCGGGGTTGAACAGCACCGCCGACACCATCGAGCAGGTGAAAGCGGTGCGCGACGCCGGAGCCGACGGGGCCTTGGTGGTGACGCCCTATTACAACAAGCCGACGCAAGCGGGGCTGGTGGAGCACTACCGCGCGATTGGCAGGGCGCACCCTGGTTTTCCGCTCATCGCTTACAACGTGCCCGGCCGCACCGGTGTCGATGTGCTGCCTGAGACCTGCCAGCGGCTGTGTGACATCGCCGAAGTGGTGGCGATGAAAGAAGCGACCGGCAACGTGGCGCGCACCGTCGACATCTACGAGAGGTGCGGTGAGCGGCTGACGCTGTTGTCGGGGGACGATTTTACCGTGTTGCCCTTCATCGCCTGTGGCGGCAAGGGCGTGATCTCGGTGTCGTCGAACGTGGTGCCCAAGCAGATGAGCGAGCTGGTGGCCGCGGCGCTCAAGGGTGAGGGGGCGACAGCGCGCGCCTTGCAAGTGAAGCTCAACGCGCTGCACCGGTTGCTCTTCGTTGAATCGAACCCGATTCCGGTGAAATGGGCCCTGCATTTGATGGGTAAGTTCGGGCCTGAGATTCGGCTGCCGTTGACTGAAATGACAGCGCCCAACGCGGCGAAGTTGAAAGAAGAGTTGGCGCGCCTGGGGGTTCTGTAAATGACGATCAAAGTCGTGGTCACGGGTGTGTTTGGGCGAATGGGTACCGCGCTGGTGAAAGCGCTGGAAGGCGACAGCCATTTTTCGCTCGTGGGCGCCACCGAGCGTCAGGGAATGGCGGAGCTGTCTCCTTCGGGCGTCGCGCAGGGCCACCCTTTGAGCGATGACCTGACGAAGATGCTGTCGACGCAGAAACCCAAAGTGGTGATCGACTTCACCAGCGCCGAAGCCAGCGCGAAGAACGCGGCGATCTGCGCGGAGCAGGGCGTGGCGTTGGTGTGTGGCTCGACGGGCTTCACGCAAGCGCAGCGAGAAGCGCTGAAAGCGGCCGCTGGAAAAGTGGCCATGGTGGTGGCGCCCAATATGTCGGTGGGCATGAACGTGGTCATCGCCGCGGCGGCTGATTTGGCGAAGCGGTTGGGCGAAGGCTTCGACGCCGACATCTTCGAGGTCCACCACCGCCACAAGAAAGATTCTCCCTCGGGCACCGCGCTACGGCTCGCTGACGAAATGAGCGGCGCGCGTGGCGTCTCGCGGCCGGTGGAGATTCGTTCGGTGCGCGCGGGAGACGCGGTGGGCGATCACACCGTGGTTTTCTACGGGCAGGGCGAGCGGGTGGAGCTCTCGCACAAGGCGAGCAGCCGAGAACAATTCGCGCTCGGGGCGTTGCGTGCCGCGCGCTGGGTGATTGAACAGAAGCCCGGCCTCTATTCGATGAAAGACGTGTTGGGGCTGTAGGTGGCCTCGCTCGTTCGCCGCTACGCCCGAGTGCAAACGCCGGCGGGGCTTCGCTACGCGGTGGAAGAGGGCGCGCTGTGGCGCGTGCTCGAGGCAGCTCCGTGGGAAAGCATGAAGCCCACGGGTGAGACGGTGCCGGTGGCGCTGGCGCGGCTGGGCGTGCCAGTGCTGGCCTCGAAGGTGGTGGCCGTCGGCCAGAACTATGGCCAGCACGCCGCGGAAATGGGCAAGCCGGTGCCGGTGGAACCGCTCATTTTCTTGAAGCCTTCCACGGCGCTCAATGCGCACGAGAGGCCGATTGTGATTCCCGCCGCGAGCCAAGAAGTGCACCACGAGGCCGAGCTGGCGTTGGTGATTGGCAAGGTGCTCAAGGGCGCCGACGAAGCCGAAGCGGCCGCCGGCATCTTCGGCTTGAGCTGCTTCAACGACGTCACCGCCCGCGACATTCAGAAGCGCGAAGTGCAGCACACCCGCGCCAAGAGCTACGACACCTTCGCTTGTTTGGGCCCATGGGTGGTGACGGGGGTGGCTGCCGGCGACTTACGCATCGTGGCCCGCGTCAACGGCACGGTGAAGCAAGACAGCCGCACTTCAGACATGATTTTTTCGGCCCCGCGGTTGGTGTCGTTCATCTCCAGCGTGATGACGCTGCTGCCTGGTGACGTGGTGAGCACTGGCACGCCGTCGGGCGTGGGGGCTGTTCACGAGGGAGACATGGTCGAAATCGACATCGAGGGCATCGGAGTGTTGCGCAACCCGGTGACGCGGTGAGCGCGCAGGGTGAGCTCGTGTATCTCGCGTTGGGCTCCAATCTGGGTGACCGCCAGAGGCACTTACAGGCGGCGGTGGCCGCGCTGCGTCAGGTTGCCGGTGTGAGCGTGCTGCGGCTCTCGAGCGTGGTTGAGACTCCGGCGCTGCTGGCGAGCCCCGAGTCCGCCGCGCAGCCCGCGTATTTGAACCAAGTGGTGGAACTTGCGTGCACGCTGTCTCCCGCGGCTATGCTCGCCGCGGTGAGAGCGATCGAGGCGGGTGAAGGCCGGGTGCGCCGGGAACGTTGGTCGTCGCGCACGCTGGACCTCGACATCGTGCTTTTCGGCTCGCGCGTCATCGACACTGCCGTGCTCACCGTGCCGCACCCCGAGATGATCAGGCGGGCCTTCGTGCTGGGGCCGCTGCGCGAGCTGGTTCCGGGGCTGGTTCACCCGCCAAGCGGGCTGACCGTCGACCAGCTGTGGAACGACCTCGAAGTTTGAGTTAGAGGAGGCGTGAAATGAATGCGTGGGTGACACCGCTGCTGGTCGTCTTGGCGCAAGGGCCTTTGCAGGGCGGAGCGCCCCCAGATTTGCCCGCCAATCACCCGGCGATTCCGACGTCGGAAGAGCTGCTGAAGAAGCTCGACGCGATGGGCCCGGGCTTGAAAGAAAAGGCGAAGACGTTCGAAATCAGCGCCTCGTTGGGCAAGCTGTATTTCACGCAAGGCCGGTTGCTCGAAGCCATTCCCTATCTGGAACAGGCGTCAGCGAAGGCCGAGCCTCTGCGCGCGCGCTATTTGAAGCTGAAGGCCGAAGTGGGCGCGAAGCCACTGCCGGCCGCGGCCTCGATTGGGTGCGAGCTCAAAGCCGATACGTTGATGGAAGAGCAGCAGAAGAAGATCGAGACCCAGTTCAAAGGGCAGCCGGCGAAGGCCTTGAGCTGTGCGTGGGCGAGCCTGGCGGGGTTGATGGAAGTAGAAGTGCAGCTCGGCAATTCCAAGTTTCTGTCCGGTGACGTGCCGGGGGCGCTGAAAGTGCATGAGCGCTCGCTCGAGCTCTTCGAGAGCAATGTCGAGAGTCGTTATGCGCGTGGGGCGCTGCTGCTCGATACCCAGGGCGATGATCTTCAGGCGTTGGCGCAAGCGAAGAAAGAGCTCGAGCGGTTCGTGAAAGACGCACCGCATTCAGGCCACGTGAAACAGGCGCAGGCCTTCGTGAAGCGAATTGATCAGGCAATTGCCGCGGGGGGCATATCGAAGCTGAGCGCGAAGATTCCGGCAGGGCCGGTGTCTTCTCGGCTGCCTCCACAGCTCTCGGCCGAGCAGATGGCCGCCGCGCAGAACGTCGAGAAGAGCGCCGAGACGATGGCGTACGCACAGAAGCTCATCGACGACGCCGAGGAACACTTGGCGCGTGGGCGGTTTCAAGAAGCGCTCGACAACTACAAGCAGGTGATGCCCTTGAACATCATCACCGGGCGGGTGAAGGCGGGCATGGCTTGGAGCTTGGTGAAGCTCGGCAAGCCCACCGCCGACAACGTATGGAACGTGGCGTCGGGTGAGCCCGCGGCGATCGACGCGCTCGGAGACACGCTGAGGTCGAAGGGTGATGGCGAGGGCGCGAAGGCGGTGTGGACGAAGCTTTCGCAAAGCGTGCCGGACTATGGGCCGAAGCTCAAAGCCAAGCTCCAGTAGCGCCCTGCGCCTCGCAGACTTGCTTGCGGCTTTTCCGAAGCTATGGACTGTGCCGGTGAAGGGTGGGACTTCGTCGTATCGATAGACAAGAAGACGCTGGCGCTGCTCAACCCGATGCAAGGCGAAGTCGCCCCCGACGCGAACTAAACCAGCCGAGCCGCGAGCAGGTCTTGCACGTCGAGCAGGCCCACCGAGAGCCCTTCGGCGTCGATGACGGGCAGTTGGTCAATTTGCGCTTCACGCATCAGCGCCATCGCTCCGAGCACGAGATCTTCAGGGCCGATGCAGCGGGGTTGCCGCGTCATCACCTTCTCGACAGGAATACGAAAGTTGAGCCGTTTTCTCTCGGCGAGGCGGCGCAAGTCGCCGTCGGTGAAGATGCCGATCAGGCGGCCGTTGTCGTCGACGACATTGGCGGCTCCGGGGCGGCCGGGGGTGTTGGTCATCACCAGCACCACGGCTGAGAGCTTGGTCTTCCGGTGCACCTTGGGGTTTCGCTCGCCGGCGCGCATCACTTCGGCCACTCGCATCACCGAGCGGCCGAGCTTGCCCGCGGGGTGCAAGAGCGCGTAGTCGCGTGGTGAAAATTCACGTTGGTGCGACAGCGTCATCGCCAGCGCGTCGGCCAGCGCGTGCAGTGCCGCGGTAGATGCGGTGGGCACCAGGCCCATCGGGCAGGCTTCGTCGATGCGGCCGATTTCGAGCACGATGTCAGCGCGTTGCCCAAGGGGAGACTCGCGGTCTCCGGTGAGGGCGATGATGGTGACGCCCAACCGCCGCAAGGGCACCATCAGTTCCAGCACTTCGTCGGTGGCGCCTGAATTCGAGAGGGTGATGACGAGGTCATCTTTAGAAACGCGGCCGATGTCTCCATGCAGCGCTTCGGTGGGGTGAAGGTAGAGCGACGGCACGCCGATGGAAGCGAGGGTGGCCGAGAGCTTCTGCGCGATGAACCCAGGCTTGCCCAGGCCCGTGCACACCACCTTGTTCTTGCAGGCATCGAGAGCCGCGACGGCGCGCACGAAGTCGGGGCCGAGCTTGGGGCGCAGCGAAGCGATGGCTTGAGATTCGCTGGTGAGCACGGTGCGGGCGAAGGCGAGCACCTTGGAAGCAGAAGCGGCGGGTTTGCGGCGCGGCATGGGGGCACGCGGCTTCTACACCTCCTTGCGGAACGCACGCAAAGTCGCTTTAAGGGCCGCATGAAATTCTTCATCGACAGTGCCGATGTCAAAGAGATTCGAGCCGCCTTCGCCATGGGCTGCGTCGACGGGGTGACCACCAACCCATCGCTCTTGGCCAAGGTGGGCCGCCCTCTCGAAGAGACGATCAAGGAAATCTGCGGCATTGTCGACGGGCCGATCAGCGCCGAGTGCGTGACGCTGGAAGCCAACGAGATGGTCGTCGAAGGCCGCGGCCTGGCGAAGCTTCACAAGAACGTGGTGGTGAAGATACCCATGGGGGTGGAAGGCATGAAGGCGGTGAAGCAGCTGACCGCCGAAGGCATTCGCACCAACGTGACGCTGGTGTTCTCGGCGAACCAGGCGCTGCTGTGCGCGAAGGCGGGCGCGACCTACGTCTCGCCCTTCGTCGGCCGGCTGGACGACATCTCGCAAGACGGCATGGATCTCATTCGTGACATCGTCACCATCTACAAAAACTACGGGTACAAGACGCAGGTGCTGGTGGCGAGCGTGCGTCACCCGGTGCATGTGCTTGAAGCGGCGAAAATTGGCGCCGATGTGGCGACGGTGCCGTTCAATGTGATCGCGCAATTGGCGGCGCACCCTCTCACCGAGATCGGCATCAAGAAGTTCTTGGCCGACTGGGAGAAGGTGCCGAAGCCGAAGTGAGCGTGATTGTTACAGGACTGAGCCGTTGATAGAGGTTTGAAAAGTGACGCTCTGCACGGTGCCAGAAATGGTGGTCGTGTTGCTCTCGCACATTGTCATATCTGTAGCCGCCGCTCCGGTCACCCGGGCCCAGCCTACGTAGCCCCGAGACCAGGTGGTGAACAGATAGCGCCAGTTGCAGATGACACTGGTTGGCGAGCACGGGCCATTGGTGGCGACGTCGATATCCAAACGATCCATGCCAAAGCCGTAGCCATCGAGGAGAACGCCGCCCATCCACGCGGCGGTGCCCTTGGTGCCGCTCTTTGCCGCAATGAACGACGTGCCGGCCGCCTGGGGTCGGTTCAGGTTCGCATCAGGAAAGTGGGCGAGCATGTCCGAAACGCCAACTTTTGGTACTCCACCCCCAGGGCAACCGTCGGTATACGGCGGGGCGGGGTACTCGATGTAGATGTTCGCGGGGTCCGGACGGCCGACCCAGAGAATGCGCGTCTCGGTCCAGATGGTGGTCGTACCGTCCCACAAGTTGTTGGGCGGATCCCACATGCCGTTCTGAGGGGCGATGTCGATGTAGTCCTCCCCCATGTCGCGAACTCCGTTGTCGTTGGAATCAACGTATGGCTCTCCCTGGTCGTAGAATTGCTCGCCTGGGTCGCGGGTGCCGTTCTGGTTGTCGTCGCTAAAGAATTCTTCACCCGCCACGTAGGCGATGATCGCCACCAAGCCATCGCGGGGGTTCTTTTTGAACATCGTGCCCGCGGGGGTCACAAACGGCTCGGCCGCGCGGGCGGCGTATGGCGACTGCACTGCGGCACCCAAGGGGTCGACGTCCACGGGGTTAGTGCCGGTGCCGCTGGGGGTTGAATAGGTCACCACGGCGGTGCCTTCATCGGGCGCGGTCGGGTTTCCCGGGTCGAACTTTTTCGTCACCGCCGAGCTGCTAATCGAACCGGCTTCGACCTTGAAGTTCACCGAGGTGCCGGTGCCCACCTTGGTCCCAAAGCGATCGACCAACGAGATGGTGCAGGGCACATTGAAGAGCAGCGGTGGCGTGGGTGTTGAATAGACGCCGATGGTCTTCAGGTTGCAGTCGAGGCCGAACTGTTTGTTGGAAGGCTTAACCCCTCGAATACCGATTGTCGGGCTCTCAGCAGTGACGCTGCCGGGAATGACGGTCGCGCGCACCGTGTACGCGGCGACGGTCGCGCCAGCAGAGACCGTGGCGAGGACATTGCCTTGAATATCGGTGATGCCTGATGGCGTGACGAAGGTGAGGTTCGGCGCCATCGTGGCGTTGGGGTCAGGGTCGGGGTTGAGCTGAAAGGTGACAGGCACGCCGACCACCGGCCGCGACATGTTGTCGGTGACCTTGAAAGTCATCTGCGCAATCTCGTTGAAGCCGCTGCCCTTGATGCCGAGAATGTTGCAGGTGACTCCGCCACACGTCGTGCTGACGTGAGCGACTTGTTGAATCTGCGCTATCTCGATGGCCTGCGTTGCGGTCGCACCTGACACGGGGTGCGTGCCCGTGATCTGGGCCATACCGACGGTGCCCAAATCCGCAAAGCGTACCGCCGTATTGCCCGATGAATCGGTGGTCGCCATCAGCATCATCGCGGGAGTGACACCAGCGTCTGCCGGCACGCCCGCATCGCCGCCGAGCAGGCCTCCCAAGGTCGTAGTGAAGTCCAGCGCCTGGCCTGCGAGCCCGCCGCCATCAGCGCCTCCGCGTACCAGCCGGGCCGCGATCAGTGTCGAATCGCCAATACCGACGTAGATGCGATTCCGCGCGGCGTTCAAATTGAGAACCGTGCCCGCGTCGAACCCAGCGTCTGCGCTGCCGCCACCCATACCCCCACCCATGCCGGTGCCGCCTCCGCCGGTACCACCGCCACCACCGGTACCCGTGCCTCCATCCGTTCCGCCCGCGTCAGCCGAAGCGATAATCACGTTCACCGTGCCCTCGACGTTCTTCATCTTCACCGACCAGGTGCCTGTCACCTTCACCGAACCGGTGCAGGTGGGGTCATTCATCGTGAAACAGTTGAACGAAACGGTCGCGGTGCCGTCGGCGTCCAGCGTCGCCATGGTGCCGTCTTTCAAGCTACCGGCGGCCGAGGTGACGATGATTGTCCCCGTGCCCGGCTTGCCGAGGTCGTCGGTGGCCGACACGGTGATGTCGCTGGTGCCTCCACCCGCGGGCAGGTTCTTCGGCTTCGCGGTCAGAAACAGGACCGCTTCACCCGTCGGCGCCGGCGAGCAATGCCAACCGATGACGGCGAAGACGCCCAATGCCAGCCAAAGAACTCGACGCATTTTTGCTGCCCCTTTAGTGCCCTCCCCAAGAGGGCGAAATTCCAGCGGGCGACGAGTATCGGTAGTCAGGTGCGCCGGGTCAATTTCGATTGTGATAGATGCGCCGAATGGACTTCGCCCTCTCTGACGACCAAAAGGCCTTGCGTGACGCCGCCCGCGCGTTTTCCCGTGACGTGGTTCGGCCCAAAGCCGCCCATTGGGACGAGACGTCGACCTTTCCCGAGCAAGCGATTCGGCAGGCGTGGGAACTGGGGTTTCTGAATATGACCGTGCCTGTCGAGCTGGGTGGCATGGGCCTCTCGCACTTGGCGCAAGGCCTGGTGGCCGAAGAAATGGCTTGGGGCTGCGCTGGCGTGGCGACTTCGATGATCGCCAATGACCTGGCGCTGCTGCCGATTTTGCTCGGTGCGACGAAGGAGCAGAAGGAGCGCTTGGTGAAGCCCTTCACCGAGAAGTTCTTGCTCGCGTCGTTCGGGCTGACCGAGCCCAGCGCGGGTTCAGACGTGTCGGGCATGACCTGCGTCGCCAAGCGCGACGGTGATGATTACGTCGTCAACGGCCAGAAATGCTGGATCACCAATGGCGAGTACGCCGATCAGTATTCGCTCTTCTGCACCACCGACAAGAAGCTCAAGCACAAAGGCATCATCTGCCTGGTTGTCGAAGGGCAGCCCAAAGGGCTCACCGTCGGCAAGCACGAGAACAAGATGGGGCAGCGGGCTTCGAACACGGTGACGCTGAACTTCGAAGATGTGCGAGTGCCGGTGGCCAACCGCATTGGCCAAGAGGGCGAAGGCTTTCGCATCGCGATGGAAACGCTCGACAACAGCCGGCCGTTAACCGCGCTCTTCGCGGTGGGAGTGGCCCGCGCCGCGCTCGAGCACAGCATCGAGTACGCGAAGACCCGCCAGGCGTTCGGTGGGCCCATCGCCAACCTGCAGGCGATTCAGTTCATGATCGCCGACATGGCCAAGGACATTCAGGCCGCGCGGCTGCTCTCGTACCAGAGCGCCTGGCAGCTCGACGCGGGTGAGAAGAACACGTTGGTTTCCAGCTACGCCAAGTGCTTCGCCGCCGACATGGCGATGAAGGCCACCACCGACGCGGTGCAGATTTTCGGCGGCTACGGCTACAGCAAGGAATACCCCGTTGAGAAGCTGATGCGCGACGCGAAGCTGATTCAGATTTACGAAGGCACCTCGCAGATTCAGCGCGTGGTGATGGCCCGCGAGTTGTTGCGCGGGTAGCCGGTGCGCGCTGGGGAAATCGCAGCAATCTGCTCTACGACTTGATCAACGAGGCGCACGACTATTCCGAGGTGACGACCGCCAAGGCGATGCAGGCGTTGGTCGACGCGATTCGTTCCCGAGATGCGAACGTGGTGATCATCATCAGTGGCATGAATTGGGCGCACACGGTGGACTACTACCGAACGAACCCTCTGAGCGGGGCCAACCTCGTCTACTCCGCGCACTCGTATTTGCCCTATGACGGCCTCGACAGCCTTGACGAACGTTTTGGCGACGCAGCGGCCACGGTGCCGGTGCTGGTCGGTGAATTCTTGGCTCGAGAAGCGAACGCCGAATACGCGCGGGCGTTGGTCGAACGCTCTGAAGCGCTCGGCGTCGATGGTTGGTTGCCATGGGCGATTGGGTGCGGGTTCGACGAGAACGCCGACACCGCGGTGGAGCCCCTGAAGCTGCTCGCGGCAAAGATGCGCGAACTCAATTAGCGCGGCTGCTCCCTCGCGAGATTGCGATTGCGTCCGTGCCGCCCCAAGGCCTAAATGACGGGCCATGAAGATTCTCGTCACCGCGAAACGCGTCGAAGACCCCGAGTCGAAGATCAAGGTCAAGGCCGACGGCACCGGCATCGTGCAAGAGGGCCTCAAGTACAAGATCAACCCCTTCGATGAGATCGCCGTTGAAGAATCGCTGCGGCTCGTCGCCAAGCACAAGGGCGAGACAGTGGTGGTCTCCATCGGAGGTAAAGAAGTTCATGAGCAGCTGCGCCACGCGATGGCCATGGGTGCCGACCGCGCGGTGTGGGTGAATCACGTGGGCCCGTTAGATCAGATGGCGATCGCCGGCTTGCTGCAAAAGGTCTGCGAGAAGGAAAAGCCGGACCTGGCGATCTTGGGCAAGCAGGCGATTGACGATGATCAGAATCAGGTCGGGCAGTACCTGGCCGAGTGGTTGGGCTGGGGCCAGGCCACGTTCGCTTCCAAGCACGAGTCGCTCGATTCTGATTCCGAGAAGAGCAAGACGCCTGCCCTCACCATTGGCGCTGACGGCAAAACGGTGCGCGTGGTGCGCGAAGTCGATGGAGGCTTAGGCACGGTGGAATGCACCTTGCCCGCGGTGGTGACGACTGACTTGCGGCTCAATCAGCCGCGTTACGCGCCGCTGCCCGGCATCATGAAGGCCAAGAGCAAGCCGATTGAAGAGCTGGCGCCCGCGGGTNNGGCGACGCTGATGCAGAAGCTCAAGACCGAAGCCAAGGTCATTTAACCTTTTCGAAAGAGACGCCATGCCCATCGTTCTCATTTTTGTCGAAGCGCAACCAGACGGAAATCTTCGCAAGGCGAGCCTGCATGCTCTCGCCGCCGGAGCTGCGTTGGCCCGGGCCACGGGCTCGGAACTGCACGGCGTGGTGCTGGGGAAAGACGCCAGCAAGCTCGCCGACGCGGTGAAGGGTTTCGGGTTGAAAACGGTGCACGCCGCGAGCGCTCCGCATCTGGAGCACCCCCTGGCTGAAGCGTATGCCCCGGCGATTTCCGAGCTCGCGAAGTCGATCGGCGCCAATTGGGTAGGCGCGGCGGCGACGGCGGTGGGCCGCGACACTTTGCCGCGCGTAGCGGCGCGCTTACAGGCCGCGATGGCGACCGATGTGATGGGCATGAGCGGTTCGGGCGACGACATCGTGCTCATTCGCCCGATGTGGGCGGGCAGCGTGACCGCCGAGGTGAAGCTCCATACGCCGGTGAAGTGCTTCACTGTGCGCGCGACGGAATTTCCGGCGGCGGTCGCGGGCGTGGCGGGCGAGGTGAAGACTTTCACCGCTCAGCCTCAGACAGTGCCGACCAAGTTCGTGGACTTCAAGGAAGTGAAGAGCGCGCGGCCCGAGCTGACCGAAGCGCGGGTGGTGGTCTCTGGAGGCCGCGGCACCAAGGGCGACTTCAAAGAGATTGAAGCGCTGGCCGATGAGCTGGGAGCCGCGGTCGGGGCGTCTCGCGCGGTGTGTGACGCCGGCTGGGTGCCCAATGACTTGCAGGTGGGGCAGACGGGCAAAGTCGTGGCTCCGCAGCTGTACATCGC
>CXWL01002531.1_pt1 | contig 11615 bp, 10 predicted proteins | sample 590931 | NCBI WGS metagenome assembly CXWL01 (sample SAMEA3498368, study PRJEB10139) | groundwater metagenome | biome: water well; material: biofilm material | place: Germany | collected 2015-04-27 | reverse complement strand
CTTCCGACCGAAGCGGAATGGGAAAAGGCTGCGCGAGGCGAGGATGGGCGGGTCTTCCCCTGGGGCAACGAACCGGCCGGGTGGATCAAAAGCAATATCGCGCACCCAGGGTCGAAGCGCGGCTTTAAGTATCCGCCCCTGGCCAATGTGAATCGGTACGACAAGGGCGTCAGTCCCTACGGCGTCTATCAAATGGCCGGTAACGTCAGTGAATGGGTGGCGGATTGGTTCGACCCCGAGTATTACCAGCAGAACCGTTTGGATAATCCGACCGGGCCGGCTGCCGGTGAACTCAAAGTATTCCGTGGTGGTTCCTGGAACGAAGATCCGGAAGTCGCACGATCCGCCGGGCGCAATGCCGGTACGCCGGATCGGAAAAGCTATTTGACGGGATTGCGTTGCGCAAAATCTGGAACAAGCCATCAGCCGTCAGCGATCAGCTTTCAGCTGACGGAGAGTCCATAACCAGTCGATGGCGGAATGCAGAGAGCTGACGACAATAAAATGAAGGAGGCCAGGTCATGAACGTGCCGCGAAGGGATAAGCTCACGACAGTCAATCGTGCAGTGAAGGCGATTGTCGTCATGGCGGTAACCTTGGCGACTGCGAACGTCGCCTGGGGCCTTGATATTCAGGACATTACGATGGAGTGGACTGAGGAAGGGAAGAAGATCGCAGCAGAACGCGTGGCCAAGTGGAAAGCCAAGGATGACATGGTCCTCGTGCCAGCCGGTGAGTTTGTGATGGGCAGCGATAAGAAGATGGATCGGCTGGCCTATCGGAGCGAGGTTCCGCAGCGGCGCGTCTTTCTGGATGCTTTTGTGATTGGCAAGTACGAAGTGACGGCGCTGGAGTATCTCAAGTTCGTACTCGCCACGAACCGCCCACCTCAACTGGATTGGCGGTATGACGGTGGAAATTTCCAGGAGCCGATGGCGCATCATCCCATCATGCACGTGTCTTGGTATGACGCCGATGCCTACTGTAAGTGGGATGGCAAGCGGCTTCCGACTGAAGCGGAATGGGAGAAAGCGGCGCGCGGGGTGGACGGGCGCCTCTTTCCCTGGGGCAAAGACTATGCGGGGCCGACCAGGGCGAATTTTGGGAGGACCGGGCTTTCAGGTCCGGTGCGGGATAGACCAGAGCGACTGCTGCTCTATCCTCCGATCATTTCTGTCGACAAGTACGAGAATGCCGTGAGCCCATACGGGCTCTATCAGACGATTGGGAATGTGGCCGAATGGGTTGCGGATTGGTACGATCAGGACTATTACAAAACGGCACCGGACCGGAATCCATTAGGACCGGAGACCGGGACGCAGAAAGCCTTCCGTGGCGGCGGCTGGATGGACAGCACGACAACGATGCGAGTTGCCATGCGGAACGGGACTGATCCCAATACGAAGATCAACTGGATGGGATTCCGTTGCGCACGGGATGTGAATGACTCGGGTCAATCACAGGAGTCAAAGCCTCGGCAGACCAGCTTGCATTAACAAACGGGGCTGAGGGCCGAGTGCTGAGGTAGATGGGGTAGAACCTACGTTGAGGAATGTCGTGTCCAAGGGAATGAGGCAGAATCGCTAGGCCCTCAGAATGAGGCCAGATGCTTCTGTGGTCGACTTAGCAGGATGGGGTTGCATTGTTCGAGCGTGGGTAAACGGGAGTATCCCCAGGACATTCGAGAGTTTCGCCAGGAATTTTCGACTCATGACGTGTGCACGGAATATCTCAATCGATCTAAATGACTAATAGGTTTTGTCTGCCCTAAATGCCCCTATGAGTCGGGCTTCCTCTGAAGGATTCTATCCTCCCCCCAGCATGACTGTGAACGTCAGATCTGTATCGACTCGTCGAACCTTGACTGAAACACGCTGTCCAGGAATTGTCCGCTCAATTAGAAAGTTCTTCAACTGGGCCGCATCGAGAATTTCCGTGTCCTCAATGGTCAGCAAGATGTCGTGCTTTTGAATCCCGGCTTCTTTTGCCGGGTCGGCCACATCCTTCACGGCCATGCGCCACTTGGTCCCGTCCTTCACCGAGGTCATGTGAATTCCCATTTTTGAGAACATGAGTGGCTTGCCTGTGAGAGCCGCGTTCACAATCCGCTCGGCGAGAATCCCCGGAATAGCAAAGGTCATGCGGCTGCAGTGAGCCTGAGTTTCTTCTTTTTCTGTTTGGATAATGGCGTGCATAATCCCGACGATGTTCCCTTCGGCATTGAACAGCCCCCCTCCTGAGTTGCCGCTGCATGCGGAAAGGTCTGCTTGAATCAAACGTGTTTCGACAGTTTGAAGGAAGGTATTCGTATTTCCAAGGCGGCCGAAGGCCATAGTGGGGCCCCAGCCGAGTGGATACCCGACGGTGAAGACTTCCATCCCAGGGGCGACATCTCCAGTGGCAAACGCTGTTCCTGTCCGCAGCTTGGATCGATGTGGCTCGGGGATACGGTAGATCACGACGTCCATGAACGAGCTATCACCGACGAGGTCGGCGGGGAGATCATGGAGATCTGTGGTGAGTATACGCACATGCTTCTGGATCATCGTGCCGGTCGAGGGGTCGTGTTTCTCCGCAGCGTGTCTGGCGGTAATGACGTAGCCATCTCGCAGGTGAAAACCGGTTCCTCGGACGACGATCTTTCCTGGTTTCTCCGGCGTGCGTTGATCTTGGGTATCCTCCAGGATGCCGACCGTGGCTTGTTTAGCGTGCAGAAATGTTTCCTGGCTGAGAGGCGTCGGCTCTGCGCTAAGTGAAGCAGTGAACATCGTGACGCCGGAAAAAACCACGGAAGCCAATAGGCGTGAAGAAGGTGAAGAGAAGAAACGACGGGTGGGCATGGAAAATCCTTTCAAGCGATGTCCATCTATCGACGCCATATGGTCATAATCAGACAGGTGTTTCCGAAAGGGTAGAGGTAAGGCACCCACTGTTCATTCTACGGCCTACTTTTTATTTCACGGCGTCCATCGCGCACCTAAAGCCCGTCGATTCATTCCGAATCATCGGATCGCTGTCTACGCGGGTAAAGATACGCACCGTGGGGGTCTCGTTTTGCCAGCCGGCTCCCCGAATGACTTTCTTTGCACCGACGTCCGGGCCTTTAGGGTTCCGCGCCGGGCTCTTCTCGTAGTAGCGGGCGTCGTACCAATCGTTGACCCATTCCCAGACGTTGCCGGCCATGTCGTAAACGCCGAAGGGGCTTTTGCCCGCTTCATAGCTTCCGACCGGCATGAGGGTCTTCTCGCCGAACCACCGTTGATTGAAGTTAAGATGTTTCATGGTGGGCTCGACATTGCCCCAGGGGAATCGCCGATCGGCGGTGCCCTTCGCTGCCTTTTCCCATTCAGCTTCGGTCGGGAGTCTCTTGTCCGCCCATTTGCAGTAGGCCTCGGCGTCGAACCAATCGACATTGATGACGGGCCGGTCGATCAGTGAGTCTGCGATGGCGTCTCCTTCCCAGAGGTTTCGCGTCGGGTTCTTGGAGTTTTGCGGGACACGGTGGCTGGTGGCCTTGACGAACTCCAGATAGTGGCCGTTTGTTACCTCAAATTTATCGATAAAGAAGGTGTCCACAAACACATCATGGCGTGGATATTCATCGCGTCCACCATCCCGATCGCCTTGTGGAACACCCATCGGGAACGAGCCGGATGGGACCTCGACCATTGGCGCACCATCTTTCGTCGTAGGGGGAGTGAGCAGGGCCTGAGGCGGTTGGTCAGCGGCGAAAAGCGGAGGTAAGTTGAACAGGACATAAAACACCGTCGAAACAAGTACTGGCCAGACAGACATCGGTTTGGACTCCTTCTTCAAGGTTGGGAACGAGAGTATCGTACCACAGAAAGAGCTGACCCAAAACCAGGAAAGTAGGCCAGGGGTTGCTTGAGGAAATAGCTGGCGGCGTGGTCTTTGACCCTTCCCTGAAAACTAGACCACGCCGTGCTGGAAAGCCGATGCCTCTGACAAATGGTTCCATTGTGGTGGTTGCCCTCGGAAGGCGGGGTGCTTTCTCAGAGGGAACAGCGTATTCTGCTGCGGAAAAGCTGAGTGTAATCTACAGTTGCAAGGAGATTCCCTACTGATCCCGGTCTCGCTTGAAATCGCCGGCTCACGGAATCACTACGTGCTGTCGTTTCACGCCCTCCCCTCGAACGTCACCAAGCTCCAGGTCAAGGTCGACTTCGAAAAACTGGCCCAGGGTGGACGCCTCCTCAGCGTGAACGCGGAGAAGGCCTCGGAAATTGAACGGAGCCTCTTTCGGGAAATCAACGAGGCCGTGGCCTCCCCCAGTGAAACATGATGCGATACAGATTCATATGGCGTGCAACCGCTCTCTCCCTCCTTATCATCATGGGAAGCCTACAGGACGCGGGGGCTGGATCGATGTCATCACCGGAACTGGCCCGCCATTTGACCGGGATCGCGGGGTTGGCCAAGTCGTCACCGTTGGTGACCATCCCAGCCGGGCCGTTCTTGCTCGGTAGCAAGCGAGTGGACGACGATCCCTATGGAAACTGGACACAGTTCGACGACACAGAACTCCCTCAACATCGAGTCTGGCTGGACACCTACGAGATGGATCGCGATGAAGTGAGCCTTGGGGAATACCTGGCATTCTTACAACAGCGGAAGCTCCATCCATCGGACGAACTGCAGAAACTGATCTGGCACGTCATCACAATCCACTTTATCTCAGACCAGACCCTCAGCCGGTGGCCTGCGCTCTATGTCACATGGGCCGAGGCCAAAGATCTGTGCGTGGCAAAGAGTGCAAGGCTTCCGACTGAATCGGAATGGGAAAAAGCAGCACGGGGGTCCGACGGCGGCCTATTCCCCTGGGGTACAACCGCTCCCACCCCTTCCGTTGCCATGTTCGGCCAGCACCACGTCCATGAGATCCCCATTCTCGCGGCAGTGGATTCGTATGAGGCCGGCAAGAGCCCCTATGGTCTCCACCACATGGCGGGAAACGTCGCCGAATGGGTCCAAGACTGGTTCGGGCCTGACTACTACGCGTACATGCCGGAGCGCAATCCACCGGGCCCGACCAGCGGGCGATACAAAAGTGTTCGCGGCGGCTCGTGGAAAAGTCACCAGGTCATGCTCCGAACGGCGACTCGTGGTGGTTCAGCGCCCGATCAACGTTTGGCCACAATCGGCTTCCGCTGTGCGAAATCACCTGTCCCTGACGACCAATCCTTCAGCGCAAAGTAGCCCTTTCCTTGTGAGGCGCGAGTCTGCAAGAACAGGGTGCCGGTCTGATGAGGAAGGTCGAAGAGATGGTGGCGCATGGAGGCATGGGGGATGGCAAGGCCATCGTTCATCATTGCGGAGAGGCAACGCGTATTGCCCAGTCGATCATCAAGCGGATCCCCCTAACAGAGCCTCATCGAGGCGATGCTATAACTTCCCTCAATGAAATGATCCTGCTGTGCCCCGCGTGTCGGATATCGGCATTCATGCCGACCCAGGACAGCTTCTCAATCCTGCGACCAAAGCTCGCGCCGCAGCCCAAGAATCGATGAAGTCTCTAGGGTTGACGAGAGCGAATAAAGGCTAGGCGATCCCACATTACTCATGAGCCCGTTTTCTGGTTTCGCCGGCTCGCTGCTCTTGCAGCGTGAAACATCGTTGGTCTGGGGTTGGAGTTTCTAGTTTCAGGTTCGACACCGGAGTTTCAATAATCCGAAACGAACCACTTGAAACCAGAAACATGGAACTTGAAACGCTTTTACGGGGTCTGCTTCGTGCCGACCGGGCGTTTTCACCCTCTTGTTTCGATTGACAGGATACGGTAGGATTTTATATACATACGCGGTCCCAGACCAGATCACCAGTATGTCGTCGATCGAGCGCACCAGAGAGGAAGCCGTTCCCATCTTTCTCTCATCAGGCCGGTGGATAGAGAAGGGGAACAGCGAACTAGGAATCAGGGTATACCGTTAATCACAAGGAGGCAGTCATATGAAAAGTGCGTTATCAATCATGTTTGGGGTGGCAGCCGTCGCGTTCGTCGCGGCGCCTCTCACCTCGTTTGCAGGCGGAACGATTTCCGGTAAGGTGACCTTCGCGGGAAAGTCAGAGCAAAAGGAATTTTTGTTCTCGAAGTTTCCCAATCCCAAGTTTTGCCCCAAGAATCCACACAAGGATTTGATGGATGGGGACAAGCGATTCCTGAAGCAGATCGAAGTCGGTAAGGATGGCGGATTAAAGGGCGCGGTGGTTGCTGTCGTTGATATCGAAGATCAGGCATTCGTCGACGGGTATCAGGGTACTGAAGTCGTTGCGGAGTTCTGCGAGTTTCTGCCATTTGCCGGTGTGGTGGTGAATAACAAGTCATTCAAGGTTGAGAACCGTGACGCAGATCCGGATGACCCCAAGTCGGTTCAGGGCGTGTTGCACAATCCGCATAGCTTTGTCGTAAAGGGCACCAGCTCGGCCACCGGTTTTAACATCGGTTTGGCTAAGAAGGGTGACAAGCTCGACAAGCCGGTGGTGTTCAGGGGCGGAGCAGAGAAGGATGGGTATTATCGTTTACAGTGCGACCAACATGAATTCATGCAGGGCTTCTTTCTCCCGGTGTCGAACCCGCATTTTGCGGTCGTGAAGGACGACGGTTCCTTTGAGCTCAAGGATGTGCCGGCCGGCAAACACAAGGTAGTGGCCTGGCATCCCTTCGCCGCCAAGGGCAAGAAGGTGGAATTCGAGGTCGACGTGACTGATGGCGGAACCGCCAACCTCAAGGCTGAAATCAAGTAAGCTCGGTTCAGTGTGAAGCGGGGCAAACCGCAATGAAAGGGCAGCGGAGCAATCCGCTGCCCTTTGTATTTCCCCCCGCTGCTATGCGGCTTCTGCTGCCTTGCCTTTCAGTTTCCGATGTAGGTAAGATGCGGGAATTTCAAGGGCATTTGCCTTAGGGGCGCAGTGTGTCACGAGAACTTTCGCTCGCGGAAATCTTCCAGCTTGGGTACTACTGGGAGACCAAAATCCTGCTCACAGCTGTCAGGCTGGATCTGTTTTCTGCGTTAGACGGCAAGTACAACACGCTCTCAGAAGTGGCCGACCGAATCGGCGCCCATGCGCCGACGTTGGGACTGCTGTTGAACGCTCTTGTCGCGATGCGACTGGTGGAGAAGGACGGGGATTCTTATGGGAATTCGTCCGCCGCTGTCACTCATTTGGTCCGTAACTCAGCCCAGTACATCGGGCATCTCCTGTTGCTTCACGATGCAGAGTGGGATAACTGGGGCAAGTTGGAACAGACGATTCGCACGGGACAGCGGTCAGTCGATCGGCATGTCTTTGAAACCGACCCTGAGTTAGGCGGGAACGTGCTGGCAGTACTCCATCGGATTGGACAGCAGAGCGGGCCAGACCTTGCTAAACGGCTGCAATTGAACGGGCCGGTGCGGTTTCTGGATTTGGGAGGCGGTGCCGGGACGAATGCGATTGCGTTTTGTCAGACCTATCCTGACCTAACTGCTACGGTGTACGATTTGCCTGCAACGCTCCGGCTCACGGAACGAACGGTGAAGGAAGCTGGTTTGGAATCGAGGATTGCATTGCTCCCAGGCGACTTTAACAAAGATGGGCTGGGTGGGCCTTATGATGTTGTGCTGATGTCCGACGTCCTGCATTATCAGGATTTTGCGACAAACGCAGCCTTGGTGAAGAAGGTTTGGGCCCACTTGGCGCCAGGCGGCCGGTTGGTCATCAAGGACCGATTCTTAAATGAGGCAGGGACCGGTCCTGCCTGGACCACCGCGTTTGCGGTTCATATTCTCATCAATACAGAACGAGGCGGTTGCTACAAGACGGCGGATGCGATTCAGTGGATGGGGGAAGCAGGCTTTTCAACAGTCACAGAATTGGAGCCGACAGCGGTGGTGCAAGGCGTTCGTTCTTAAGAACCGTGAAAAGTAAAAGGTGAAACGTGAAACGTAGGACAGCCAAGTGCTTTTCCTCCGAGACATTTCACGTTTTACGTTTCACCTTTCACGAATGACGACGAGGAGCCGCATGCTTGAATGGCTGAAAGAGCCGGGGTTTTTTGGAACCCATGCCACGGTTGGAGCGGACATGAGCCAGCTCATGGCGACGTTCTTTACCGGGCTCTTTGTGATCGGCTGGATCCAGGCGAAGAAACGCCGGGCGGATGCGCATCATTGGATGATGTTTGGTGGGATGATCGCCATGGTGGCGTTCTTCATCAGCTACTATCTATTTCGCCAATTAGGCGTGTTGGCCTTTGAGGGGAAGGAAGGCTTTGGCGGATCGCAAGCCCTCTACGATTATGTCTTCATTCCTATACTGACGGTGCATATCATTCTGGTCATTCTCGGATTGGTCATGGCGATCTACATGATTGTGCTGGGGTTTCGCGCGCAACAAATAGTCGATGGCGCCAGGTCGCTTAAGGAAGCGTTGCTGCTTACAACGTGGAAAAAGATCGGGGTGATTTTCGGTACCATTACAGCGCTGATCATGGTGTTGTTTCTTTCGCGCATTGCCACCGCCGATTTCTCGATGAGAAAATTCGAAGTGTATCTCAGCTTATTGGCTGTGATCGCCATCGTGTTCTCAGTTGAAATGACGATCCAACGGATCTGGCCGAACGGCGCGCGACGCCATCGGGCGCTCGGACTGTTCACGATGGTTGTCTATTGCGTCCTCTTTGTGACCGGGACCACCACCTACACGATGCTCTATCTCTTGTACCCGGGGAAGATCGGATAAGTGGGTAATGGTGAATGTTTAATTTTGAACGTTCAATGGCAGCAGTTCAGATGCAGAACCAAAAGTCTGAGTCCGATAATTCAACATTGAACATTTAACATTAAACATTGGGTTATGAAATGCTGACCTGTGGATGTGGTCGCTGGATGCATACAGAGGGGATTGAGGAACGATCGTATGGGGATGGGACACCCCAATGGTTCATTCGCTCGGAATGCCGAGGTTGTGGACTGAAAATAGGGGTTGATGTCCCAGCCGGTCAATCAGGCAGGCTTGTCGATCGGATGATGTGGACTGACGAGGCGATTCATCGGCTCGACCGCATGCCTCCGTACTTGGCCTCGCTCGTGTGCGACGAAGTCGAGCAGGATATGAGGGTCAGAGGGGAACGGGTCGTCACATACGACATCTTGCTTCGTCCGAGAACCGGTGAGCGCATCGAGTGGGAACCGGAAGCAGAACGCCGCTTGGAGCGGGTACCGGCGCCGGTGCGCGCCATGGCGCGCGTTGAGTTAGAACGGACAGTAGCGGATCGCGGCGAGACATGTATCACCGTCGCGCTGATGGAAGAAGTAAAGGCCCGGTATTTTGGGATGGGCGCTCAGAAGACGTGAAAGGTAAAAGGTGAAAAGTAAAACGCGAAGACCCTCGGTCGTTTCACGTTTCACAGTTCACGTTTAACGAGCAAATCATGTTGCATCGAATGGCGTTACGGGTCTTACCCAGCCTCAGTCTGGTTGTTACGGAAGACTCTGTACGCAAGAAAAAGCGGATCGTCATGTTTGTGCCAGGGCTGGTGGCCTTCGCGGTCTACCGGTTGGCTAAGCTGCTCGTGCCGCTTTCGGAGCCGGTCGTGTTGTTGACAGTGAGTGGTCTGGTTTCGCTGGTGACGGCATTGTTGGCCTATCGTGTCGGACGGGCCACGGCCTGGGGAGAAATCCTGAGAGAGGATGGGAGCCGATTACTGCTCTGGCTTGGCGGCTGGATCGGTTTTGTCTATGGAGTTCAGTTGTCTTTGTTGGTCTTGGCGCTGCTCTGGCTTGTTGGCTATGACTATCTTAAACATCCTGATGGGCCGGCCATGATGGCTATCATCATTTCCTGCACGTCGGTTGCGCGGGATGCCTTTGAGATCGGTCATGTGAAGAAGATTGCCATGATGGGACGTCCATTTCCGACCTTTCCCGATGGGGCAGCCCTCCGGACAATGGTAGGGAGCCATGCGATGGATTTCGGTCCCTGGGTTACAATCGGCCTCACCGTCGGTGCGCTGGGCGCGTCGCTGGGGCACTTTGTCGAGGCGAGCCAGATCGCAGCCCTAGTCCAGTTGTCATCTGTGGCGGTTCTGGGGGGTGGCGTCGCACTCTGTGCCTATTTCGGTGGGCTTCGTCCAAAGACGTCATGGACTCAAGGGCTGTTGCAGACCAAGGCGGGAGAACTCCTCAAGTATTGGTGGTGGCCCGGACTCTCTTTCGCCGCGACTTATTATCTTGTGGCGGTTGGATGTGTAATTTTCATCTTGAAACAGCCTGGAATGTCCACGGCTTATGCCATGGCCGGCGGCGGACTCGTGACCGGCATGATGGCGTTGTATTGTTACTATCTTGGGTTTCGCAGGCAAGTTGAAGATCAACAGGGGCAGACGATATCGAGCGCCCTGCTCCGATGCCCTTTTGTCATGGGAATTCTTGGCAAATCAACGAGTGGCGCGTGAAACGCGAGACATGCGAGAAGGGCGCGATGTGGACAGATCGGATTCCCACCTCGTCTCGCCCGTCCCGCACGTCTCGCTCTGCTATCCAGCGAAGAATATGGTCTTGAAGAAGAACGCGTACAGAATCATCGGGTATTGGGCGCTACTGTTGATTGTTGTCTCGGCCTTGGGAGTTGGTTGGGGTCTTCAGACCCAATCCTTTGCCGAAGATGCTACCGATCTGTATTTCAAGACACCGGGGATTCCCGATGGGCCGTCGGTTCCTTCTCCCCAGGAGACTGTCTATCCACGAATTGGGGAGATGGATAATCGATTGCTCGTGTGGTTTATCACGCAACTCCACACGTACTTCGGAGGGTTTGTTCTCGCACTGCCGATCTTTTGCGTATTACTGGAATTTTTGGGGCTCAGTACTAAAAAGCCGGAATTTGCACTTCGCTATGACGGCCTTGCGCGGGATTTGGCAAAAGTCGCCTTGCTGGCCCTCTCGGTGACCGCCGTGGTCGGGAGCATCATGCTGGGAATCTTTCTCTATTTCTATCCCAGCTTCATGAGGTACATGGGCGGGACGTTTAAGACCTTTATGCCGGTCTACGCGTTCGTCTTTCTCGGTGAGTCGCTGCTGCTTATCACCTATTACTATAGTTGGAACAGGCTGATTACGCCCGCTTCGAAGTGGGCCCATGCATCAATCGGCCTATTCTCGAATCTGTTTGGGACAGCGCTTCTGCTCTTGGCAAACGCCTGGTCTGCCTTCATGATGGCGCCCGCGGGTGTCGATGCTCAAGGAAGATTTTTGGGGAACGGATGGCATTTGCTCCATTCGGCTCTCTGGAACCCCTTGAACGTCCATCGCTTCCTCGCAAATATCATGTCCGGCGGCGCGGTCGTGATGGCCTATGCCTGTTATCGGTTTTTTACCAGCAAGACGGAAAAGGAGAGCGCCTATTTCGACTGGGTTGGACATATCTTCTTATTTGTCACGGTGATCGCATTATTGCCGATGCCCTTTGCCGGCTACTGGTTAATGCGATCGGTTTACTCCTTCAGCCAAAGCATGGGTGTCACCATGATGGGCGGTTTACTCACCTGGCTCTTCGTCGTGCAGGCCATCTTGATCGGCGTCCTCTTCCTCGGAGTGAATTTTTACCTCTGGCAGAGT
>CXWL01003038.1_pt1 | contig 11616 bp, 7 predicted proteins | sample 590931 | NCBI WGS metagenome assembly CXWL01 (sample SAMEA3498368, study PRJEB10139) | groundwater metagenome | biome: water well; material: biofilm material | place: Germany | collected 2015-04-27 | reverse complement strand
GCATGGTGGGGCGGCACCACGCCGCTCGACGGCGCCGACTGGCAGTTCTTCGCCGACGCCAGCTCGATGGTCACGGCCATGCAGGGCGGTTCGGTCGACGCGATCGTGCAGTTCTCGGTGGTCGGCGGCGACGCGCTGTTCAACGACCCGAACTTCAACGTCATCGCGATTCGTGCCGCGACCCACCGCGAGATCTGGATGAACTGCACCGATGGTCAGTTCACCGACAAGCGGATCCGTCAGGCCCTGGCGTACTGCATCGACCGCGACGCCCTCGTCGACACGCTGTTCAGCGGCAAGGCCGATGTCGGCAACGACCACGTGATCGCGCCGTTCTATCCGTTCTTCTCCCCCGACGTGCCGCAGCGCACACGCGACGTCGAGAAGTCGAAGGCGCTGCTGGCCGAGGCCGGCTTCCCCGACGGCATCAAGGCCACGTTGAACGCGATCGACCTGCAGGAGATCCCGCAGCTCGCCGAGCTGGTGCAGATCCAGGCCGCCGACGGCGGCTTCGACCTCACCTTGAACATCGAGAGCCCGGACACCTTCTACGGCACGCAGTGGTGCCAGACCTACCCGTGCGCCGGTTCGGCCGAGCTGGGCATCGTCGACTACGGCCACCGGCCCGTGCCCGACGTGTACCTGCTCAAGGCGTTCCGGTCCGGTGGCGACTGGAACTCCTCGCAGTACAAGAGCGAAGAGCTCGATGCGGCCATCGTCGAGTACCAGGCCAACGCCGAGCTCGACGCCCGCACGGCGGCCTGCAACAAGATCGAGACGATCATGAACGAGGACGTTCCCGCGGTGATCCCGTACTTCTACAACTACATCGGCGGTCACTCCAAGAGCTTCACCGGTGTGCGCCTCAGCGCACTCGGCCAGATGTTGCTCGACCAGGCCGCCAAGGCCTGAGCACCTGCAAGTCGGAACGAGCGGGGGTGGGTTGCGTTGGCAACCCACCCCGCTTTCCGCATCGCCTAGGCTCCCACCCCATCACTGATTCGGATCGCCCATGCTGCGCTACATCCTGAAGCGGGTCGCGCTCTCGTTGATCACGCTGTGGTTGCTCGTGACCATCGTGTTCCTGATGGTCAGCCTGTTGCCGAGCGACATCGCCCGCAACATCCTCGGCAACACCGCTCCAGAGGCGTCGGTGATCGCCTTCCGTGAGGAGTTCGGGCTCACCGACCCGCTGCTCCAGCAGTACGGCCGCCTGATGAAGAGCCTGGTCACCTTCGACTTCGGGCAGTCGTGGTCGACCAAGCGGCCGGTGTGGGGCATGATCAGCGCTCCGCTGCTGCGCTCCACCAAACTGGCCGCGCTGGCGCTCATCCTCACCACGCCGATCTCGATCGCCGCCGGGCTGATCGCGGCGAAGTACCGCGACACGCGGATCGATCGGGCGATCGTGCTCACCGGCCTGGCCACGTCGTCGATCCCCGAGTTCGTCACCGGCGCGCTGCTCGCGGTGGTGTTCGGGGTGCAGCTCGGCTGGTTCGAATCGGTTGCCACCTTTCCACCTGGCACGTCGCTGATCGGGCAGCTCGACTACCTGCTCCTGCCCGCCTCGGCGATGGCGATCGTGTACTTCGGCTACATCGCCAGGATGATGCGGTCGGGCACGATCCGGGCGTTGGAGAGCGACTACACCCGAACTGCCACGATGAAGGGCCTCACCGGGGGCCAGGTCATGTGGCGGCACGCGCTGCGCAACTCGCTCGCCCCCACCATCACGGTGGTGTCGGTGCAGATCGGCTACCTGTTCGGTGGCATCGTCGGCGTCGAGCTCGTGTACAACTATCCGGGCCTGTCCCGCGTCATCCTCGATGCCGTGAAAGACCTCGACCTGCCGGTGCTGCAGGTGGCCGTCATCATCGTCGGCGCGATCTACATGATCACAACCTTGCTCGCCGATCTGGTGATCGCCTGGCTCAACCCGCGAGCTCGGCTCGAACTGGGGCAGCAATGAGCGAGGCGAGAGCATCCAGCGCGACCACATCGGCCACGGTGCTCGAACAAGCCGACGCCGAACGCAAGCAGGCGCGGCGCGAGAGCTGGCGCCTCCTTCGCCGCCGCCCCGGCTTCATCATCGGCATGGTCATCGTGGTGTTCTGGTTGGTCTGCGCGATCCTCGAGAAGCGGATCACCCCGTACGACCCGTTCACCTACACCACCAAGGCCAAGCTCGCACCAAGCGCCGACCACTGGTTCGGCACCGACAAGATCGGCCGCGACATCTTCTCACGCGTGCTCGCCGGGGCGCGCGACGTGCTGGTCGTGGCACCACCGGCAGCCGTGCTCGGAGTGATCCTCGGGACCTTCGTCGGAATGACCATGGGCTACTTCCGCGGCCGCGTCGACCTGGTGCTGAGCCGCATCGTCGAGGCGTTCCTGGCGTTGCCGGTCGTGCTGGTCGGGCTGCTGGTGCTATCACTGGCAGGCACCAGCAGCGTGCTGGCGGCGATCACCTTCGATTCCCGCAAGGTCCTCGTGATCTACGTGGTGGCGCTGCTGTTCACACCGATCGTGGCCCGCACGGTTCGCGCCGCCGTGATCGCCGAGCGCGATCTCGACTACGTCACCTCGGCGCGGCTGCGCGGCGAGTCGGCAACGTTCATCATGACCAGGGAGGTGCTGCCCAACATCGCCGCACCGATCGTGGTCGAGCTCACCGTGCGGATCGGTTATGCGATCTTCACCGTGTCGACGTTGAGCTTCCTCGGCGTCGGCGTGCAACGGCCGTCACCCGACTGGGGCCTGGCCATCTCAGAAGGGCGCGACGTGCTCCAAGCCGGCATCTGGTGGCCGGTCACGTTCCCGGCCCTGGCAATCGCCACCCTGGTCATCGGGGTCAACCTGGTCGCCGACTCGATCCAGGCGGTCTACGAACGATGAGCACCGAGCCCTCCCCCGGCGTTCCATACCTGCCACCTAGAGCCACGGCTGCCGATCGGGCCGCTGCCGGCGCAGGGGCGACCGTCGATGTCGACGAGCGGCGGCCGGCGCTCCAGCTCGAGGATCTGCAGGTTGCCTACGCCGTGCGCGGCATCGATCGGATCGTGTTGCGTGGCGTCTCGTTCTCGATCGCCCCCGGGGAAGCCTTCGGCCTGGTCGGCGAGTCGGGCTGTGGCAAGTCCACCACCGCATACGCCGCGCTGCGCTACCTGCCGCGCAACGGTCGGATCACCAGCGGGCACATCCGCGTCGACGGCAACGACATCACCACCTTCGACAAGGAGCAGCTGCGGCGCTTCCGTGCCGAGGAAGCCTCGATGGTCTACCAGGATCCCGGCAGTTCGCTGAATCCCACGATCAAGGTCGGCAAGCAGCTGGTGGAGTCGTTCCTCGTGCTCGGCCAGTCGAAGCCAGATGCCCGCGCCAATGCGCTGCAGGCCTTGAATCGCGTGCAGATCGCCGATCCGGCGCGGGTGATGGATCGTTACCCGCATCAGCTCTCCGGCGGCATGCTGCAGCGCGTGGTGATCGCCATGGCGCTGGCCTGCGACCCAAAGCTGCTGGTGCTCGACGAGCCGACCACCGGCCTCGACGCAACCGTCGAAGCAGAGGTGCTCGATCTGGTGCGCACGCTGCGCAACGAGACCGGCGCAGCGATCCTGCTCATCGCCCACAACCTCGGGGTCATCCGGTCGATGTGCGATCGCGTCGGCGTGATGTACGCGGGGAAGATCGTCGAGGAGGGCCCGGCAGCGAAGGTTTTCGACGATCCGCAGCACCCATACACGGTCGGTCTGCTGCGCTCACTACCACGTCAGGGCCGGCGCAAGGCCCAGCACTCGCTCGCCACCATCCCCGGCACGCTGCCCGTTCTCGGCGCCGATCTGCCCACCTGCGTGTTCATCGACCGCTGTTCGTTGGCCAGCGACCTGTGTCGTTCGCAGGAAGCGCCGTTGGTCGATCTCGGCGGCGGCCGCACTACTCGCTGCCACCACCCCGACCTCATCGGCACGATGCTGGAGGCCGAATCCACGAGGGTCGTCGTCAGCCAGGGCGAAACGGTGCTCACCATCGCCGGCGTGTCGAAGACCTTCCGCCAGGCAGGTCACTCGGTGCCGGCCCTGGTCGGCATCGACCTCTCGCTGGCCGACGGCGAGACCCTCGGTCTCGTCGGCGAATCGGGTTCGGGCAAGAGCACCCTGGCCAAGGCGATCCTCGGTGTGCATGCGCCGGATCTCGGCGGGGAGATGACCCTCGACCAGCATCAGCTCGCCTCACGGATCGCCAAGCGATCCGCTGCCGACAAGCGGGCGATGCAGATCATCTTCCAGAACCCCGACTCCGCGCTCAACGCGTCGTGGACGGTACGGCGCATCCTGAAGCGATCGGTGCGCAAGCTCACCGGCGCCAACTCCGTCGACAGCGATGCGCGCGTCGCCACGCTCGCCGACCACCTGCGGCTGTCGCCCCGGCATCTCGACATGAAGCCGAGCCAGCTCTCTGGCGGCTTGAAGCAACGTGTCGCCATCGCCCGCGCCTTCGCCGGCGACCCGCGGATCGTGGTTTGCGACGAGCCCACTAGCGCGCTCGACGTCTCGGTGCAAGCCGCGATCTTGAACCTGCTCGCCGAGCTGCAGAGCGAGCAGCGCACCAGCTACGTGTTCATCAGCCACGATCTCGGCGTGGTGCGGTACCTCGCCGATCGCATCGCGGTGATGTACCTCGGTCGGATCATGGAGGTCGGCAGCACCGACGACATCTTCGGCGGGCCGCATCATCCCTACACCGAGGCGCTGCTCTCGGCCGTGCCGAGCGTCGACGGCGAGCCGAGCACCCGAATCAAGCTCGAGGGCGAGATTCCGAGCCCGGCAAATCCTCCCAGCGGGTGCGTGTTCCACCCGCGCTGCCCGCGGCGCATCGACGGCGTGTGCAACTCGATCGAGCCGCCGATCATCGAGGCGTCGCTCGGGCACATCATCCGCTGCCACATCCCCGCCGAGCAGCTCCGCGAGCTGCAGCAGTCGCCGGCTTCGGGCTGACGCCTTCCGAAGGGCCGTCTGCCTCTAGAATTCATGGTACGGTCGTACCGTGATCGAGCCAGCCGCAGCACGGAGTCGGTCCGGAGGCCGCGCCGCCAGGGTGGCTGCTCGAACGGGAGCGGGTTCGGCCGTCACTGCCCCCGCATTCATCCGCCGCGAGATCCCGCCGTACGAACTGCTGACCGAGGAAGGTCTCGCCCTGGTGGAGTCCACGGGTGAGCGCCTGCTCGCCGAGATCGGCATCGAGATCCGCGACGACGCCGAGGCGTTGCAGCTGTTCAAAGACGCCGGCGCCGGCGTCGACGGCATCACCGTGCACTTCGATCCGGGGCATGTGCGGCACCTGTGCTCCACCGCACCTCGCCAGTTCACCCAACTCGCCCGCAACCCCGCCAAGTCGGTACAGATCGGCGGCAACAACGTGGTGCTCGCCCCCGCCTACGGCTCGCCGTTCGTGCGCGACCTGGTGGGTGGCCGCCGCTATGCAACCCTCGACGACTTCCAGAACTTCGTGAAGCTCACCTACTCGACGCCGTGGTTGCACCATTCGGGAGGCACGGTTTGCGAACCGACCGAACTGCCGGTGAACAAACGCCACCTCGACATGGTGTACAGCCACCTCCGCTACAGCGACAAGGCGTTCATGGGATCGGTCACCGCGCCTTCGCGGGCAGCCGATTCGATCGAGATGGCGCGGATCGCCTTCGGCGCGGAGGTGGTCGACGAGCACTGCGTGATCCTCGGCAACGTCAACGCCAACTCACCGCTGGTGTGGGACGCGACGATGACCGGGGCGCTCAAGACCTACGCCCGCGCCAATCAAGCGTCGGTGGTGGTGCCGTTCATCCTCGGCGGTGCGATGGGGCCGGTCACCAACGCGGGTGCGGTCGCCCAGGCCCACGTCGAAACCCTTGTTGGAGTCGCCCTCGGACAGCTGGTCCGTCCAGGATCGCCGGCCATCTACGGCAACTTCTTGTCCTCGATGGCGTTGCGCAGCGGCAGTCCCACCTTCGGCACACCCGAACCGGCACTCGGATCGCTGGTCGTCGGGCAACTCGCTCGGCGGGTCGGCCTGCCACTGCGCTGCTCGGGCGCGTTCACCTCGTCGAAGGTCCCCGACGGCCAGGCCATGCAGGAGTCGACCGTGTCGATGATGTCGGCACTGCTGTGCGGCGCGAACTTCATCCTCCACTCCGCCGGCTGGCTCGAGGGAGGCCTCACGATGGGCTACGAGAAGTTCATGATCGATCTCGACCTGTGCGGTGCGGCGCACACCTACCTGAAAGGCTTCGACCTGTCCGAAGACCAGTTCGCCATCGACGGGTTCGCCGAGGTGGGCCCCGGCAAGCACTTCTTCGGCTCGCAGCACACCCTCCGGCACTACGAGACGGCGTTCTACGACGCAGCGCTCAGCGACAGCACGAGCTTCGAGCAGTGGCGCGACGCGGGAGAGCGACGAAGCGAGGACCGCGCCGCGCCCGCCCACCAAGATGTGCTCGCCAACTACGAGGCCCCGCCGATCGACGATGCTGTCGATGCGGCGCTCCAAGACTTCGTCGCTCGACGCAAGGCCGAGATGCCCGACATGTGGTACTGAATCCGATGAACGAAGCAGATCCGCTCCTCCAACCGTTCCAGCTGAAGCACCTCACCTTGCGCAACCGGGTGATGTCGACGGCGCACGAGCCCGCCTACTCCGAAGACGGCATGCCGAAGCACCGCTACCGCGCCTACCACGTGGCCAAGGCCAAGGGCGGACTGGCGCTCACGATGACCGCCGGCACCGCCGTGGTCTCGCCCGACAGCCCACCGGCGTTCGGCAACCTGTTCGCCTACAGCGACGAGATCGTTCCGTGGCTCCGGGCGATGACCGACGAGATCCACGAGCACGGCGCGGCGGCAATGATCCAGATCAGCCACCTCGGCCGCCGCACCGGTTGGGGCCAGGACGACTGGCTCCCGGTGGTGGCCCCGTCGGCGCTGCGCGAACCGGCGCATCGCGCCCACCCGAAGGCTGCCGAGATCTGGGACATCGACCGGATCGTCGACCACTTCGCCGACGCCGCCGAGCGGATGCAGGCCAGTGGCATGGACGGAGTGGAGATCGAGGCCTACGGCCACCTGTTCGACCAGTTCTGGTCGCCGGCCACGAACCACCGCACCGACGACTACGGCGGCTCGTTCGACAACCGGCTGCGGTTCCCGATGCGCGTGCTGCGGGCCGTCCGAGAGCGAGTCGGCCCCGACTTCATCGTCGGTGTGCGGATGGCGGTCGACGAGCGCCGCGCCGACGGAATCGATGCCCCGATGGGGCTGGCGATCCTGCGCCACATCTCCGGCGAAGACCTCATCGACTTCGTGAACGTGATCCGCGGCAACATCGTGAACGACGCCGCGCTCAGCGAGGTGATCCCGATCCAGGGCATGGCGTCGGCCCCGCATCTCGACTTCGCCGGGATGGTCCTTGCGGAACTGGAGCACACCGGTCGCGGCCTGGCGGTGTTCCACGCCGCCAAGATCGACGACGTGGCCACGGCCCGCCACGCGATCCGCGAGGGCAAGGTCGACATGATCGGCATGACGCGGGCGCACATGGCGGAACCGAACCTGGTGCGCAAGATCCGCCTCGGCGTCGAGCACACCATCCGTCCGTGCGTTGGCGCCACCTACTGCCTCGATCGCATCTATCAGGCGGGCGAGGCACTGTGCATCCACAACGCAGCCACCGGCCGCGAGCTCACGATGCCTCACGAGATCGACCGAGCACCGGTCCGCCGGCGAGTCGTGGTCATCGGGGCCGGTCCAGCCGGGCTCGAGGCGGCGCGGGTGAGTGGCGAGCGTGGCCACGACGTGGTCGTGCTCGAGGCGATGCCGTGGACCGGTGGCCAGATCCGGCTGGCGGCCCGCAACCCGCGGCGCAAGGATCTGCTCGGCATCGTCGAATGGCGTGACGCCGAACTGCTCCGGCTCGGCGTCGAGGTGCGCCTCGACGAATGCGCCGAACCCGACACCGTCATCGCTCTCGGGCCCGATGTCGTGATCGTCGCCACCGGTGGTCTTCCGCTCGACGCCGACCTGGAGGTCGGCCACGATCTGGTGGTCTCGTCGTGGGACGTGATCGGCGGTGATGTGAAGCCCACCGGCGAGGTGCTGCTGTTCGACGACGACGGAACGCACTCGGCGATGACGGCCGGCGAGCTGATCGCCCGGTCGGGGGCCCGGCTCGAGATCGTCACGCCCGAGCGCGCCCTCGGCATCGACGTCGGAGGGCTGAACCTCGTGCCGTACGCGCGCGCGTTCAACGAGACCGACACCCGGGTAACCCTGAACCAACGGGTTCGCGCCGTCCGCCGCAGCGAGGGCCGGCTCGAGGTCGAGTTGGGGAGCGATCACAGCGCGCACCGAACCCGGCGGGTGGTGGACGCGGTGGTGGTCGATCGAGGTGTCGGCGCCAACGACGACCTGTACCACGCACTGGTGCCACTGTCGCTCAACGGCGGCGAGGTCGATCACGCGGCGCTGATCGCCGGTCGCCCGCAGCCGGTCACCGGCGGCGGGTTCCAGCTGTTCCGCATCGGTGACGCGGTCGCCGGCAGGAACATCCACGCCGCCGTCTACGACGCACTGCGGCTGTGCCACACCCTCTAGCCCCACGATGTAGGGTGTGTTCCGTATGGTGATCACGTTCCGCATCGCGGTTTCGGATGTCGTGGTTCCCAATCCATCGACCGACTCATAGGGGGTCACCTTGTCCTTCCCATCAGATCTCCAGATCGCCCGCGCCAGCACGCTCGCACCGCTCGCCGAGATCGCCGCCCAGATGGGCATCGGGCCGCACCTGCTCGAACAGCACGGCGACGATCTCGCCAAGATCAGGCTGGAAGCGATCGACGAGCTGGCCGACCGCCCGAAGGCGAAGTACGTCGTGGTCACGGCGATCACCCCGACACCTCTGGGCGAGGGCAAGACCACCACCACCGTCGGCCTGGGGCAGGCGATGAGCCACATCGGGCGCAAAGCCGTGATCAGCCTCCGGCAGCCGTCGATGGGCCCCACCTTCGGCATCAAAGGCGGCGCCGCAGGAGGTGGGTACAGCCAGGTCATCCCGATGGAGCTGCTCAACCTCCACCTCACCGGCGACTTCCACGCGGTTACGGCGGCCCACAACCTGCTCTCGGCGATGGTCGACAACCACCTGCACCAGGGCAACGAGCTCGATCTCGACATCCACAACATCACCTGGCGGCGCGTCCTCGACGTGAACGACCGTGCCCTGCGCAACATCATCGTCGGGCTCGGCGGCAAGGCCGATGGAGTCACCCGCCAGACCGGCTTCGACATCACCGCGGCATCCGAGGTGATGGCGATCCTGGCGCTCTCGACCTCCGTCGCCGACATGCGTGCCCGCCTCGGGCGGATCGTCGTGGGCTACAACAAAGCCGGCGAGCCGGTGACCGCCGAGCAGCTGAAGGGCGCCGGGTCGATGGCGGTGATCATGCGCGAGGCGATCAAACCGAACCTGCTGCAAACAATCGAGCACACGCCGGTGATCGTGCATGCGGGACCGTTCGGCAACATCGCCCATGGCAACTCGTCGATCGTCGGCGACCTCATCGGCATCCGCGCCGGTGACTACCTCCTCACCGAGGCCGGATTCGGCGCCGACATGGGTGCCGAGCGGTTCTTCAACATCAAGTGCCGAGCCTCGGGCATGGTGCCGGATGCGGCCGTGCTGGTCGCCACGGTGCGCGCCCTCAAGGCGCACAGCGGCAAGTTCAAGATCGTGGCCGGCAAGCCGCTGCCGGCCGAGCTGCTCGCCGAGAACCCCGACGACGTTCGCGCCGGCGCCGCCAACCTGATCAAGCAGATCGAGAACGTGAAGGTGCACGGCGTCTCCCCCGTGGTCGCGATCAACGCGTTCCCCGACGATTTCGCCTCCGAGCACCAGGCGATCCGCGAGATCGCCGAGTCGGTGGGCGCCCGCGTGGCCGTGTGCACACACTTCTCCGATGGGGGGAAGGGTGCGATCGACCTGGCCCACGCCGTCGTCGAGGCCTGCGCCGAGCCGAGCACGTTCAAGTACTGCTACGAGGCCACCGCGACGTTGAAGGAGAAGATCGAAGCGGTCGCCACGAAGATCTATGGGGCCGCCAACGTCACCTACTCCCCCGCGGCCAACACCCAACTCGCCCGCTACGAGCGCAACGGGTTCGGGAACCTCCCGGTGTGCATCGCCAAGACCCACCTGTCGATCTCCGGCGACTCGACGCTGAAAGGCGCACCCACCGGGCACACCCTGAACGTGCGCGAAGCCCGAGCAAGCGTCGGCGCTGGATTCGTGTACCCGATCTGTGGTGACATGACCACCATGCCCGGCCTCGGTTCCGCACCCGCAGCTTCCATCATCGACTTCGACGACGACGGCGAGATCGTCGGTCTGTCGTGACCGAAGCGGTCGACCGCACACCCGGCGGCGCGGTTCTGATGGACGGCATCAGGCTGCGTGACGAGACCGTCGCCCGCCTCCGGGCCACGATCGACCGGGCCTCGATCGACCGGAACACCCTCGACCAAACGGGCGTGCCGACGGTGTGCCTGGCCACCGTGCTCGTCGGCGACGACCGGCCCAGCCAGCTCTACGTTGCCAGCAAGCAGCGCAAGGCGGCCGAAGCCGGCATGACTTCGCGCCACGTCGGCCTCCCCGGCGATGCGTCGCAGGCCCAGGTGGAGGACGCCGTCGCGGCGTTGGCGGTCGATCCCGCGGTGCACGGCATCCTGTGTCAACTGCCCCTCCCGGCCGGCCTCGACCCCGAACCGGTGCTGGCGCTGATCCCCTTCGAGAAGGACGTCGACGGGCTGACCGAACGTTCGATGGGCCGTCTCGTGCGCGGTCTGCCGGGCCACGTCGGTTGCACGCCGCTCGGTGTGATGCGGCTCCTGGAGCGCTACGGCGTGGCCACCTCCGGCAAGCGCGCCGTCGTGATCGGCCGCTCCACGCTGGTCGGCCTGCCGCAGGTGCTGCTGCTCGGCCGCAAGGGCATCGATGCCACCGTCACCCTCGCCCACTCACGCACCGTCGACATGGTGGAGGTGTGCCGCGAGGCCGACATCATCGTTGCCGCTGCCGGCGCCGCCAGGATGGTCACGGCCGCGCACGTGAAGCCGGGTGCGGCCGTGCTCGACGTGGGTGTCTCGCGCACGGAGGCAGGCATCGTCGGCGACGTCGACTTCGATGCGGTGCAGGCGATCGCCGGGGCGATCACGCCGATGCCAGGCGGTACCGGACCGATGACCATCGCCTGCCTGCTCGAGAACACCCTCGACGCGGCGCGGATGCTCGGCGCGTTCCCGATGCCGAGCTGACACCCCACTGGCGACTTTGGCGGTTTGCCTCTTCACTGTCGGCTCGGCCACTCGAGGCCGAGAACGCTGCGCAGGCGTTGCGGATCACCGAGCTCGAAGCGCTCGTCGCGTTGTCGGTCGAGAAGGTCGCGGTGCTCGAAGAGCTCTTGAAGGGCGATTCGTCGTACTCGTCTCGGCCGCCAACGTGGCCATCACCGCCCACCTCCACACCATCGAAGTCCGACACCCATCAACGCCAGCATCTTGCCCCCACCCCGTA
>CXWL01014311.1_pt1 | contig 11618 bp, 8 predicted proteins | sample 590931 | NCBI WGS metagenome assembly CXWL01 (sample SAMEA3498368, study PRJEB10139) | groundwater metagenome | biome: water well; material: biofilm material | place: Germany | collected 2015-04-27 | reverse complement strand
ATCGCCAGCGGCACTTCGAAAATCAGCCCGAAGACGAGCAAAAACCACAAGGCAAAGCCGACGTATTGGGCGATCGAGAGTTGGGGAATAAAGCCGGCATTCACGCCGTATGAAATGAGAAAATTCAAGGCAAAGGGCAGTACAAAGAAAAATGAAAAGGTCACTCCGGCCAGAAATGCCAGCGTGCTCAACATGACAAATGGGCCGACAAAGCGACGCTCCTGTACGTGCAGCCCCGGCACGACAAACTGCCAGAACTCCAACAGAATATAGGGCGTCGCCAGCACCACCGCGAACAAACCGGCCACTTTGACGTTCTGCCACAGGGCTTCGCCCGGGGCCAGAAAAACAAACGGCACCGTCGGGAGATCCGTCGGCTCCCAGGACAGCGTACTGGGCACAAACATATTTTGAAGGGGAATGCGGAGCCACTTCACGAGGGCGTCAGCGTAGAAAAACGTGACGACAAAGACAATCGCCGTCACGATGACGGCGCGTGTGAGCCGGACCTGGAGCTCCACCAGGTGCTCCATGACCGGCATTTTTTTGTCTTCCAGTGGCTTGAAGACCGAGTCCTGCAGCCACCGGTTGAAATCGTTCAGCACCGCGCCCTCATCGTACAGAACGATGCGGCGCCGGATCACACATGATCACCGGCGCCGCAATCTCGGTCTACTTCGGGTTGACTGCTACGAACAGGCTATTGCCCTGCCGGCTCACCAGCAGCACGGCCAATTCATCCTTCTTGATCTTGTTCGCAGCCTTCAGATACTCATCCACATTCTTGACGGTCTCGTGGTTCACTTCCTGAATGATGTCCCCGCGCTGTAATCCCGCCGCCTCAGCTTGACCGCCCGGCTCCACGCTGGTCACAACCACGCCGGTGGTCTTAGCAGGGATATTCAGCTGGCTCATCAGCGCATTGTCCAACGCCTGAATCTTGAGCGACGCCAGCACATTGTCCGGAGGCTTGATCGTCTCGCCCTGTTCTTTGGGCGGAGCTGCTTCCTTCTTAGCCAATAACTCGTCGGACGGTCGTTCAGCGACCTTCACCGAGATGGTTTGCTCTTTCCCTTCGCGCAGGACTTTCACTTGAGCATCTTTGCCCACCATGGTCCGCGCCACCAGATTGCGCAACTGGCTGACACTCTGCACTTCTTTGCCGTTGAACGCGATGACCACGTCGCCGCGCTTCATTCCGGCGGCGGCCGACGGTCCATTCTCATTCACGTCGCTGATGAGCACGCCCTTGCGCTGCTCCGGCAACTTAAACGACTTTGCCAAGGCCGGCGTAATCTCCTGAATCGCCACGCCCATCCAGCCGCGGACGACTTTGCCGGTCTTCTGAAGGCTATCGACAATATCCACCGCAATGCTGCTCGGAATAGCAAAACCGATTCCCTCTGATCCCCCGGTGCGTGAGAAAATGGCGGTGTTGATACCCATCAATTCGCCGTTCATGTTCACCAGCGCCCCGCCGGAGTTACCCGGATTGATCGCCGCGTCCGTCTGAATAAAATCCTCGTAGTCGGCGATGCCCACGTTCCCGCGGCCCAAGGCACTGATGATGCCCAACGTCACAGTAGAACTCAGCCCGAACGGACTGCCGACGGCCAACACCAAGTCTCCCACGGCCAGCTTGTCGTAGTCGGCCCACTTCAGTGCAGGCAAATCCTTTGCCTCAATCTTAATCACGGCCAAATCGGTCTTGGGGTCTGTTCCCACAGTCTTGGCCGTGAACTCACGACGATCACTCAACGTCACCGTAATCTGCGTGGCACCTTCGACCACATGGTTATTTGTGACGATGTAGCCATTGGGATCCAGAATGACCCCCGATCCAGCACTTTGCTCAGGTCGTCCATGCCCCCCTGGAGGGCCTGGCGGCATCGGAGGCGGCGTCGGAAGATCTCCTCCACCCGGCTCTTCACCACCACCGGGAGGTCCACCGAACGGTCCGGGCGGGAGCCCGCCACGGCGACGACCACCTTCCCCGCCACCACCTGTCACGGCGATATTCACGACGGCAGGAGTCACTTTCTTCACGATCTCAGAAAAACCTTGGGTAAATGCCGGAGGAACTCCTGCCGCCAATGTAGCGGGGGTTCCGATCAGCCCGCCTGCGACCGTGGCCGCAAGTACAAGCCCACAACCAATGACAAACTTGGTCGCCTGCTGACTCCGATAGACCATGCTCAGTTCCTCCCGACGGTTGAACTCACAAGATACCTCACTTTGATCGGTAACCAGCTGAGTAGCGACCGACCGAACGGTACATCTTACACTAATCATTCCTTGGGCTTCAAAGAGGAAAAGTCCTCTTCAGGTCACAGAATTAGGTGGCCTGAAGAGGACTAGTCGAAAGACAGGAACGCCAGGCTTGACGAGCCAGTCGTGAAGCTCAGCTGCTTCGGCGGGCCGCCGCATCAGCTTCCAGCTGGCCGAGCCAGGAGTTCTGGAGCTTCAATGCGAGTCGTTTCTCGGCTTGTTCAAACGACACCACGCGCAAGGTATTGGGAGCTCCCTCATAGGTCGGTGGCCAGATACGCCGCTCCGGCTCCTGCGGCCTGAGATAGACAACCGGATACCATTGATTGATCCCCGGAGCTGTCGGACGATCCAACGTGGCCCATCCTCGCCCCTCAGCCTGCATCACCGCGCTGCCTGACTTTACCTCGATCAACGCAAACTCCAGGAGCGACCAATTGTCCCGCCGATAGCCCGGCTGTGCATGAGTCGTCCATCCCAAAAAAAGTGTGACGGGATATTCCTGCTCCGCGCTCGAAACCACCACCACCGCCAGATAATCCAACCCTTTGTTCTTCGCCAGCTCGACAAGGCGGGTAAGATCTCCGCCTTGATCCTGAGGACGCACCCCTTCCGCAGAAAGCACCTCGGTCACTGTCACGGGTAACACCCGCGCAACATCCTGCTTGAGAGTCTCGCCCAATCGCACAAGCGCCTCTTCCGGTAACACCGCTTCAGCTGTCTGATCCGGCTGATCCCGTACGAGCACCAAGCCGGCTTTTAACGGACGCTGCTCCGTTTTGAGGAGCGACTCTGGAACTAAAGGTTGGTCAAACTTGAGATACTGGCCCATGCGACTCGGAGGAACCGCGCTTGCACAGGCGACAACGAGAGCACATACCGTCACGAGAGAAGCACTGCGAACCAGATTGTGCATGGCGCACCTCCAGGCTCAAGTGAATGGCAATACATCGATCGTCACCTGTCTATACGTTCGCTCCCCCTCGCCGGATCTGTCAAGTCCTCTGAGAGTCGATCGGCCCCACTTGAAATCAGGCACAAAGTCATTTACCGTGGCAGCACTCCGAGGGTACTTCCACGCAGGACGCGAGGGGGAAGATCCGGTGACGCAGGAAGAATTCTACAGGGTACTGGATCTCTCCATTGTCGTCCCTGCGCACAACGAAGCCACGCGCATACTTCCCCATCTACGCTCGATTCGCGACAACCTTTCCAGGCAAGACCGCTCCTACGAAATCATCGTCGTCGACGACGGCAGCCAGGACGACACGATCAAAGTGGTCCGCAACTTTGCCAAAATCGAACCGGCGTTGCGAGTGATTCCCCTCCCTACCTGCATGGGAAAAGGCGGAGCGGTGAGACAAGGCATGCTCGCGGCACGCGGCCGGCTGCAATTGTTCACCGATGCCGACGGGGCCACCGCTATTACGGAACTCGACCGGCTTGAACAGGCCATCCGAAACGGCGCCGACGTCGCCATCGGTTCACGGAGTCTGGCCTCCCGGCAACCGGGATTCGAAGTGAACGCCCGCTGGCACCGGACTATCCTGGGTGGCTGCTTCAATGCGCTGGTCCGCTTGGGGGGGATCCAGGGAATCGGCGACACACAATGCGGGTTCAAACTATTCGATCGATCCGTCGCTCGCGATCTCTTCTCCGTGTCGACCATCAACGGTTACGGCTTTGATCTTGAACTATTGTTCGTGGCTCAGCAGCGCGGCTATCGAATCGCAGAAGTTCCTGTGAATTGGACCGATCAACCGGGATCGAAAGTGCGGCTCGTTCGGGATAGCATCGCCATGCTCCGCGAGTTCACCATCATTCGCCGGAATGCAGTGAGAGGATACTACTCTCCGCTTGCGGCACCAGACACCGTCGCCTCGCTCAGCACTACTGCTCCGATCCCAGAGTAACGCTCTCTGCCGGGGAATTCCTCTTCGCATAGACCACAGCCTTCATATCCTCGTATTCTTTTTCCCACCCCGGAGTGGAGGCCAATACCGTTGTAAGCGCCGTCCCTCTTTTCAGCAGCGCCCAATCAATCACGTATTTGTCGAGGAGATCCGTCCGAGGAACCGATGCCGAAACGAGATCGACATAATCTTTGAAGATCCATCGATCTCCGATCTGCCAGGCCGGCATCCGCCCATCAATGAACGTCTTGAACCCCGGTAACTGCCACAGCAGAAAGCCGCCATATTGATAGTCATGGACCGGCCTTGACCCCAAGCGATCGCGATGGGCGCGAATCCACTCGACGGCTTCAATAGGATAGGACGTCTGACGAAATGCGACGTCTGGATTCGTTCCAAACCGCCACACATCCCGCAGATGATCCGGGCCCAGAAAGACCAGCAAGAGAGCGAGAGCCGCTGTCATACCCATGGCCCACTGCGCTGAACGACGCTGCCTCAGAATCGAGGCGAACCGGTCGAACCCGATCTGCAACAACTCGACGGCGAACGGCAGGCTGACGATCAAAAAAAGCGGGATGTTCCGCAGATGCCGGCAGGCCACGAAGAGAAATGCCAATAGCACTCCGATGCGCACCGGCTCAAGACGCCGATACCAGAGCACCGCCGCAATCGTCAGTCCTCCCAGATAGATCCCGAATAGTCGGCCGGCCAAGGTTTCCAATGAAGGCTGTTGCCATTCCTGTAACGTCTCCACCATAAATTGATTCGCCAGCGAGTCCACGATTTCCTGGTGAAGCCGCCAGCCATAGGGATTCAACAGCGTCACCAGGCCGGCAAGACCGGTGGCCAGAGTCAGACGCCACAAATCAGTTGAAGGCAGATCACGCTCGTCCAATCTTCTATGCACATCAGGCCACACGCGGGAAACCATGGCCACACACCCATTCAACCCGGCCGCGACCGCCAATAGAAAAAGCCCCGCTGTGAATCCGCCGTGCAGATTGGCCCAGAGAAGAAAAAGAGGCGGGAGCATCCAGATGATCCACCGGGTTCCTTGCCGCAGCCGATCAAGTACCACCAGCACCACTGCCACACCGAGCAAGGTCACCACTTGCGTGCGCGCCCCCAGGAACGGCAGTGCCACCCACAAGGATAAGACACAGGCGACCAGGCGAATCGGCCGGATCGCCTGCCCGATCCGTGCGGCAATGATCCAGGCCGCCGCTGTGACAAGGCCGAAGAACGCGATGACGAGCAGGCCCCCGGCGGGACCTCCCGTGCTGTAGAGCCACCCGAGCACGAGATCAGTCAGCCACGCATGCTCCACCCATGGCCAATCCGGCATCGTGTGCGAGTAGGGATCGAGCACCGCCAGCTGCCCGCCAGGCATGAGCCAATCCAAACCGGTCCGCAGATGCCAGCCAAAGTCCGGCTCAGTCAACGGCTGTAGCGCAAAGTTCGCAATGATCAGAAGCAGGAAGGCATTCAATGCAGGCGTGCGAATCGCGGGCACCTGACCAGAATCCGCCGGGGCGACCTTCGAACACAGGCGTTTCATAGCAGACGGGAACCAGCCTGGTTCGCCACGAGCAGATTCCCCAACACCAGCCAATCAACCTCCGTGCGTTGGAAGCACCGAATCGCCTCTTCCGGAGAACAGACGATCGGCTCCTGCACATTAAAGGAGGTATTGAGCAGAACAGGCACCCCGGTTCGCCGGGCGAAGGCCTGCAGCAATTGATGAAATAACGGATTGGCGTGCTGATCGACCGTTTGAACTCGCGCCGAGCCATCCACATGTACCACGGCCGGGATAATGCCCTTCGCGCTGGGCTTCACAGGAACCGTCAACATCATAAAGGGTGAAGGGGCGGGCACATCGAAGTACGCGCCCGCTTCTTCTGCCAGCACAGAAGGCGCGAAGGGACGGAATAATTCACGCTGCTTGACCTTGGCATTGATCAATGCACGAATATCCTCCCGACGTGGATCGGCCAGCAGACTGCGATTGCCCAACGCACGCGGCCCCCACTCCATGCGCCCCTGGAACCAGAAGACTAATTTGCCGTTCGCGAGTTCCTGGGCCACACGGTCGCACAATTCCGTATCGGTGAACCGCTGTGATTGTAAACCTGCTCGCTGCAATGCGGCTTGGCAGTCCGCTTCACTAAACTGCGGCCCCCAATAGGCTGCGGTCATGACCGGACGCCGGGTCATTGCTCCACGGCGAAACGTGTGCCACAAGGCCGCGCCCATCGCGGCTCCGGAATCACCGGCGGCGGGAGGGATATAGATCTCGCGAAAGCCCGCCTCCCGCCACAATCGACTATTGGCCACACAATTGTAGGCCACTCCGCCCGCCAGGCAGAGTTGATCAATCTTTGTTTTCATGCGAAGCGCGCGGGCTAAGGCCAGCAAGACTTCCTCTAACACCAGTTGAACGCTCGCCGCCAGATCGCGATGTCGCTGCACCACCTCTTCGTCCGGCAGCCGCGGTGCGCCGAGCAAGGAGACGAACCCGGGAGCGAAGATCCCGACCCGCGCCAGATGAAAGTCCAGCAACGTGGTATTCAGCGTAAAGGTTCCGTCGGAAACAAGCCGGAGGATATACCGGCGAATAGTCTCGGCATAGCGCGGCTCTCCATACGCCGCCAATCCCATCACGATGTACTCGTCGTGATCCGGCTTGAACCCCAGAAATGCGGTCATGGCGGCATAGAATTGGCCGAGTGAATGCGGAAGCGGCGTACGCCCGATCGCGTGGATCTGCTGCCGGTCGGCCATCGCCATCATCGTCGAGTGCGATTCAGATGCTCCATCCACAACGAGGACTGCCGCTCGTTCAAATGGGGAGACCAAAAACGCGCTTGCAGCGTGGCACATGTGATGATCGAGGAACGTGACAGGTGTACACGGCGTCCCATCAACCTGCTCGCTCAGCTTCCGCCGCAAGCAGGCCAACTCCCACCACTCCTGACGCAGACGCTCAATCGACCGCCGGCCCTTCTCTCGAAACAGCTGGGGCGAACGAACCATCGCACTCACCGCCAGCCGCGCACGCGTCCCGATTTCCCAATATTTCCACGGCACAGCCACCGCGTCGAGATCGCAGAGACGAAGCCCGGCTTCTTTCAGACAGTATCGAATGGCATGGACGGGCAGCGCTGACACATGCTTGATACGAACGAATCGTTCTTCCTCCGCAGCCGCCACAATCCGCCCGTCTTGGACGAGTGCCGCTGCCGCATCGCGCATATTGGAAAGCCCTAGAGTCAGCATGGGAACCGAGCATAGATCGAGTGGCCGCAATGCCGCAAGAGATGGGCGGCTCCGTGTTGCTTTCACCTTTTGAATCCGGTACGGTGACGCGTCGAAATTAACCGCAGCCCTCGGAGCGAGAACCCGATGAACGGTTCCTTTTCCATGCCCGCCAGACCGCCCAGGAAGCCGCTTCGAGCCATTCTGGCGATGCTCTTCCTGATCGCTGGGGTCGGATGTGCGAGCCGCTTGGAGTTTCCTCCAATGGGTGAGCCGTTGCCCGTCTCGGTCAAGCTGGAAATCCCCGCTTCGATCAAGAATCTGCGGGCGGAATACACCGACGGATGCGGACACCTTATGCAGGTCCCGCTCGGAGTTCGCCTGGAAGAAGCCCTTGTCGAAGGCGTCTATCGGACATTCAAATCCGTTTCCTACGAAGGGGGCGGAAGCAAAGATGCGGTGCCGGAGGCAGTCGTCCGCGTGGATCTGGTGAATTGGTCGTTCAAGCTTCAGCAGGACAACGTCTACGACCGCGTCCCGGCGAATATTCAATTGAATGCCATCGCACGGGTCTATGATCTCACCGGGAAGGTCCTACGCGAATCCGAGATTAAAACAACTCGCCAGGAACGGCTCCGTATCGAACCAACCCAAAAGAATTGTGACTACATCATCGATCCATTTATTCAGGACACCTCCGTCGACTTTGCCGCCAAAGTTTCGATGGATGTCCGAGAAGCCTTTGGGGGAAGAGCACAGGCGGTTGTGCCGGCGGCGGCCTCAGCCCCGCTTGCAACGCCCCAGCCTGCAGCGGGACTCCTGACAGGCAAGCCGCAGCCTCCGGCGGCAACGGCATCCGCCTCTTCTTCCCTCCGCTTTAAAGCGATGATCCTTGATGAAAATGGAAACCTTGTCTTGGAAGGCGGTGAACGCGTCCGAGTCCGTGTTGATATTGTGAACGTCGGCATGACGGTGATTCAACAGGCCATCGTATCCCTCTCCGGCAGTCAGGCGCTGATTACGCATTTCCCGTCAGCCGTGCTTCCTATCCCCTCATTGCAACCGGGAGAGACCAAGTCCATTGAGTTTGTGGCCACTCTGCCGCCTTCCATACAGCCGCAGAAAGCCGAACTCCACGTCACGGTCGAAGAACCGGCCTCACACCAGGCAGCCCCTGCACAAACGCTGGCGGTCGTGATGCAGGCGACCGGCATTAAAACCGATGATGTAGACCAAATCCCCGTCGCCACCACGGAGTTCCGCCAGCCCAACACGTACCTGATCTCGATTGGAATCGGATCATACCGGGACCAGCAACTCCTCCCCCGCAAGTTCGCGTCACTCGATGCGGAAATGGTGTCCAACTACTTTCAGGCGCTGGGGGGAGTTCCTTCAGCCAATGTGCGCCTTCTACAAGATTGGAAAGCCTTACGCCCGGATATCGACGAAGCCCTCCTGGACTGGCTCCCACCGCATATGACCAAAGATGCTGTGGTCATTGTGTACTTCGCAGGCCAGGCGATGGTGACCCATACAGGAGAAGTGCTCCTGGTTCCGTACGAGGGCAGCCCGACCGCCACGTCGCGCCTCTATCCACTGAAAGACCTTGAAGTGGCGCTGGCACGACTCAAAGCAAAACAGACAATTCTACTATTCGATGGGATGGTGTCGAGACTTCATAGCGACCCCAAGATAAAAAACCTCCCCCCTCGCTGGGATGCGGCGGGAACCTCTATCATCCGCATCGTCAGCAGCGACAGCCTCAGCAAGGGCCTTGAAGACGACAAACACCGCCATGGACTGATGACGTATTATCTCTTGCGCGCGCTACGGGGAGAGAGCGATTCAAACCGTGACGGGTCAGTGACCTTGGCAGAAGTGGCCGGCTACGTGAGCCAGAAAGTCACGTGGGCATCGAAGACTCAATTCAATCAAGACCAGCGCCCGCTCATCACGCCGGCCCTGAAATCCGGTGATCCATCCTCCAGCCTGGTGCTCAGCAAGCTCGCCGCGATTCGAAGCGAACAAACTCCATAATCATCCCGACGCCCTAGTTCACGACTCTAGAGAAGCACCGGCTGCCAGGCTTGGACTTGCCCACGGCAGAGAATCGCCCGACTCCCAGGAGGAACGGCTGCCATCAGAGAGCGCCATTTCTTGGAGTGAGGGAAGAGAGGTAAGAAAGAAAAGATCCCGGCTCAATACATCAGCCCGGGACACGCTCTGAAAATGCGAGAGGGGTGGGAGATTGCTCCCCCACCCCTCTCTCAACACAGCGACCTCTGCGGGAATTACTCGCCCTTGCAGAAGCTCCGCTCGTAGTTGATGATCGTCCAGGCTTCTTCTTCGGTGATCGCGGCAGGGATCAAAGACACCATACCGGTTCCCGCGCTGCCGTTCTTGATGACCCAGAACAGCTCGCCATCTTTCCGCTTCTTGTGGAACTTGCAATTGGTAAAGTCCCGGGGGCTCGGATCCAGAATCGCGCCGGCCGGTCCATCGCCCTTGCCTTCTTTCCCATGGCAATTGAAGCAGGTGCCCTTGCCCTCGAACAACGCCTTACCCTTGGCAATGCTCTCAGGAGTCGAGGCAACCGGATTCTTCAAGGCCTTTGCATCGCTCATCTGATCGGCTGGAACACGGGCCTTCAGCGGATCTTTTTCCGCGGCTCCCGCCACCGTCACAGACATAAGCATCAGGGCTGCAGTGATCCCCAAGAACTTCGAGAAGTAACCCATCGCACGTCCTCCTTTGTGTTGAACCCACCACACGTGAACTCGGCCTCAGGCCGCTGGCATTATGATACCGATACAAAAAATTCACTAAAACGGGCGGACTATAGCAACCACGCTCGATTCTTGTCAAGAAATCCGTCCTCTGACTGCTCCCCCTTGCCAATGGCCCAATCGCCCGCTTTCTTATATCCCCCCGTTGCCCCCTACCCATGTATCAAGGGCCGTGCCACAACTGTCACACCTTGCAAGGCCTTATTTGAACCACTTACAGCAGTCAATCCTGACAAGACCCTCAATCAGGCTTCGTCGTGACACCTTTGCGCCACAAACTTTCATTGTTGCCCCAGGTCTGGAGCGATGAAGGTAGAGGCTGACCAATCTACCCTGGTCAGCACCTCTGCCAGCGGCGGGCAAATGCTTTGAGTTGAGGGTGAGACCTGATGGGCAGGCCCCCGCTTGAGAAGAGACAGAAAGAGGCGAGGCGGTAGCCTTACCGCTTGATCACCACATCGCGAGCGACTTTCCCACTCGGACCAAATGGCTTAAGTGGCTTTCCATTGAGTTCAGCTTTCACGCCACCGGCATTACCCAGCGTCAGAATGAACTGGTCCTGCCCTTTCCAATGAGCCTTTTCACCCGGACGCAGCAACGCCTCCTGCGGACTGCCGCTGTCGATCTGAACCACCACCCAACTCAATTCATTGGCCTCAAGATCCAGAACTAATTGTCCGTCCGAAGCCGGCCCGGCTCCTTCGATTGAAATGCCACCAAGCGGACCATCCGTACCGGGCGACGCCGTCGAAACAAGATCCGGCTCGGGCTTCGCTGCAACCACCGGAGCACGGCCTCCTGCGGGTTCAGTTGCACGACCCTCTACCGCAGGCTTCGCGGGGGCTGGAGGTGCGACTTCACTTGACTTGGCTGGAATGGAAATCGGCTCTGGCTCCTGATGGGTACTGGGCTCCCCGGCTTCTTTTGTCGCCTGAGCGCTTCGCTTATTCGACGTCAGCTCGGATGTACTTCGTCGCAATACCGACGATTGCTCACGGCTCAGAAGGAAAATGAGCGTCAACACCGCAATCCCGATCGCCACCGCCACCGCTTTCCGGTTGGCTTGGCGCTTGCGCTCTTCTTCAACCTGCCGAACCTTCAGCCGCTCTCGCTCATCCTGCTTTTCATAAAAAGCCCCTGCTGACTGGACAAACCGGTGAATCGCATCTTCTTCATCAAGACCCAGAGACCGTGCGTAGGATCGAACAAACCCTCTCGCAAAGACCTGGTCCGGCAACTTGGCGAAGTTCCCATCCTCCAGTGCCTTGACAAAATCAGAGCGAATGCGCGTCTTCGCCGCGACTTCGTCGACGGTCAGCCCCTTGGTCTCACGAACCTGCCGAAAGAATTCACCAACCGATTCCATACGCCCTCAACTACTTTAACCGAG
>CXWL01130292.1_pt1 | contig 11622 bp, 9 predicted proteins | sample 590931 | NCBI WGS metagenome assembly CXWL01 (sample SAMEA3498368, study PRJEB10139) | groundwater metagenome | biome: water well; material: biofilm material | place: Germany | collected 2015-04-27 | reverse complement strand
TGCTGGTGCCGAGCGACCAGCACCCCGCCATGGCCGCGCTGCGCAGCGGGCGGCCGGTGCGCGACCAGGTGCTGGGAATCGTCGTGCCCAGGCGCGGCTTGCGCTGGATGAACGTCAGCTCGAATCCCATCTTCGGCCAGGGCCGGCAGGCGCCCGGCACCGTCGTCACGACGTTTTCCGATGTCACCGAACGGCGCCAGGCCGAGACCGACCTGCGCATCGCCGCCACCGCATTCCAGTCGCGCGAGGGGATGGTCGTCACCGACAGCTGCGGCGTGATCCTGCGCGTTAACCGGGTGTTTTCCGAGATCACCGGCTTCACTGCCGACGAGGTCGTGGGCCACACCCCGCGCCAGCTGCAGTCGGGTCGCCACGACGGCTATTTCTACCGCAAGCTGTGGAGCGCCGTGCTCGGCACCGGCGGCTGGCAGGGCGAGATCTGGGGCCGGCGCAAGAATGGCGAGGTGTTCCCCATCTGGCTGACGATCTCGGCGGTGAAGGACGAGGCCGGCGCCATCACCCATTTCGTCGGCACCCATTCCGATATCACCGAGCGCAAGAATGCCGACGCGGCGATGCTGAACCTGAACCGCGACTTGAGCGAGTCGCGCCAGCGCCTGCGCGGCCTGGCCGCCCAGAGCGAGGCGCGCCTCGAAAGCGAGCGCAAGCACATCGCCCAGGAAGTCCACGACGAGCTCGGCCAGGTGCTGACGGCACTGCGCATGGACCTGTCGCTGCTGCGCATGCGCTTCGGCACGCTCGAGCCGGCCATCGACGAGCACGTGGCGGCGATGAAGCGCCTGGTCGACCGCGCCATCCAGGGCGTGCGCGACGTCGCCGTCAACCTGCGCCCGACCGCGCTCGACATGGGCCTGGTGCCGGCCATCGAGTGGCTGTGCAGCGAATTCACCGCCAAGACCGGGATCGCCTGCGCGTTCGACGCCGGACAGCAGCACATCGAACTGGACGAGGCGCGCGCGGTGGTGATTTTCCGCATCGTCCAGGAGTCGCTCACCAACATCACGCGCTACGCCCAGGCCAGCCTGGTCGAGGTCAGCCTCGGCCTGTGCGCCGGCCGGCTCGGCCTCGAGGTGCGCGACGACGGCTGCGGCTTCGACCGCGCCGCCGCCGCCGCGCGCCAGACCTTCGGCCTGCTCGGCATGCGCGAGCGCGCGCTGGCGCTGGGCGGGCGGGTCGACATCATCAGCGCCCCCGGCCAGGGCACGCTGATCGGCGTGTCGATTCCCATTCACTTCGACCTGCAAGGAGAAACCTCATGATCCGACTCGTCATTGCCGATGATCACGCCATCGTGCGCGGCGGCCTGAAGCAGATTTTTGCGCTGGTGCCCGACATCGACGTGGTCGGCGAGGCCGTCAACGGCAGCGAGGTGCTCGAGCGCCTGCGCCTGGCGCCGTTCGACCTGCTGCTGCTGGACCTGAACATGTCGGGCATCAGCGGGGCCGACCTGATCAAGCGGGTCAAGGCACACCGGGCCGCCTTGCCGATCCTGGTGCTGAGCATGCACAACGAGCCGCACGTCGCCGCGCGCATGCTGCGCGCCGGCGCCTCGGGCTACATCACCAAGGATTGCGAGCCCGACATCCTGCTGGCGGCGATCCGCAAGGTCGCCGCCAACGGCCGCTACATCGCGCCCGAGCTGGCCGAAAAGATGGTGTTCGACGTCACCTCGACCGAGCAGCGTTCGCGCCACAGCCTGCTGTCGGACCGCGAGGCGGAGGTGTTCCGCCTGCTCGTCAGTGGCAAGGGCGTCAACGACATCGCCGAGTTGTTGGCCATCAGCAACAAGACTGTCAGCACGCACAAGGTGCGCCTGATGGAGAAGATGGGCCTGGCGAACATGGCCGAACTGCTGCGCTACGCCCTGGAGCACGACCTCGACGCCTGAGCGGGCCCGGCCCCGGTACTATTGCGGTAGGGAAATCCCTACGCAGGGTCAGCCGTTCCCGACGCGGGAATAAGCATTGTCCTATGGTGCGGGCTGCCCCGCCAAGGCACGATCCATTCCATGACGATGAGCCTGCCTACCCTTGATGAAGTGCCGCGCGCCGCGGCGCGCGCCGCGCCGCCGCGCGCCGAAGGACGCCCGTGCATCGGCTAGGCCTGGCGCGCCCCGCCATGCCCGAACTCAGCGAGCACGAATTCGGCCAGTTCAGCGCGCTGATCTACCGCATCGCCGGCATCAGCATGTCGCCGGCCAAGAAGCCGTTGATCACCGGCCGGCTGGCGAAACGGCTCAAGCATTGCCAGCTGGCCAGCTACGGCGAGTATTTCCGCTTCATCACGTCCGGCCCGGGCGAGCGCGAACTGCAGGAAGCGGTCGATGCGCTGACCACCAACGAGACCCATTTTTTCCGCGAACCGAAGCACTTCGACTTCCTGCGCCAGCGCCTGCTGCCGGCGCGCCAGGCCGGCCGCGCGCTGCGCGTGTGGAGCGCGGCCTGCTCGAGCGGCGAGGAGCCCTACAGCATCGCCATGGTGCTCGATGAAGCGCTGGGCCGCGAGCCGTGGGAAGTGCTCGGCTCGGACATCAGCACCCGCGTGCTCGAGCGCGCCCGCAGCGGCCTGTTCCCGATCGAGCGCATGGCCGAGATCCCCAAGCCCTACCTGAGCCGCTACTGCCTGAAGGGGGTCGACCAGCACGAGGGCACCTTGCTGATCGAAAAGTCGCTGCGCGCGCGCGTGCAGTTCATGGCGCACAACCTGACCCAGGCGCCGCCGCCGCTGGAGCCGTTCGACGTCATCTTCCTGCGCAACGTGATGATCTACTTCGATCACGACACCAAGCGCCAGGTGGTGGCGCGCCTGCTGCCGCTGCTGCGCCCCGGCGGCCATTTCCTGGTCGGCCATTCCGAGAGCCTGAACGGCGTCACCGACCAGCTGCGCCTGGTCGTGCCGGCCGTCTACCGGAAGCCGGACTGATGAAGAAGTCGGCCCACACCATCGATATCTTCCTGCAGCAGGGGGAGGTCTATTTCGGCGACCGCGACACCCATATCCGCACCGTGCTCGGCTCCTGCGTGGCGGTGACGATGTGGCATCCCGAGCTGCGCATCGGCGGCATGTGCCACTACATGCTGCCGACCCGCCAGCCGCGCGGCCCCCGGCTGCACTGCCGCATCAGCAATACGGCGATCAGCTTTGCGTCGCGCCGCGCGGCGCACCCGCCCGTGCTCGACGGCAGGTACGCCGACGAAGCGCTGGAGCTGATGTTCGCCGAAATCGCCCGCAGCGGCACCCGCCCGCGCGACTACCAGATCAAGCTGTTCGGCGGCGGCAACATGTTCGCCGCCACCGCCGGCGGCAACCCGCGCGCCCACCACGTCGGGCTGAAGAACATCGAGGTGGTGACCGAATTGCTGGCCCACCACGGCCTGAAGGTCAGCGCCGAGCACCTGGGCGGCCTGGGCCACCGCAACCTGGTGTTCGACATCGGCAGCGGCGACGTCTGGATGCGCCACCAGCCGCCGGCCGCGTTGCCGGCCTCGTGCGGCAACTGCGAAGCAAGGGTGCTATGCCTGCATCCATAAAGGTCCTGATCGTCGACGACTCGGCCGTGGTGCGCCAGGTGCTGGCGGCGGTGCTGGCGCGCGCGCCCGGCATCGAGGTCATCGGCGCCGCTTCCGACCCCCTGTTCGCGATGCAGCACATGCGCACCCGCTGGCCCGACGTCATCGTGCTGGACGTCGAAATGCCGCGCATGGACGGCATCACCTTCCTCAAGAAAATCATGGCCGAGCGGCCGACGCCGGTGGTGATCTGTTCCACCCTGACCGGTGCCGGCGCGGCCACCACCATGCAGGCGCTGGCCGCCGGCGCCGCCTGCATCATCCCGAAGCCGAAGCTGGGGCTCAAGCAATTCCTGCAGGACAGCGCCGAAGACCTGGTCGCCGCCGTGCGCGGCGCCGCCCAGGCCAACGTGCGCCGCCTGCTGCCGGCGGCCCACGTGCTGCCGGTGGCGGCCAGGCTGTCGGCCGACGCCATCCTGGCCGCCGGCGCCCCCGCCATGGCCGAGACCACCCAGCGCGTGGTGGCGATCGGCACCTCCACCGGCGGCACCCAGGCGCTGCAGCTGGTGCTGACCGCGCTGCCGCGCCTGTGCCCCGGCATCGTCGTCGTCCAGCACATGCCGGCCGAATTCACCGGCGCCTTCGCCGCCCGCCTCAACGACCTGTGCCGCATCGAGGTGCGCGAAGCGAAGCACGGCGACCGGGTGCTGCCCGGCCTGGCCCTGATCGCCCCCGGCGGGCGCCACCTGCTGCTCAGGCGCAGCGGCGCGCAGTACCACGTCGAGGTGGTCGACGGCCCGCTGGTGAGCCGCCACCGGCCGTCCGTCGACGTGCTGTTCCGCTCGGTGGCCAAGTGCGCCGGCAGCAATGCGCTGGGCATCATCATGACCGGCATGGGCGACGACGGCGCCCACGGCCTGAAGGAGATGCTCGAGCAGGGCGCGCGCACGCTGGCGCAGGACGAGGCCAGCTGCGTGGTCTACGGCATGCCCAAGGAGGCGGTCAAGCTGGGCGCGGTTGAGCGCGTGCTGCCGCTGGCCGAGATCCACCTCGAAATCATCGGCGCCCCCGTCCGTTCCCATTCAACTTCGTCTTATCAGGCAGCGACATGACAATCAATCAATCCGAACAACTGCCGTACGCCGGCGCGCCGTGGCCCGCCGCCTGGGGCTCGGCCGCCGTGCCGGTGCTGCTGCCCGGCGTGGCCGGCGTGCTGGCGCTGCTGGCGCCGGCCGGCCCGCGCCTGCCGGCCGCCGCGCTGGCGGCGCTGCTGGCGCTGGCCTGCGCCGCTTCCGCCTGGTGGGCCGTGCGCCGCTGCCGCGCCGCCCAGCGCCGCCTCGAAGACGGCGTGCGCGCGCAATACGTGGTCGGCCTCGACCCGCTGTGCCGCGGCGTGCTGCCGGTCTGGTCCAGCCAGGTCGAGATCGCCCGCGGCCAGACCGAAAGCGCCATCAACGACCTGGCGCTGCGCTTTGGCAACCTGTCGCAGCGCCTCGAGTACGCGGTGTCGGCCTCGCAGGCCAGCGGCGCCGGCGGCGCGCAGGGCGGCCAGGGCGTGCTGGCCTTGCTCGAGCACAGCGCCAGCGACCTGCACTCGATCATCAGTTCGCTGCGCAGCGCGCTCAAGGAAAAGGAGACGCTGCTGCACCAGGTGCAGGCGCTGTCGCGCTTTACCGCCGAACTGCGCGAGATGGCGCAAAGCGTCGGCAGCATCGCCCACCAGACCAATTTGCTGGCGATCAACGCGGCGATCGAGGCGGCGCGCGCCGGCGAGGTCGGGCGCGGCTTCGCGGTGGTGGCCAGCGAAGTGCGCAAGCTGTCGCAGCTGTCGGCCGAGACCGGCAAGAACATGAGCGCCACCGTCGACACGGTCAACAGCGCCATCGCCAGGACGCTGCAGGTGTCGAGCCAGTACGCCGCCCAGGACGAGGCGATGGCGGCGAGCTCGAAGCAGATCATCGAAAAGGTGCTGGCCCAGTTCCAGTCGACCGCGACCGGGCTGAACGATTCGGCCGAGGTGATGCGCCGCGAGAGCCAGCTGATCCAGGGCGAGATTTCCGAGGTGCTGGTGGCGCTGCAGTTCCAGGACCGCATCAGCCAGGTGCTCAGCCACGTGCGCGGCGACCTCGACAAGCTCAAGCAGACGCTGGACGACTCCGGCCAGCAGCTGGCGGCCGGCGTGGCGCCGGCGCCGCTCGATACCGCCGCCTGGCTCGAAGCGCTCACCAGCACCTACACCATGGCCGAGCAGCACGCCGTGCACGGCGGNNCCTGGCTACAACGTCATCGAAGCGTGCGACGGCAGGGATGCGCTGGGCAAGCTGAACGGCCAGAAGATCCACCTGATCATCAGCGACGTCAACATGCCCAACATGGACGGCATCACGTTCGTGACGGAGGCGAAGAAACTGCCCGCCTACAAGTTCACCCCGATCGTCATGCTGACCACCGAGGCGGGCGAGGCGCGCAAGCAGGCCGGCCAGGCCGCCGGCGCGCGCGCCTGGGTGGTCAAGCCGTTCCAGCCGGCGCAGATGCTGGCCGCCGTGTCCAAGCTGATCCTGCCTTGAGCGGGCGCGACAGGCGAGCGAGACGACCATGACCGTCACCATGACACAAGCGAGCGGCCACAGCTTCGCCTTCGCGATCGCCGGCGAGATGACGATCTACAACGCGCTGGCCCTGAAGGACCAGCTGCTGGCGCCGCTCGGGCAGGGCACGCAGGTCGAGTTCGACCTGGCCGGCGTGAGCGAAATCGACTGCGCCGGCCTGCAGCTGCTGCTGCTGGCCGCCCACGAGGCAAAGGCGCGCGGCACGCCGCTGCATTTTTGCGGCCACAGCCCGGCCGTGCTGGAGGTGCTTGCCCTCTGCAACCTGGAAAGTATTTTGGGGTACCCACGTGAATCTTGATGCGGCATTGCAGACCTTTATCGCCGAAAGCCGCGAGCTGATCGACAGCATGGAGCAGGCGCTGCTGCAGATCGAGCAGGCGCCCGGCGATGCCGACACCATCAACGCCATCTTCCGCACCGCGCACACCATCAAGGGCTCGGCCGGCCTGTTCGGCCTCGACGACATCGTCGCCTTCACCCATGTCGCCGAGAGCGTGCTGGACCGGGTGCGCGGCGGCGACCTGGCGGTCGACGCCGCGCTCGTGGCGCTGCTGCTGGCCAGCGGTGACCACATGAGCGAGCTGGTCGACAACGCCGCCGACGGCGGCGCGCTGGCCGACGCGGTGCGCGCCACCGGCGCCGCGCTGGTCGGGCGGCTCGGCGCNNGCGCCTATCTCGGCGCGCCAGAGCCGGCGCCTATCTCGGCGCCGGCGCCGGGCGTGGCGGCGCCGGCGGCCCCCGGCGTCCAGCTCGAAACCGACCTGTGGCACATTTCGCTGCGCTTCGGCGCCGACGTCTTTCGCAGCGGCATGGACCCGCTGTCCTTCATCCGCTACCTCGGCACGCTGGGCGAGATCCATCACATGCTGACCTTGGCCGACGCCATGCCTTCGGCGCCGGCGATGGACCCGGAGAGCTGCTACCTCGGTTTCGAGATCAGCTTCAGGAGCGGCGCCGACAAGGCGACGATCGAAAACGTGTTCGACTTCGTGCGCGACAACTGCCAGGTGCGCATCCTGCCGCCGCGCAGCAAGATCACCGAATACCTGCAATTCATCGACGCCATGCCGGGCGAGGAGTTGCGGGTCGGCGAAATGCTGGTGCGCTGCGGCACCCTCACCGCGCACGAGCTGACGCTGGCCTTGGCGCTGCAGCGCGCCGACGCCGACGGCGCGCGGCCGGCGCGCCCGATCGGCGAACTGCTGGTCGACGCCGAGCTGGTGCCCCCGCCGGTGGTCGCCGCCGCGCTCGAGAAGCAGCGCCAGGTGAAGGAAACCAGGAGCGAGGCCAACCTGATCCGGGTCGACGCCGACAAGCTCGACCAGCTGATCAACCTCGTTGGCGAACTCATCATTGCGGGCGCCGGCACCACCCTGATCGCCCAGCGCGCCGGCGTGCCGCAGCTGCTCGAGGCCACCGCCACCCTGTCGCGCCTGGTCGAAGAGGTGCGCGACAGCGCCTTGACCTTGCGCATGGTGCAGATCGGCGCCACCTTCAGCCGCTTCCAGCGCGTGGTGCGCGACGTCAGCATGGAGCTGGGCAAGGACATCGAGCTGGTGATCAGCGGCGCCGACACCGAGCTCGACAAGACGGTGGTGGAAAAGATCGGCGACCCGCTGACCCACCTGGTGCGCAACTCGATGGACCACGGCATCGAATCGGCCGAGCTGCGCCTGGCGCGCGGCAAGCCCGCGCGCGGCACGCTGCGCCTGAACGCCTTCCACGACTCGGGCAGCATCGTCATCGAGGTGGCCGACGACGGCGGCGGCCTGAACCGCCAGCGCATCCTCGCCAAGGCCGTCGCCCAGGGCCTGGTGGCCGACGGCGCCGCCCTCACCGACAAGGAGATCGACAACCTGATCTTCGAGCCGGGCTTTTCCACCGCCGAGGTGATCAGCAACCTGTCCGGGCGCGGCGTCGGCATGGACGTGGTGCGGCGCAACATCGAGGCCCTGCGCGGCACGGTCGAGCTCGACAGCGTCGAAGGCGAAGGCAGCACGGTGCGCATCCGATTGCCGCTGACCCTGGCCATCATCGACGGCTTCCTGGTCGGCGTCGGCAACGCCACCTACGTGATCCCGCTCGACATGGTCGTCGAGTGCATCGAGCTCGACGGGCGCGAGCAGGACGCCGGCGACAAGCGCTACCTCAGCCTGCGCGGCGAGGTGCTGCCGTACCGCCGCCTGCGCGAGCATTTCGCCGTGCAGGGCGAGCCGGCGCGGCGCGAAAACATCGTCGTGGTGCGCAACGGCGACGGCAAGGCCGGGCTGGTGGTGGACCGCCTGCTGGGCGAATTCCAGACCGTCATCAAGCCGCTCGGCAGCATCTTCCAGCACCTGCAAGGCATCGGCGGCTCGACCATCCTGGGCAGCGGCGCGGTGGCGCTGATCCTCGACGTGCCGGGCCTGCTGCGCCAGGTGGCGGCCGGCGCCGAGCCACCGTGAGTTTGAATTTTCTTAACCGCACCCTGACGGGCGCAAGCGCAAAAAACCACCATTTACGAGAGAGAGTGTCACATGTTTAAGAATATGAAAATCGGTACGCGCCTGGGCCTGGGCTTTGCTCTGGTGCTCCTGTTGATGGCCATGATCGCCTACATCGGCGTCACCCGCATGGCCGAGTCGAACGCGGCCCTCGACAAGGTCGTCAACAGCGACGGCAACAAGATCGAGCTGCTGCAGGCCGGGCTGGCCGGGGTCAACAACATCGGCATCGGCGCGCGCGACCTGGTGCTGGTCACCACGCCGGACGCGCGCCAGGCCGCCAGGGAGCGCGTGCTGAAAGGCCGCGCCGACATCGGCAAGGCGTGGGACACGCTCAAGGGGGTGCTCGACAAGCCGAAAGGCAAGGAGATGATGCAGCAGATCCTCGACTCGCGCGAACGCTTCATCGCCGCCCAGAACCAGGTCATCAAGCTGGTCGAGGACAACAAGGTCGACGAGGCGCGCCTGTTCGTCGGCACCGACTTCCGCAAGATCGCCGTCGAGTACCGCGAACGGGTCAACGCGCTGATGAAGTTCCAGGCCGAGCAGATGGATGAGACGGTAAGAGCGGCTGCCGAGCAATACCAGCAGGCCCGCACGCTGGTGCTGGGGCTGTGCGGCGCCGCGCTGGTGCTCGGCGCCGCCATCGCGCTGTGGGTCACGCGCAGCATCACCGTCCCGCTCGGCGCGGCGGTGGAGGCGGCCAACCAGCTCGCCGCCGGCGACCTGACGGCGGTGATCGAAGTGCATTCGACCGACGAAACGGGCCAGCTGCTGCTGGCCATGAAGAACATGATGGCCAAGCTGTCGGGCATCATCGGCGAAGTGCGCGGCTCGGCCGACGCCTTGTCGAGCGCGTCGGAAGAAATCTCCGCCACCGCGCAGTCGATCTCGCAGGCCACCTCGGAGCAGGCCGCCAGCGTCGAGGAGACCTCCGCCTCGATCGAGCAGATGAGCGCCTCGATCAACCAGAACACTGACAACGCCCGCGTCACCGACGGCATGGCCTCGCAGGCGGCCAAGCAGGCGGTCGACGGCGGCGAGGCCGTCAAGGGCACCGTGTCGGCGATGAAGAGCATCGCCGGCAAGATCGGCATCATCGACGACATCGCCTACCAGACCAACCTGCTGGCGCTGAACGCGGCCATCGAGGCGGCCCGCGCGGGCGAACACGGCAAGGGCTTCGCGGTGGTCGCGGCCGAAGTGCGCAAGCTGGCCGAGCGCAGCCAGATCGCCGCCCAGGAGATCGGCGAACTGGCTTCGGGCAGCGTCGAAAAGGCCGAAAGCGCCGGCAAGCTGCTCGACCAGATCGTGCCGGCCATCAGCAAGACGTCCGACCTGGTGCAGGAAATCGCCGCCGCCTCGACCGAGCAGTCGAGCGGCGTCGGCCAGATCAACACCGCCATGGGCCAGCTCAACCAGATCACCCAGCAGAACGCCAGCGCCTCGGAAGAACTGGCCGCCACCGCCGAGGAGATGAGCGGCCAGGCCATGCAGCTGCAGGAACTGATGGCCTACTTCAAGGTCGACGGCGCCGCCAGGCCGGCCGCCAGGACGCCGTCGCGCGCCGCCGCCGCGCCCAAGCCGGCGCCGGGGCAGCAGAAGTCGCTCACCAACGAAGCCAGCTTCGTGCGCTTCTAGGAGGCCGACATGAGCGCAATGCTGCCAACCCAGGCCGGCCGCCCCGACCACCAGCAATACCTGACCTTCATGCTGGGCGGTGAAACCTACGCCATGGGCATCTTGTCGATCAAGGAAATCATCGAGTACGGCAACCTGACCGAGGTGCCGCGCATGCCGCACTTCATCCGCGGCGTCATCAACCTGCGCGGCGCGGTGGTGCCGGTGATCGACATGAGCGCGCGCTTCGGCAAGGCCGCCGCCCAGGTCACGCGGCGCAGCTGCATCGTCATCGTCGAGGTCGCGCTGGGCGAGGACACCCAGGACGTCGGCATGATGGTCGACGCCGTCAACGCCGTGCTCGAGATCGCGCCGCAGGAGATCGAGCCGCCGCCTTCGTTCGGCGCCAACATCCGCGCCGACTTCATCAACGGCATGGGCAAGGTCAACGGCAAGTTCGTCATCATCCTGAATATCCAGCACGTCCTCAATATTGATGAGATGGCGACGCTGTCGGGGCTGGAGCGGGGCGGCGTGGCGGCGGTCGCCGCCATCGCCCCGGCCTGATCCGGCGACGGCTGCGGGGCGCTGCACGGGCGCCGTCCCTTTCACGGTATCACGACGAGAAATCTCTTCATGCACACACAAAGCAAGCACCCCTATCAAAGCGCCGCGGGCTGGAGCTTGCTGGCAGTGGCCGTCCCCCTGCTGTGGTGGGTGTCCCAGGCCCGCCAGGTCGTGCTCGAGCCGAAGGTGTTCGTGCTCTGGCACACCGTCGTCGAGCTGTTCTCGGTGCTGGTCTCGATGCTGGTGTTCGTCACCGGTTTTCGCGCCATCCTGTCGGCGCGCAAGGGGGCGGTGGTGCTGCTGGGGGTGGCCTTTTGCGGCGTCGGCTTGCTCGACTTCCTGCACACCATCAGCTATGCCGGCATGCCCGATGCCGTCAGCCACAACACGGCGCACAAGTCGATCTTCTTCTGGCTGTGCGCGCGCCTGCTGGCCGCCGGCGCGCTGCTGGTGTACGCCGTGCTGCCGCCGGTGCCGAACGTCACCTTGGGCCGCAAGCGCCTGGCGCTGGCGCTGATGCTCGTTGTCGTCGCGCTGCTGGCGCTGGCCGGGCTGCGCTGGCCCGAGCGCCTGCCGCCGCTGTTCATCCCCGGCGTCGGCCTGACGCCGCTCAAGATCGGCCTCGAATGGCTGCTGGTGGCCATCAATATGGCGACCCTGGCGGCGCTGTGGTATCGCCGCACCGAACTGGCCAATGAATGCCTGATGGCGCTCGGCTTCGCCGCCGCCCTGTCGGCCGTCTCGGAACTGTTCTTCACCATGCTGGGCGTGGTCGACATCGATGCGTCCAATGCGCTCGGCCATCTCTACAAG
>CXWL01115709.1_pt1 | contig 11623 bp, 7 predicted proteins | sample 590931 | NCBI WGS metagenome assembly CXWL01 (sample SAMEA3498368, study PRJEB10139) | groundwater metagenome | biome: water well; material: biofilm material | place: Germany | collected 2015-04-27 | reverse complement strand
ACGTTCTCAATCTGGTGCTGGCCAAGGGCTACCTGACCAAGCTGCTGGATAACAAACCGGTGGTTCGCTACCTCAAGCAGCGTCAGCCTGAGGTACTGGCCGAGTTTGAGGTGATCGTTCAGACGGTATCGCTCGATCAATAAGGGCTGCGTGAAATTGGATCGAAATCCAGTCAAATAGTAATGCGGAGATTACAATATGTTATGTCCGCAACTCTTGCGGCGATAAATTTGCGCAACAAAGACCCGTTAATCTATCTCCTGCGGTGAATGTCTGTCATAATAGACGCACAAATTGCGGAGATTTAAATGTTTGTCTGGGAGCAGTCTGATTGGCCAGGTTGGCGCTTTGATGCGAGTGTGCTTTCTACGGCACTGGCCAGTGTTCGCCATTCGCAGGGGCGTTTGCTGGGGCGAATGGAAGGACTGGGCTTTGCGCTACGCGACCAAGCTACCCTGCAAGTGCTGACAGAAGACGTACTCAAAACCAGCGAAATCGAAGGGCAGCAACTCAATCCAGAGGCGGTGCGTTCATCCATTGCCAGACGCCTAGGGGTAGATATTGGTGCTCTGGTTCCTGCCGATCGGCATGTGGATGGTGTAGTCGAGATGGTGCTGGATGCAACCAGCGGGTTTGCCAATCCGCTGACTCGGAAACGCCTGTTCGGCTGGCACGCTGCACTTTTTCCAACGGGATATAGCGGCCTTGCGAAAATCAGGATCGGTGCTTGGCGAGATGATGCGGCAGGCCCCATGCAAGTTGTGTCGGGTCCTGTCGGTCGCCAGAAAGTGCACTATGTGGCACCTCCGGCTGCGCGTCTTGAAGCGGAGATGGAAGCGTTCTTGCGTTGGTTCAATAGTGGGCAAGACATCGACCCTGTCATCAAGGCGGGGCTTGCGCATCTGTGGTTTGTGACTATCCATCCGTTTGATGATGGCAATGGGCGGATTGCGCGTGCTATCGGTGATATGGGGCTGGCTCGGTCGGAACTATCTGCACAACGTTTCTATAGCCTGTCTGCCCAAATTCAGCGTGAGCGCAAGGAATATTACAATTTGCTGGAGCAGACCCAGAAGGGCGAGCTTGATGTGACTGAATGGCTCGCATGGTTTTTGGCGTGTCTTGGGCGCGCAATCGAGGGTGCTGAAAGCACGCTTGGAATGGTGATTGCTAAGGCACGATTCTGGGAGCGGTGTGCTGGCATATCGCTCAACGAGCGACAAGTCAAATTAATAAATCGGTTTCTCGATGGCTTCGAAGGCAAACTAACTAGTTCCAAGTGGGCGGCGATAGCAAAGTGCTCCCCTGATTCAGCGCTGCGCGACATTAATGATTTGATCGAGCGCGGCGTACTGAAAAAAGCCGAGGGTGGTGGCAGGAGCACGAGTTACGAATTGGTTGTGTGACAGATTGACTTCGACAATAACAGGATAGGTAGATGGCCAAGTTAGCTGATTTGATATGGAAGAACGCCGAGCTATTGCGCGGCGCATTCAAGGAAAACGAATACCGCAAAGTGATCCTGCCGTTCACCATCCTGCGCAGGCTGGATTGTGTGCTTGCCCCCACACGCGAGGCCGTGCGTATCAAGTTCGAAGCCGTCAAGGATAAAAACTACGACCTCGACAAGTTCCTTACTCCCACCAGCGGTTATCCGTTTTTCAACACGTCCAAATTCTCTTTGCCGGGGGTGGCTGAAAGCCCGGATGACGTGCGCGACAATCTGGAAGCGATGATTAACGGCTTCTCGCAGAACGTGCGCGACATCTTCGAGAAATTCGGCTTTATCGCCACCATCGACAAGCTGGCGGAAAAGAATCGCCTGTTTCTCGTGGTGCAGCGTTTTGCCGAAACCGACCTGCGCGCCATCGACGCAAAAGGCAAACCGGTCGTCACCAATCACGACATGGGGCAGGCGTTTGAAGAGCTGCTGCGCAAGTTCAACGATGTGTCTCCGGCGGGTGAACAGTACACGCCGCGCGATGTGATCGAGCTGATGGTGACCGTGCTGTTTGAGGGTGATGATGACGTGTTATCGGTTCCGGGCGTGGTGCGCACGATGGGCGATCCCACCGCTGGCACGGGTGGAATTTTAAGTGTCGCCGAAGAGCATCTGCACAAATTCAACGACCGCGCCACGCTGAAATTGTTTGGGCAAGAGCTGGAAGACGAAACCTACGCGATCTGCAAAGCCGATATGTTGATCCGGGGGCAAGACCCCGCCAACATCGCGAATGGCGACACCTTGGAAAAGGACAAACATCCGCATCAGACCTTCGATTACCAGGCCGCGAATCCTCCCTACGGCGTGGAATGGAAACCCGCCGAAGATGCCGTGCGCAAGGAACACGCCAAGGGGGCGGCTGGCCGTTTTGCGCCCGGCTTGCCCGCCATTCGTGACGGGCAAATGCTGTTCTCTCTGCATATGTTGTCCAAGATGCAACCTGTGGTTAGGGGCAAGGGCGGCGGGCGCATCGGCGTGGTACACAACGGATCGCCCTTGTTCACCGGCGATGCGGGTGGTGGCGAAAGCGAGATACGCCGCTGGATACTGGAGCATGACTATCTGGATTGCATCATCGCCATGCCCACGGACATGTTCTACAACACCAACATCGCCACCTACCTGTGGTTCATGAGCAACCGCAAACCGCCGGAACGCAAAGGCAAGGTACTGCTGATTGATGCCAGCGGCATGAGTTTTTTAATGAAGAAAAATCTGGGCAAGAAGCGCCGCGAGTTCTCCGAGGACTGCATCGCTCGTATTGCTAAGGCTTACGCCGGATTCAAAGCGGTGAACTGGCGTGATGCCAACACCGGGCGCACCTTGAAGGCCAAGATGTTCGACCGCGAACATTTCTTCTACCGCAAGCTGACTATCGAGCGTCCGTTGCGTTGCCGCTTTCAGGCGATAGCCGAGGCTGTGACGGCTCTGTTGGCTGACAAGACATACGCCAAGTTACCCGACGAGCAACGCGACGCGCTGAAAATCGCCGTAACCAAGCTGAATGCAGCGGAGGTTTATACCGATGCCGATACTTTCCGCGCAGCCTTGCAGAAAGCGGCAAAGAAAGCAGGCATCAAGAAACTACTCGGAGCCAAACCGCTAGAGCTTGCGCGCAAATATCTCGCAACCCGTGACAAAACTGCCGAACCTACCACCAGCGAAAAGGGCGAGGTGTTGAGCGATTCTGAATTGCGCGATGCCGAGTACGTGCCGTTTGGAGAAGACATCGACAGCTATTTTGATCGCGAGGTAGTGCCGCACTGGGCGGATGCCTGGATCAACCGCGACATCAAGGATGATAAGGATGGACTGGTCGGCGTGGTCGGCACCGAAATCAACTTCAATCGCGAGTTCTACACCTACACCCCACCACGCAGCCGCGAGACAATACGCGCAGAAATCGAGGCGATGGAAAAAAGCTTTATGGACATGCTGCGTGGAGTGGCGGAATGAGGCCATACCCGGCTTATAAGGCTACTGGCACGACTTGGCTTGGCGAAGTGCCAGCGCATTGGGATGTAAAAATGCTTAAGCACCTTGGACGCTTCAAGGCGGGCGCCGGATTTCCGATAGAGCACCAAGGAGTTCCAGGAGAGGAGTTTCCCTTTTTCAAGGTCAAAGACATTGACGCTTCTAAAGACAGATGTTGGATGACCGAGTCTGACAGCACCGTCAGTGTAGAAATTGCAAAAAATCTTGGAGCTAATATTTTTCCGAAAGAGACAATTGTATTCGCCAAAGTCGGTGCAGCGCTTCTGCTAAATCGCTTTCGGATGTTGGGGCTGTCATCATGTATCGACAACAACATGATGGGATTTAGTATTACGGAAGATTCTGTTTTGCCTAGATTTATGTGGTCAGCTATGCAGAGAATCAATTTTCGTGAATTTGCGAATCCCGGACCAGTACCTTCACTTAACGAAACACAAGTTAGCAACTTGTATTTTGCATTGCCTTCTTATGGCGAGCAGGAAGCCATCGCCGCCTACCTCGACCGCGAAACCGCGCGCATTGATACGCTGCTTGCCGAGAAGGGGCGCTTGATCGACACGCTGCGCGAGTATCGGCAGGCCACCATTTCCGAAGTTGTCACCCAAGGGCTAGACCGCGCCGCCTCTAAAAAACCCAGCGGTGTGCCGTGGCTGGGAGAGATACCCGCGCATTGGGGATTGAAGCGTCTTAAATTTCATGTCGAACAGGTTGGTGAAAAAACCTCTGAACCACTTGCCGGTGTTGCTTATATCGGACTTGAGCATATTGAAAGTGGCACGGGAAAATTCATCTCTTCGATAGATGGAACGCAAACCGAGTCAGAAAGCACAGTCAGTCATTTTCGCGTTGGTGACGTGCTATTCGGGAAGCTTCGCCCATATTTAGCTAAGGCAATCATTGCTTATGGCGACGGGGTTTGCACAACCGAGTTGCTGGTGCTCAGACCGCACAGCATGGATTCCGGCTATTTGCTGCGTTGCTTGTTGCTAGACGGGTTTATAAAAACCGTCGATGCTTCAACCTTTGGAGCCAAGATGCCGCGAGCGGATTGGACATTCATTAGTAACTTGCTGTTGCCTGAACCGCCTGTTGCGGAACAACAAGCCATCGCAACGTATCTCGACCATGAAACTACCCGTATTGATAAGCTGGTTGACCATGTTCAGGACGAGATCAAGTTGTTGCAAGAGCTCCGCGCTGCCACAATTACGGATGCGGTGACCGGAAAAATTCAAGTGTCGTAGCAAGGCCAGATCAGGGAGAAACCATGAGCATAGACGCGCTGTATTCCGAAATTGAGCAGACGCAGGCCGTGTGGAAAGAATTGTATGGCCTGATGTTGCAAGCGCAGTACGACACCAACGCACCCAGAGCGGTGATCGGTAACGTCAGCGTGGCGACATTCCATCGCCGTGTGGAATGGGGGTTCGAGCTGCTGTATGGTATGCGTCCTGCCAGCGAAGACGATATTTCATGGCTGGCAATAAATGGGCGCAGCACAGAAATATTGGCTCAACTGGTCGTTTTCAAGAATCACGCACAATCATCGCTGAATTTTTTACGCCAGAATTGGCGGGACAACCTCAGCATCCGCGATGCCAATAACAATCTCAGTTGGCAGCTATTTGATGAGAGCGCCAACATTGCCAACCAAGACGCATCGGCCAACTTTGCGCAGATGCAAAGTTCGCTGAATCAGTTGATGATCTATGTGGCGCAACTATTGCCGCTGTGCAAGACGGAGGGTGTTGCTGACCTTTCCGCTCGGGCACAGGCGATGGGCGATGTAATCCGTGAAATTGAGGGGTTGCGGAACGAGGCCAAGAAACTGGCCAAAGCAGCAGAGCATGGTGCCACTGGTGCAGTTGAAAAAGAAAAGGCTGTGCAAGCTGTGGTGGCGCAGGCCGAAGCCGCGTATGCCAAGCTACAAGCCTTGCAGCAGCAGTCCACTACGGATTCGGCCAGCGTGACGGCATTGGTGGCGCAGATCAAAACCACGGGTGCCAGCGCGCAGACCTTGGAGCAGCAGATCACAGCTTACAAGGTCAAGTTCGATGCATTTCAAACCGAGCTGGATGATCGGCTGGAGCAATTTTCAGAGTTTGAAACGAATACCAAAACAGCCGAGGCCGAGAATGCCAAGCGGGCAGCAGAAATTGATCGACTGACGAAACTCGCGGATACCATGATTAGTGGCGCGACTACGGCGGGTCTTGCGACTAGCCTTGAAGAAACGCGGGCACGCTATGAAGATCGCATGAACAGCGCAAAAACGGGCTTCTATTGGGCGGTTGCGATTTTGATTTTATCTGCGTTTCCGCTGGTGGTGCAGCTTGTCCCCGGCCTATTTGGTAGCTGGTTCACAGCACCCAATCCTAATCAGGATGGAACGCCCTATGCGGTGTTGGGAAAAATATTCCTCTTGTTGCCTGCGACATGGCTAACCGCTTTCTTCACCAAATCTTATGCAGAATACTTCCATTTGGAGCGCGAATACGCACACAAGGCAGCACTGGCCAAATCGGTAGATGGGTTCAAACGCCAAGCACCAAAGTATGAAGAGGAAATTACTGCCGAGGTGTTCATGGAAATCCGCACCAACCCGGCAAGCCGCGCTGGCCCAGAGCCAGCCGCCCACCCTTTATATGATGTGCTGTCAAAGGCAGTTTCAAAGGTTATCGGCAAAGATGGCAAGAAAGAGGATAAGGCATGAGTCCTGAAGGAGCTATCCACAGCGAGTTGCGATTTGAATCGGAGCTTTGCGATTACCTTGCCCAGCATGGCTGGCTGTACAACGCCGTCAAACCTTACGATGCGGGCTACGACAAACGCCTGGCACTCTTCCCGGAAGATGCGCTGGCGTGGGTGAAAGAAACGCAGCCGGAAGCTTGGGAGAAATTCAGCAAGAACCATACGAAAAATCCTGAAGAAGTTTTCTTGCGTCGCTTGGCCGAAGAGCTTGATTTAGACCGCCCCACGATCAGGCAAGACACCCCGCAACTGTGGGGCACATTGTATATGCTGCGCAAAGGCTTCAAGGACATCAATGCCACTTTCCGCATGGCGCAGTTCGCGCCGAGCAACCAGCAAAATCCTACCACTTGGGCACTCTATACAAAGAATCGTTTGCGCGTGGTGCGGCAGGTGCGCTATTCGCTACACAACGAGAAATGTATCGACCTGGTGATTTTCCTGAATGGCTTGCCCTTGGGCACCATCGAACTGAAAACCGACACCACCCAAAACATCGAGGATGCCGTCAAGCAGTACAAATATGACCGCTCGCCCGTGGATCTAGTCACCAGACAGCCTGAACCGCTGCTGTCGTTTGGCAAACGCGCCTTGGTGCATTTCGCGGTGAGTACCGATGAAGTGCGCATGGCGACCAAGCTGGCCGGAGCAGGTACACGCTTTTTGCCATTCAATCGCGGCACGCCGGACGGTCAAGGCGGTGCGGGTGCGGGCAATGCACCGGATGAGAAATTGGGTTATTCCACCGGCTATCTGTGGCACGAAGTCTTTCAGCGCGATGCGTTCTTGGGCATTGTGGGCAAGTTTTTGGCTGTGCAGGTAAATGAGCGTAAAGAAGCTAATGGCAGGAAGAGCTTTACCCCATCGTTGCTGTTTCCGCGTTACCACCAATGGGACACCGTGAACGCCATTGTGAAAGCCACTTTGGATGAAGGCGTGGGGCAAACTTATCTGGTGCAGCATTCCGCCGGTTCGGGCAAATCCAATACCATCGGCTGGTTGGCGCATCGTTTGGCTTCGCTGCACGATGCCAAAGATCAAAAGGTATTTAGCAGCGTGATTGTGATTACGGATCGGCGCGTGCTCGATCAGCAATTGCAGGACACCATTTATCAGTTCGATCATCAGGATGGCGTGGTCGAAAAGATTGATGAGAACAGCACCCAACTGGCCAACGCGCTGGACAAGGGCAAGCTCATCATCATTACCACGTTGCAGAAGTTCCCGTATGTGCTGGACAAGGTGGGCGCGCTGGGCGACAAGCGTTTCGCGCTCATCATCGACGAGGCGCACTCCAGCCAATCGGGCATGGCAGCGGTGAAGCTGCGCGCGGTGTTGACCACCGACGGCAAACCGCCTGTTGGCTCTGCCGAATTGCAGCCACCGGATGACTATGATGAGGCGGCGGCAGAAGTTGCCGAGATGACCGATGAGGATGTGCTCATCAAGATCATGGCATCGCGCAAACGTCCGCCCAATGTGTCGTATTACGCATTCACCGCCACGCCCAAGCCGAAGACGCTGGAACTGTTCGGGCGCATGGGCGATGACGGTACGCCAAAACCTTTCCATGTTTATTCGATGCGCCAGGCGATTGAAGAAGAATTTATTCTCGATGTGTTGCGCGGCTATACCACTTACGATTTTGCTTTCAAACTGGAGCAGTCAGCCGACGACAAGGAAGTGAAAAGCGGGCGCGCGAAGAAAAAGCTGTTTCAGTATGCGCAACTGCACCCGACCAGCATCGCGCAAAAGGTGACGGTGATCGTGGAACATTTCCGCGAGCACGTCCTGCCATTGTTGGGCGGTCAGGCCAAAGCGATGGTGGTGACGGATAGCCGGTTGGCGGCGGTGCGCTACAAAAAAGCGTTTGATGCCTACATCGCGAAAATGAAGTATGCCGACTGCAAGGCGCTGGTGGCGTTTTCCGGGACGATTACCGATGTCGAAAGCCAGGTCTTCAAAGCCGACGAAGGCAGCCAGAACGACCACAAGGAACGCGACGACGGCATCAAGACTGCATTCGACACGGAGAGCTATCAGGTGTTGATCGTAGCCTCAAAGTTTCAGACTGGCTTCGATCAACCCAAGCTGGTGGCGATGTATGTGGATAAGCGGCTTGAGGGCGTGCTGGCCGTGCAAACACTGTCGCGCCTGAATCGCACCTACCCCGGTAAAGACAAAACTTTTGTGCTGGATTTTCGTAATCAGCCAAAAGATATATTGGAATCATTCCTGCCGTTTTACCGCACGGCCAAACTGTCGGGTATCACGGATCGAAATTTGGTGCACACGCTGCGCGCAAAACTGGATCAAGCGGGCATCTATCTTTGGAGTGAGGTTGAGGTATTCGCCAAGGCGTACTTCGACCCCAAGGGAAAACAAGCTTCCATCCAGCATCCGTTAAAGCTGGCGCACGAACGGTATAAAGAGCGTAAGCCGGAAGAGCAGGAATTGTTCCGGGGTGATCTGTCGTCCTATGTGACGGCCTACGATTTTTTGTCTCAATTGGTGAGTTATGAGGATGCGGATTTAGAGCGCCTACATGCGTTTGCCAAATGCTTGTTGCCAAGGCTGCGCGGCAAAACCGATGGCGGCGATACCTTGGAAGGCATGGTGCGGCTGGCGGGGTATATAGTCAAAAACCCAAAGGAACATAAACTGAATTTAGACGGCGGAGAAGCCAAGCCCATGAAACCGATGGGGCCGGGTGGCGGGGAGCCGTGGGACGATCCTAACGCCAGGCTGTCAGCCATCATCAAGAAGATGAATGAGGTTTTTTCTGGGAATCTTTCGGATGCCGATTTCAGGGGGTACGCCACCACGCTGATCGGGAAAATGGTAGAGGACGCTACGCTGCAAGAGCAAGCCCAGGCAAACGATACGGCTGAATCATTCGGCAACGGGGCTTATGAGCAGAAATTGACGGGTGCAGTGGTTGATGCACTGGAAAGCCACAGTGCGATGGCGGATCAGGCGTTGAAACACCCGAAAGTGTTTAAGGGGCTTGCCAGTTTGTTGCTGGATGAGGTGTATCGGCAGTTAAGGGAGAGGGCTGAGGTGTAGCATGATGCTCAAGTTGCTCACCGGAAAGGTTCGCATGTCATGAAAGAAAACCAAATCATCGAATGGAAGCAATCATGGCGCGATGAGTATCTGAAGTGGATATGCGGCTTTGCCAATGCGCAGGGCGGCACGTTGGTGATCGGCAAGAATGATAAGGGCGAGGTGTTGGGCGTGGCCAACGCGGCGAAGTTGCTGGAGGATATTCCCAACAAGGTGCGGGATATTTTGGGCATGGTGGTGCCGGTGAATTTGCACAGCGTTGACGGTAAAGACTGGCTGGAAATTGTGGTGGAAGCTTACCCCAGCCCCATCAGTTACAAGGGCGAGTATCACTTCCGCAGCGGCAGCACGAAGCAGGAATTGAAGGGCGCGGCGCTGGAGAAATTCCTGCTGCAAAAGCGGGGCTGGCGTTGGGACGGTGTGCCGATGCCGGGATTTCACGCGGATGATTGCAGTGATGCGGCTTTCAAGCTATTCAAGTCCAAGGCAGTTAAGAGTGGGCGCATGAGTGAAGAGGTGCTGGCTGATGACAACGATTCCTTGCTCGAAAATCTGGAGCTTAAAGAAGGTAGTTATCTCAAGCGCGCGGCGACCTTGCTGTTTTTCGATCAGCCGGAAAAGTTTGTCAGCGGCGCGTACATAAAAATCGGTTTCTTCGTGACTGACGACGATTTGCGTTATCAGGACGAGATTCACGGCAACTTGTTTGAACAGGTCGAGAAGGTGCTGGAAATCCTGTTTTCCAAGTATCTTAAAGCCTATATCAGCTATGAAGGTCTGCAACGAATAGAGGCATTCTTGTTTCCTTATCCAGCCTTGCGCGAGGCATTGCTGAATGCGGTGGTGCATAAGGATTACAGCAGCGGCATACCGATTCAGATCAGTGTGTATCACGACAAAATTGTGCTCTGGAGTTCGGGGCAATTGCCGCAAGACTGGACACTGGAACGGCTGATGGGCAAGCATCCTTCGGCACCTTACAATCCGCTTATTGCCAATGCCTTCTTTCGCGCCGGTTATATCGAGTCGTGGGGGCGCGGCATCGAAAAAATCAATCGCGAGTGCAGAGAATATGATCTTGCTCCGCCACTCTACGACTACGGAATGTCTGGCCTGATGTTGACCTTTCATGCAAATTCGCAACACTTGATTAAGGCAATGGGTGAGCAAGACGCCAAGCGTTTGTCGGGGAGTGATAGCCAGAAAACTTCGGTGAAAACTTCGGTGAAAACTGCGGTGAAAACTGCGGTGAAAACTTCGGTGAAAACTGCGGTGAAAACGCCGGAGAAAATCCTTCAGTTATTGGAGGCAAATCCGGCCATGACGCTTGCCCAAGTTGCCGCCGAGATTGAAAAGACGCTACGTGCCGTTGAACTCGCCAGCTCCAAGCTGGTTAAGGCGGGGCGGTTGAGATACGTTGGCCCGCAAAAAGGTGGTCATTGGGAGGTCTTGAAATGAGCGCAAAACAACAAGTTGCCGCCCTCGCTGGCGCTGGAAAAATTGCGCCATCCGCATGGCTCTACAAGCAGAAACACTTCATCCGCTTGACATGGTAAGGAAATATCCTTACATTAAAGTCGTCAATCAGTAAGGAGTATTTCATGCCCCACATTCACGAAGTAGCGACTGTTACCTCAAAAGGCCAGATTACCCTGCCCAAGCCTATCCGTCAGGCATTGGGAATTGGGGTCGGCGGCAAGGTGGCCTTCGATCTTCGCGGTCCTGATGTCGTTGTGTCCCGTGCCGACGAGGAACATGAAGACCCTGCAATAGGCGCTTTTCTGGCTCTGCTGGAAAGCGATATTAAATCCGGCAAACACTTAAGCTCTATGCCGGACGATCTGGCGCAGGCGATGCTGGCTAATCTGCATCACAGCGTTGATCTCGATGAGGAGATCGTCGGTCAAGTTGCTCTGTAATGCAGCGCCACGGTTGGTCGTTGCTGTTTCACGGTTGCCTGATTGAGCAACTTCAGAAGCTGAAGATAGCTTCAGACCGGGCTGAAGCGTCTGATCCTCTAAACTTTGCGGCCAACGCCAACGTCAAGCTGTACCGAGCTCTGAGTTATTTGATTTTTGAAATCGTGCCAAGTGACCCCGCCCGCGAGGAATATCGGCAGGGTAATACGATGGGGACAACTTATCGCCATTGGCGTAGAGCCAAAATCGGACGCAGATTCAGGCTGTTTTTTCGTTACGATTCGAAGGCGAAGGTGATTGTTTTTGCTTGGGTCAACGACGAACGCACGTTGCGTTCTGCAGGCAGCAAATCTGATCCCTACGCGATATTTCAGAAAATGTTGGATAG
>CXWL01123706.1_pt1 | contig 11624 bp, 13 predicted proteins | sample 590931 | NCBI WGS metagenome assembly CXWL01 (sample SAMEA3498368, study PRJEB10139) | groundwater metagenome | biome: water well; material: biofilm material | place: Germany | collected 2015-04-27 | reverse complement strand
GGCTATGACCTGTGCATCGGGCGCAAGGCCCAGCGCGACGCGCGCCGCGGCGCGGTCGGGCGTCATCGGGATCACATTGGCAATCGGGTGACCCACGTAGCTCGCGGCAACGCCCTGCTTTTCCAGCAGTTCCGGCTCGAACGGGAAGATGCACAGCACATGGTCGGCCGCAGCCCGGATCTTCTCGATGCGCTTCGGCCGCCACGCCCAGATCGAAGGGCAGACGAAGTGAACGGTCTTGATGCCCTGGTTGCGCAAGCCCGCTTCGAGATCGAGATTGAAATCGGGCGCATCCACGCCGATGAAAAGCTCGGGCCGCTCCTGCAGCAGCCGTGCCTTCAGCTGGCGCCGGATGCTGGCGATTTCCGCATAGTGCCGCAGCACTTCGATATAGCCCCGCACCGCGAGCTTTTCCTGCGGCCACCAGCTCTGGAAGCCGTGCGCCAGCATGCGGGGGCCGCCAATGCCGGCGGTCTGGAGGTCGGGCCAACGGGCCTGAAGGCCATCCAATAGAAGCCCCGCGAGCAGATCGCCGGACGCTTCGCCCGCGACCAGCGCGAAGCGTCGCTGTTCGGTTGCCTGCATCGCCGTCACGTCAGCGCGCGATGCCGCGCGTCGAGTTGGCGAGGAAAGACTCCATCAGGGCGACATCCTCCACTGCCTCGGGCATTTCGGCAGTCAGCGCGGCGATGCCTGCGCGCGCCTCTTCGAGCGTCTTGCCCTGGCGATACAGAAGCTTGTGCATCTGCTTGACCGCAGCGAGTCGCTGCGCCGAAAAATCGCGCCGGCGCAACCCCACGACATTGAAGCCGCGAACCGCCAGCGGATTGCCGTCGACCAGCATGAAGGGCGGCACGTCCTGGGAGACCGCGCTCGCAAAGCCGACCATGGCATGTGCGCCGATCGAGACGAACTGGTGGATGCCGGTGAGCCCGCCGATCGTGACCCAGTCCGCCAGATGCACATGGCCTGCCAGCGTCGTCTGGTTGGCCAACGTGGTGTGGTTGTCGACATGGCAGTCGTGCGCGATGTGCGTGTACGCCATGATCCAGTTGTCGTTGCCCACGCTGGTCACGCCCCCTGCCCCCGGCACGCCGAGGTTGAAGGTGCAGAACTCTCGAATGACGTTTCGGTCGCCAATGACGAGCTTGGTGGGCTCGCCGGCGTATTTCTTGTCCTGCGGGATCGCCCCGAGCGAGGAGAACTGGAAGATCCGGTTGTCGCGCCCGATGGTCGTGCGCCCCTCGATCACGCAATGCGCGCCGATGGTGGTACCCGCCCCGATCTGCACGTGCGGGCCGATGACGGTGTAAGGCCCGACCGACACCGAGGCGTCGAGTTGTGCCTGGGGGTCGACGAGCGCTGTCGAGTGAACCTGAGTCATGCCTTGCTGATGACGAACGCCGAGATCAGCTGATCTGGCGCATGGCGCACATCAGCGTGGCTTCGCAGGCGAGTTCGCNNAGCGTGAGCTGGTCACCCGGCTCCACGGGGCGCTTGAAACGCGCGCCGTCGATGGCTGCAAAGTAGTAGACGGTGTTGTCGTCCGGCACGATGTCGAGCGAATGGAACGACAGCAGGGCCGCGGCCTGCGCCATGGCTTCGAGCATCAGCACGCCCGGCATCACCGGACGGTGCGGAAAATGGCCGTTGAAGAACGGCTCGTTCATCGTCACGTTCTTGAGCGCCGTGATGCGCTTGCCCTTTTCCATGTCCAGCACGCGGTCCACCAGCAGGAACGGGTAGCGGTGGGGAAGCAGCTTGAGGATTTGATGGATATCGAGCGTCGTCGTCATGATTTTCTGTTCCTGCATCGTCGTCATTTTTTCGGGAGGGCCTTCTCCAGCGCCTTCAGTCGTTCGCGCAGGCTGTGCAACTGCTTGAGCGTTGCCGCATTTTTTTCCCAGCTCGCATTGTCATCGATGGGAAACATGCCGGTGTACTGGCCGGCCTTGTGGATGGATCGTGTCACCACGGTCGCGGCGGACACGTGNNTCGAGCGCTCCACGGTCGATGCAGGTGTTGGCGCCGATTTCCACGTCGTTGCCAATGCGCACCGCACCCAGTTGCTCGATCTTGACCCAGGCGCCCTGGTGCAGCGCGAGGCCGAAGCCATCGGCACCGATCACCACGCCTGGGTGCAGCAGGCAGCGATCACCGATCGTGCAGTCCTCGCTGACCGTCACGCGCGACTTNNAGGTCGGCCTCCGGGCGCGCATGGTGCGACTTCCAGAGTTGCGTCAGGCGCGCAAAGTAGAGGTACGGATCGGGTGTCACGATGAACGCCCCGCGCGCGGCAGCTGCCTCCTGCATGGCAGGCGACACGATCACGCAGGCGGCTTTCGACGCCGCGAGTTCTTGCTGGTACTTGGGATGGCTCAAGAAGCTGAGCGCATCGGGCTGTGCATTCTGAAGCGGCGAGAGCCGCTCGATGGACAGCGTGGCATCTCCATGAAGCTCGCCCCCAAGGGCGTCAACGATGGCTCCGAGCTGCAGCGACACGCCGGTTCGCGGCGTTACTTGCCGGCCGCAGGCGCTGTGGAGCCGACCGACGCGTTCAGCGCCTTGATCACCTTGTCGGTGATGTCGTGCTTCGGATTGATGTAGATCGCTTCCTGCAGGATGGCGTCGTACTTTTCAGCTTCGGCCACCTGCTTCACGACGCGGTTGGCGCGCTCGTAGACCTGCTGGAGCTCTTCGTTCTTGCGCGCATTCAGGTCTTCCTGGAATTCGCGACGGCGGCGCTGGAACTCGCGGTCTTGGTCGATCAGCGCCTTCTGACGCGTCGCCCGCTGGCTTTCGGAGATGGTCGGTGCTTCGCGCTCGAACTTTTCCGACGCCGTCTTCAGTGCGTCGCCCTGCGCGGTCAGGTCCTTCTCGCGCTTGAGAAACTCGGCTTCGAGCTTCGCCTGCGCCGCCTTGGCTGGCTGCGCTTCGCGGAGCACGCGGTCCGGATTCACGAAGCCGATGCGAAAGGTTTCCTGCGCCTGTGCAGGCGCAGCGACGATCGCGAAAGCGGGAATCAACAACGCACCAACGGCGGCGCGAATCAAATGCTTCATTTAGAAAGACGTTCCGATCTGGAATTGCAAGCGCTGAATTCTATCCTTCGGGATCAAGATGGGAGGCGCCCCCGTTAGCGGGTCAATTCCTGGTCCCGTCACTTCCTTCTGCGACTTGATGGGGAAGGCATAGGCAAGGCGCAGCGGTCCCAGTGGCGAGATCCAGCTGATACCAAGGCCAACGGAGGCACGCAGCTTCTTCTGCGCTTTCCACTGCTCGTCGCTCAGTCCGGCTGCGCGCGATCCGAACACATTGCCCACGTCGAAGAAGCCATACAAACGCAAGGTTCGGTCATTGCCCGCCCCCGGGAACGGCGTGCTGAGCTCAGCATTGAAGACCGCCTTCTTGGTGCCGCCCAGTGGAGCGCCGTCGGTCTGGCCAATCAGAGGCACGTCGCGCGGACCCAGCGAATTCTGTTCAAAACCGCGGACCGAGCCAAGGCCACCCGCGTAGAAGTTCTTGAAGATCGGATAGACCTTGCTGCCCAGGGCCTTCGCGTAGCCCACATCGCCGTTGATGGCAAAGGTGTACTGCTTGTTGATCGCGAAGAACTGCTGGTATTGGTAGTTCGTCTTGATGTACTGCATGTCGCCGCCGGCGCCAAGCTCAAGGTTGGCGCGCTGCATGACCCCGGTGGTCGGAACCAGCGCGCTGTCGCGGCTGTCGCGGCCCCAGCCAATAGTGAGCGGCACGCCCCAGACGCTCTTCTGGTCGCATCCAGTCACGATCCAGCCCGCTGGAAATGGCCCTTCGGTATTCGTCCGGCACTGGAAATATCTCAGATAGGACTTGGGCGTATACAGCCCCGAGAGCGCTGTCGACGAGTTCGGATCGAACGCATACCGTTCGAGCCCGATGCCGAAGAACACGGTGTCGAGTTCGCTGAACGGCACGCCGAAACGGATGGACGCGCCTTGGTTGACCAGCTTGTAGTCACCGTCGGTGGTCTGCGAGTACGGACGCGTCGTCGTGTGATAGACGCTGATCGTGCGCGAGATGCCGTCCTTCGTGAAGTAAGGATCAGTGGTTGTCAGCGAGATCGTGCGGTTGTACTTGCTGGTGTTGACCTGCACACCGAGGAAATTGCCCGAGCCGAACACGTTTTCCTGCGAAATGCCGAAGGTCAGTGCAACCTTTTCGGCGCTCGAATAACCGGCGCCGAGCTGCAGACTGCCGGTGGGCTTTTCGGCCACGTTGACGGTCAGGTCCACCTGGTCGGGCGAACCCGGCACTTCCTGGGTCTCGACATTCACTTCGGTAAAGAATCCCAGGCGGTCCACACGGTCGCGCGAGACCTTGATCTTGTCGCCGTCGTACCAGGAGGCTTCGAACTGGCGGAATTCGCGGCGAATCACTTCGTCGCGGGTCTTGTTGTTGCCACCGACGGACACGCGGCGCACGTACACGCGGCGCGAAGGCTCTGCCTGCAGCGTGAGCGTGACGCGGTTGTTGACGCGGTCGATGTCCGGGACGGCCTGCACACGGGCGAAGGCGTAGCCGAAGGTGCCGAAATAGTCGCTGAAAGCCTTGGTGGTTTCGGTGACCAGTTCGCCGTTGTAGGGCTCGCCGGGCTTGATGGTGATCAGCGACTTGAACTCGTCGTCGCGGCCCAGGTAGTTGCCGTTGAGCTTCACGCCCGCCACCACGAACTTCTCGCCTTCGGTGATATTGACCGTGACCGTCAGGTCCTTGCGGTCCGGCGAGATGGCGACCTGGGTCGAATCGATGCGGAACTCGAGGTAGCCGCGCGTGATGTAGTACGAGCGAAGCGTTTCGAGGTCGGCGTTGAGCTTGGCACGCGAGTACTGGTTGGACTTGGTGTACCAGCTCATGAAGCCGCCGCTATCCTGGTCGAACAGGCTCAGCAGGGTCGATTCGCTGAAGGCCTTGCTGCCGACGATGTGGACTTCGCGAATGCGTGCGGAATCGCCTTCGGTGACGGTGAACGTCAGGTTGACGCGGTTGCGCTCGATGGGCGTGACGGTGGTCACGACCTGCGCGTTGTAGAGGCTGCGGCTCACGTACTGGCGCTTGAGCTCCTGCTCCGCGCGATCGGCCAGCGCCTTGTCGTAGGGACGGCCATCGGTCAGGCCGATTTCGCGCAGTGCTTTCTGCAGCGCCGCCTTGTCGAATTCCTTGGTGCCTACGAAGTCGACGTCTGCAATGGTCGGGCGCTCTTCGACGATCACCACCAGCACATTGCCGTTGACGTCGATGCGCACGTCCTTGAACAACCCCAGGTCGAACAGCGCACGAATGGCGGCCGAACCACGTTCGTCACTGTAGGTATCGCCCACACGCAACGGCAGCGACGCGAAGATCGTGCCGGCCTCGACGCGTTGCAGGCCTTCGACGCGAATGTCGCGCACCGTGAAAGGCTCGACGGCCCAGGCTGCCGTGGCTGCAAGCGCACTGGCAACTACCGCGACAACGCTACGCAGGCGAAAGCGATTGGAGTTTTTGTTCATCTGTGAATTGAGCCGGCACGGAAAGGGCCGGCAGAAAGTTAACCAAAGAGCCGCGTGACGTCGTTGAAGAGTGCGACCGACATCATGACCAGCAGCAAGGCGACACCGCCGCGCTGAAGCCGTTCCATCCAGGCGTCAGAGACGCTTTTGCCAGTCAGGCCCTCCCAAAGATAATACATCAGGTGTCCTCCATCGAGGACCGGCAGCGGCATGAGATTGAGCACGCCCAGACTCACGCTGATGACTGCGAGGAAGATCAGGTACTGGGTCAGCCCGAGGCTCGCGGACTTGCCTGCATAGTCGGCAATGGTCAGCGGACCGCTCAGGTTCTTCAGCGATGCCTGGCCGGTCACCATCTTGACCATCATGCGCACCGTCAATGCGGACATCTCCCACGTGCGCACGACGCCGCGCCAGACGCCATCGACCGGACCTTGACGCACCGTCACCATGTCAGGCGGTGCACCAACGTAAGCGCCGACGCGGCCGACCTTGACGGCGCCCTCCTCGCGCACCTCGGGCTTCACCTCGAGCGTGAGCGACTGGCCGCCGCGCTGAATTTCCCAGGCCTGGGTGCGCGGCTGCCCGCCATCGACCGAAGCGCGGATCACCTCGCGCAACTGCTGCCCGTCGTAGATGGCGGTGTCGCCGATAGCGCGCACCAGATCGCCCTTGCGCAGGCCCGACTGCTCACCGGCCCCACCAGCCATGACCTCACCGATCTCGGGGCGGGTCAGTGGTGCAAGCACGCCGATCTTGCGGAACATCTGCGGATCGGCGTCCTTTGCCTCCATCTGGCTCAGTGGCAGCACCAACTGGCGTGCGGGCTTGCCGTCTTCGCCGGCCACTTCGAGCGTGAGGTCCCGAGCGTCGAGCGCGCCCTGCGTCATGCGCCAACGCAGATCTTCAAAGGACTGGACCGGCGTCAGATCGCCGTCGAAACCGGCACGCGTGATGTGCTCCCCGCCACGCAGGCCCGCGGCCTCCGCCAGCGAAGCCGCCACCGGCCGCGCCAGCTTGGCAACCGGCTCTTCCACGCCGATCCAGTTGACGGCCGTGTAAAGCGCGATCGCCAACAGCAGGTTGGCGATGGGCCCCGCAGCCACGATGGCCGCGCGCGATCGCAGGGGCTGGGTATTGAAGGCCCGATGCCGCTCCTCGGGCGCCACGGGGCCCTCGCGCTCGTCGAGCATCTTGACGTAGCCGCCCAGCGGGAAGGCGGCGATGACGAATTCGGTCTGCTGCCCCGGATGCTGGCGCTTGGGCTGCCAGCGGAACAGTGTCTTGCCAAACCCGATCGAGAAGCGCTCCACCTTGACACCGCAGGCGACCGCCACGCGGTAGTGGCCGTATTCGTGCACCGCGATCAGGACGCCGAGTGCAACCACGAAGGCTATGACAGTGAGCATCGGATCCTCAACGAATGGGGGAGTCAGGCTGCGAAACGCAGCGCTGCGGCATTGGCCGCCGCACGGGCGCTGGCATCGAGCGCCAGCAGATCGGCCAGCGACGCCGGCTTGGAGGGGGCAATGGCTTCCAAAGTTTCCATGTTGACCGCATGAATGCGATCGAAACGAAGGCGCCGGTCCAGAAAGGCCTCGACGGCGACCTCGTTGGCCGCGTTGAGCACCGCCGTCGTGCCGGGCGCCGCGCGCAATGCATGCCACGCAAGACCCAGGCCGGGGAAGAGCGCCGCGTCGGGCGCATCAAAGGTCAACGACGCCATCTGGCGGAAATCGAGCCGTGCCGCCCCGCTCTCGATGCGCTCGGGCCAAGCCAGGCCGACCGCGATCGGCACCCGCATGTCGGGCGTGCCAAGCTGGGCGATGACCGAGGCATCGGTGAACTGCACCATCGAATGCACCACGCTCTGCGGATGAATGACAACCTCGATCTGCTCGGGCAACACGCCGAACAGGTGGCGCGCCTCGATCACCTCGAGCGCCTTGTTCATCATCGTCGCCGAATCGACCGAAATCTTGCGGCCCATGACCCAGTTGGGATGCGCGCAGGCCTGCTCGGGCGTGACGGTGCCCAGAGTCTCGGGCGCGCGGGTGCGAAACGGGCCGCCCGATGCAGTCAGGATGATCTTGTCGATGCGCCGCGCCCAGGTGGACGGATCTTCGGGCAGCGACTGGAAGATGGCCGAATGCTCGCTGTCGATCGGCAGCAGCGTCGCGCCGCCCTCGCGCACCGTGCGCATGAACAGTTCGCCGCCGACGACCAGGGCCTCCTTGTTGGCNNGTGCTCAGGCTGTTTTGCTTGAGCTTCTCGGCCAACAATGCCGCATGCGGTGCGCTCGCCATGACGGCGAACCGGGGCGAGAACTGCGCGCACTGCGCCAGCATCTCGTCGACCTTGGTGGCCGCGGACAACGCGAAAACCTCGAAGCGCTCAGGGTGCCGCGCAATGACGTCGAGCGTGCTCACGCCGACCGACCCGGTCGACCCCAGTACTGTGACGCGTTGTTTGGGAGTGTTCACAGGAAGGCCAGCATCATGGCAATGGGAAGTGCGGGCAAGAGGGCATCCACGCGGTCGAGCACGCCACCGTGGCCGGGGAGCAGGCGGCTGCTGTCCTTGGCACCGGCACTGCGCTTGATCAACGATTCGACCAGGTCGCCCACGACGCTCATCGCGGCGAGGAACACCGCGCCGATCAGGAGCAGCCACCAGCCGCGCTCGTTCAGACGGGTGTAGAGGCTCGGCACCGTGGCGCCGAGGGCCTTGTCAGCGAAGACCCAGGCAACAGCCAGCACGAGGACGCCGATCATTCCGCCCCACACGCCTTCCCAGCTCTTGCCGGGACTGATCGCCGGGGCCAGCTTGCCGCGGGTGAACTTCAGGCCGAAGGCGCGGCCCGCGAAATAGGCGAACACGTCCGCCACCCAGACCAGCACAAGAATCGACAGCAGGAAGTTGATGCCGACCATGCGCGCCTGCACCGCGGCGAGCCACGCGACCCAGAGTGCCAGCAGGCCACCGACCAGGCGCAGCCCGCGCGGAATGCGGGGCCAGCCCGGCACCGCCACGCGCAGCAGCGCTGCGCCGCCGAGCACCCAGGCCGCGCTGGCCAGCATCCACATCAGAACCAGCGGTTGTTCGAGCAGGCCCAGCCACCAAGAGAGCCCGCAGAGCACGACCATCTCGGCGCCGAGGAACAGCGACATACCCTGGCCGTAGCCGTTCAGGCGCCCCCACTCCCACGCGGCCGCGCCGATCAGCACGAGCATCACGCAGGCAAATGGAATGTAGTTTCGGTAGAACAGCGCGGGCAGCAGGATCGCGAGCAGCACGATCGCCGTGAGGATGCGTTGTTTGAGCATGCGGGAATTTGTGAGGCCTTCTCAGGCCGCAGCCGTCGAGACCTGTGCCGAGGTTTGGCCGAAGCGGCGCTCGCGGCCCTGGAACGCGGCGATGGCCTCGTCCAGCGCGGCCTCGTCGAATTCGGGCCAGAGCTTGTCGCTGAAGAAGAGCTCGGCGTATGCACTTTGCCAGAGCAGGAAATTCGACAACCGCTGCTCGCCGCCGGTGCGGATGAACAGGTCGGGGTCAGGCACATGGGCCAGCGCCATTGCGCGGTCCATGTTCATCTCGGTCATCGCGAGGCCCTGCTGGGCGAGCTTGGCCGCGGCCTGGGCGATGTCCCAGCGCCCACCGTAGTTGAAGCAGATATTGAGCACGAGCCGCGTGTTGTGCGCGGTCGCCTCTTCGGCACTGACCAACCCGGCCACCAGCTTGGCGGACAGACCGCCGCGTTCGCCGACGAAATGCAGCCGAACGCCATCGCGGCTCAGGCGCGGCACCTCGCGCGCCAGCGCGCCCACCATCAGCGACATCAGGCCGGAGACCTCGTCGGGAGGACGATTCCAGTTCTCCGAGGAGAACGCGAACACGGTGAGAACACGCACGCCGCGGTCGGCGCAAGCCTTGACGCAGCGACGCAGCGATTCGACGCCCTGCTTGTGCCCCGCCACGCGAGGCAAAAATCGCTTTGTCGCCCAACGACCGTTGCCATCCATGACGACGGCAACGTGGTGGGGAATGGGCGGCGGCGAAGAGGCCATGACGAGCCTCAAACGGCCATGATCTCCGCTTCTTTCGCCGCGACCAGGCGGTCGATTTCAGCGATATGGCGGTCGGTGACCTTCTGAATCTCGGCTTCGGCGCGCTTCTGGTCGTCCTCGGACGCCAGCTTGTCCTTGACCAGTTTCTTGACCGACTCGTTCGCATCGCGGCGCAGGTTGCGCGTGGCGATCTTGGCGGTTTCGCCTTCGTTGCGAACCAGCTTGGTCATTTCCTTGCGGCGCTCTTCGCTCATGGCGGGCAGTGGCACGCGGATGAGGTCGCCCATCGATGCGGGGTTCAGGCCCAGGTCGCTTTCACGGATGGCCTTCTCGATCTTGGCGCCCATGCCCTTTTCCCAAGGCTGGACGCTGATGGTGCGCGAATCGAGCACCGAAACGTTGGCCACCTGGCTCAGCGGCACTTGCGAGCCGTAGTACTCGACATGGATCGAGTCGAGCAGCGCCGAGTTGGCGCGGCCCGTACGGATCTTGGTGAGGTTGTTCTGGAATGCGGCGAGCGACTGATTCATCTTCGCGTCGGTCGCACTGCGGATGTCTGCAATGGTCATCTCAAATACTCCTAGGCATGCACCAGCGTGCCCTCGTCCTCGCCCATCACGACACGCTTGAGCGCGCCACTTTTGAGAATCGAGAACACCTTGATCGGCAGCTTCTGGTCGCGGCACAGCGCGAAGGCCGTGGCGTCCATGATGCCGAGATTTTTTGCAATCGCTTCGTCGAAACTGAGCGAGACGTAACGCGTTGCGTCGGGGTGGGTCTTGGGGTCGGCGGTGTAGACGCCGTCCACCTTGGTCGCCTTGAGCACCAGCTCGGCGCCGATCTCGGCACCACGCAGCGCAGCCGCCGTGTCGGTGGTGAAGAACGGGTTACCGGTGCCGGCCGCGAACACCACGACCTTGCCCTCTTCGAGGTACTGCAGGGCCTTGGGACGCACATAGGGCTCGACCACCTGCTCGATCGCGATGGCGGACATCACGCGGGCCACGAGACCCTGCTTGTCCATCGCATCGGCCAGCGCCAACGAGTTCATGACGGTGGCCAGCATGCCCATGTAGTCGGCGGTGGCGCGGTCCATGCCGACCGAGCCGCCCGCGACGCCGCGGAAGATGTTGCCGCCGCCAATCACGACCGCGACCTGCACGCCCATGTTCACGACTTCGGCCACGTCCTGCACCATGCGAACGATGGTCGCGCGGTTGATGCCGAAGGCGTCATCGCCCATCAGTGCCTCTCCCGACAGCTTCAACAAGATTCGCTTGTGGGCTGGGCGGGCATCAGACATGGGCAATTTCCTTTGAGTTGGCGGTGACGAGTGTAAAACGTAGCGATGAAAAAACGACGGCACGCGAGCACGCGCCGTCGTTGGAAGCCTTATGGCTTAAGCAGCGGCCTTGGCTGCTGCAACTTGCGCGGCCACTTCGGCAGCGAAGTCGTCAACCTTCTTCTCAATGCCTTCGCCGACCACGTACAGGGTGAAGCCCTTGATCGAGGTGTTGGCGGCCTTGAGCATCTGCTCGACGGTCTGCTTGTCGTTCTTCACGAAGGGCTGGTTGTGCAGCGAGACTTCCTTGAGGTACTTCTGCACGCCGCCTTCGATGCGCTTGGCAACGATGTCGGCCGGCTGCGGCTTCTTGCCCTCGGCTTCGGCCGTCTTGCGATCTTCCTCGGCCTTGCCAGCGGCAACTGCGCGCTCCTTTTCGATCAGATCGGCAGGCACGTCCGATGCCTGAATGGCGACCGGCTTCATGGCGGCGATGTGCATCGCGACGTCCTTGGCCGACGTGTCGTCGCCCTCGAACTCNNAAGCTCATGTTCTCGCCGATCTTGCCGATCAGGCCCTTGCGCACGTCTTCGAGCGTGGGGCCGAAGCCGTCCTGCTCGTAGGGCAGCGCGCCCAGGGCAGCGATGTCGGCGGGGTTGCTCTTGGCGACCAACATCGCGGCAGCGTTGGCCAGGGCCAGGAAGCTGTCGTTCTTGGTGACGAAGTCGGTTTCGCAGTTGATTTC
>CXWL01121725.1_pt1 | contig 11624 bp, 10 predicted proteins | sample 590931 | NCBI WGS metagenome assembly CXWL01 (sample SAMEA3498368, study PRJEB10139) | groundwater metagenome | biome: water well; material: biofilm material | place: Germany | collected 2015-04-27 | reverse complement strand
TAGGGACGTCGTGATTCAGTCATGGCCAATCCTCATACTGTGGGGCTTATAGTGTGTGGACCGGCGCGTTTGCCTAAAGATTCAAGCTAATTTGCGCGCGGCGTGACCTGGGCGAGGGGTTGTCAGTCACAAAACTGCGCATCATTCCTGAGGCTTTCCCTGATGAACGAACTACAAGACCTGCTTGATAACAACGAACGCTGGGCGGATGCGATCAAACAGGAAGATCCCGAATTCTTCGCCAAGCTCGCCCGCCAGCAAACGCCGGAATACCTGTGGATCGGCTGTTCCGACGCCCGCGTGCCGGCCAACGAGATCGTCGGCATGCTGCCCGGCGACCTGTTTGTGCACCGCAACGTGGCCAACGTGGTGCTGCACACAGACCTCAATTGCCTGTCGGTGATCCAGTACGCGGTTGATGTGCTCAAGGTCAAACACATCCTCGTCACCGGCCACTATGGCTGCGGCGGCGTACGCGCGTCGATGCAGGACCGCCAGTTCGGCCTGATCGACGGCTGGCTGCGCACCATCCGTGACCTGTATTACGAAAACCGCGATGTGCTGGCCCAGTTGCCGACCGAAGAAGAACGCGTCGACCGCCTGTGCGAGCTGAATGTGATTCAACAAGTGGCCAACGTCGGCCATACCAGCATTGTGCAAAACGCCTGGCATCGCGGGCAGAGCCTGTCGATCCACGGTTGCATCTACGGCATCAAGGACGGCCGCTGGAAGAGCTTGAACACCACCATCAGTGGCTTCGAGCAGTTGCCGCCGCAGTACCGCCTGCGTCCGCTGGGCGAAGCCTAAGGGCGTTTGTGCTCGCGCCACTCGGCCATGAACGCCTGGCCCTCTGCGCTCAGGGCCTCCTGGCTGCCGGTGATCCAGCCCCGGCAGTTCAGCTCGCCGCATTGGCAGGCGAACTGCCGGAACAGCGCGTCCTCGGTGCTGGCGTAATCCAGGGTCAGCCGCGTGCCGGTGGCGATGGGCTGTAACGTCCAAAGCTCCAGGTAGGTGGTGTCGAAAAACACGTTGGGGTTGCACGAGTGCCGCAAGAGGCCGCAGAACCAGCTGTCGTACAAGTGGATGCGCGCCGACAACTGCAGCGTGTGTGGCCGCCGCTCGTTCACGGCGTAGCCGGAAACCCTGGCAATGCGTACACGGCCGTCGAGGTCTTTGCGTGTCTGGACCCCCGCAGGCGTGCCAGTCGAGGCTTGCATCACCTGAAAGTGCTCGGATGACGGATAACCGTGCTCGGCAAGCAGCGTCTTGAATGGGTACAGGCAGTCACTCACAGCGGTTTTAGCCTTATCCATGGCCTGAGTTTTCATAACTCTCCTTGGTTAGGCTGCATCGACCTGCGGGTGGTGGCTGACTACCAGTCTTGCAGCGGATGGGCCCGGCTCAAGACTTACGCAAGATGAAGCCGATTACTACTGTCAAATCTGACAGTAGTAATCGGCTTTTTTTTGTGCCCGCTTACAGGGCGGGAGCGCTGATGGCTGGCGCCGGGGCGGCATTCTTGAGCTGTTTGAGCTGTGCCTTGATGACCGGCGTGGCGCATTTGGCATTGGCCTGTTCCGGGGGCAGGTTGCGCACCGATGTGTAGAACAGTTCACACGTCTGCTCTTTACGCGTGACTTGCCAAGTGTTCATGCACGCTTTGAGCAGCACATTCGGGTCGCTGGCCGGCTTCTGGCCCATGCCGGCCTGCCAGCAGGCGGCGCTCAAGTCCTGGCCCATCACTTTCAAACCGGCCTCGTCGGCTTTCTGCTCATCGCCGTCATAGCTGGCAGGGTCGGCCGCGTACCAGATGTAGCTCGGGTGGTTGGAGCCGAGTACCGACACGGTCTTGCCCGCTGCGGGGCTGATCTGCGCCAGGCCCAGGACGGTCACGGTCTGGCCATACTGTTGTTTGATCCAATTACGCACCGGCGCGCCGAACGCGACCATCGGCAACGAGCCGTTGGCGTGCAGGCTCAGCTCCTGGACCATGCGCGTCTGGTAGTCGCTGAAATAGCTGTAGATGCCTTCCAGATCCTTGCCCGCATTGGAGGGGGCGGCGATGGGGGCGATATCGATAATGGTCTGGTAGGCCGGGGTTTCGGTGGCCGGCACGCCGTTATCGGTGAGCAGCGTGGCCCAGCGGTCGGTGGTGGCCGACTCCAGGTAATCCTGGGCCTGGGTCAGCGAGTAATCCGGCGGGAAGTGCAGCAGCTCGATGCTTTTACGGTTTTCCAGGGCCATGCCCAGCGGCAGGAACAGGTACCAGTTGTAGGCCCACTTGCCATCGCCGTTGAGTTTGCTCGCGCCCTGGTAGGCAAGGTCGGCGGTGTTGAGCAAGGCCGTCAACGGCTGGCCGTAGGTGTCGGGCACGCCCGTGAAGGTTGCCGATACCTGGCCGTCACGGGTTTTGACACTGACCTTGGCCCGGCTGTAACCGTCGCGCTGCAGGCTCTGGTTCAGGTAATGCTCGGCGGTCTGCTCCAGCGTCCATGGCCGAAAGCAGATCACGTTGCAGTTATTGGGGAACGCGAACAACTGGGTGACGCGTTGCGTGCTGCCCAGCGGTACCTCGATGTCGGCCTGTACGACCGCACTGGCCAGCAGTGCGGCCAGGGTGAAGGACAACCTGGTCGGTTTGAACATGCTTGATTCCTTGTCAGCGAAAGCCCGTCTGCGCGGGGTGAAAGCCCACTTCCACACAGTAGCGGTTGACCAGGGAAACCGCGTGCTAAATCGCCGGGCGTGTCGCTATTGGATAAGAAAACCTACAGGTTGAACTGCAATGCGTTGCTCAAATCGCCCATGGGCTGTTGGCCACGGGCAGTCATCGCGTCATCACGCTGCTTGAGGCCGTCGAGTTTCTCCAGTTGGAACACGCGGGTAATCAGGCGCAGGATCGACGCGGTGTCGTACACCGTATGGTCCACCGTGCCTTTGCGCGCAAACGGCGAAACCACCAGCGCTGGAATCCGCGTACCCGGGCCCCAGCGGTCGCCTTTGGGCGGTGCGACATGGTCCCACCAGCCGCCGTTTTCATCGACGGTGACCACCACCACCATGTTTTTCCACTGCGGGCTTTCCTGCAGCACTTTCAGGGCGCGGGCGATATGGCGGTCGCCCGAAGCGACGTCGGCGTAACCGGCGTGCATGTTCAGGTTGCCCTGGGGCTTGTAGAAACTCACGGCGGGCAGCTTGCCGGCCTGGGCGTCGGCGAAGAACTTGTTGGTGCTTGATTCGTCGCCCAGCCCGCCGTCACGCAAGCGTTTGTCGCGTTCCACGCGGTTTTCGGGCCCTTGTTGCTTGAAGTAGTTGAACGGCTGGTGGTGGTACTGGAAGTTCGGAATTTTCGGAATGCCGCCCGAATCCTTGAACTGATCCAGCGTCGCCTGCCACGCCCCGGCGTACCAGGCCCAGTCGACATTCTGTTTCGACAGTTTGTCGCCGATGTGTTCGTGGGTTTGCGGCACCAGCACGTTGGGCAGGTCGGGCTTGGAGTAATCGGGGTTTTGCGGGTCGCGGATCCAGGTCGGCCAGTAGGGCGGGGCCAGGGTGTTCACGCCGTAGCCGTCCGGCGTCAGCGCGCTGGGGCCGAACTGCGGTGGGCCGGTCATGGCGCTGGCGGGGGACTTGTCCAATGGCTTGAGGCGCGAGTCGCTGGGGTCGTCACTTTGCAGCGTGGCGATCTGCGCCTTGGCCACCGATTGCGCGGCATTCGGGTAAAACGGCGCGGTGGCGCTGATCAGGTATTGATGGTTAAGGAACGAGCCGCCAAACGCGCCCTGGAAGAAGTTATCGCAGAGCACAAACTCCTTGGCCACGTCCCACAGGCGCAGGGCGTAACGGCTCTGGGCGTAATGGCCCATCACCAGGCCACCGGAATCGGCCCAGGCGACGAAACCGTCGTTTTTGCCGCCATTGATTTGCATCTGGTTCTGGTAGAACACATGCCACAGGTCACGGGTGACCAGGCTCAGGGGCAGGTCTTCGGCATTCGGGCCCTTGAGGGCGTACGGTGCGTTGGGCAGGTTTTGCTGGAATTGCACTTCGCTGGGATAGGTCACCCCGTCCACGCTTTGCGGGCCGACCTGCAACACGCCGCCCCAGGCCGGAGGCAGGGAGGTCAGCAGGCTGGCGTCGCGGTCGCGCTGCTGGTACTCGGCGGGGGAAAGCGCCGACAGCGGTTTCTCCACGCCAGGGAAGTCCGCAAACAGGTTGTTGAAGCTGCGGTTTTCGGCGTAGATCACCACCACGGTTTTCACCTGGTCATGCAGCGCCTTGTCCAGCTCCTGGGGCGTGAGCGGTCGCGCCACCGGTGTACCCGCTGTTTCGGTGGCGTGGCCACGGGCACTCAAGGTCGCGCCTACCCCCAGCACCGCCGCGCCTCCCAGGAAGCGTCGACGGCTGGTGTCGACTGGCGGTTGGGCTACGGAATCGGGGGAAGGGCGGTCTTCGTGCTCGTCACTCATGTCTGGAAGTCCCTGCGGGCTAGTTGTTGCAAGATATTTCGCAGGACGGTAGCAATGGAATGTGACGGAACGAAGACAGCCGTCTGAACGCTACCGGCCGATCACAACAAGCGCAGGGCCAATTGGCTGCCGGCGAGCAAATACTGGACCTGGGACGCCAAGGCATCCTTGACGATGGCCTCGCCGGTGTCGGTCAGCTTGGCTTTCTTGGCGTCCACGACACTGGCTTGCAGCAGCTGCATGGCCACGTCCATGGCCTTCTGGAACGCGGTCACATTGTTGTGCTGGCCAAACTCCTTGATAACCGTGGCCATGCGGCAATCGGCGTTGTCGCGCAGGCCCTGGTATTCAACGAACGACACGCTGCCGTCCTGATAAATGGCATTGATCAACTCTTCCAGCGATTTGGATAGGGGCGTCATCGGATTTCCTTGGGGTGTGGTGAGGAGGGATCCGAGACAGGTTAATCAACAGCGCTGGAGGGGGCAGTCAGGGGGTGCCGCCACAATGAGTGGGACAACCCCGACGCATTTCATCAGAAAGGTTACGGCATCACCGGCGGCAAATACTTCAACGTCGTCCCCAGCGCCCACAGCAAAAACAGCACCAGCGGCGTGTGCACCAGCAACTGCACAAACGAAAAACCGATCAAGTCCCGCGCCTTGAGCCCCAGCACCCCCAGCAGCGGCAACATATAGAACGGGTTGATCAGGTTCGGCAGCGCCTCGGCGGCGTTGTAGATCTGCACCGCCCAGCCCAGGTGGTATTGCAGGTCATTGGCGACTTGCATCACATAGGGCGCTTCGATGATCCATTTGCCGCCGCCCGATGGAATAAAGAAGCCCAGCACCGCCGAGTACACGCCCATCAGCAGCGCATAGGTGTCGTGGGAAGCAATGGAGGTGAAAAAGGTCGAGATGTGGTGCGCCAGGGTCTGGCCGTCACCGCCTTTTACCACGGTCATCAGCGCAGCGATCGACCCGTAGAGCGGAAACTGGATCAGCACGCCAGTGGTGGTTGGCACCGCTCGGGCGACGGCGTCCAGGAAGCTGCGCGGGCGCCAGTGCAGCAGGGCACCGACCATGATGAACAGGAAGTTATAGGTGTTCAGGCCCGAGATCGCGCTGATCGCCGGCTTGGTCGAGAACTCATGAAACAGCCAACCGGCCGCCAGGCAAGCCAGCAGGATGGTCAGCAGCGGGCTGTGTTCCAGCCATTCGCCCGGGCGGGTCGGTGCTTGTATCTTGGGCAGGTTGAACGCCGGATCGACCCCACAGGCCTTGGCGTCGCGCGCGCTGTTCGGGCCGGGCGCGGTGGCGTAGGCGATGATCAGCGACACCACGATCAGCGCCAGCAACAGCACGCCGGATTGCCACAGGAAGATGGTCTCGGTGAAGGGGATCATGCCGGTGATCGACAGGATCGACGGCGGCAAGCTGGCCGGGTTGGCCTGCAACTGCGCGGCCGACGACGACAGCCCCAGCGCCCAAACGGCACCCAGGCCGAGATAAGCCGCCGCCCCCGCCGCACGGTAATCCATGCGCAAATCCGTACGCCGCGCGAGTGCACGCACCAGCAAACCGCCGAACACCAGGGACAGGCCCCAGTTGAGCAGCGAGGCCACCATGGAAATCAACGCGACCCAGGCCACGGCTGAGCGGCCGTTCTTGGGGATGCGCGCCAGGCGGTCAATCAGCTTCACCGCCGGCGGCGAGCTGGCGACCACATACCCACCGATCACCACGAAGGCCATCTGCATGGTGAACGGGATCAGGCTCCAGAACCCGTCGCCAAAGGCTTTGGCGGCCTCGGTCGGCGCGGCGCCCATGCCCAGGGTCGCCACGGCCACGATAATCACGGCGAGGGCGGCGAACACCCAGGAGTCAGGGAACCAGCGTTCGGCGAAGTTGGAGCAACGCAGGGCAAATCGGGCATAGCGGCTTTCTTCGATAGCATCGGCCACGAGTCGTACCTCTTGTATTTATTATGGGGGGGCAGTTTGCGCGCATGTTCCTCCACGGCCATTGATATGGGAATGCAGTTATCTTCATCGATCCATGAGGAAAACAAATATATCTGCTGTGATTGCCATCATTCGGCTCAGCTCATAACCTGCACGCCATTTTGTTTGTCTGCCGAGCCTCATCATGACTGCCACCTCTGTTGCACAGGCGCAGCGTTTTTCCCGCTCCGACTACAAAACCCTGGGCCTGGCCGCCCTGGGCGGAGCCCTGGAAATCTACGACTTCATTATTTTCGTGTTCTTTGCGCTGACCCTCAGCCAACTGTTTTTCCCGCCGGAAATGCCTGAGTGGCTGCGCCTGCTGCAAAGTTTCGGGATTTTCGTGACCGGCTACCTGGCGCGCCCGCTGGGCGGCATCCTGATGGCGCACTTTGCCGACCATCTGGGGCGCAAGCGCGTGTTCAGCTTGAGCATCCTGATGATGGCCTTGCCCTGCCTGCTGATCGGGATCATGCCCACCTACGCGCAAATCGGCTATTTCGCACCGCTGATCCTGCTGGCGCTGCGCGTGCTGCAAGGCGCCGCGGTGGGCGGCGAAGTGCCCAGCGCCTGGACCTTCGTGGCCGAGCACGCACCGCGCAACCACCGTGGTTACGCCCTGGGCTTCCTGCAAGCCGGCCTGACCTTCGGCTACCTGCTTGGCGCACTCACCGCGACGCTGCTGGCGCAGGTGTTCACCCCGGCGGAAATCCTCGACTACGCCTGGCGTTTTCCCTTCCTGCTCGGCGGTGTGTTCGGCGTGATTGGCGTGTGGCTGCGTCGCTGGCTCAGCGAAACCCCGGTGTTCCTCGAAATGCAGGCGCGCCGCCAGGCCGCCGCCGAAATGCCCTTGCGCACCGTGCTGCGCGACCACCGCGCGGTGCTGCTGCCGGCGATGATCCTCACCTGCGTGCTCACCTCGGCCGTGGTAGTACTCGTGGTCATCACCCCGACCATGATGCAGAAAACCTTCGGCATGAGCCCCAGCCATACCTTCGCCTTGAGTGCGCTGGGCATCGTCTTCCTGAACATCGGCTGCGTGCTCGCCGGCCTGCTGGTAGACCGCATCGGCGCCTGGCGCGCGGTGCTGGTCTACAGCCTGTTGCTGCCGGTGGGCATTGCGCTGCTGTACGCCAGCCTGATCAGCGGCGGCGTGTGGCTGGGCGCGGCGTATGCCGTGGCAGGCTTGAGCTGCGGCGTGGTGGGCGCGGTGCCGTCGGTGATGGTCGGGCTGTTTCCGGCGCAGGTGCGGGTGTCGGGGATTTCCTTCACCTACAACATTGCCTACGCGCTGTGGGCGAGCACGACACCGCTGATGCTGATCGCGCTGATGCCCACCAGCCCGTGGATTTGCGTGGGCTATTGCGTGGTGATGGGCGCGGTGGGGGTGGTGAGTGTGGCGCTGTTTGGCAAGCGCCACACCTTGGCTGCGTAGGGTTACGTCAGAAAGTGCCAGAGCAGCAACGTACCCACCAGCCCGACTACCGAAACAATCGTCTGCAACACCGACCACACCCAGATCGTCTGCTTCAACTGCAAGCCGAAGTACTCACGCACCATCCAGAACCCGGCGTCGTTGACGTGGCAGAAGAACACCGAACCCGCGCCAATCGCCAGCGCCACCAGTGAACTTTGGGTGGCGGCCAACCCGGCCATCATCGGCGCGAGGATGCCCGCCGTTGTGGTGGTGGCCACGGTGGCCGAGCCGGTCGCCTGGCGCAGGGCCACGGCGATCAACCAGGCCAGCAGCAGGTACGGCATGTGCGCGCCTTCGGCGACCTTGCTGATGGTCTGGCTCACGCCGGCGTCCAGCAGGGTTTGCTTGAGGCCGCCGCCGGCGCCGATGGTCAGCAGCAACACGGCGATGGGCGCGAGGGCCTTGCGCAGGGTGTTGCCGACTTCGGCGCGCGGCATGCCGGCNNGCCCAGCCAAGGCAGATCACGGCGGCGATTACGGCCAGGCCGAGGGCGATCAGCGGTTCGCCGAGAAACTTCAACGTCAGGCCCACTGTGCTTTCAGCCGGCAGGGCGACTTTGGCCAAGGTGCTGCCGAGCATCAGAATCACCGGCAACAGAATGATCAGCAACGACACGCCGAAGCTCGGCTGGCGCGGCGCCTTGGGCGGGGCGCTGAACAGCGCGCCAATGTCGGCCGGTTCGTCCACGTGCAGGCGCTTGGACAGCCAGTTGCCATAGATCGGCCCTGCGAGGATCACCGCCGGCACCGCCAGGCAGAAGCCCAGCAACATGGTCAGGCCCAGGTCGGCGTGCAGCGCGCCCACCGCAATCAGCGGGCCCGGGTGCGGCGGCATCAGGGCGTGCAGGGTGGTCATGCCGGCCAGCGCCGGAATCGCGATTTTCAGCAACGGCTGGTTCGAGCGCTTGGCCATCACAAAGATGATCGGCACCATCATCACCAGGCCCACTTCAAAAAACAGCGGCAGGCCGATCACCATCGCCACCAGCGCCATCACCCACGGCAATGACTTGCCCTTGCCGAGCCCAAGCAGGGTGGTAGCGATACGGTCGGCCGCGCCGGATTCGGCCATCAGTGCGCCGAGCATCGAGCCCAGGGCAATGATGATCCCGGCTTCGCCAAGGATCGCCCCGGCGCCTTTGCTGAACGCCTTGGCCACTTCTTCCGGCGGCAGCCCGGCGCCGACCCCGGCGATAAATGTGCCGATCAGGATCGACAGGAACGGTGGCAATTTGGTCGCGCTGATCAGCACGATGATGCTGGCGATGGCCAGCAAAACGCAGAGCATGAGGCGGGTGTCGTGAACCATCCACGCGGCAGTCGATAACTCCAAAACGGGACTCCTTATCGAACAGGTTGGGAAAATTGTTTCTTTTTGTTTCCTGCCTGAAAAGCATACCTGATCCCGCAGTGGCCAAGTGCTTATGTACCGTTTTGGTGCGATCAACGGCGCAGGGCCAGCACCCCCGCCGCAGAGCCATTGCTGTCGGATTTGTAATCTTTGCTCCACCGCCCTGATAGGTCCCCAACGCTACATTGCCCCCGCTTGGACTTTCTCGGCGTGGAACTCTCGTTATGGCAATTTCGGTTAAAAAACTTCTGATGGCGGGCCTGTTATGGGGGGCCGTCACGGCTGCCCAGGCGCAAACCCTGACCCTCGATTCAGCCCTGCAAAGCGCCTTCGCCAACAACCCCGACCTGGCGGCGGCGCAATGGGAAATCGACATTGCCCAAGGTGCTCGCCAGCAGGCCGGTCTGATCCCCAACCCGGTGGCCTCCTGGGACGCCGAAGACACCCGCCGCAACAGCCGCACCACCAGCATCAAACTCAGCCAGACCCTGGAACTGGGCGGCAAACGCGGCGCGCGCATTGATGTGGCCATCCGTGGCCAGTACGCCGCCGCGCTGACCCTCGAGCAGCGCCGCAACACGTTGCGCGCCGAGGTGATCGACTGCTACTACAGCGCCCTGCGTGCCCAGGAGCGCCTCGACCTCGCGCGACGTTCCCTGGCCCTGGCCGAGCGCGGCCTGGTGGTCGCCAAGGGGCGCGTCAGCGCCGGTAAAACCTCGCCGGTGGAAGCCACCCGCGCCCAGGTGCAGCTCGCGGAGATCCGCTTGGAATTGAACCGCGCCCAGGCCGGCCTCACTGACGCCTACCGCCGCCTCGCCGCCAGCACCGGCAGCGCGTCACCCGACTTCCAGGCCGTCGTCAGCCAAAGCCAATCCGCGCCGCCCCTGCCGGCCGCTGCGCAACTGCTGGCGCGCCTGGAGCAAACCGTGGAGCTGCGCCTGGCCGAGCTGCAAATCCTGCAGAGCGAAGCCAGCGTGGNNCTGCGCAACGCCACCGAACTGCGCCTGCGCACCGAAACCCGCCAGGCCCTGGACCTGTGGCAAACCGCGAACACCGAAGTGCTCGCGTTCAACCAGCAGATCCTGCCCGCCGCCCAAAGCGCGGTAGACAGCGCCACCCGTGGCTTCGAGATGGGCAAGTTCAACTTTCTCGATGTGCTCGACGCCCAGCGCACCCTGATCGCGGCGCGCACCCAATACCTCACGGCGACCGCCCAGGCCACCGACGCCTGGGTGCGCATCGAACGGATCTACGGCGACCTCGCCCGGCCTTGATATTTTCTGGAGTCTCTTATGAACAAACGACATGGCGTGGCACTGGCCATCGCCCTGGGCCTGCTGCTGCCCGGTTTTGCCGGCGCCGAGGAAGAAGAAGGCCTGATTGAACTGACCGAACAGCAGATCCAGGCCGCCGGCATTCAACTGGCCCCGGCCCAACCCCGGGCCATCAGCCTGCTGCTGACCCTGCCGGGCGAGGTGCGCTTCGACGAGGACCGCACCTCGCACATCGTCCCGCGCGTGGCCGGTGTGGTGGAGGCGGTGAAGGTCAACCTCGGCCAGGCGGTGAAAAAGGGCGACGTGCTGGCGGTGATCGCCAGCCAGCAGATTTCCGATCAGCGCAGCGAGCTGGCCGCCAGCACGCGGCGGGTCGAACTGGCGCGCACCACCTTCCAGCGCGAACGCCAATTGTGGAAGGACGAGATCTCCGCCGAGCAGGATTACCTGCTGGCGCGCCAGACCTTGCAAGAGGCGGAAATCGCCCTGAATAACGCGCGCCAGAAGATGACGGCCCTCAGTGGCAGCGCCGTCTCGGTCGGTGGCAATCGTTATGAATTGCGCGCGCCCTTCGCCGGCACCGTGGTGGAAAAACACCTGGGCGTCGGCGAGGTGGTCAGCGAAACCAGCAATGCCTTCACGCTCTCGGATCTGTCCCAGGTGTGGGTCACGTTCGGCGTGTTTCCCAAGGATTTGAACAAGGTTCAGTTGGGTAAGGCGGTGAAAGTGATCTCCACCGAAATGGGCACCGACGTGCAGGGCACCGTGGCCTATGTCGGCAACCTGCTGGGCGAGCAGACGCGTACCGCCACCGTGCGCGTGAGTGTGCCCAACCCCGACGACGCCTGGCGCCCGGGGCTGTTTGTAAGCGTGCAATTGGCCACCGACACCTATCAGGCCAAGGTCAGCGTGCCCGTTGAGGCGATCCAGACGGTTGAGGACAAACCCTCGGTGTTCGTGCGCACCGCCGAAGGTTTCATGACCCGCCATCTGGAACTCGGCGTGAGTGAAAACGGCTACGTCGAAGTGCGCCAGGGCCTCGACGCCGGGGC
>CXWL01009444.1_pt1 | contig 11624 bp, 10 predicted proteins | sample 590931 | NCBI WGS metagenome assembly CXWL01 (sample SAMEA3498368, study PRJEB10139) | groundwater metagenome | biome: water well; material: biofilm material | place: Germany | collected 2015-04-27 | reverse complement strand
GGCAAACGCTTCCTCGCGCACACGCCGAGCGGCACAGCGACGCTGATCGATCTGATGGAGCGAGAGGCGCTTGGTCGCCGGGGCATCGTGACGCCCGGCGATAAGACCAACCTCTTCGTGCCGCAGTAGCAATGCCGCGCCTCTATCTCATTCGCCACGGCGAACCGTCCGGCAATTGGGGCCAATCGGCGGACCCCGATCCGGGTCTCACCGAACTCGGCCGCAAGCAAGCCGAAGGGGCCGGCGAACGGCTCGCAAAGACGCCGCCAAAACTCATCGTCTCAAGCCCGCTCCGTCGCGCGCGCGAAACGGCGATCCCTCTGGCGCGCACAATGGGCGTCGAAGCCAAGATCGCCGAAGCCGTTGCCGAAATTCCAACGCCCGCCAACGTTCTTTTCGCCCAGCGCGCCGATTGGCTGCGCAACCTCATGATGGGCGAATGGGGCGCCGCCGACCCGTCGCTGCAGACCTGGCGGGACGGCGTTGTGGCCTACCTCGCAAGCTTGCAAGACGATACGGCCATCTTCTCGCACTTCGTCGCGATCAACGTCGCGCTAGGCGCAGCGATCGGCGACGACCGGGTCGTTTGCTTCAGACCCGCGCACGCCTCAATCACGGTTCTCGAAACGAAGGGACGCGCAATCTCCCTCGTCGAACTCGGAGAGACCGCCGACACCGCGGTCAGATAGGACAACGGGATGACCGACATTCACTGGATGACGGCGACCGAACTCGTTGCCGCGTACCGCGACAAGGACCTGTCGCCAGTCGACGTCGCCGAATACTTGCTCGGCCGCATCGAGGCGCTCGACGCAAGCATCAATGCGATGTGCCTCGTCGACGCAGAAACGACGCTGAACCAGGCGCGCGCATCCGAAGAACGTTGGATGTCGGGCGAGCCGCAAGGCCTCCTCGACGGCGTGCCCGTCGCGATCAAGGATCTCGTGGTGTCGAAGGGTTGGCCGACGATGCGCGGCTCGAAAACCGTCGACCCCAACCAACCCTGCGAACACGACGCGCCCTGCGTCGCGCGTCTGCGCGAACACGGCGCGGTCTTCATCGGCAAGACGACGACGCCCGAGTTCGGTTGGAAAGGCACGAACGACAATCCGCTGACCGGCGTCACGCGCAACCCCTGGAACCTCGCCAAGACGCCTGGCGGCTCTAGCGGCGGAGCAGGTGCGGCACTCGCAGCCGGCTATTGTCCACTCGCCATCGGCACGGATGCCGGTGGCTCAATCCGAATTCCGGCGAGCTTCTGCGGCGTGTTCGGCTTGAAGCCAACCTTCGGCCGCGTCGCCGCTTGGCCCGCGAGCCCGTTCACGAACTTGGCCCATGTCGGCCCGATGTCCCGCACCGTCGCCGACAGCGCGTTGTTCCTCAACGTCATCGCCGAACCCGATGCGCGCGACTGGTACCAACAGCCGTTCGCGCAAGTCGACTTCTCTTGGAACCTCGACAAGAGCTTACGCGGCGCCAAGATAGCCTTCAGCCCACGGCTCGGCTGGGTCGAACGCATCGACGCGGAAGTGGAAGAAATAGTCGCGGCCTGCGCGAAGCGCTTCGCCGAACTCGGCGCACAAGTCAGCGACGCCGACCCGCCCGGCGGCGATCCCTCCGCTTTCTTCAAGACACTCTACGCATCCGGCGCAGGGTTCCTCCTCGGTGACTATTCGGAAGAGAAACGCGAACTGCTCGACCCGAACCTGCGCTTGCTGCTCGAAGAGTCGCTCGCGATCACGCGTAGAGAGTTCCAACAAGCAACGGCAGAACGCGCCGCCTACGGCGCCGGCTTCAAGGCGTTCATGCAGGACTTCGACTTCTTAGTGACACCGATGATCGCGGTTCCGCCGTTCGATACGCCGCATGTAACCCCCTACGATCCGGATGGCACGATGTGGATGGAATGGACCCCGTTCACCTATCCGTTCAACCTGACCCAGCAACCTGCCGCGAGCGTTCCCTGCGGCTTCACACAGAGCGGTCTGCCCGTCGGTCTTCAAATCGTTGGTCGCCACGGTGACGACGCGCGCGTTCTACAAGCGGCCCACGCGCTCGAAAAGCTGCTGAACTTGGCGGACCGCCACCCATCGGATATGTGATCGCGCATGTGGACGCCGGGACCTGAGATTCTCACCGTCGCCGAGATGGGCGAGGTCGACCGCCTCGTCGCGTCGTCGGGCCTCTCGACCCTCGCGTTGATGGAAAACGCAGGCCGCAAGATCGCGAACGAAATCGCAAAGCGCTGGTCGCCCCGCAAGACGATGGTGCTCTGCGGTCCCGGCAACAACGGCGGCGACGGCTACGTAGTCGCCCGCCACCTTCAAGCGCGCGGGTACGGTGTGGAGGTCGTGACAATCGGTGACCACACGAGGCTCAAGCCCGCCGCCGCGGCGATGGCGAAGCAATGGACCGGCCCGGCGCATCGTTTCGACCCGAAGGCGCCGGTACATCATGACCTCGTGGTCGACGCCATTTTTGGAGCAGGCCTCAGCCGCGGTCTCGGACCGGACCTGAGCCAACTCTTCGAAGACATCGAGATGGCTGACGTTCCCGTCGTCGCCGTCGATGTACCCAGCGGCGTTCACGGCGACCGCGCGACATTCCTCGACGAGGGTCAGCCCTGGACTGCGGCGCTGACGATCACGTTCTTTCGCAAGAAGCCCGCGCATGTTCTCTACCCAGCTAGAAAACACTGCGGGGAAATCGTCTGCGTCGACATCGGCATTCCGGACGGCGTGCTGACAGCCCTCGCGACAGTGGCAACGCATCCACAAGGTGCTTGCCTTGAAAACGTCTCACCGTTGCGCGTTCCTTCACTCGAACCGGCAATGCACAAGTATCAGCGCGGTCACTGCGTCGTTGTCAGCGGACCGGCGAGCGCCACTGGCGCCGCTCGTCTCGCCGCGCGCAGCGCTCTTCGCGTTGGCGCAGGTCTCGTTACAGTCGCCGGCGAGGCGGCGGCCATTCCTGTGCTCAGCGCCGCACTAACGTCGATCATGGTGCGTGAAATTGGCACGCCCGCAACCCTGCACACGCTCCTTGAAGACAAGCGCTTCAACGCCGTCGTCATCGGCCCCGGCCACGGCGTCGGCCAAGCGACACGCGATCGCGTCGCCGTCACGTTATCGTCGCTCGCTTCCGTCGTACTGGACGCGGACGCATTGACGTCGTTTGCCGACGCGCCGGACGCGTTGATCAAATTGCTCACGCCTCGATGCGTTCTCACGCCGCACGAAGGCGAGTTCGAGCGCATTTTCCCGAACCTCCTCAAACAAGCGCCGAACAAGATCGAGGCAGCGCGCCTGGCCGCGCAGAGGGCAGGGGCGGTGATACTCCTCAAAGGTGCGGACACCGTCGTCGCCGATCCGAACGGCACGACCGTCGTGAACACGAATGCGCCGGCCCACCTCGCGACGGCGGGCTCGGGCGACGTGCTCGCCGGCATCATCGGCGGCCTGCTTGCCCAAGGCATGACGCCGTTCAACGCCGCGCGAACCGGCGCCTTTCTGCACGGACTGTGCGGCAGAATCGCTGGCCCTGGCCTCATCGCCGAAGACCTGGCCGACCACCTGCCGCGAGCCGTCGAAATGGCGCAGAAACCGGGGCTTTACGGCCTTTGAGTTTCCAAATCCCCCTGCTATAGACCAGCCCCTTGTTTTCCATCACGAACCCGGCAGAACGCCGGCGTTAGATTTGGGTGCGCACGCTGGCACCAAGCGGGCGTGGCGGAACTGGTAGACGCGCTGGATTTAGGTTCCAGTGACGAAAGTCGTGGGGGTTCAAATCCCTTCGCCCGCACCATCGCGCTCCCTTGTCACCGACGCCGTCGCCATCGAATGAGGCAGGACTAAAACGCCATGCAGATTACCGAAACCGTCAACGATCACCTGCGCCGCGAATTTCGCATCACGGTGGAAGCAAGCGACCTCGATGCGAAGCTGCTCTCGCGGCTTGAGGGGATGAAGGACCAGGTTCAGCTCAAGGGCTTCCGCCCGGGCAAAGTGCCGGTCGCGCATCTACGCAAGACCTTCGGCAAATCGATGATGGGTGAGATTGTCCAAGAGGCGGTGGCTGAGTTCAGCCAGAAGGCGGTGGACGACCGCTCGCTGCGGCCGGCGATGTCGCCGCAAATACAGCTCGTCAGCAAAGTCGAAGAGGTGATCGCCGGCGCCGAAGACTTGGTCTTCACGATGGGCGTCGACTTGATGCCCGACTTCAAGCTCGTGGATGCATCGTCGATTTCGCTGATGCGCCCGATTACCGAGGTCGGCGACGAAGACATTCAGCAATCTCTGAAGCGGTTGGCCGCTCAGCAGCGCACGTTCGAACCGAAGGGCGACGATGCCCAAGCGCAAGACGGCGACCAGATGTTGATCGATTTCACCGGCAAAATCGACGGCATTCCGTTCGACGGCGGCACGGCGGAGAACGCTGAACTCGTCATTGGTTCGGGCAGCTTCATCCCGGGCTTTGAAGAGCAACTCAAGGGTTCGAAGGCGGGCGACGCGAAAGTCGTCGCCGTGACGTTCCCGGCCGATTATCCGGCGGCAAACCTCGCCGGCAAATATGCTGATTTCGACGTGACAGTGAAAGAAGTGCGCCGCGGCGTGGAAGCGGAGGTCGACGAGAGCCTCGCAACGAAGCTCGGCCTCGACAGTTTGGACAAGCTTCGCGACGCCGCGCGCATGCAGCTCACCAATCAGTTCGGCCAAGCGACGCGCGCACATCTGAAGCGCGCACTGCTCGACGCCCTGGATGGTTCGCACAGCTTCGACTTGCCGATCGGCATGGTGGAAGCCGAGTTCAAACAAATCTGGGCTCAGGTCGAGCAAGACATCAAATCCGGCAACCTGGCCGATGAAGACAAGTCGAAGTCCGAAGACGACCTGAAGGCAGAGTTCCGTGCGATTGCGGAGCGCCGCGTCCGCTTAGGTCTGGTGCTGTCGGAGTTCGGCCGCGTGAACAACGTTCAGGTAACCCAAGAAGAGATAAGCCGCGCGGTGATGATGCAGGCCCGCCAATACCCCGGCCAGGAACAGCGAATTGTAGAAATCTACCGCAACAATCCGGACGCGCTGGCGCAACTCCGCGCGCCGATTTTTGAAGACAAGGTCGTCGATTTCCTATGCGGCCAGGTAAAGATCACGGACAAGCAGGTGAGTCGGGATGACCTGTTTAAGGATCCCGATGACCTGGCCAAAATCCTGAAGGCGAACTAAGTCACAAGTCGGCGGCATCAGCGCCGCCCCAGAGGCAACTCCATGAAAGACGTCCGCGAGACCTACGCCAACTATTACATGCCCTTCGTCATCGAACAGACGGCGCGGGGTGAGCGCTCGTACGACATCTATTCAAGGCTCTTGAAGGAACGGATCGTCTTCGTTTCCGGCCCGATCGAAGACACGATCGCAACGCTCGTAACGGCACAGTTGCTGTTCCTCGAGGCGGAAAACCCCAAGAAAGAAGTGTCGGTGTACATCAACTCGCCTGGCGGGTTGGTGACGGCAGGGCTCGCGATCTACGACACGATGCAGTACATCCGTCCGCCGGTTGCCACCTTGTGCATCGGCCAAGCAGCATCGGCGGCCTCGCTGCTGCTCTGCGCTGGGGAAAAGGGACAGCGCTTTGCCCTGCCGAATTCGCGAGTGATGCTGCACCAACCGTCAGGCGGCGCCCAGGGTCAGGCGACAGATATTGCCCGCCACGCCCAGGAGATTGTGAAGCTTAAGAGGCGTCTGAACGAGATTTACGCCCGTCATACTGGACAGGCGGTTGAGGCGATTGAAAAAGCGCTTGATCGAGACTATTTCCTGACCGCTGAGGAGGCAAAAACCTTCGGCCTCATCGATCAGGTATTCACCAAGCGCCCAGCGGGAATAGATATCGGGAAGACTGACTAATTCCCGGGCAGATTGCGCGGTTTCCCAGATACACCCGCGATTAATGAATTCTTGATCCGTGGCGGCCTAGCATGCTCGAATTGAGCTGGAGGGCGGCGCGTAGGGGATTCGGCACGCGTTTAGCTTTGTCGGTATTATACCCGGGAATTGGCCGGAATCGGCACGGTTCTGCGGGCTCCTAGAGGGAGAAGAGAATGAGCAAGAGCGGCAGTGACTCAAAGAACACTCTCTACTGCTCGTTCTGCGGCAAGAGCCAACACGAGGTTCGCAAACTTATCGCCGGTCCGACGGTGTTCATCTGCGATGAATGCGTCGAGCTCTGCATGGACATCATCCGCGAAGAGAACAAAACCTCGCTGGTGAAATCCCGTGATGGCGTGCCCACGCCATCCGACATCCGCAAAGTTCTCGACGACTATGTGATCGGTCAGGATCACGCGAAGAAGGTTCTCTCGGTCGCGGTCCACAATCACTACNNGTCCACAATCACTACAAGCGCCTGAACCATCAGACAAAGAATGGCGACATCGAGATCGCGAAGTCGAACATCCTGCTGATCGGCCCGACGGGTTGCGGCAAGACGCTGCTCGCGCAGACGCTGGCGCGCATTCTTGATGTACCATTCACGATGGCCGATGCGACGACGCTGACGGAAGCGGGCTACGTCGGCGAAGACGTCGAAAACATCATTCTCAAACTGCTGCAAGCGGCCGACTACAATGTTGAGCGTGCGCAGCGCGGCATCGTCTATATCGACGAAGTCGACAAGATCAGCCGCAAGTCCGACAACCCGTCGATTACGCGCGACGTGTCGGGCGAAGGCGTGCAGCAGGCGCTGCTCAAGATTATGGAAGGCACGGTAGCCAGCGTCCCGCCGCAAGGCGGCCGCAAGCACCCGCAGCAGGAGTTCCTGCAAGTCGACACCACGAACATCTTGTTCGTCTGTGGCGGCGCGTTTGCGGGTCTCGAGCGTATCATCTCCGCCCGCGGCAAGGGTTCGTCGATCGGCTTCGGCGCGAACGTTCAAGCTGCTGACGACCGCGGCACCGGTGCGATCCTGCGTGAGATCGAGCCGGAAGACCTTTTGAAGTTCGGGTTGATCCCGGAATTCGTCGGCCGTTTGCCTGTGCTGGCCACGCTTGAGGACTTGGACATCGACGCACTGATGTCGATTCTCACCAAGCCGAAAAATGCGCTTGTGAAACAATATCAGCGGTTGTTTGAGATGGAGGGGCTCTCCCTCACGTTCTCCGACGACGCGTTGAAGACGATCTCGCGCAAGGCGATTGCCCGCAAGACGGGTGCGCGTGGGTTGCGTTCAATTATGGAAAACATTCTGCTCGACACGATGTTCGATTTGCCCGGCATGCGTGGCATCACCGAGGTCGTGATCAACGGTGAAGTGGCCGAAGGCCGGGCACGTCCCCTTCTGATCTATGCTGACAAGCGTGGAGAGACGGCGTCCGCAGCATCGTAAACCGTAGCGAGCGACCAGGCTCTGCTGCGCATTTTCACAGGCCCCTTGAAGGGAGGGTATCTCGCCTCCACTTCATTCCCTCGTTAAGAATTGAGGCGTTCGCAGAGTCGAGCCGTAAGACCGCTGGTTAAGGGCAACGCCGAAGCTACTGAAAGGTTGGTCGATATGAAAACCGCTGACGACGACAACGCAAAGACCGTAGGCGTATACCCGGTCTTGCCGTTGCGCGACATCGTCGTCTTCCCGCACAAGATCGTTCCGCTGTTCGTTGGTCGCGAGAAGTCGGTCCATGCGCTCGAAGACGTCGGTCTCGAAGAAAAGCAAATCCTGCTCGTAACGCAGAAGAACCCGGCGCAGGACGAGCCGGCCGAAGACGATATCTATACGGTCGGCACGCTCGCCTCTGTCGTGCAGCTCTTGAAGCTTCCGGACCAAACCGTGCGCGTGCTCGTCGAGGGCAAGCAGCGCGCCCGTATCCGCCGCTTTGTGCCGAATGCGAATTTCTTCCAAGTCGAGGCGGAGCTTCTGCCGGACGATCTGAAAGATCCGCGCGAAGTCGAAGGCATCGCACGCTCAGCCTCGTCGCAGTTTGAGGCTTACATCAAGCTCAACCGCAAAATTCCGCCGGAGTCGCAGTCCGAAGTTCAGCAGATCACCGATCCGTCGAAATTGGCGGACGTGATCGCCTCGCACATCACGGTCAAGATTGCTGACAAGCAGGCGCTGCTCGAGACGACCAGCGTCGCGGAGCGTTTGGAGAAGGTGTTCGGTTTCATGGAGGGCGAAATGAGCGTCCTTCAGGTCGAACGCAAAATTCGCACGCGCGTGAAGCGCCAGATGGAGAAGACGCAACGCGAGTATTATTTGAACGAGCAGCTGAAGGCGATTCAGAAGGAGCTCGGCGAAGGCGAGGAACAGCGCGACGAGCTCGGCGAACTCGAAGACCGCATCAAGAAGACGAAATTGTCGAAGGAAGCCAACGACAAGGCCATGGCGGAGATGCGCAAGCTTCGCCAGATGTCGCCGATGTCGGCTGAGGCGACCGTCGTTCGCAACTACCTCGATTGGATCCTCTCGCTCCCCTGGGGCAAGAAGAGCAAGATCAAGAAGGATATGGAAGAGGCCGAGAAGGTCCTCGACGACGATCACTACGGGCTTGAGAAGGTCAAGGAACGTATCCTCGAGTACCTCGCGGTCCAGCAACGCGCGGGCAAGCTGCGCGGCCCCATCCTCTGCCTCGTCGGCCCACCGGGCGTCGGCAAGACCTCGCTCGGCAAGTCGATCGCAAGGGCGACTGGCCGCGAGTTCGTACGCATGTCGCTTGGCGGCGTGCGCGACGAAGCGGAAATTCGTGGGCACCGCCGCACGTACATCGGATCGATGCCGGGTAAGGTCGTTCAAGGCATGAAGAAGGCCAAGTCGGCGAACCCGCTGTTCCTGCTCGACGAGATCGACAAGCTCGGCGCTGACTGGCGAGGCGATCCGTCGTCGGCGCTGCTCGAAGTCTTGGACCCGGAGCAGAACGCGACGTTCCAGGACCATTATCTGGAGGTCGACTTCGACTTGTCCGACGTCATGTTCATCACGACGGCGAACAGCCTGCGTATGCCGCAGCCCTTAATGGACCGCATGGAGATCATTCGCATCCCCGGCTACACCGAGGATGAGAAGGTCGAAATCGCCAAGCGCCACTTGCTGCCGAAGCAGTTGGAGGCTCACGCCTTGAAAGAGGGCGAGTGGTCGATCACCGACGCGGGCTTGCTCGATTTGGTGCGCTACTACACGCGCGAAGCCGGCGTCCGTAACCTCGAACGCGAACTGGCGGGCCTGGCTCGCAAGGCCGTGCGCGAGATCGTCTCGAAGAAGGCGAAATCGGTCCAAGTGACGCCGAAGAACCTTGAGAAGTACGCAGGCGTGCGCAAGTTCCGCTATGGCGAGCTGGAGGGTGAAGACCACGTCGGCGTCGTCACCGGCCTCGCCTGGACGGAAGTCGGCGGCGAAACGCTCACGATCGAAGCTGTCATGCTGCCCGGCAAGGGCCGCATGCAGGCGACGGGCAAGCTCGGCGATGTCATGAAGGAATCGATCGATGCCGCCCGTTCGTACGTCCGCTCGCGGGCGACGAGCATCGGCATCACGCCGCCGACGTTCGACAAGCGCGACATCCACGTGCACGTGCCCGAGGGTGCGACGCCGAAGGACGGTCCGTCCGCCGGTGTCGCCATGACGACGGCGATCGTGTCGGTGCTGACAGGTATCGCAATCAAGCGTGACGTCGCGATGACGGGCGAAGTCACGCTGCGTGGCCGCGTTCTACCGATCGGAGGCTTGAAGGAAAAGCTGCTCGCGGCGCTTCGCGCCGGCATCAAGACCGTGTTGATCCCGTCGGAAAACGAAAAGGATCTCGCGGATATTCCCGACAACGTGCTCAAGGGTCTAAACATCGTTCCGGTCGCAACCGTGGATGATGTGCTTGCAAAAGCGCTGGTTCGCGTGCCGGTCCCAATCAAATGGGAAGAGCCGGCCGAGGAGCCGCCGCATAGGGCGAAAGGCGAGGCCGAGGATCACGAAGGCGTGGTCGCTCACTAGCCACGCCCAAAAAACAGGCAGAAATGGGCCGCCGAGGGTAAACCCGGCGGTCTTTTCCTTGTTATCCAGCGGCATTTTGCCCGGATTTCTGCGGATTCTCTTTGACAGTCGGCTGCGAACCCCTAAATTCCGCCGCCAAGTTCCGGGCAAAACCGCCCATTTCTGTCACTCCCACGAGAAACCCGCGAGGACTCATGAACAAGAACGATCTGGTCGCGGCCGTCGCTGAAAAGCCGACCGTGCCAAAGGCCGAAGCCGAGAAGATCATCGACACGGCGCTCGAAGTCATTACGAACACGCTCAAAGGCGGCGAAGAAGTGCGCCTCGTCGGTTTCGGCACCTTCGTGGTGACGACCCGCAAGGCAGGTACGGGCCGCAATCCGCGCACGGGCGAGGAAATCAAGATTCCGTCGTCCAAGCAGCCGAAGTTCCGCGCGGGCAAACAGCTCAAAGACGCGGTGAACTAAGTTTTCCGCCAATCGGTGGATTTCTGAGGGCGCGGATGAAAATCCGCGCCTTTCGTTTTTTGTAAGGCGTCTGCTATGCCCGCAAGCGAAGGGCGATTAGCTCAGTTGGTAGAGCGCATCGTTTACACCGATGATGTCGGCGGTTCGAGCCCGTCATCGCCCACCAGCCTTCGCTCGCGAAGCGAGTGGAGGCTGCCATGCCGAAGCCCACTTCGGGCGAAGGCGGGCGTCACGCGAGCTACGGCTTGGCAAGCCAGCCGAATTGAACGAGGGGAACTATGTCAATCACCATGCGCTTCCTGATCGCCGCAACCACCGCGCTCGCGGCTGCGACGCCCACTTACGCCGCCGTCACCTCACAAAACCGAACCGGTTTCACCGTCGCCTACGAGGCCGACGTCGCCGTGGCACCAAAGGCTGCCTACGACGCATTCGTCCAAATGGCCTCCTGGTGGAACGCCGCGTCGCACTCCTACTCCGGCGAGGGCAAGAACATTGCGATCGACGCAAAGCCCGGCGGCTGCTGGTGCGAGACGTTGAAGGACGGCGGTTTCGTCCGCCACATGACCGTCGAACACGCGGCTCCCGGCTCGAGCCTCGTCTTCAGCGGCGGCTTAGGGCCGCTCCTATATATGGGTGTCTCCGGCCACCTGATCGTGGCCATCGAGGCGAAAGGCACGGGCTCGCACGTCAAGATGACCTACGCCGTCGGCGGCCACGACCCGAAAGATTTCAAGGAGATCCCCAAAGTCGTCGACGGCGTCCTCGACGAGGCCTTCAAGCGCTACACAAACTACGCCACGACCGGAAAACCCTGAGCTAAGCCACCGCGTCTTCCACCCACGCGCGCGCAAGGATAAAGCGCAGCTGCCAGAGCCTGAGGGCCGGCAGCGGGAAGCGTGCCGGCAGTCCTTGAATTGGAGCGGGCAATGGCGTTGCCATTTCCGCAATCCGCTTTGCAAGTTCTCGCCCCGCCCAAGTCATGATGGCAACGCCGTTGCCATGACAGCCGAAAGCGAACGAAACACTGGGATCGTCCGGCAGTTCGCCGACTGCAGGTGTGAGCCGCCGGGTCGCCGCAATGAAGCCGCGCCACGAATGCGTCGTCTCGATGCCCGCGAACGCCGGAAACAGCTTACCGATCCGCCGCTCAAGCAATCCGCGCATGGCGGCCCGGCGGCTCACACC
>CXWL01004008.1_pt1 | contig 11624 bp, 8 predicted proteins | sample 590931 | NCBI WGS metagenome assembly CXWL01 (sample SAMEA3498368, study PRJEB10139) | groundwater metagenome | biome: water well; material: biofilm material | place: Germany | collected 2015-04-27 | reverse complement strand
CTCGATGAGTCCGAACTTGGCCCGCATCAACTCCATGTAGCGGCCTTCGCAGAGGGGAGTATAACGATCCAGCGACGCTTTCAGGTCTTCCTTCTCCGCCAACGGGAGGAGCGCCTGTGCCAGACAACTCAGATTCCAGAGCCCGATATAGGGCTGTTGATTGAAGGCGTAGCGGCCGTTGTGGTCGGAATGGTTGCAGATGAAACCGGGGTCGTAGTCGTCGAGAAAGCCGAAGGGGCCATAGTCGAGCGTGAGGCCCAGGATCGACATGTTGTCCGTATTCATGACCCCATGCGCCCAGCCGACGGCCTGCCATTGCGCGATCAGCCTCGCCGTGCGCTCAACCAGCTCGGCAAAGAAACGGGCATACTTGTCGGTCGCCGCCACGAGATGCGGATAGTGCGTCGCAATCACATAGTCGGCCAGCACTCTGAGCTGTTCATGTTGCTTTCGATAATAGAGGATCTCGAACGAGCCGAACCGCACATGCGAAGGCGCCATGCGAAGCACGATCGCGCCGGTCTCCACCTGTTCACGATAAACTTGATGATCGCTGCCCACGATGCAGAGCGCCCTCGTCGTGGGAATCCCCAAACCATGCATCGCTTCGCTACAGAGATATTCGCGGATAGTGGATCTCAACACGGCGCGGCCGTCGCCGTCGCGTGAAAAGGGCGTGGGGCCTGCGCCTTTGAGCTGCAAGTCCCATCGCTCCCCTCGTCTGTTCCGCACCTCGCCCAGAAGAATGGCGCGCCCGTCGCCGAGCTGGGGCACGTAGACCCCGAATTGATGGCCGGAATAGAGCATCGCCAACGGTTCCATGCCCGGCACCAGCATGCTTCCGCCGAAGACACCGGCGAACTCGGGGCGCTTGGCCTGTTCCGGATCGAGATCGATCAGTTCGGCCGCCGCTGGGTTGAAACTGATGAGATAAGGAGGCGAAGAAAACGGAGTCGGATTCAGCTTGGCGTAGAAGGCTTCGGGCAGGCGGGCATAGGTATTGTCGAAGGACAGTGTTTCCAGCTGGTGTCTGCTCATGGGTGGAGCATGGCAGGACTAGCTCGACGTTTTCAAGCGAGGATAGGTCTCATCCAACAGAGAGGCGAATTGCTCGGAGTCGAAGTCGTAGACCCACACCTCGCCGGTCGAGATGGAATAGACCCACCCATGGAGATCCACCTTCTTCTGGCGCAGAAGCAGGGCGACGGACGGGTGGGTGCGCAGATGGTCGAGCTGGGATCGGACGTTTTCCTGGGTCGTTTTGATCAGGCGATCGGTACCCGTCAGATCGGTATAGTGCTCGTGCATCAAGCGACGGGTGGTTTCAGCCTGCCCGACCCATTCCCTGAACGCCGGAAGATCGGACACGTCTTCGGGGTTCAGCAGGGCCTTCATGACGGCACAGTCGGTATGGCCACAGACGATGATGTGGGGAACCTTCAAGACCGCCATCGCATATTCGATCGTGGCCGTGCTGCCGCCTTGCATCGAACCGTATGGCGGCACCATGTTGCCTGCGTTCCTGAGTATGAAAAGCTCGCCGGGATCGGTCTGTGTCAGGAGGGTGGGGTCGACTCGCGAATCGGAGCAGGTGATGAAGAGCGCCCGCGGAGCCTGGTTTTCGGAAAGCCTGGTGAAGAGTTCTTTCCTCTTGCCGAATACCTCGGTCCGAAACTTCAGGAATCCTCTGACGAGTTTTTCCATCGTGCGGGTGCCTCTCTATTGGCTTCCGTTCTGAATCTCGCGGTCGAGCGTGAACACAAACACCCGTTCACTGAGCTGGACGTCGATGTCGGTAAAGAGCGCGAGCGTTTTGACGCCGGTAATCTCGCTCACTTGCTCGCACAGTTTGTCTCGGCCCTGCGCGATTAAATTCTGCCGCAATCGCTTCACCATGTCGATACCTTCCGCCGTCTTGGCCAGCTGACGTTCGGCAGGGGTCAGCACCCCCTTGAGCCGGACCACGACCAGATCCCGCACGATGAATGCGCGCACCTCATCGGGGCCGCGTCCCATGAACTCCTGCTCGAACTTGATGACGGCGTTGCGAATCGCGTTTTCCACGTCAGGCCCTCTTCTGATTCAAGCCAAGATCTGCCAGATGGGAATTTCCGTTCGCCCTCGGCGATGTTTACCGGCCGAGGTTTTCCAGGTCTCGATCCACCGTAAACACGAAAACTTTTTCGCCGATCTGGGCATTGATATCGGTAAAGATGGCCAGCACCCTGGCCCCCACTATTGTGCCCACCTGTTCGAAGAGCTGATCGCGGCCCTGGGCAATGAGGGTCTGTCGGATTCGCTTGACCATCTCCACACCTTCGGCGGTCTTGGCCAATTGTCGCTCGGCCGGTGTGAGAACGCCCTTGAGGCGAACGACGACGAGATCCCGCACGACGAACGCCCGTACGTCCTCTGGACCCCGCCCCATAAATTCTTGTTCGAATTTGATAATCGCCGTGCGAATCGCCGATTCGATTTCGCCTTTGGTCAGTCCTCTGTTCATCACACGGCCCTTCCGATCAGTTTGTCACAGCCAAGTATAGAAGTCCCCCGGTGGAGGTCACAAGGACAAATCTGCCCCTCGTTGGGCCAAAAGGCAGGATACCTGGGCCCGAAGGCCTAGGCCGCTCGGGGCAATGTACCCGACAGCTTGACTCCTCCGAGACAGATCCTTGATAAGGAGATTCGCACTTCATCTGATGGCCTATGTCATCCGCCACGCTCGCACGGGATAGACGGAACCATCACGATGAAAAAGATAGCGGCGGTAGGGTGACCGGCACGTTTCGGGCCGGTTGCAGTACAAGCCAACGATGGTACGCGGACATGTCGTCACGTCACCCCGTTGGCTTTTTTGTTTGCTGAAACCGTGAGGGGTCCATGTACGCCATCCTGCTTCCGCTGCTCCCGCTCGTGACGGCGCTCATCGTCGCCGTCGGTGACGACCGCTCTCGGCGGGCACGCTCGCAGCTTGCCGTCCTCCCGATCGGCGCGGCATTCTGTGGCGCCATCGCCACCCTCTATCTCGTCACCACGCAGGGACCGATCAGCATTCGATTCTACGACGCGGCGTCCGCGGCCTCACTCACCTTTCCGATCGGCTTCTACATCGACCGGCTCAGCGCCGTCATGATGGTGCTGATCTCGGGCATCGGCACGGTCATCTACGCCTATTCTATCGGATACATGTACCAGGACCCTCACGAACCCCGGTACCTGGCCCTCATCGGCCTGGCGCTCTTCGTCCTGCTCTGCCTGGTCTCCAGTGCCAATCTCATGATGCTGTTTCTGTTCTGGCAACTCCTGAGTTTTCTGCTCTATCTCCTGGCCCATAACCATACCCATGCGGGAACGCTGGAGGGCGCGTTCAAGACGTTCACGCTGCTGCGTGTCGGCGACGTGACGTTTCTGGCCGGGATCGTCCTCGCCTATGCGCTCTACGGAACCCTGGAGTTTCCGGCGTTGTTTGCCAAAGCGGCCGAGTCGTCTGTGACGTTCTCCCCGCTGCCGGGACTCGATATCAACGGCGCCACGGCCGTGACGCTCCTCCTGTTCATCGGCGGGATGAGCAAGTCCGCGCAGTTCCCGTTCCACATCTGGCTCCCCCACTATCTCTATGCCCCGACGCCCGCGACGGCGTTGCTCCATGCCGGCATCATCAATGCCGGCGGCTTCCTGATCAACCGGCTGGCGCCGCTCTTCGGACTCAGCTCGACGACGTTGCATGTGGCTTTCGTGGTGGGGACGTTGACCGCCGTGCTGGGCGCCACCATGATGCTGGCGCAGAACGACATCAAAAAGACCCTCGGCTTCTCGACGGTCGGTCAGATGGGCTACATGATCATGGAGTGCGGCCTCGGCGCATTTTCGCTCGCCGTGTTTCATCTGATCGCGCACGGGCTCTTCAAAGCCACGGTCTTCCTGAACAGCGGCAACGAGATTCATAAGGCCCGACAGGAAGCGCATCTCCCGCATACCGGCCAGGAGGAAGAGGAACAGACGTTTTCCCCGCTCACCTGGTCGACCGGGTTCGTCACCACCTTGATGATTCCCCTGCTAATCTTATTGGTCACCCACGGCATGCTGCACATCCCCTTACTGGAATCTCAAGGCACCGTGATCTTTCTCTTTTTCATTTGGATCACGTCGTCACAAGCCATTCTGACGCTCACCCGCCTGCGCGCGGTGCCTTCCTGGGAAGTGTCAGCCGCGATGTTGTTCACGCTCCTGTTTGTGGTGTTCATGTATCTCTTCGCCGTCGAGTCCTTCACGGCCTTCTTGTATCCCGACCCGAGCGAGGTCGCGTCCTATTTCAAGGCCGCCGCCCTTCCCAGCTGGCTCTTTGACCTCATCATCTTGTTATCCACGGTCATGACCGTCCTCAGCTGGTGTTATCTCTACATGCGTGCCCATGGCCGAACCCTGTGGATGCCGCCCTGGGTCGAAGACCTGCGGATCCAACTCTATGTCCTGTTCATGAACCGGCTCTATGTGGACGAACTCTACGATCGAATCGGCCGGACCGTCATGCGTATGGCCCATCGTCTCGATAAATCCTCGGAGCGATGATGTCCTCGATTCCTGAGACGGATTGCTGGAGCGAACACTTGTGACCCCCCCACAGATCTGCTGGGAACATTCGGACCGGCTCGGTGCTTGACGATGGGCTAGACAACGTACTAATGATGGACCCTGCGAAGATATCTGTAACGGCCGGCGCTCGTCAGATGCCCTGTCCGTACAGGGCCTGACAGGGTTTCACACCATTCCGGAGTAATCAGGTGCTTGTGTTCTTTGTCTTGTTAGTCCCGCTCCTCCCCCTTCTCACGGCCCTCATGGTCGCCGTGGGTGACGACGCGTCGCGCCGGGCGCGCACGCAGTTTGCCGCCCTCCCGATCGGCGCGGCATTCTGTGGCGCCATCGCCACTCTCTACGTCGTGGCGACGCAAGGACCGATCACGATTCGTTTCTACGATCCCGCCTCCATTATTTCGCTCACCTTTCCGATCGGCTTCTATATCGACCGGCTCAGCGCCGTCATGATGGTCCTCATCTCGGGCGTCGGCACAGTCATCTACGCCTATTCCATCGGATACATGTACCAGGACCCTCACGAACCGCGGTACCTGGCCCTCATCGGCATGACGACGTTTGTGCTGCTCTGCATGGTCTCCAGCGCGAACCTCATGATGCTGTTTCTCTTCTGGCAGCTCCTAAGTTATCTCCTCTACCTCCTCGCCCATAATCACAGCCATGCCGCGACACTGCATGGCGCATTCAGAACGTTTACGGTGTTGCGGATCGGGGATGTCGCCTTTCTTGCGGGAATCGTCCTGGCCCATTCCCTCTACGGCACGCTGGAGTTCCAGGACCTCTTCACCAGGGCGGCCGAATCGTCCGTGACATTGTCGCCCCTGCCGGGATGGGAGATCAGCGGTCCGACGGCCGTGACGCTGCTCCTGTTCATCGGCGGGATGAGCAAGTCCGCGCAGTTTCCGCTCCACTTCTGGTTGCCCCGGTCGCTCTATGCGCCGACGCCCGTGCATGCCCTTCTCCACGCCGGGATCATCAATGCGGGCGGCTTCCTGATCAACCGGCTGGCGCCGCTCTTCGGCCTCAGCTCGACGACGTTGCATGTGGCCTTCGTGGTAGGGACGCTGACCGCGATCCTGGGCGCCACGATGATGCTGGCGCAGAACGACATCAAGAAGACGCTCGGCTTCTCGACCATCGGGCAGATGGGTTACATGATCATGGAATGCGGCCTGGGCGCATTTTCACTGGCGGTGTTTCACTTGATCGCCCACGGACTCTTCAAAGCGACGGTCTTCTTAAATTGCGGGAACGTCATTCACAAGGCCCGCCAGGATCCGGAATCGCCCCATGCGGATCCCCAGGAAATGGAAGAAAACTTCTCCCCGCTGACCTGGTCGACGGGATTCGTCACGACACTCGTGATTCCCCTGGTCATCCTGCTGGTCACTCACGGAGTCCTGCGCATCCCGCTCCTCGAATCGCAGGGCACGGTCATCTTTCTCTTCTTTATCTGGCTCACGTCGTCTCAGGCGATTTTGACGCTCACGCGGTTACGCGCCATCGCCTCCTGGAAAGTCTCGTCGGCGATGTTGCTCACCCTGCTCTTCGTCGTCTTCGTGTACCTGTTCGCCGTCGAATCGTTCACGGCCTTCCTCTATCCGAATCCGGTAGAAGTGGCCTCATACTTTCAAGCTGCGGATCTTCCCAACTGGATGTTCGATGGCATCGTCCTCATGGCCACGATCATGACCGTCCTCAGCTGGTGTTATCTCTATATGCAGGCCCACGGCCGGACGATCTGGCTGCCGAAATGGGCCTCACGCCGGATCGGAAGCGGACGAAACGGGTTGTACGTCTTGTTCATGAACCGCTTGCATGCCGACGAACTCTATCAACTGCTTGGACGGACGGTCATGCGCATCGTCCATCGCTTCGACAAACGCGAACGCGGGTGGTCGCGATGATCGACGCCACCGTCATCCCCTGGGTTATCGCAGGTGTTCCCTTGCTGGGCGCGGCGTTAAGCCCGGCGTTCTGGACCCACCCCCACCGGCTCATGGCCTGGTCGGTCGGCGTCTGCGCCGTCAGTCTGGCTTGCGTCGTGGGATTCGCCGGATATCTGACGGCCCCGATCGAAGGCCTGCTCCTGCTCGTGCTGCTGCCGCTCGCCTCCGGGGTGTCGCTCTTGGGCCAACCGCATCATAGGGACCATCGCGCATCCTGGGTCCTGACCCTGATATTTCTGGGCCTGGGACTCGGCGCGCTGACCAGCCAGCCCGTCGTCGACAAACTGTTCCTGATGGCCATCCATGGCTTCGTCATCGTGTTGCTCTATCGACATCACACGCCCCTCTGGCCCATCTCCTGGTGGGGCCTCGGGGCCTACACGCTCGGCGCCCTCTGCCTGTTGCTGACGCTGGTCGCCGCCCCGCCGCTGTCTTCGATGGCGGCGTTGCTGGCCTGTACGATTCTCTTACCCGTCGTGCCGTTTCACGATGGACATCTCACGGCGCTGACCCGGTTACCCGGAAATTTACCGTCGTTCATGGTGCTGCTCTTTCCGGCGCTCGGCCTGCATAGTCTGGCCCCGCTCGCGGCGACCATGCCGGATTCCGTCGTGTGGATCATGAGCATCCTCGCCCTGGCCGGCACCGCCTATGGCGCGATCAAGGCGCTGGCACAGTCGCGCGTACGCCTCCTGCTGGCCTACAGCAGCCTGTCGTTCTTTTCGATGCTCTGGTGGTGTGTGGTGACCACACGGTCGGCCACGCCTCGCGCCGCGCTCTTCGTCGGCGCCGTCGGTCTCGTGATGTGTGGGCTCCTGGTCGCCTGGCAAATTATCCGCACGCGCTACGGAGACGACGTGGACCCGCAAGCCATCAGCGGATTGGCCTCCACCATGCCCCAGTATGCCGTGCTGCTCTCTCTGCTGGCTCTGGCAGCCATGGGTCTGCCGCCGTTCGGCGTCTTCGCGGGCTTCATGGGTCTGCTGCTCTCGTCGACCGCCGCGTTTTCGACCGGCATCATTGTGCTGGTCTCTGCCTGGCTCGCGTCGTCCTGGTACATCCTGGATCTGGTACAGAGGCTCCTGTTCGGCACTCGCCGCTCGGACTTGCGGTATGACGATCTCCTTCACACCGAGCTGGTGTCGCTGGTGATCGTCATCTTAGCCCTGCTCGCACTGGGCGTGGCCCCGATCAGCCTCTTCGGACCGGACCGGACAACCGCCACAACCGGCGCCAACTCAGGATCGGTCGCATGGAACAGATAAACCCGTCGATCGACATCGAATCCAAACGGATGGAGCTGCGCGGCGTGGTCCAACTCGCCGGCGAAGTGATTGCGCAATATTGGCCGATGCGGACCTTCGTCCACCACAATCCGCTCCATAGCCTCGAGTATCTCCCCTTTGAAGAGACGGCCCGGCGCGGCAAGCAATTCATGGGAGGAAACAGTTATCTCCCCGGCGAGCTCTATCGCGAGTATCTGAAGACGGGCCGGATAGAGGCGGCCCATCTCGACGCTACCTTACAGCCGCTCGTCCTGGATCAATCGGTCACGATCGGCCAGCGCCGGATCACGCACGGCGACGTGCTGCGGGCCTGCCTCACGGAGGGACTCTGTGCGCCGGTCGCGGAGCCGCTCGATGATCAACTGCACGACCCCGCAAAAGACGTGATCGACGCCGTCGCAGCAAGTCTGTCTACCGAATGGGCGTTCCCCGATCTCCGCAAACGGATTCAGCTCATCGTAGAAGGCGACCAGGCCGCATTGGGCCGATGGCTGACGCTGTCACATTGGTGCGACGACACCTTCGGGACGCAGATCGTGCGGCAGATCAACGATCAGTTGATCAAATGGTGCGAGGCCTTCCTGGACGAAGGCCATGCGACCTGGGCGATGCCGGAGCGGGAGAAGGGGCTCTACCATGCCTGGAAAGACCTGGCGTCACAGGAATGGTCTGCTGTCGGCATTGCCGACAGCAGAGGAAAAATCTCCCGCCTGCCCGACTATCCAGAGGATGCGTTGCTGCAGAGCCTGGACGCACTCGGCATTCCCTCGGATCTACGCCAGGATTACTTGTCGCTGCAGTTGACCGCGCTGCCCGGTTGGGCCGGCTTCATCAAGTGGCGCGCGGAGGAGCGCGATTATCCCTGGCAGAAGGCCTATCCGGTCGGTCTCGTGAAATTTCTCGCGATCCGCCTCTGGTACGCCAGCGAGCTGGTTCAGAAAACCTGCCGCGAAGAGCTCGGCATCGAAGGGCGGTACGACGCCGTCGTCGCCTACATGCACGAGCATCCCGACGAATACTATTTGAGGAGACAGCGGGTCGCCGGGCGGTTGCCCGCGCTGTATGCGGAAGAAGTGGATCGGCTCCGGCATCACAAGGGAAACGGCTGGGGACGGGTGATCGAGCGCTACGGGACGGACGTGGTCCCACGGCAGGAAATTGCCGCCCGCCGCCGCGCCGCCAAGCGGCTCGTGGCGCTGGCTCGCTCCTTGGAACTGGATCCGGCAATCTTGGCCGAGACGCCACAGGCCACGCTGAAGCAACTCTTCGATTGGATGGAGGCCTTCCCCGAATCGGACCATGGCCCGGTCTGGCTCAAGGCCTTAGAAACCGCCTACCAGCAGCGTCTGCTCACCCAGTTGCGGATACCGGCGCAGCATCGAATCGTGCCGACGGATCAGCCCGGTACGAACCGGCCCTATTCGCAATCCGTCTATTGTATCGATGTGCGCTCCGAGCCTTTCCGCCGGCACCTGGAGTCCACCGGTCCGCACGAGACCTATGGATTTGCCGGATTCTTCGCGGCCTTCATTCGTTATCGCGCATGGGGGAAGGAACATGACACGGAACAGTTCCCTGTCATCATGCGCGCGAAGAACGAGGTGCGCGAAGTTCCCAGAAGTTATCTCGATCACAAAGTGTCGAAACACGAAGCCCGCACCAAGTGGGTCCATGCCGGCCATACGCTGCTGCACGATTTGAAAGAAAACGTCGTGACGCCCTATGTCATGGTGGAATCGCTCGGCTGGTTCTACGGCCTCCCGATCTTCGGCAAGACGCTCTTGCCGTCACTCTATCAGCGCTGGACCTCGTGGTTGCGGCGCCTGTTTGTGCCGGCCATCGCAACGACGCTGACCGTCGACAAGATGGCCCCGGCCGAAACCGCGGAGATGCTGGCGGCTGAACACCATGCCATCGTCAGAAAAGTGCTGCATGAACATGCGGGATTGCGCAGCTCGCGCATCACCCCGGCCCTTGTCGAAGCCCTGCGTCAACAAGCGCTGAACGGCCAGGCGGAGCTTGAGCCTTCCCTGGTTGAACCGGCGCAACTGGCCGGGCTTTCGCCCGAAACCCTTCGTCCCCTCGTCGACATCTTGCGGCGCCAATACGACCTCACTGCACGCGCGGCCTCCCGCCAGAAAGAACGCATCACCCGGACCGGCTTCACCCTCGACGAACAGACCCTCACAGTCGACACGGCGCTCCGGATGATGGGACTCACGAAGAACCTGGCCCGGCTGGTCTTGATCTGCGCCCACGGCAGTACGTCTGAGAACAATCCCTATGAGTCGGCCCTGGATTGCGGCGCCTGCGGCGGGAATGAAGGAAAACCGAATGCCCGCGTCCTCGCGATGATGGCGAACAACCAAAAAGTCAGGGAGCGGCTGGCCAAGAACAAACTGGTCATTCCGCCCGACACCCACTTTCTGGCCGGTCAAATGGATACGACGACCGATCAGGTCCAGCTCTTCGACCTGGAAGATGTGCCCCCGACCCATCGCGCCGACCTGGCCCGGTTGCAGGAAGATCTGAAGGAGGCCTCCACCCTGACGAGTCAGGAACGGTGCATGCGCTTCCCCGAGAATCAGCTGCCACTCGGCGAGCGTGCGGCGGAATCGCACGTACGGAAACGGAGCGTGGACTGGAGTCAGGTCCGGCCGGAGTGGGGCCTCTCGAGCAATACGGCGTTTGTCATCGGACGGCGGGAACTGACCAAGGGGCTCAACCTCGAAGGACGGGTATTTCTGCAATCCTACGATGCGCGCCAAGATTCGAACGGCCGTCTCCTGGAAGTGTTGTTGACCGGCCCGCAAGTCGTGGCCCAATGGATCAACATGGAGCATTATTTTTCTGCCGTGGACAACGACGTATATGGCAGCGGCAGCAAGATCTACCATAACGTCGTGGGGCGGATCGGGATCATGTCGGGCCCCTGGAGCGACCTCCGGTTGGGTTTGGCCAGACAGACCGTGATGAACGGGGATGTGCCCTACCACGAACCGATGCGGTTGCTCACGATCGTGGAGGCGCCACGCGGGCGCATCGACAAGCTGGTCGAGCGACACGAAGTCTTGCGGCATTTTTATCACAATGAGTGGGTACACCTCGTCGCCCTCGACCCGGATGACCAGGAATGGTATCGCTATCGCCCCACGGGCGAATGGGTTCGAATCGACGGGACTCTGTAACGGCTGACATTCTCACGTGGGCGCAGATAAGGAAGGAGTGCACAGATGGGCGCGTTGACATTGCATCCGATGAAGGAGATCCGCGTGATCGTCGCGGGAGAACACCAGGCGTTCGTAACCGAGTTGTTGGACCGGGTCAACGCGACCGGCTACACGATCATCGGCAATGTGTCGGGCAAAGGACATAGTGGCGTGCGGGAAGCCCATTTCATGTTCAGCGAGCAGGAAAGCCTCGAGATCATCATGACGGTCGTTCCGGAAGAAAAAGTGGAACCCATCCTGGCGGGCCTGCGGCCGCTGTTCGATCGGCATTCCGGGGTCATGTTCGTGACCGACGTGGCGGTTAGCCGGCAGGAATATTTCGGGAAGGCCCCCAAAAAGTAGCGCAACGGGTCCAGAGAAGGAGCCGAACAGACCCGATCCTCCCAGCACCATACGGAAAACTCCAACCGTACTTTCTGTACTAACCGAGTTTTTCTGCAGCTTGCTAGCAACCGGCCGAAAGTACAGACTCGGCCGGTCAGCCCCGCCCTTGTCTTCCAGGATCTGTTTGTCTAAAATGAGCCCCCTCACGCCGGTGAAGAGGAGTATGGGATGAAGGGTTTACG
>CXWL01000279.1_pt1 | contig 11624 bp, 10 predicted proteins | sample 590931 | NCBI WGS metagenome assembly CXWL01 (sample SAMEA3498368, study PRJEB10139) | groundwater metagenome | biome: water well; material: biofilm material | place: Germany | collected 2015-04-27 | reverse complement strand
CCTTCGATCCCGCTCGTCGCCGTCAACACCTGATACCCATGTCGAGTGAACACGGACTGGATCAGCTCGCAGTTCATGCGATCGTCATCAATCACTAAAATCTTGATCATATCTCAGCCTTATCGAGAACAATGTGTCGCGCACGACGTTGGGGTCACTGGCAAATGTAACCTACCACGGACGATGCCGACTGAGAAGAAAATGCCATGATTTCACAGGGGTTACGCTGATGACGGCGGCGATGTCCCGATGAGCGCATCCACAAAGGCGTCGCTCTTAAAATCCTGCAGGTCCTCGACCGACTCGCCGACTCCGATCAGTCGCACGGGCAACTTGAGCTCCTCGGCGATCGCGACCACGATCCCTCCGCGAGCGGTGCCGTCGAGCTTTGTCAGAACCAAGCCGGTCACGCCGACAGTCTGATGGAATTGACGGGCTTGGGACAGCGCGTTTTGCCCGACCGTGGCATCCAGTACGAGGAGCACTTCGTGCGGCGCACCGGGACATTCCTGCGCGATGACACGGGTGATCTTACGGAGTTCGTCCATGAGATTCAATTTCGTGTGCAGCCGTCCCGCCGTATCGATCAGGACTACGTCCACCTTCCGAGCTTTCGCCGCAGCGATCCCATCGAACGCAACTGCTGCGGGATCGGCTCCATGGCGGTGACGAATCACGTCGACACCGACCCGGTCGGCCCAGACTTGCAGCTGATCGATCGCCGCCGCGCGAAAGGTATCGGCAGCCACCAACAACGGCACCTTCCCTGCCTGCACAAGCCGTTGCGCGATTTTCGCGATCGTCGTCGTCTTACCCACACCGTTCACGCCCACCGCCAGGATAACGAAGGGCTTCGGACCTTTCGCAAGAAGAGACTCCAACGACAGCCCTTGCACCGGCGTCAGGACATCAAGCAGCGTGTCTCGCAACATCTTCTGCACCTGCGCTGCTTGCGAGGCGTCGGTCCCTTGAAGCTGCTTCTTCAGACGCTCCATGACGCGATCCACGACGCGGACACCGAGATCGGAGGCAATGAGCGATTCTTCGAATTCCTCCAAGAGGGCAGGATCCGCCGCCCGGCCCAGCAACCGATCCAACGACCCGCGCAGGACATCGCGTGTTTTGGTCAGCCCGTCACTGAGTCGCTGTAGCCATCCCATAGAACTACTCGTGTGGTCTGCGTGTGAACACTACCGGATACGATTCGCTGGTTTCGACAAGCGGGCGAGCGACCGCAGAATCATCCGTTCCCGGCGTTGCATCCGGCGCGCTTCTTTCTCGCTTCGCTCATGATCGTAGCCACAGAGATGCAGAATGCCATGGACCAGGAGCACCGTCAGCTCTTCATCCAACAATCGCTGGCCCTCTTTCGCTTGACGGACTGCCGTCGGCACGGCAATGACCACATCGCCAAGCACCGCCAAAGAGGAATGGGGCGCTTCCCGCATGGCAAAGGCCAGCACGTCGGTCGTGCGGTCCTTACCCCGATACTGACGATTGAGACGCCTCATCCGCTGGTCGCCCACGAACAGAATGCCAAGCTCTGCCGCGGCTTCTCCGACATCGGACAGAATCGCCCGTGCCTGTCGATCCAGGCGCGCCTGGTCGAACGTGACACGTCGAACCTGAATCTGCATATGAACCGGCATTAATGCGACTGGCCCCACGAGTCCGCGAGTGATGAGGCAGGGGTGGCAGGCTTCGGCGGCTTTTGATGCGGCGATGGCGATGGTCGACGTCCCGTTGCGCCAGATGAAGAACCGGAGGGCTGAATGGTCTGCTGGTGATGATCGTAGGCTTTGATAATGTCCTGCACCAACTTGTGACGGACCACGTCACGCTCGTCGAAGTAGACGAATTGAATGCCCTCGACGTCGCGCAAAATCTCCCGCACCTCGATCAGGCCGGAGACCCGTTCGGGCGGCAAATCCACCTGAGTGATATCACCGGTCACGACCACCTTGGAATGGAACCCGAGCCGCGTGAGGAACATCTTCATTTGCTCCGCCGTGGCATTCTGCGCTTCGTCGAGAATGACGAACGAATCGTTCAACGTACGGCCACGCATAAAACCAAGTGGCGCAATTTCAATGTCACCTCGCTCGATCGCACGCGTAGCCCGCTCCATATCCATCATATCGAACAGGGCATCGTACAGAGGGCGGAGATAGGGATTTACCTTGGCATACATATCGCCGGGTAAAAATCCGATCTTCTCGCCCGCTTCAACCGCCGGCCGCGCAAGAATGATCCTGCTGACTTCCTTTTTCATCAAGGCGCTCACCGCCATCGCCATCGCCAGATAGGTCTTGCCTGTTCCGGCCGGACCGATGCCGATCACGATATCGTGGGTTTCAATGGCTTCGATGTAGGCTTTTTGCGTCGGCGTTTTCGGCGCGACGAAGCGTTTCTTCGTAACGATGGTGGCTGCGCTGGAAAGGAGTTCTTTGATCGGAGTCTCGGGACTCTGCCGGAGCGCACTTAAGGCATGGGTAATATCTTCAGGCTGGAGGACCATTCCGTCGTTGGCGAGAGTAGCAAGCTCCGTGAGGACACGTTCTGCATAACGTGTGGCGTCTGGGGTACCGTCGAGAGTGAGCTCCTCGCCACGCGCCGAGAGACGCACGCCGAGGTCTTCTTCAATCAGCTTGAGGTGCCGGTCGTGGTAACCGAACAGCACGGCGGTATTGGTGCCTTCTCGTAGTTTTAGTTTACGCACGCGTTGGGTTTAAGTTCCTTCTTCGTCCGTTGTACCTCATTCTAGCAATAAGAAAACGCAGAGACAACTAGGGACTTCGCAAATACGCTGAGAATCAGTGCAGCGTGGATTAACTTTTAACGCTGGCGGAAGGGGCAAGCGTGAGGTCGAAATCTTGGGATGCGGTTCCTCCCTGACCATCTTGCACTACTATGCGAACTCGATGCGTCCCAGTCATATCTGGAGTAACCGGCCAGGAAATCATTCCTGTATCTTTATCAATAATCATTCCGGAAGGAGCCGTATCCAGTACATACTTCAAACTATCTTTATCGTCATCGACGGCTTGAACCCCATACACAAACATGCCTTTTTCAAACTTGATCGGCGGTTGGGAGGTAATCTTGGGAGCATTGTTTCCCAACGCTATCGGTTCTGACAACTTTGGTTTTCCAACTCCTCCCGCATCATGCGGTATCACTTCTACCGTGATCGAGTCGCCGCGGCCAAATGTTTTTGTGTCAAGGGTCTGACGTTCTCCCTCCTGCACGAGCGCGACATTTCTCCGCCAGCGATAGACATAGTGGATAGCATCGTAGTCGACATCGACAGCCTCTACGACGACGCGCATCTCGCCTCTGTCGGATCCCGTCGGCTCAATCGTGACACGCACCACTTCCGGCGGAGTATTTTTCACGACTGCCTGGTCGGTCTTGTAAAGCTTACCTGACGTTTGCCCGTCGAAGGCAACGATTTCTACCGCAACTTTATCGCCAAGCTTGAGGAACGTAGGCGACAATGTCGAATGTGTTTCCCCATCAACGCGATGTTCATTGACAAACCATTGATAGCGAAACGTTAGCGGATTGCGATCTGGATCATCAGCCTCTATCTGGACTGCGACAGGGCCGCTCAGCACAAGGGGGGCAGGAAAAACCACGGCTCGCTGAATGACAGGTGGACGGTTTCCGCTCAGGGAAGGACCGGAACCTGGTGCAACGCCAGGCTGGTTGGGCTCCGAGGAACAGCCGGCCAAGAGGAGCACAAGAACAACGACAGACCATCGTGAAAGACCGGCGTTGCTCAGGGCACGGAGTGTCCCACCCCGTGCCCTGAGCGGACTCTGGATATTTCCGCACTTCATTACCGATAGATCCAGGAGATAAAGTGACTACGTGGATCAAGGGTTCCGCCCGTACCGCTATCACCTCCGCTTGCCATGTCGCTTTCGGTGCAGAGCAAGGCGCCCGTACTGGTGTTGTTACAGATCTTGAGCGGAGCACCGCCATCCGATCCACTGCCGACATGCGTTACGCCGCCGAAGGCCAACCCTTCTCCAAGCGACGTCTTGCCGTTCACGTTCATGTTGCCGCTGGCGCCAGGAGTTGTGCCGACAATGGATTCCTGGTAGGCAGACCCTGTCTTATAGTACAGCGAGTACAGATAACTCGTTCCAGAAGATGCGCAGATATCGTTGGTTGGAATAAATGTGGGGAAATACACAATGCCGCCGAACACCACGGGACTGGCAAGGACCCGTTCCCCATTCGCCGCCCCGCTTTGAGGCAGGGTCGTGTACCAACCGTCCTTGCTCTGGATCAACGCAACCAGACTCGTAAAGGACGAAGCTCCCGTCACCCCTGTCACCTGGTTCGTACCGGCTACCTGGCCACAGTTTCCCTGCCCGACGATACAGACCGTGGCACTGGTGACATCCAACAAATCATCATCTTGACAATTTGTTGAGTTTGACTGCGTACAGACCAAATTGATAACGGAGTCTTTTACCCCGACGAAATACTGTGGCGTCGTATCTGTCTTATCGGCCGAGCTATAGTAGCGTCCCGACCCGGCAAAGACCCATACCTTGGCGGCATCATCAATGGCAATGCCAGGCGCCGTTGCGACCGGCCCTAACTCGATCGTGGGCGGCGTACAGCCTACTGCCACGCAGGTCCCAGTAAACGTATCGAGAATCTCGGTGGGGATCCGGTTGGCCCCAGAGGCAATGCCCCAAGCCGACGCGGCTTGCGTGCCAAAGACCGGAGGATTAGACCCGGACACCGTCTCTCCCAGCGTCAGGCGATACAGCTTGCCTCTCCAAGGCAGACTACCATCGTGCACGACACGGCCGAAATAGACCGCATCCGTCCGATAGTCGAGATTTCGGTCAAACGAGGCCATGTCGCCGATAAAAGAGTTCCAACTCCCGACCGAAAATTTCTGCACCAGACTATTACTCGCGCCGGGACCGGTGGCCAAATTCACGGCATAGACTGCAGCACTTTGCGTCGTACCGCCACCGTACCCGGTCGGGCCAGAACCCACGACCATATACCACTTCGCGTTCGTATTGCTAACTTCACCATCGGCGGAAGGATTCACTCGCACGACCTTCGGAAGACTGGTCGTCAACCCAAGCCCTTCATCGGTGAAGGACATGAGCAGTGTTGGCTCCACCTCCGGATTCGTGATGTCGAGAACGAAATAGGCGCTATAGAACTTGCGCGTCTGAACCCCGCTGCCGAAGTCCGCGGTCACGCTCATGGGCGGAGCACCGGTTCCACCCACGCAGGTCGGAGCCGCCGGGGACACTGCACCGCGACAGCTACCGCCCATACGCATCCCACCGATCAAGATCGTGCCCCAGCCGTTCGGATGGTCTGTGTCCGGCGTGAAGATCCGCACATCCGCCACCGTCGGCTGCAAATCCACAAAATACATATGCTGATAATCTGCCCTCGTGAGCCACTGCAACTGCGGCAAAAGTTGATAGGGGATGAAACCCCATAACTCATCGCCTAACTGCGGGCCCGCGCTGTTGTCCGTCGGCGTTCTCGTAAACCATCCATGCTCGACGATCGGGCTGGCGGAGGTCCCTGTGGTCGGATCATCGCCGGGATGGTAATACCCGCCGTTGAATGCGTGCAGCATACCGTCGTTGGCGCCTGCGTAGATGACTTGCCGACGGTTATGATACTTCACTAGATAGGCCTGGTAACTGAGGTCTCCAACCTTCGCATCGTACCGATCCGACGGACTCGAGACCACCTGCGGAGCGGAGTGAATGAGATCGCCTAACTTCCAGGTCTTCAGTGTGCCGCTTCCAGCCGGCACCTGGAGGCGCCGATCCCGAAGGCCTGCTTGATCGGCACAGACCGAGGGTTCGCACCCGCGAATGAAGTTGATGATGGCGCCGGCCGTGAAGGGCGCCGTAGCTGCGGCCCGCAAATACGGACCGAGAGTTGGAGAATTGGCCGCAGTGAAGGGAATCTGCTCACCGGAATCGATCACCCCATCGTTGTCCGTATCCACCCAGGTGAGGAGCGTCCTCGTGCTGGCGTCCTTCAACGCCAGCTGTTTTCCAGCCTCCCAGACCGGCTTGATCGAACTCAGCAGTTGATCGCAGGGTAGGCAGTCCAGACTGTTGATGGTGCCATTGGAGTCCTTGTCGTCCGGGAGGCCATCTCCGTTGAGATCGTCGTAATAGTCGACTTTGACGAGATTGGCGACGGTGTCGTACCTCGTTACAAGGATCTTGTCTTCCCTGTAATTGAGCTTCTTGTCTTGGACTGTGTCTTCTCGGAGATTGCCGAAGGTATCGATAAACAGGCTCTGCGTATACCCGGTCCAGGTAATATCGACAAGCGTCGAGTTCTCGATCGTGCTGGGATAAAAATACGACTGATACAGAGCGCCTTCACCAGTCGTCGAGGTCGCCAAGACGGACACCGACGACCCGGCCGCGCTCTTTCTCAGAATGCTGGCGATCGTGGCAAGCATCTTGTCCTGAAGGTCATCCACGTTCGATGACTCGAAATAGGCATCGGGAATGCCGTCCGGCGTCGAGACGCCGGTATAGTTGTTCTCTTTATCCCACTCGTTCGTTTGCGGAATGCCGTCGCTGTTGCTGTCCTCGAACGCTCCCAACTTTGCCGTTTGCGAAAGAATCCCTCGTCCGTTGACATTGCCGAACGCGAAGAACGTATAGACGGAGACGTTCTGAGTACCGGGCAAACAATGGCCGGTCACGTTAATGACGGCGATCGTGCCATCGGCGGTGCCGCTACAGGGACGCAAATCGTTGGTATGGGCCCAGTAGGCGACGGAATCCAAATAGCCGCTCCCGCTGCTGGCATAGTCCGTCTTGTGCTCGCCAAGCAATTCGTTAAACGGAGTGGCTGTGTTGCTGTTGCAGGTTCCGTCGATAGGACGCGGGGGAGCCGCTGGATCGCTATTAATGCAATGCACCCCATGGTGCGCATGGCCATAATCTTGTAGCGCTGCCGGGATGCCCAAGTCTTGCGTCGGTTCTCCGTCGGTAAAGACGATCACGAAGGTCTTACAGCAGACCACCTGCTGCGAGGTCGAGGCCCAGGCCGGTGTATGGTTGCTGCCGAAGAAATATGGATCGCGACCAGCTGCACACGTCGCAGCAGTTCCTCCTGAAATATATCCGGCCGGACAGGGTTCGCTGCCTGAGAGTGAACTTACTTCCGCCGTGCCAATTGAGCCGACCCCGGCGGTCGCAAAACTCACTCCACCGGAACCGGAAAAGGCGATGGGATACACATACGAGGTTGGATAATAGTTGGAATTGAGCTGAGCGACATAGCGAACGGCTTCGTAGAGACTCTCGGCGAGGGGGGTCCAAGTCGCAGGAGACGACTCGTCGACCGAATCGATCATGGCCGCCGTGTTGGTATTGAACGTTTCAACCGTAGTTCCACTAAAATTGATGGATTGCCTGGACCCGATAGGGGTTAAGACCCTTATCCCATCGTTCGCCGCTGCGCCATTGAACACAGCGAGGCCAAATCGAGCCTTCGCGCCGACCTGCTGAACGACCCCAGTGGGCTCGCTATACATTGCGAATGCAATTGCCAGCAGCTCAGTTTCGGCAAAGCCTCCGCCGTCCGGGCAGCCTCCGCCATTATCGTCGTCGATACACAAGTCTCCGTTGCCCTGGATCTGCACATAGAGATTAGCTGGATTCCCCGGATGAACCGCGGCTGGAATCCGCCCCACATAGCTGAGATCACCGGTACCTCCGCTATAGGGAATCGCCGGAGTGGTCTCAGTACTCGTTCCGAGGTTTTGCACTTTGACGGTCGGCAGGGAAGGCGTGCCGGAAGGTTTGCACGTCCCGTCGGCGTTGCGGACCGGCGAAGCGGTGGGGTGCCAACAGTTGCCGCCGGTCATCGCTTTTTTCACTGCGTCGAAGCGACGGAAACTTGTCCAGTTGACGAAGTTGCCGTCCCATTCGGTGCCAGGACAAGCCGTGTTGAGCGCCGCCTTGACTGCGCCATTCTCAAATCGCTTGTCGGTCGCATCCCAGACGTAACAGCGCAACGGATCGGCAAATCCGTTGTACCTGGTCGTCGCGACGAAGGTCGTCACGGTCGAGGTCGCTCCGCTCGACAGAACCCCGCAACTGCTGGACTCGCAGGCCCGGTTACTCATACTGCCGGAGTTGTCCATGATGATGAGGATGTTCGGCGACACTACGTTGGAGATAAACTGCGGCTGGGCCGCATAGTCGGCGTTAGATTGGGCAAAACTGTGGTCAGATGCCACACACATTCCCACCAGCGAAATCAACAGGCTCGCACGTATCGCAATGGTCCGGCGATTCATAGCAAGTCCCTCCTCATTCTTTGATTCATAGAACAACAAGCGTTCAGATGTACGTGACTTATCAGTGTGTTACTGCGGATTCGTGACAATCATGGTCTCGATTTGCCCGTCTTTCAGGACATACTTGACAAGCCCGTTGGAGCGGATTTCTTCAATCAACAACGGCTGGCCTTCGTGATCGACAACTGCGGCCTTCTCTTTAATACGATAGGTATATCCGTTAACCTGAATTTCATCCTTGCCGACCGCCGTTATGGTTCCGCCCTTCATCTGCGCCACAACCACAGCCGGAGGCATCTCCGCAAAGCCGACGTTGTATTGACCCGGCAGGACGAACGCAATCCCGATGAGCGCGATAGCAAATCTAGACTTCATCATGCTCGCACCTCCTAGAACTTCTTGGAGCATTCCGTGCTGCCCGCCACCAGCGTGCATGCGTAGACCGCTGTAACCGAACTGGACGTCCCCGATGCCACATTCGTGGCCACACAGTTGATCCGATAGGTGTTCGTTACGGCACCTCCCGTGGCTACCGTATTTTCGTTATACAGAAAATCTATGTCCCCATTCACGGCAAACCCGTTGACGGTAAGGACAAGATTCGGCACACCAGTCGCGGTATCGGAGCTGTTCTTCGTGACGACTCCGGATGCATCCCTGCCGTAGATCTCGTCGTGCAAGATCACGGCGTTGGTCAGCGGAACCGGACCGGGAGGGGCGGCGTTGGAAAGAAACTGCAACGGAATGGCCACCGCATTTACCGGAACGAGCGCCTGCCTAATCACGTTGGCTCCCACGCCCATACAGGAATCTGCCGCAGTCGCTACCGCTTCACCAGTTCGAGCAAAGCCGGCCATTCTATTCTCCATGCCCGTGATCGTAATTGCGGAGATGCCTAAGACCGTCATGATCAACATCATCATCAAGACCGTCAGGAGCGCAACTCCATCTTGATCGACAACCATCGATTTCGTCGAACGATCTGCGGCTCTTGTTTCGGTGGCCAACATATTCATGATTCCAGATTCCTGACTTGGATCGTTCTTGTAAGGACCCGGCGACGTTGCTGCTGGTACGTGGTGAGGTTGTACCCGGCATCCGCCGACGGATTATGGTCACTCACAATGACCGGCCCTACCGTATTAATTCCCACGGAGGCAACTTCCCCCAATCCCTTCGACTGCTGATTATCCCTTGCCACGATAGTGACCTGAACCAGTTTGATCTTGTCGGACAACATGGGGGACACAGCCCACGTGTTGTTCGTGATGAAATCCCCTTCATTGAAAACCCCGGCTCCCACCGGGGTTCCGACGGGGGAGTCTTGATCGTCGATGACTCCATTGGGCAACGGCGTATTTGGCGCCAGGACGTTGCAGCCATCGCAGGCAAAGGCGAGTTGGAGATCTTCAATCCCATCCACCATGGGCACGCCATTTCGAAGCAGACACGACGTGCTGCCTCCGCACACAACCGGATTGGCAGAGATGGAATATTGCACACATTGCAGTAAGTAGACGGGCGTTCCGATGGGAAATTGCGCTGACGGAGCCGGCGATTTCGCAAGAGTCAACGAGGCGGCCCCGACAGCCGTCACGGGGCTGGAGAAGCTGCCACCGACCGACACAATAGACCCATTCGCCAGTCCGGCCGTTCCCATGGAAGTAATGTCGCCGGAAGAGAGCGCGATAATGTTGGACGCGCCACTCGCCATAGCAGAAAGCACCGGGGTTCCACCCCCAGCGCCTGCCGTTATAGCAGGTACGACCAACCTCACCATATCCGGCCCGGCGTCAGCTCCGCCTGGAGCGTTATCTCCCGGAACTATCGGCGCCGCCAAACTCAGAGGTCCCACGGTACAGGCTCCGACGGCACTGGTCATATTGAACCCAGCCAATTTGATATCTTGGGCGATCAGGTCCATGGCAAGCCGGACATTTTGCTGGACTTCGCCGACTTGCTCATTGACCTGAGTAGCCTTATTGCTTGAGACAACGATGGTCAGAGCCGCAGCGACTACCACTGTGGTCACTACGACGGCCGCCATGAGCTCAATGAGCGTCATCCCCTCTTCTGCCTGCCATATCCGTCGCATGGGTGTTCTCTCTCCCTCTCGATCGTAGTTATTCCGGAGCCAGCACGCTCGAGAACATTACCGTCCTATTACGCGTAACCGAGGCTCCCCCGCCCGTCGAGGAATGGGTCCAATTGATTCGAACAACTACTGAAAATTGGTTGAGGGTAATGGGGTTGATGGTTGGGTCCGGATCGAGCCGTACAACCTGAACCACGCCCTGAGCATTGGCCAGTCCTGAATTATTTATCAATGTCCGCCACTGCGCATAATCCCCCCGCGCCATCGGCTCAATGCTCAGTGGTTGAGTTGTCGTATTATTGGTGTCGATATTGTGATAGGCCAACGCCCGCCCTCGATTAAACTTGATCCGCTCCATGAGGTCGGCGGTAATATTTGTAACGCGAGCCAGCTCATGAGCATCTACATTTCTCCCAAGGGAAACCCCTTGCATCCCGGCAAGCGCCAATAACCCGATCGTCAGAATTGCGGCTGCAATCATTCCTTCAATCAGGGTAAAGCCAGTCTGCCCTACAAGCTGACGCATTGTCGTTTGAATTACCATGCTTCGGCTCTTCATCATGGGCATCATGGGCAGGTGGCCTTTGTGCACCAATTCACTTTTCCCGCTGGAGTAACGACGACCGAATAAGCCAATCCCGCGCTGTTCTTGATTCGAAGCGGGAGGGGTGAAGTCGTTGGGCCCTGAAGGCCTAGCGATGTGAATGCGATGGTCACCGGAGATGGAGTTGGTGCGCTATCCGTCGTGGCGGCATCCCTTACGTCTGTGATAGCTGCTGGAAACGTGACTGAGGGGAAGATTGTCACTGTCCCAGCCGTATTGGTCGTCGTCATCGTGACGGTGCTTCCAGTCAGTGTCAGGGTCGATACTACGGCGATGTTTCGATTTCTCGCTGACATTCTGGCCATAGTAAGCTGCGATGCTAGTTCAACGATGGCCTGCCGCAATTCGTAGCGGGCGTTCCACTGGAGATATGCAGGCACAGCCAGCGTTGAGCCAATCGCGATGATTGCCACGACAATCATCACCTCAATCAGCGTGAACCCACCATTTTCATTTTGGTTCTTCGATCCGAGCATACCACTCGTCCTATTTTGTACTCGTACACCCATAGCGTCAGTCACCCTCACGCAAGGGACATGCCGTTAGGCACGCAGGGGCAACCCTGCCTAAGCCATTGATATACAAGAACG
>CXWL01029326.1_pt2 | contig 11625 bp, 11 predicted proteins | sample 590931 | NCBI WGS metagenome assembly CXWL01 (sample SAMEA3498368, study PRJEB10139) | groundwater metagenome | biome: water well; material: biofilm material | place: Germany | collected 2015-04-27 | reverse complement strand
AACTACTATCGGATTATGACGACCCGGCAGCCAGAAGAGCTCTGGCACAGATGGCGTTGGAAGAAGGAAATCTGTCAGAGGCAGACGCCCATCTCGGCGCATTGCTGAAGCGGTTCCCTCAGGATGGCCAGGGCTGGGTCTTGCGCGGCATTCTCGACATGCAGCGGGCACAATATGCCGAAGCGGAACAGGCGTTCCTGACTGCCCTGACCCGTCAGGGAGACAGACGAAAATCCATGATGGGATTGGGAATGGCGCGAATGGGCCTAGACGAGTATGCCCAGGCATGGAACGATTTCTGTACCGTGCTGAACGAATACCCTGACGATGCCGAGGCGATTCATTGGCTTCTGCGGGCGGGCACCATGCGCGGCTTGTGGGCGGAACTGAGTGAGCGACTCCAAAGTTTTGTATTGAGAAACCCGGCTGATTTGTCCATCCGATATGCGCTGGCAGGTGTTCTCATACGAAGCGGACGGGTCGATGCCGCTCAACAGGAATACCAGACACTGTGCACACTGGCTCCTTCCTACGAGGGGCTTGAGGAATTGGCGAAGGCTTTGTCGACACAGGGTACGTTGGCGGGAGTTGCCTCACAGTCTTGACGACAGATGACACCACGCGCCCTCATGATCCAACTCGCCAGACTGGGCGATCTAGTCCAGAGTTTGCCGGTCATCGCCTCACTCACGGCGCGGTATCCGCATCGGTCTCTTGACCTGCTCTGTGCTGCGTCGCTGGCGGATCTTGCTCATTTGTTCCCGAATGTAGGGCATGTCGTGAAGTGGAACGGGGCACAATGGCATGCATGGGCAGAATCATGCGTCGGAGAGTTTCAGCCCTCGCGGTTGAGCGAAGTCGCGCAGTACCTCGCTGAGTTGACAACTGATTCTTATGCAATGGCCTATGTGCTGAATCACCACCCACGGGCGATTTTGGCAGCCGCGCTGTTGGCCACAGAGGTGCAAGGCCCCAATCTGCGTGGGCCGTTGGACGAAGCGTTGTCGCCTTGGGCCTCGTATCTGCACCACGTCGCACAGACACGGGGAGCCAATCGCATTCATCTCTCCGATACCTTCTGTGGACTGTGCGGAGTGATCCCTCCACCAGTTCCGCCCGTCTTGCGACTTCCCTCGATCGTTCTTCCTAGTGATCTGGCTGAGATAGGCACATCGGCCGGCCAATGGATTGCGGTGGTGGTGGGAGCCGGCGACGCGGACCGATCGATCCCCGTCGCAGTCTGGACAGAATGGATCTCGACGATGCTTGATCACGATTCACCCTGCGCCGTCGTCCTGGTCGGGACCAAACGCGACCAGACCACAGCCGTTGCGATTCAGGATGGGCTCTCGCCGATGATGGCAGGACGGCTGTGGGATGCCACCGGGCGTACGACCCTTCCGCAACTCGCCGCCGTCTTGAAGCGATGTCATTGGGCTGTCGGCGCTGATACGGGCCCGCTCCATCTGGCTGCCGCTGTCGGTACCCGTGCAATGGGGTTTTATTTCTCGCGCGCGCGCGTGCATGATACCGGGCCGTATGGACTGGGACACTGGGTGTGGCAGTCGGATCACGCCGTGCCGGAGATCTGGCCGATCCATGCCAGTGTGAAGCTCATTCGAGAGCCTGAGACGGCCTCGCGGCAAGCACCGGTCACAGGATGGTCCTTGTGGCAGTCTCACCATGACGAATGGGGCGCCATCTTCCACCCGGTGGACGATAACGATGCGCAAGAAGATCAGCGAGCCTCAGTCTGGCAGCAAATATCTGAACAGAGCGTGTCCCTACAAGGCATGTCATGAATTCTTTCGAGGCCAATATCAATCGGCTGGCCCAACGTGATTCTGCTTTGGCAGCGGCACTCCGCCAGAGTGGGGGAGGGACGCTGGAGATCCTGCCGGCACGCACCGGTCTGATGTCGGCGCGTGCACAGGGACGTTGGATTCACAGCGCCTACGATCCCATAAAAGAAGCGCAGGCCTGGGCCGAGGGCCAGAGCTATCAAGAAGGGGAGACGATCGTGGTCTTCGGCGTGGGCTTGCTCTACCACATCGAGGCGTTGTGTGCTCGCCTGGCTCGGACGACACCGGTTGTCCTTGTCGTTCCCAACCTGAGCGTCTTAGCCGATGCCGCGATGGCTCGCACGTGGGGTGACTGGATGGACCGCGTGTCCTGGGCTTGGGGCACTACAGAGGCGATCGGTGAACAGATCGCCTCTGCCGGCCATCCCATACGACTCGTCACCTATACCCCAGCTTCGACGTTACATGCGGATAGCCATCGCGCTATTGAAACAGTTTTGCAGAGGAAGGTTGCAGCCCAGGCTGGTGGACAGCTTCGCATCGCCGTCGTTGGACCGATTTATGGAGGCTCACTGCCCATTGCCCGTTATGCGGTCAGCGCGCTTGAATCGCTCGGACATGACGTACGCTGGCTCGATCATAGCGTCCATGCCACGAGCTATCATCAGCTGGAGTTGCTCAAAAACTCCCAGCATCGCTTAGCGTTACAGAGTAAGTATGCGGAGATGCTGAGCCGGATCACGATGGCTCAGTTGGCAGAAGATCCTCCCGACCTTGTTCTGTCGCTCGCACAGGCGCCATTAATCCTTCTGGCGCTGGAGCATCTCCGGCGCAAAAAATTCTTGACGGCGATGTGGTTTGTCGAGAATTACCGGCATCTTACTTATTGGCAACAGTTGGCGGCGGGCTATGACTTCTGGTTCGTGATCCAGCAAGAGCCTTGCATCGCGGCACTCAAGCAGGCAGGTGCAAGGGATGTGCGTTACCTTCCGATGGCGGCCGATCCATCCGTGCACCGCCCTTTGGAGTTGACCCAGGCTGAGCGAGATGAATACGGGTCGGATGTGTCATTTGTCGGCGCAGGCTATGCCAACCGCCGCGAGATCTTCCCCCGGCTACTCGGTCACGAATGGATATTCAAGTTGTGGGGCAATGAATGGGGCGGCGCGACAGCGCTGACCTCCATACTTCAACGCAACGGTGCTCGGATCGATACCGACACCTGTCAGAAAGTATTTAACGCGAGCGCAGTGAACCTGAACTTACATTCTTGGGCCGGGGCCGGGCTCGACCCTGACGGGGATTTTGTCAATCCTCGCACCTTCGAACTGGCTTCCTGTGGGGCGTTTCAGCTGACCGATCGCCGTTCTCTGATGCCGGATCTCTTCACCGCGAGTGAAGTCGCCACGGTGTCGTCGTCAGAGGCACTCCCTGGTGAAATCACCCGCTGGCTTCGCGAGCCCGAGCAGCGCGTGGCTATGGCGGCGCAAGCCCGTCAGCGCGTGCTTGCCGAACATACCTATGTACACCGCATGCGCGCGCTCTTGTCCCAGGTCGGTGTTGCTAGCCCTGACCGCATCGGGTCTATTCTTCGGGGAGACCGTCAGGCAGATGCGCTGGCCGTAGCTGCCGATGAGTCATTTCCATCCGTAGCATCGACGCTCCGAACCTTTCCTCCCGCCCAACGGGTGGAGCTGAAGCAGCTTGCAGCGCAGATCCGTTCACGCGGCCCCATGGGCACCCTGTCACGGGAAGATCTGATGGTGCTGATGTTGGATGAGTATCGCTCCGAGACGAAAGATTTGGTGTGACTGCTCAGGTAGATAGGCTGAAGGCTTTTAGACTGAAGGTTTTGATGCGAGATAATTTATTGCCTTCAGCCTTCAGCCTTCAGCCTTCAGCCTTCAGCCTGAACACCTGAGTAGTTACAACTTGATATTATGAAACAAGTGCTCATCATCAATGTGACTCGCATGGGGGATCTGATTCAGACCGGTCCCTTGTTGTCCCGATTGCGAGAAGAATGGCCTGACGTGGCGATCGACCTGGTCGTCGATCGAAGTTTCACACCGACAGCCGCACTTCTTACCGGACTTCGACAGGTCATCAGTTACGACTTCACTCGATTGCTCGATGACTGCCGCACGCAATCCAAGAGCCTTGTGCCGCTGATGCAAGAGATGACGGCTTGGGCTGCACCGTTACGAGCTGCACAGTACGATCGCATTGTGAATCTCACCTTTAATCGCCAGACCGGCTTACTCGCGTCGTACATCGGTGCGCCGGACTTGCGGGGGATTACGGCAGGGCCGGACGGCAGTCCTATCGTGCAAAATCCATGGCTGTCCTACTTCACAGATCTGCACCAACATCGACGCTTCAACCGATTCAACCTGGTGGACCTCTATGCCATGGGCGGAAGCGGTCCTGGCGGCTTCTCGCCGCTATCGATCACCGTTCCAGCCGATGGTCTAGCCTGGGCCGACGTGTTTCTTCGGTCTCAAAGCCGAACCGTCCGCCAGTGGATTGCGGTACAGGTCGGAGCCAGCGATGTGATGAAAGCCTGGCGGCCAGAGTATTTTGGCCGGACGATGGCACGACTAAGCCGTTATCCTGATGTGGGATTTGTCGTGATCGGCATGGCCGCCGAAGCGGAGGCCATCGAGTCGGCTAAAGCGGCCTATCGAGCCGACGGAGGAGCGATACCGATTCTCGATGCCAGCGGTCGAACCACACTCACTCAACTCGTCGGTTTGCTCTCGCGTTGTCAGCTGCTCCTCACCAACGACACAGGACCGATGCATCTCGCGGTCGGCGTTGGAACCCCGGTTATTGACCTGTCGGTCGGCCATGTCGATCACCATGAGACGGGCCCTTACGGGCCAGGCCATTGGGTGATTCAGCCGGACCTTGCCTGTTCGCCTTGTGGGTTCGATCAGATTTGTGCCCACCATGCCTGCAAGGATCGATTGATTCCCGAGGAGGTTGCAACGCTGTGTCTTCATGCTCTTGAGCAGGCTCCGTTTCCCTCATGGACAGCGGGTACGCGCGTGTATCAATCCAGCACTGATGCCGATGGGCTTGGTTCCTTCATCATGCGCGCGGGACATGTCGATGCCGGCGTCGCATGGTATGCCGATTTTTGGAGGAGATTCTGGTACGAAGATTTCACAGGCAGGCCGAGCCAGTTGGCTTTGAACCGTGAATCAGCGCCGGACCGAGAGCGTGCGATGGCCTGGATGAGAGAAACGGTTCAACCGTTGCGCCGGCTGGAACAGCAGGCTCGCCATATCGCAACACTCACGAGGCGTCACCCGCTACCAGTGTCACTACTACAACAAGAACAAACGCGGCTCCGTCAGGGGCGAGAACAGCTCCTGCCTCAGATGATGGTTCATCCGGCTACCGGCCCGTCCACGGTGGCCATGATCAGAGACATTCATAACGATGGCGCGAGAGAGTTGGCGATATTGGCCGATCAACACGTGAAGGCCTATCGACGATGGCAGCAGCGCATCGCTCGAGTCGGAACAGTATTGTCAGACGCACCGGCGCAGGTCGAGAGACGACCGCGCTCATTGCCGTTGATACAACAGGCCGTCTCAGTCGCGTCCGTATCTATCACAAGGAGTTGAACCATGCGTATCACACTCGATCACGATCAGTGGGATGTCAGTGACGATCAATTGGTCGGTGAGGTTCTGGCGCAGGTTAGTGATCGCGCCCATGCACGACATCGGCTGGTCACGTCGCTGAAGCTCGGGGGGCGCCTGATTACGGATCGCGACCTCCAGCCCATGCTGTTGGGCAAGCTTCTCAAAGAGGTCGGATCGGTTGATGCCTGTTCACAGGATATTCCTGAGATCATCACCAACGCCGCGCCGTCCATCAGCAGGTTTGCTTCGACGTTGAAAGCTGACGCCCAGGGATTCCTCACACCGCTGCGTATGAGCGGCATCATCCCTTCAGCATTGGATCGATGGTTCGGGCAGTTGGCCGATTATATGGAATTTCTTCAGGCCGCTGAGCAGGGTAGTCAAGCCGGCGGTGATCTGCAAGCCCTGTCCTCCTGGATTCAGGAGCTCTTGGACGCCCGGTCCATGCAAGATCCAGTTCGCATGGCGGATATCCTGGAATTCGAGGTTCTCCCGTATTTGGCTTCTCGATGACTCTCCTTGTCGAATACTGTCGGTTGTCGACCACTATGACTTCTCTCCGTTCTGCTCCTCAGGCTCTCTCAAGTGTGGACCGGTTGGGACCGATACGGAATGCACGACCAAGGACCTTCGCCGGTATGCATGCTATCTGCGGAGTCATCGGTCAAAACAATTCCGGCACGGATGCCGGGAAGCACGAGTGGTTGATTCGTTCGATTTTCAAGGAGGAATAGGTCCATGTCTTTAATCGTCAATAACAACCCGTCTTCGGTTTCGGCGCAGCGGAATTTGACCGTGAATACGAATCAGTTGCAGCGGTCAGTGGAACGGTTATCATCGGGACTGCGTATCACCCGCGCATCGGACGATGCCGCCGGACTCGGTGTGTCCGAAACATTGCGTGCGCACATCCGCAGCATCAATCAAGCGACGCGTAATGCGAATGACGGCATCAGCTTGACGCAGGTCGCCGACGGGGCTGCGGCCACCATCGGTAACCTGCTTTCCCGTCTCCGTGAGCTGACGACGCAGTCCGCCAGCGGTACGATCGGGGCTACGGAACGGTCGTACTTGGATCAAGAGTTTGTGACACTCCGGTCTGAAATCGACCGGATCGCTACCGTGAGCGAGTTCAATGGCCAGGCGCTGTTGAGCGGGGCCACCAACTCGTTCGAAGTTTTCATCGGCTTTAAGAGCGGCACAGGCAACTCGCTCACCGCTGCTCTGAACGATTTGGATGTCACGAGCATTGGCTTGGCATCCGTGAACATCTCGACGTCAGCAAACGCTCAGAGCGCGTTGAGCAATATCGACAGCGCGATCAGTTCAGTGGCGACCGCTCGAGCGGAATACGGCGCGATTCAAAATCGCTTCGAGGCCGCTATTTCGAACCTGCAGGTCACAAGTGAGAACTTCGTGGCGGCAGAATCTCGTATCCGCGATGCCGACATCGCCTACGAGACGTCGCAATTCACGAAGAATCAGGTTCTTGTGCAATCAGGCGTTGCGGTGTTGGCACAAGCCAACTCACTCCCGCAACAGGCACTCGCGTTGCTACGGTAAATTCGTATATCGTTCCCTCGGAATCATCGCCCAGCCGCCGTATCGGCGGNNGCCGCCGTATCGGCGGCTGGGCCTCCGGTGGAGGATGATGGAGCAGCGTCTCCAGGGAGGTATCTATGGTCCAAAATATTCGACCACCTCAAGAGCCCTATGTCCATCAACCACGCCCGCCCGTGAGGGATGCAAAACCGGTTCGAGGCGAGGGCAGCAGGGTGGAAGTCGACCTCAGGACTTCTACCCCGGTACCGCCGCCGACAAGAGAGCAGGTCGAGCAGGCGGCCGCTCGCGTCACGGAGGTGCTTCGTGGAACCACGTCTCGCCTGGAGATCGACATCGATCCTGATCTGCACAAGGCGGTGATCAAGATCCTCAACGGGGAATCCGGAGAAATCATTCGCCAGATTCCCGCGCAGGAACTTCTGGACCTGGCCAAGTCTCTCGATGATCCCAAAGGGCTCTTGGTCTCGGAACGCGCGTAATAAGCGTCGTAAGTGAAAGGTAAAGTTTCTGGTTTCTGGTTTCTAGTTTCAGGTTTCAAGTTGTCAGGAACCGTCCTCTGAAAACTTGAAACTAGAAACTTGTAACCTGAAACGTTTCAACGGGATAGGCTTCACAAACAGAGGAAGGCCAGAGCTATGGCATCGATTTCGTTTGGGGGATTGGGGAACGGACTGGATTTTGGTCAAGTGGTCGATCAACTGGTCAAAATCCAGCGCGGCCCCATCAATCAACTCAGTCAGAAGAAAGCAACGGCGCAGTCAAAATTGACAGACTACGCATTGCTTGGGGGTAAGCTTCTGGCATTGCAATCGGTTGGAGATGCCCTGCGATTGCCGACCTCATTCGATCGGTCGACCACCACCGTCTCGGATGAGAAGGCCTTGACTGCCTCGGCATCATCGACTGCGACGCCTGGTTCCTATCTCATCCGGGTGACGCAATTGGCCCAGTCGCATCAGATTACCAACAAAGGAGCGACAGCCGTATCGAGTGTGACGACCGATATTGTCGGTGGTGCGTCTGCCTCATTTACCTTCCGCGTCGGAACGGGAACCGATCAGACTGTGGCGTTGAGCAGCGCCGCTACGCTTGAAGATTTGCAGACCGGCATTAACGATTTGGGCGCCGGCGTGACCGCGTCGATTGTGAATGCCGGCAGCGAGACCACACCGGCCTATCGCGTGATTCTCACGGCCACTACGTCAGGAGCAAGCAATGGGGTGACGATTGTGGCCGATGGAACGACGTTGGATTTCTCCAATGGCGGCGGCACAGGGGGTGTCGATACCTTGCAGGCTGCGCAGGATGCTATTGCCATCGTCGGCGACCCGGCATTGAACCCCGTCACTCTGCAGCGCAGCAGCAATGTCCTCACAGACGCGATTCCAGGTGTTACGCTCTCGCTCCTCAAGGCAACCGGATCCGGCACTGTTTCCGTTAATATCACACGTGATAATGGCGCGGTGAAAGAGAGCATCAAAAAGTTTGCCACTGCTTATAACGATATCGTGAAGTTTGTGAATGAACGCACCACGTACGACGTCGCCACGAAAACAGGCGCCCTCTTCTTTGCTGAACCGACGGCGAAAGGGTTCCTGTCACAACTCCGCCAGGCCCTCTCGGCTTCTGCCAGCGGACTGACGACCTACTCGTCCGTGGGGGAAATCGGGTTTAAGACGGAACGCGACGGCACGATCACAGTGGACGATGCCAAGCTGGATGGCGCACTGAACACCAAATATGGCGCGGTGAAATCCCTCTTTATCACTCAGGCAGGGGTGGCCGGTGTCGCCCAGCGAGTCAATGCGGCCATCGATGCGATCGATGACGTCGGTGCCGGCTCACTCACGGTGCGCAAAAACGCATTGACCAAGCAGCTCAGCGACCTGACGGTCGAAATCGGCAGAAAAGAAGATGCCCTCTCAGCCTACGAGGAGGCGCTCAAAAGACAGTATGCAGCGCTCGACGGCCTCCTAAGCCGGCTGAAAGGCCAGAGCACCTTCCTGCAATCGCAACAATCACAGGGGTCATGATGATGAACACCTTCCCCAACACAGCCGCCGCCTCACGGTATCGTCAAACTGAGGTGCTGACCACATCAGGCGTTCAACTCATCGTCTTGCTGTACGATTCCGCCATTCAAGCGATCGAACTCGCGAGCGATGGGATCGCCCGACAGCATCAGCCCGACAAAGCTCGGTTTCTTGGACGAGCCGTAGGAATCGTCGGAGAATTGTCCAGCGTCCTCGACTTTGAGCGAGGTGGTGAAATCGCCAAGTCGTTATACCGTCTCTACGATTACATGCTCTCGGAGTTTACGCAGGCGAATTTGCGCAATGATGCCAGCCGTCTTGACGGCCCACTTCGATGTCTGAAGGAAATGCGAGGGGCTTGGCACACGGTGGCTCAGCAGCAGAATCAGTCGATGGCTCTGCCGCGGGGCTAGCGAGTTGCTAGTTTCATGTTTCTGGTTTCAAGTTTTCGGAGGTTGTTTCCTGACAACATGAAACTGGAAACTTCCTAAGTGTTTCGAGCTGTCGAAGGTATATACCTACAACATGAAACATGAAACTAGAAACCAGCAACTCCCCTCGAACGCGACATCCTGGGAGGAGAACTTGCGCACCTTGACGGCACAGGCCGGTCAGGCTGCAGAGCTAGGACAGTGGGATCAGGTTGAGGCATGTTATACGCTACGTGAAGAGCATCTCCTTGACCATCCCATGCTTCCAGCCCTCGCCATGGATCTCTCGGTATGTGACCAAGCGGTCACAGCCCGAATTGTGAACGCTCGGTTAGCCGTCCAATCGCAGCTGGTCGAGACGTCGAAGATCCGTCAGAACTTGCAGGGGGTCCGGTCCTGGCAAGGGCTGAGCGAGATGGGCCCTACTCTTATGGACCAACTAGCATGATCGGCGTAGACGAATAGTCATGGCAATCGAATTGACCCAGATTCACAATGTGGTGCGTACCTATCACCAGGCCATCCATTGTTCCCTATCGGAACTGCACGAGGTTGAGCGAACCGGAGAGGTGGGGCAGGGCCTGCTGTCGCTCTCCCCAGGTGAGCGTGGGCGGAATATTATGCGCGTGATACATGAGATTCTCATTATAGATATTTGATAAGACAAGGAGTGTCTTACATGAATAAGGACAGGATGTCCACAGTTGAAGCGGCGATTCGCGATAGCTCACGTAGTGATCCCACCAGAGAGAATCAACCATCGCACGTCTGTATTTCAGGTCGCCCGGAGTTTCATCATCAGGCACTCTGGCGTCATCTTGAACAGGCAGGTCATGCCGTGTATCGGTTCACGGAAGACCGCGCACTTCTCGATGCTGTGGGAGCATGTTCACCCTCTGCGATTGTGTACGAAATTCCTGCAGGACACGAGTGCGCTGTTCAGTTCCTCAATCAGTTAGCCAAGCTGAACCATGACGCCTGTGTGATCCTGGTTGGTCCTGAAATCGGCGCAGAGTCGGTGGCCCACTGTCTACGATCTGGAGCCTTTGACTACCTTACGGTTCCAGTCTCACCTGCTCGATTCATGACGTCGCTCCACGAGGGCCTTGTCAATCGGCACACCTTCCGCGCCGTGCGCAATCTGTCACAGGAACTCGCTCAATCGAATGAGCAGCTCGCCGAGGAGCGCAACGCGCTCAAACATTGGAATCGAACGCTCTTGGCCTTGAATCATTTGACCCAAGTATTGACCGGCTCGTTGGACAGTGAGACCATTGTCCGGTCCCTCTTCACCGGACTCGCGACTCTCGTTCCATTGGATATCATTGGCTTCGCCTGCGCAGAGCCCCATCGGGTCATGACCTGGTCCCGCTCGTCAGCGTGGACGTGTCGGGAAATGCAGGTTCGAGAGTGGCTGCTTCGTCATTTTCCAGAAGATGCCAAGCCTGGGGCATATAGCCGACAACCTCTTGACCTGGTAGGGGCTGGGGTCCTATCGAGGGAAGACTGCGCGCCGCTTTCATCGTTCCCCGCCATAGGTGACGACCGTCATGCCATGACGATTCCATTGCCCATCTCGCCAGATACACAGGGCGTACTGCATCTCGAACGTCGAGAGGGCACGTTTACCGAGGCCGAATTCAAAATATTGTCAACTGTGGGAACATCACTTGCCATGGCGCTCCGAAATGCCTCTGTCCATCAGATGATCCAGGAATTGGCCTTACGCGATAGCATGACCGGATTATTGAACCGCCGGGCACTTGAGGAAGTCCTTGCGCGGGAATTCAAAGGAGGTTTCCGCTATAGTTCATCGGCCTGTTTGCTTCTCGTGGACTTGGACTATTTTAAGGCGATCAATGACCAACTGGGTCATCTCGCTGGGGATCAGGTGCTCAGGAGCACAGCGGCGTTGATGCGAAGAGTGGTTCGCGATATCGATGTCGTTGGGCGGTATGGTGGGGAAGAGTTCGGGATCGTGTTGCCCCATACCGATCTCGATCGCGCATTGGTGTTGGCAGAGCGGCTGCGCAGGGAGATAGAGAGTCAGGAATTCGAAGCGGACCAAGGGATTGTGCGGATAACCGCCAGCTTCGGCATCGCCCACATCCCTGCCGTAACCATTCGATCTGTGTCCGAA
>CXWL01022426.1_pt1 | contig 11625 bp, 11 predicted proteins | sample 590931 | NCBI WGS metagenome assembly CXWL01 (sample SAMEA3498368, study PRJEB10139) | groundwater metagenome | biome: water well; material: biofilm material | place: Germany | collected 2015-04-27 | reverse complement strand
GGGTGGCGCGTTTGAGAACATCAACATGATGGATATGGTCATGCTGGCGTTATTAATCGGCGCGGTGTTCTTTGTTATCCGCATGCTGCGTAAACCCAAAACTGCAGAATCCATACCTTCAATGCAATATTCAGGCGCGAATACAAACACGCAAGATCGCTTTAACACACCGCCTTTTACCACAGCCGAAGGAACCGCAACAGCGGATAGCAGCGAAACTGCCTATCATCAGCCGAATATTCCGGCAGACTTTAAAGTCGAGCCATTCATACGCAATGCAAAAGCTTCGTTCATTCGCTTACAGACTGCGCATGATCATGGAAATGTCAACGAAATCCGTGACTACACAACCCCCGAAATGTTTGCGGAAATCAGTGCGCAAATTNNCATTGATGCCAATCTGCTGGAAGTTGAAACAACCAATGATTTGGCAATCGCCAGTGTCCGCTTCACCGGTCAGCTGCGCAATGCGTCCGATGGTGAACCAGAAGCATTTGATGAAATCTGGCATGTTCAGAAAGATCTGAAAAATTCTGATGCCACCTGGTTATTAGCAGGTATTCAGCAAGTTTCCTAAGTTATTTTGCAATATAGCGTTATTGAATTAACCCGGCCAGAACGCACCTGTTTTTGGTTAAGCGATCTGGCCGGGTTTAATTGAATTTTTTATCGCTTGCATTAACCAGAAAAACTTTTCCCAAATAATCTTCAGCTTTCATTTAATGATTGCGCCCAATCATTAACACCATGTATACGAGATTATCAAAAACTGTGATGGTCTTGGCTTTTGCACTGTATGCCTCGCTGGTCGCCTTCGGCAATCTGACTGATTACAACTCAAATTTCTCCCTCGTGACTCATGTCCTTACGATGGATACAACCTTTCCTGATAACCAGGGAATGTGGCGGGCTATTCATTCTCCCTTCATTCATCATACGGTTTATAGTTTCATCATTGGGATAGAAGTCGTGATTGCAGGACTTTGCTGGCTGGGCGGTTTGCGTTTATATCAGAACCTTAAAGACCCTGCATCCTTTAATCAGGCAAAAGGTTTGGCAATCCTGGGACTAACACTTGGTTTTATCCTGTGGTTTACAGGATTCATGACGATTGGCGGAGAATGGTTTTTGATGTGGCAATCAGAAACGGCTAATGGACAACAAGCTGCATTCCGCTTAGTTGCGATAATTGGTATCGCCCTCATCTATTTAACTCAGACAGATGAAGCGAGACATCCATAAAAACCATACTCAACCGTCGAATACTCGGGTCATGATACCAAAGCATCAATTCCGGCCTGGGCAATCTGCGCATCCTCGAACGATCGCACGCCACTGACACCAATCGCGCCGACAAACTGATTGTCGACAGTAATCGGCAATCCGCCCTCAATGGGCAATGTCCCCGGCAAATTCAGATACCTCAGGCGTCCTTCCGCAATATTCTCTTCCCAGATTTTAGTTGGACGGCGAAAAGCAATGGCGGCACGCGCTTTCTCAATGGCCACGTTGATACTGCCGAACTGGGTATGATCAAGGCGTTGCAGGTAGAGCAAATGACCGCCGTCATCCACGATAACAATGACAACCGGCCATTCATTTCGTTTGGCTTCGGCTTCTGCGCTCGCGGCTATTTTCTTGGCATCGTCCAACGTAAGAATTATTTTGTTCGTAGTCATATTCACCTCCCAGAGCAGCAGGCCGGCAATCCCATCGGCACCAACTTTCGATTCCACAGGACCGAACCCACAGCTTATTTTTTATGATGCAATAAAATCTAAATGACCTATATGGCTCATGGCAATATTATTTAAATCCCAGCACCACCCTCGAACACTTCCTGCCGCATCTGCGCCTGTGAAATATTACTGCCCGGTGGCACACTGCGTGTCAACCACACATTACCGCCGATCGTCGACCCTCGCCCTATGGTAATACGCCCCAATATTGTTGCACCGGCATAGATCACCACGTCATCTTCCACAATGGGGTGGCGCAAATTGCCCTTCACCAAAGCGCCATTCTCATCCACCGGAAAACGTTTAGCCCCCAGGGTGACAGCCTGATACAGGCGCACATTTTGGCCAATGATCGCAGTTTCACCAATCACCACACCGGTACCATGATCAATAAAAAACCTGCCGCCAATCTGCGCACCCGGATGTATCTCTATACCGGTTACTGAATGCGCAATTTCTGAAAACATGCGTGCGATCAATGGCGCGCCCAGACCATGCAAAACATGCGCCAGCCGGTAATGCGTAATGGCCATTATTCCAGGATAACAAACCAGCACTTCATCCACATTACGCGCCGCTGGATCACCTTCATAAGCTGCAATAATATCGCTTTCCAGCAGACTACGGACTTCCGGCAGCCGTTTGGCAAATGCCTGCGTAATAGCCACCGATTGCTCACGATCTTCATTACTGAGAACTTCCAGGCCAGAGTTATAGTGCAACTCATGCTGGATCTGCACCATTAATTCGCGCAATGTCATGTTCAGCGTATGCCCCACGTAATAATCGATGCCTTCATCCGCAAATTCCGACGAACCCAGACGGTTAGGAAACAAGGCCGCGCTCAAACCCTCAGCGACACCCATCAGAATTTTGCGCGACGGCAACTTGGGTGGCTTGTCGTGCCGCCGGTTACGGCTCTCCAGTGAAGCCATGCGTAAAGCACGCAACTCAGCAACAATATTATCCACATCCAAATAAGCACTCCGCAAAAGGGGATCTTGCGTTCTCTTGATATCGTTCACGATGTCGTCAAACCCCGCTCATCAAACATACCTTCAAAAAGAATACTGCTCAAGTAACGTTCGGCGGAATCCGGCAAAATCACCACAATGGTTTTTCCGGCATTCTGCGGGCGTTTGGCATGGCGTACTGCAGCCGCTACGGCCGCGCCGCAGGAAATACCGGCCAGAATGCCTTCTTCCCGTGCCAAACGCCGTGCATAGAGTATCGCTTCTTCATTACTGACTTGCTCGATTTCATCGACCAATGACAGATCCAGGTTATCGGGCACAAAGCCTGCGCCGATTCCCTGAATTTTATGCGGCCCGGGCGCCAGCGACACACCGGCGCGCTTTTGCGACAATACTGCGCTCGCCGCGGGTTCAACCGCCACCGACGTGATGGCTTTGCCTTTGGTTTGCTTGATATAACGGGAAACACCGGTAATCGTACCGCCGGTTCCCACGCCCGCTACTAAAATATCGACGGCGCCATCGGTATCATCCCATATTTCCGGGCCGGTGGTTTTTTCATGGATCGCCGGATTGGCCGGATTTCTGAACTGTTGCAACAGCACATAACGTCCCGGATCAGAAGCAACAATCTCTTCCGCTTTGGCCAAGGCACCGTTCATCCCCCGCGCTCCTTCGGTTAATTCCAATTTGGCACCCAACGCAACCAGTAATTTGCGCCGCTCCACACTCATCGTTTCCGGCATCGTCAAGGTCAGCGGGATTCCCCGCGCCGCCGCGACAAAAGCCAGTGCAATGCCGGTATTACCGCTGGTCGGCTCGACAATTTCTTTCCCAGGACCGAGTAATCCCCGGTGTTCAGCATCATCGATCATTGCAGCACCAATGCGGCATTTCACTGAATACGCCGGATTACGCCCTTCAATTTTTGCCAATACCAATGCCGGTGCGCCATCAGTCACCCGGTTAAGACGCACCAGCGGCGTACGGCCAATGGACAACGAATTATTCTCAAACCAATTTGCCATGATTTTCCTTTTTTTGTGTAATGCCTATTCAAACGCATTACCACTCTTTCATTAATCAAAAATAAAAAACCCCCCGCTCTGATATTACTTAACCAAACGGATTCACTGGAATCATAAGGATTTCACTATAGCGCATTCGTTCCTAGGCTGAAAGTACATACGCTGCTATTTCATCAATTTATAAGGAACATAGGCATTGGTAGTATTACCAGAATAAGTCATCGAACACACGATCCCGATTTTTAAACTGATTTGAACAGATTCTCTATCTACACTTGAAAGAAACTGGATTTCGTTTTAATCATCGTCGTGATAATCTCTACGATGTAATCGTAAAATTATTACGTTTAAAGCCTGTTTTGGCTGATTCAATAATAAAGGAGAAAATCATGTCATTACGCATCAACGATATCGCCCCGAATTTCACTGCGAAAACTACTCTGGGGACTATCGATTTTCATCAATGGATCGGCGATAGCTGGGCTATCCTATTTTCTCATCCCAAAGACTTTACGCCAGTATGTACCACCGAATTGGGCTATATGGCCGGCCTGGAAAAAGAATTTGCACAACGCAACTGCAAGGTAATCGGTTTAAGTATCGATCCAATTGATAACCATGAACAATGGGCTAAAGACATTGAAGAAACGCAAGGCCACGCGGTTAAATTCCCGATCATCGGCGATACCAATTTAGCTGTCGCCAAGCTGTATAACATGCTGCCTGCGGATGAATCAGGCACATCGGAAGGGCGTACAGCCGCAACCAATGCGACCGTTCGTTCTGTATTTATCATTGGGCCGGATAAAAAAATTAAATTAATGATGACCTACCCGATGACCACTGGCCGCAATTTTAATGAAATTCTGCGCGTGCTCGATTCGATGCAGTTGACTGCGCAATATAAAGTAGCTACACCGGTCAATTGGAAAAAGGGGGAGGACGTGATCATTGTGCCCAGTGTCTCTGATGAAGAAGCAGGAAAACTCTTTCCACAAGGCTTCAAAACCATCAAGCCTTACTTACGCACGACAAAACAGCCCGGATAGTTTAAGGTTTATTCTGTCCAAGTACGGAATAAGTCCGGAACGCGATAAACGAACACTAACTGAATGGCTGCTCACGGATTATTTGCTGCAATTCTTGCAGTTCGGGCAAACGCCGCTTATAGCCGGTTTCTTCGATCAGTTTTTCTGCCTTTGCCACATGCTCTTGCACTGAAATCCCCCCTGGCCCCCCTTTTTCTAAGGGGGGAATGACAACCACATCACTCCCTGGACTTCCCCCTTTGAAAAAGGGGGACTGAGGGGGATTCCCTTTCTCAGCAATCAGCAGCCTCGCCATTTCCAAATGATAATCGGTCAAATGCAGCCGCATGCCGCTCGGTTCGGCGATGTCGTGAACTTCCTGCAGATCCTGATGAGCGCGGATGAACTCATGATTTGGGTTGCTGGTGTCACCCTGCAGAGCAGCTCGTGCGAGAAAGCCAAGTGGTAACATATCTTGATCTCCTGCGGCTCGCAAACTAGCCACAGCTTGATCCAACCAATGGGTGGCTTCTAAAAAAATCCCCCTTTGCCAATGCACTCTTCCGATAATAAGTTGATTCAGAGCAATGGCCAGTAAACTTTCTCCACCTTTCTTTGCCCATCCCAGGGCATCTGCTTCCCGCTCCAAAGCTTCCTCCGTCCTGCCCTGCGCCAACAAAAAATCGCAGTATTGAAAACTTGGCAGCGAATACAAATCCAGATACTCCGATTGAAATTCCTGCTGGATTCGCTCTACCTCAATAAACAAAGCAAGCGCCATTGGCGTTTCTCCGACCTGATGCAAAGCATCGGCGCAGATGGTTCGACTTATTATGCGTCGGGACATATCCCCGGATCGATCGGCATAGCACACACTCTGCCAGCTGTTGGCAACAGCCGTCTTCACATCGCCAAGAGTAAGCTGCAGTTGGCTGAGGTTATTCGCACCTCTTGAAGCATTTTTCCAGTCTTCTAAACCTACCCGAATTTCTGTTCCTGCTTGCATCGGCTCCAATGCCTCACGCAATCGCCCCATAGCGCGTAAACGATAGCCTGCTTGGTTCAGAATCGCAGCTTGCTGGTTTTTCGTCAAACTCTCTACGGGAGTGTGCCACGGGATGGTGAAAAAATTTGCCACGACAGCAAGATCGTCACTGTATGCGCCAAGCTTGTGGCAAACGTAATTCTCATTTCCACGTCGAATATGAAGCGAGTAAACTTCATCCAGCGCTTTCTGATATAACCCCGCCGCGCAACCATGTGCCACTGCATTGAATAGCGGTCGCATTTCTTCCAGTGTGTCGGGGAATTCCTTTTTTGGTAAAGTTTTGTAGTATTCATACAGCCGGGTATGCGCCTGCCGCCAAGCATCGGGCTGCTTTTCCCGTAGTTGCCGACCGAAATATTCGCGAATCAGCGGGTGGCAATCGAGCTGGCCATCTGGTGCGTCATCCGTTTCTTCGTGCCGGGAGAGCAGATGGTGTTCTTCGCATAGCGTTGTGATGACTTCCAGCCAGTCGTCTTCGCTTATTCCGGCAGTCAGGTTAGGAATTTGTTCATCCCACAATACTTGCAATACTTCCTGTCCGATCGGATGATCAAACAGTCCGAGCAGGTGCAATAACGCCAATTCCGGTTCACCGGCAAACCATTCTTCGTAGGCTTGCATGACTTTGAACGCATGGCGGCTTACCTGATTGCCGTCCGGTTTGACCAAATCCTTCAGCGTATCGCGCTTAAGCACATCACCCTTATGGCGCAAGCGCAAGACATTACCCAGTAAGCTAAGCGCTAGAGCATGACAGCCGTATTCCCTGACCGTTTTTTCCAGTTCCTTGTTGTTCCCGTTCACGCCAAGTGATTGCAGTAACTTAACGCCGTCGCCAGGTGCGAGATTTTGGAGATCGTGAGCAATGACGTGAGCACGATCGCTCAGTTCATGCACAGCAATACGCTGTGGTGATGATACACAAACCATTGTTCTGCCCGGCCAAGCTTCGCAGCAATTGCCGTACCGCACGATCTTTGAGTTCGCCGCGCATGACTTTGCTTGCATGCTGCAAAGGCTCCAATCCATCCAACACCAGCACGCAACGCTGCTGCCGCAGCAAGCCCGCCAGATGTTCACCCTTGTCTTCTTCGGCTGTAAATGAAGATAAGGAGCGAGTGGAACCAAGCATCTCAAATGCATGACTGAAAAACGGCGAGGCGGAAACTTGCTTTTCTTCGCTCGATCCTTGTGAATAAAACGACCAGGCGATCAGCGCGTCTATATTATCCGTATGATCCAGCCAATGGCGCAGCAGCTTGGTTTTGCCTGTTCCGCCGGGTGCGATGAACTGGATAATGCGCGTACCGTCACCGGCCCAAGCATCGTTGAGCAATCTCAGTTCGGCTTCACGCCCGAAGAATTCACCTTTGACGGTAGGCAAACGATCGGAGAGAGTTTTCATTTTGGGTGCAGGCTGCGCCGAAGGTTTCCTACCGGCAATCCCCCAAATCAATCTGTCGATTAATTCCGGTTTAAAACCTGCACGCATATCGATATAAGTGCGTGTACTCAGGAACAAAGGTAATTCTGGAGGTGTGTAATCTCCCGGAAGTAGAACAGGGATAACTGGTATTTTAGTTTTAACAGCTTTGATCAATAATGCCTGGATTTCTTCAATTTCCCAAGGGCCTAAACCATCTTCACAAATAAAAACTCCTGCACTACCCGATGCTTCCATCGCTTGTTCCAGCAATGGAATCCAATTGCGTCCAGGCTGCAATTCTTCCTCATCCAGCCAAGCTGTTATCTGCTTTTGCGCCAGCAATCGCTTAATTTCACGGATAGCCGGTTTATCACTGCTGTTGTGGGAAAGAAAAATGTCAAATTCTTGGACCACACCTATCTCCCGTTGGCATTATTGGCTTGAAATTAAAAAATAATTAGGATAATAATGCTTGCCACCTGATTTGTCAGGATTACTGCAATCCAGCTGCTGGTGTATGACTGCAAATAACTCAACCAGGAGATTACCATCATGTCATGGAGCCTAAAGAATTGGCACCGGAATCACATTCTTCAGCAAGAAGGTATAGCCGATTCCATCTGGCAGAAGATGATTCATCTGCGTTGTTTGAAAGGGCTTAATCCTGAGGAACTCTCGCGCTTACGTGATTGCGCCACACTGTTTCTGCACGACAAACAAATTTACGGCGCGCACGAGCTGGAAATCACCGATGAAATGCGTGTGACGATTGCGCTGCAGGCTTGCGTTCTGATTTTGAATCTTGATCTGGAGTACTATCAGAACTGGAGTCAGATTATTGTGTACCCCGGAGAATTTATTCTGGATTACGATTATGCGGATGAATTTGGCGTTGTGCATCATGTGCATCGCGTCGCATCGGGCGAAGCATGGTCTGCCGGACCGGTGGTTCTTTCTTGGCAAGATGCGGCAGATACCGATACCCATCCCGGGCATAACGTGGTCATCCATGAATTCGCGCACAAGATTGACATGCTGTACGAAGGCGCCAATGGTTGCCCGGAGTTGCACGCCAACATGAGCGCGTATACCTGGCATGAAGTTTTCAGCAGCGCTTATGCCAAATTCTGCCATCAGGTGGAAAAGCGGCATGAAACCATCATTGATCCGTACGCGGCGGAGAGTCCGGCGGAATTTTTCGCGGTGTTGAGTGAAGTATTTTTTGAGTTGCCGCTCATCACGCAGCAGCACTTTCCCTCTGTTTATGAGCAGTTAGCGCTGTTTTACCGCCAGGATCCGGCGCAGCGCTGGCGTTGAGTCTTGCTCTGTGGTTATTTCATTGACGCATGCTTATTCACAGCGTCAAGATCAATTTCTGTGTATGCGCTGACGACAAAATCGGCTTTTTCTAATTTCCCGGGATCATAGGTTGTAGTGATAGCAATGCACCACATCCCGGCGCTTTTTGCGGCGTCAATCCCATGCGGCGCATCTTCAATGACAACACAGTTTCCCGGCGATGACTGGAGTTGCTGCGCTGCGTACAGGAAAATATCCGGATTGGGCTTGGAACGGTACCCTACTTTGTCCAGTGTGTAGATTTTGTTTTCAAATAACGCCGACAGGTTAAGGCGCTGATCCACTTGCTTCAGCAGATCTTTATCCATCGACGTTGCGATACATGTTTTGTAGCGATTGCGCACGGATTCGTAGAAATCAAGAAATCCGGAGATGAAGCTGGTTTCATGAATAAAAAGATCCTGCACGATATCTGCACGTTCTTGCGCTAACGTTTCGGTATCTCCTGCAAACTGATACGCTTGCTTCATTACTTCCACCCCTTCGGCGAGTGTCCGCCCGGTGAGCAATGGTTTGATCCGTTCCCGGTCATAGACAAAGCCTCTACGCTGTAGAAAAATCTCCTGACCCTTGTCCCAAATCGCTTCCGTGTCAATCACAATGCCTTCGGCATCAAAGATAATCGTATCAATCATGATACTGTGCTCAAATTAGAATCGTTCATGTAAAACATGCATTTTATTTTTTTAATAGCCCCCCAAGGCTGCTTAATAATTCTTTGAAGGTTTTTTCTTTAATATGGCCATAGACCAGAAGAGCAGCTAACAACATCACGACAAAAAAGGTAAAGGCCAGAAGACCGAATTTCTCATTGACCATCAAATAAAAACCAAGCCCGGAGAGCAAGGTTGCAAATCCCATGATGATGATAACCGGGGCGATTTTCCAGCCAGTGGATTCAGTCCGGGATTCCGGAGTACGCGCAGGAAGATCCGGATATTCCATACCGGCGTGCTTTTGCAAAACAGCCAAGGCAGACAATGCTTTTGCTGTGGCCCAGGAAAATAGTCGCGGCCCATAAAAAGCCCCGGTGTTTTCATCGATCTTGTCTTTAAGACTATGCATGGCTTCATGCGCCAATGCGCTTTTCTTATCATCCAAATTCTCCGATCCGAGAAGAAGCCGCATCAACAAGGTATCGGTCATGAACATAAAGCCATAACCGCCGGTTTGGCCATGCGCAATTTTGGTTTGGTCAATTTCCACCCATTCTTCTCGCAACCTGATGGCTTTATCCGGGTTTCGCAGCAGCCATTCGATGGCCTGTTTTTCCTGTTCCGGAAATGTACTTAAATTATTGTTGCGCGCAATTTGTAATACCAGCGCGGCATGAATTGTATGAACGCCTTGCAGGGGACCAGCTTCGCCGAATGAGCCGCGGACTTCATCGCCTCCGTCATTGTAATAAGCATCCACCAAATGTTGCAGACTTTCCAAGATCTGAGTCTGGTAGGCGCCAGGATAGGCATCGTAGGCATCCAGCAAAGCTGTCAGCGCAAAACAAGTCGGCATCAGCGCATCGGGTTTATCTCGGGCATAACTCCAGCCTTTCGTATTTTCATTTCTGCGCCCAAGCAGCCATATCAGAGCTAATTGCACCGGGCCTTCATCGATTCCCTTACCGGCTTTGATGAGCGCCTGAATTGCATAGGAAGTACGCACCAAGTCCGGAATATCAATGGTTTTACCGTCATCCGTGGTTAACCCCCGTGGCCACGAACCAGCATCTTTGCCATCCACTGTTTGATGCTTCAGAAGAAAATCAACCGCGCCGCGGATCGAGCTAGTGCCCGCATGACAAATCCCGCTATCGATCAAAGCAATCATCGCTTCGGCAGTATTGAGCACATTGATATGACTGCCGCGACGCTCGCCCCATCCCTTCGATTCACTATCCTGCTGCTGTTCCAGCCATCGACCCGCATTTTTGATAATTTCAGTGATCTGAGTCATGCAATCTCCCCTCCTAAATTTTTTACCGCCAGAACCGGCTCAATGACCGCCCAGAATGTTCATCCGCATGCATGTGGCCATGCGACAAAATGATGCTAAAAAATTAATCTGCAGTATGGCAGGATGTGCCGATGCTGGAAAGTGCATCAGTCGAAGGATGATTTTCTTCAGGGAATGTCCAGATTGTAATGTCTATATTCGCAATTCCCCACATGAATATCCCTTAGTTGAGAATCTTCGACGCCGCCCTCAAAATAGGCGACAAATACCCGCATGGTTTCTTCATGCGCGACTATAAGCAGGTTTTTATCCTGCTGCGCTTTTAACCAGTCGATAAAGCGCAAAACACGCAGTTTGTGATCCAGCAACGACTCGCCGCCATTCACGCGCGCCCGGAGCGGATTATGGCTGATCGCGGCAAAATAATCCGATACTGGTTTGCCCTCAAATCCCGAACGGATGTCGGCAAGATCCGCATGCACCACAATCGGCGCGGCGTGATACCGGTTCACGATCTCCGCCGTTTGACGCGTGCGCGGCAGAGGCGAAACGATAATGCGCTCAAATGCCACCTCACGTAGCGCCAACGCTGCCGATTGCGCTTGTGCTATGCCTGCTCCCGTTAAATAAACATTCCGGCCGGGATCGTCGTTACACAGACCGAGGTCGTTATAGTTCGTGCGCCCGTGGCGCATGCAGTAGAAGTTCATGTGAATTTAAAAAACTTACAGTGCATTACAAGATACGATTCCTTGGCTAGTTGATTACCAATTTTCACTCAATTGATCTTTATTGGTGATTTGATATCTCCATAATTCATTTGCCAATTTCTAACCTGATTAGAAAGATTGTTCAGCCAAACCCGATTTTTTCTATTATAAGGCGCATACTGACCCAAACAAACCCATCAAAGAGAAATTGCCATGGCCATGAACCGTATCCAATTCCAAGCAGGCTTGTCCTTACCTGCATTCCTTGCACAGTTTGGCACAGATGAGCAATGCGCAGATGCATTGGAAGCGTCCCGTTGGCCGCAAGGATTCAGCTGCCCAGGCTGCGGCAACAAGAAT
>CXWL01016285.1_pt1 | contig 11625 bp, 10 predicted proteins | sample 590931 | NCBI WGS metagenome assembly CXWL01 (sample SAMEA3498368, study PRJEB10139) | groundwater metagenome | biome: water well; material: biofilm material | place: Germany | collected 2015-04-27 | reverse complement strand
TGAAAGGATCTTGTCAAAAGTGCGGCGGGCTGCTGGTCGTTGAGCGGGTGCTGGATTACTACGGCCCGCTGGCCGGAGTGAAATGTGTCAACTGCGGTTGGTCTTGCCGTGACCCCCTGCCGTTATTTGGGTCGCCCGGCGGTTCGACCCGCCGGGTCGCGCACAAGTGACTCATTCACGTAAAGGAGACAGGCGATGAAACGAAACGGGATGCAGGCATTGGGCTTTCAAGGGCCGGCGCTGGTCGGAGGACACCTCACCTATCTGCATGGTGCGTGCTACGTGAACAAGGTCGTGGCGTTGTGTTTCCTTCCTTATCCTGGGCATGTGGCGGCAAAGATAATCGATGACCAGGCCAGGCGATTCTCTGCCCTCGGCGCGGCCCTTCTCATTGTCGCGTCCGGCGCCCGGCCGCTGCATCGCTTGTGGATCGAGCAAAGGGACAGGCCGCTCACGCCGGTCTTGGCGGACCCGTGCGGACGACTGCATCGGTTCTTCGGCGTAGCCGTGACGGCGCCGGCTCAGCGGTGCCACACCTTCGTCATCGACCGCACGGGTATTCTGCGACTGCGGGTCAGTCATGACTTTATCGAGCATGACCTGACGGTTTTGCAGGAACTCATCGGGGTATCGCAACGCGCGGTGACCGGCGAGAGCGTCGGCGATGTCGATGGATGGGCTGCCAGGGCCTCGTGCCTCCTGGCGTAGACGCAGGGTTTCGGAGACTCGAAGAGGATGTGTATTTTCACCGACAAGGAGATTGCTGACATGGACAAGACATTACGTGCCGATGGGCCGATGAAATTGGTGCTCTGCGGATGCGGGCGACTGCATGTGACCTGCGGGCCGGTGACGCTTCATTTTGACCGTGAGGAATTTCTTGCTTTTGCGGATTCGGTCAGCCGTTTGGCGGTGATCGTGACGCAGCACCCGGCAGGTCTGGCCCCGGTGGCCAGGCAGGGGGCGCATACCGAGGTCTGTCATTGACCCGGAGCCGAATCATGAAATGGCGGGTCTGTCCGCGCTGCCGACAGCAGAGTCTGTATTCGAACGGAGCGTTCTGGCTCTGTGGAGGCTGTGGTTATGCGATTACGGAGAGCGCCTTGTCGATCGATGAAGGCCGCGCCAGAAGTCGTGCGACCGTTTCAGCCGGACCGTCCGATTGAGGAACAGGGAGGGGCTGTCACTTATGCTGCCGCGACCGAGTGGGCATGGGAATGACGATCTTGGCGTGATCGTTAGTCTGGCGGTGGCGTTCGGCATGATCGTCGGCGCGCTGGCCGCCATCTGGATCGCCGGCGGCGGAGCGGAGATGGTTGCCCGGTGGCTTCCTTAGGGAGGGTCTTCCAATTGCGTGAAGGAAGTACGAGTAATGGTTTCGATCCTAGTAGGGGGGCGGTCTGGACTTTGTCTGTTGCATGCCGCTATCGTACTGTTCTGAGAGTATTTCTCAATATCAGAAAAGTACGCGGTCGCTGAGGCCAGAGTCTTTGAGGACAGAGCCCACGGCATCTTCGGATGCTCGTGGGCTTTTTATTTTTGAAGAGGCGAGATGAAGGCTCCGATCCTCAAACGGATGTTCGAAATATGACTCTCACCTACACCCAGATCGCAGAGCTGTTTCATCAGTACCGTGATGAGTTGATGCGTCGCCTGGTCGGGATGGTGCACTCACGGGATACGGCCGCGGACCTTGTCCAGGAAACGTATCTCAGACTTCTCAAGCTGGGTGATGGTCAAGGAGTAGAACAGCCGCGCGCGCTCTTGCATCGAATTGCCAGTAATCTGGCTATCGATCATTTGCGCAAGGAAAAGATCAGGCCCAACGGGTATGACTCGTTGGAGGAGGCGATGGAGGTGCCGTCTCATGCGCCCTCGCCGGAACGTGTCCTGATCGGGAAGCGGCGCTTCCGCACCTTCCTGCAGTCGATTGAAACCCTGCCGCCTCGAACCCGCGAAGCCTTCCTGTTGTGCCGCGTGTATGGGTATTCCTATCGCGAAATTGCCTCGCGCATGGGCATTTCGGAGAGTGGAGTTGAGAAGCTACTGATGCGCGCGCTCGATCACTGTTGTGAGGCGCTCGACCCTCTCGACGCGGACGAGTGAGGGAATTGGCTCGCCATTTCGTCACAAGCTATACTAGCGTTCCGTTTGGCCCTGGTCGATATCCGGGCCACAGACGGGGCGAGGTCTCTTACCGACGAAGCACGAGCCATGATCCCATTCGCTGAAGAAGCCAGGCTGCGCCGAGAAGCCGTGACCTGGGTCATTCGCTTGCAGAGCCATCGCCTGTTGCCGGAAGAGCGACGGGCATTCGATGACTGGCATGCCCAAAGTCCGGCGCATGTACAGATGTTTCAACGGGTCTCCGCCCTCTGGGACGATCCTGACTTGCGCGCTGCGGCGGTTCATGCCGCGAAGGCATCGTCGTCAATTCTTTCCGGTTCCCGACTCGCCGTCATTCGTCGATGGGTGCCCTATGCGGCGGCGTTCGCGGCCTCGGTGGTCCTCCTCGTCATGGCGGCGCTGTATCTTGATGTGGCGACTCGGGTGCAAGCCGACTATCTGACGGCGGTCGGGGAACGTCGTCAGATTGAGTTGCCCGATCATTCGCTCATGACGCTCAACACGCAATCGGCCGTGGCCTTGTCGTTCGACGGAACGGCGCGACATATCCGTTTACTCAAAGGAGAGGCGCTCTTTCACGTTCGGCACGATCCGGGTCGGCCCTTTGTCGTAGAGACGGATCAATCCGCCACCCGCGCCGTCGGTACGGCGTTTGTCGTCCGGGCAGATGCGGGGCGCGACCAGGTAACGGTGTTGGAAGGCATTGTCGAGGTCGGCGCCGCCGGAGGAGCGGGTGTGCAAGCGCGAGTGAGCGCCGGCTCGCAGATTCAAGCGGAAGCGGGCCGGGTGGGCCAACCTCATGCTGTCGATCTCCCGACGGCATCGGCGTGGGTGCGCGGACGGCTGGTCGTCGACGGCGTTCCGCTGGCGCAGGTCCTCGACGAAGTGCGGCGGTACTATCCCGGCATGATCGTGCTGTGGAATCCACGCGTCGGGGAAATCCATGTGACCGGCACGTACGATATGGACAATCCTTCGAACGTGCTCTCCCTTCTCGCCAAGACTGTTCCTGTCCACATGATCGGCTTCTCCGATCGCTTCGCGATTCTTTTCTAAATCTTCTCTACAGGGTGTCCCGGTACGGGGTGAGGGAATGCTGGCCGCCGTCCGTCTACGCAGGCATGGAATTGTTAAGGAGGCATCGCATGCATGCAGACGATCAGGCGACAGTAGGGATTGAGCGGCGCAGTTATGGTGCCGTAGGGCGGAATGGCCACAGAGGAGTCGGGCGAACGGCCGGAGTATTTCTGGTCATCGCTTGTCTCGGACAGATGGTATCTACCGTTCATGCTCAGGAGGGGCCCGCGCCAGTTCAGCGGGCACCCGCGATCAATTTCAACATCGGCGCCCAACCGCTGGGGGCGGCGCTGAACGCGTTCGCCGAGGTGACCGGGTGGCAGGTCAGCTTTCCGACCGAACTGGCCGCCGATGCGCATTCATCAGGAGTCAGCGGCAGTCATACGCCGGAGGAGGCCTTGCAGACCCTGCTGGCCGGGACGAGATTGAAGTATCGCCTGACCGGCGAGCGTGCCGTGACGCTGATCCGGTCCACGTCTGCCGCCGCTGCCGGAGTTGTTGCTTCGGCCCTCGCTCAGCCGGCACCGGTCGAACCGGTCGGCGAATCCGTCGCGGTTCCGAAGAGCAAACCGGTGAAAGTTCCGGAGATTGTTGTGAAAGACGTGAAGGAGCGGGATGAACGCAGCTACACAGCGGATGAGTCGTCGAGCGCTACCAGGATTCCTGCGCCGATTCAGGATATTCCGCGTTCGATTCAAGTTGTCACGCGCCAGGTCATGGAAGATCAAAAAGTGATCCGTATGAGCGATGCGCTGCGTAACGTGAGCGGCACGTCTATGCCGAATACGCAAGGCGGCAGAGCCGGCGATTTTATGATTCGCGGTTTTCGTTCGGACTTGAATGTCTTCAAGAACGGGTTCAGGGATGACAGCACCTACGGCTCACGGGCGGCTCGCGATATTATTAATATCGAAAGTATCGAGGTCGTCAAGAGTCCCGCGTCGTTTCTCTACGGACGGACCGATCCCGGGGGTGTGATCAATCAGATTACCAAGGCCCCTTTGAAAGACCCGTATTATTCGGCTGAGATGATCGTCGGCAGCTACAATCTCTATCGGCCGACGGTGGATATCGGCGGGCCGCTGAATGAAAGCAAGACCCTGACCTACCGGTTCAACGGAATGTATGAATCGGCGGAAAGTTACCGTGAGGGAGTCAAGACGGACCGGCTTTTCCTCACTCCGACATTCGGGTGGGAGATCGGACCGCGGACGACGTTCCGTTTTGAGGGGGAATATCTCTACGACCGGTCGCCTATCGATCGCGGCACCGTCGCGGTCGGCAATCGGCCTGCGTCGATTCCGATCGGCCGCTTTCTCGGCGATCCCAGCCGGCGCGGAGAAATCAATTCCGGCAAGGCGACGCTGACACTGATTCACGAGATCAGCGATGCGTGGAAGTGGCGTAGCGCATTTCGATCAGCGGCGTCACGCGAGCGGTACACCAGCCTTGAGTCCAACGTGATGGACGATGTGACCGGCATTCTCACTCTGGCGCGGTACGAGATCCCGCAAACGGTGCAGAGCCATTACTGGCAAAATGAATTGCACGGGCTGTTCTCGACCGGGTCGGTAAAGCATAAGGCGTTGTTGGGTATCGAGCTGGGCCGTGAGCATCAATCGTCAACGCTTTCCGGAGATTTCGGCGGGTTGGGCAGCTTTATCGATATTTATAATCCGGGCAATCGGTTATTCGCTGACGGGCCGCTGTCCTTGTTCGGAAATTCCGCGCAGACGAATAATATTCTGGGCGCCTATTTCGGTGATCAGATCGATCTGTTGGAGAACCTGCATGTGCATGCCGGAGGCCGGTTCGATGTCTTGGAGCAAAAACTCACCACCCGTCCACACGATTTCAATCCAACGACGACGAAGACCCACGAAACCGATACCGCGTTCAGTCCGTCCATCGGAGTGACCTATCAGCCGTGGAAATGGGTGGCTGTCTTTGCCAACTACACAGAATCGTTTGCCCCGCAAACGACCGGCTCTCGGAGTTTCGACGGGAGTGTGTTCAGTCCGGAGCGAGGGAAATCGTACGAAGGAGGGTTCAAATTCCAGGCGATGGAAGGAAGGGTGCGTTCGACAGTGGCCGTATTTGACATCAGAAAGAAAAACGTGTTGACCTCCGATCCTGCGAACGGAGTGTTCTTCTCTGTGGCCACGGGAGAGCAACATAGCCGGGGATTCGAGGTCGATGTCGCGGGGCAGGTGATGCCCGGGTCAGTGAAGACAACAAGTTTGTCGTGGATAGTCGGCTCCCCAACGTACCGCTGCATCAGGGAAGCCTGTGGACGACGTATTTCTTCCAGGAAGGCGTGGTCAAAGGATTTGGAGCGGGAGTCGGTATGTACGCACAAGGGAAGCGGCAAGGACTGCTTCAGTGCCAGGATCCTGTCGGATCGTTCTGTCAGAACGGGTTTGATATGCCAGGATTTGCGCGTATGGATGCGGCGCTGTATTACCGGAAGCCGGAGTTCTTTGCGAAAACGAATCTCATCGCGGCGATCAATTTTACCAATCTCCTCGATCAGCGGTATTTCACCGGAGCGCAGAACTTCAGAGAGATCGTATACACCGGCGCTCCGTTTACGGTGATCGGCTCCGTCAAGCTGGAGTTTAACTAAATGCGATGTGGAGGCTACGCTCCCCGGCCTTGGTTAGACTAGGCCGTGAGCCGCAAGGCCCGGCAGAAACTGTGGTGGTCGGTTCATTGGTGGCTCGGTCTGTGGGCCGGGTGTGTGTTTGCGCTGAGTGGACTGACCGGCAGCGCGCTGGTGTTCTACCAGGCCCTCGATGAGTGGCTGAATCCCGAGCGGCGCACGGTTGTGGACGGCGGTCCGTACCGGCCGTTCGAGGACATGGTTGCCGCCGCGCGCGCGGCCCGGCCCGATCTTCCTGGGCCGTACGGGCTGTTCCTGCCCGGGGACCGTATCGGTGTCGTGGAAGCCTGGTTCAAGGCGCCGGTCGGTGAAACGGGCCATGTCTTGGATATCGAAGTCACCATCGATCCGTACCGCGCAGAAGTGCTGAGCCGGGATCGTATCTGGGGACAGACGGTCGTTTCCTTCATCTATGAGGTGCACAAAGCCTGGCTGCTGGATGAGGTCGGCGAAGCTGTTGTCGGCTGCATGGGGCTGCTACTGGTGCTGTCGATCGGAACCGGCTTGTATCTGTGGTGGCCGAAGGCGGGGAGGTATCGGCAAGCGATCACGTTCAATCCTAAGGGAAGCGGCATCCGCCGATATTATGACCTCCATAAACTGATCGGGATCGCCGGTTCGCTCGTGCTTCTCGTTCTCGCACTCACCGGCCTCTACCTCGAATTTCCTCGCTATGTCGTGCCTCTTGTCGGAGCGGTGTTGCCGATTCCCAAAGAGACGGAGTGGCGGTCGACGATAAAGCCCTCAGCCCGGCCTATTTCTGTCGATCGGGCGGTAGCCATCGCCATGCAACGTCTTCCGGACGGTGAGCTGAAATATATCGGCTTGCCGCAGCAAGCAGGCGACGCCTTTCAGGTCGGCCTGCGCCAGCCGGGAGAAGTCCGTCGCACCAGCAGCGACAGCGTCGTCTGGCTGGATCAATATAGCGGGGCGGTCTTGCATGTTCGTGATTGGCGGCAGTTGACTGCCGGCGAGACGGTTCTTGCGTGGCTCTTTCCGCTTCACAACGGCGAAGCCTTCGGCCTCACCGGCCAGTGGATCGTCTTTTTCACCGGCTTCATCCCGCTCGTGCTCTACGTTACTGCGCTCCGCATGTGGTGGCTCAAACGAGAGGCTCATCGACGACGCCAAAGTATCAAGGCGGATCTTCCCGTCGCGATGGTCCGGCTTCCATCCCTCACAAGCTCTACGGGGTCTTTTGATCGGCAGTCCGATCTAGACCGGTAGCGCACCCTCGTTTCGTCACCCGGTCGCGAGTTTTAGATACGCCCGATCTGCAGGTGCGGTTTTGTCTGGTTCATACGTCTAATAAAGATCTGGGTGTATTGGTCTGTCCGGCGACGGGTTTTCCCAAGAAGGGTCCCATAGCAGACATAACTCGATGATCTTTAGCGTGAAATCTAAAAGCATTGCTACCGCTGTCATATTGTGCGGAGTTGTCGCCATCGTCGCGCTCAAGCTTTGGGATCGTTCCAGGCTCGAATCGGCGGTGCCGAAAGAAGGTGCTGAAAGGCCGATGATGGTGGAAGTTGCGCCCGTCACCGTTGGCTCGATCACCGAGTCGATTCAGACTGTGGGGACGCTGCAGGCGGTGGCCTCTATCACTGTAAGGCCGGAAATGTCCGGGGTGATTCGCCGGATCGATTTTTCGGACGGCCAGTCTGTCGAGCGCGCGGCTCCTCTCATCGAACTGGATCAAGAAGAACTTCAAGCGCAGGCCAATCAAGCCGCGGCCCAGGAAAAAATCGCCCACGTCACCTATGAACGGCTGAAGCGGCTGTCCGGCCAACAGACCACGATTGTCCCGGCGCAGCAGGTGGACGAAGCGAGGCTGGCCCTGCAAGCCGCCGCCGCCAACAGCGTGCTCTACGCCGTGCGTCTGAAAAAATCCGTCATCCGTGCGCCGTTCGCCGGTACGCTGGGCCTGCGCCGTGTGTCGGTCGGGGATTATGTTCAACCCGGACAGGATATCGTCAATCTTGAAGATCTGCGTACGCTCCATGTGGACTTCAAGGTTCCGGAAGTATGGCTCAGCCGGTTGTTTGTGGGGCAGGGATTGACCGTGACGACGGACGCGTTTCCCGATGTGCCGTTCGAGGGGCAGGTCTCCGCGATCGATCCGCGCGTCGAAGCCGTCAATCGGACGGTCGCCGTCCGGGCGGCGGTGCCCAATCCGACAGGAACGCTTCGTCCCGGTCTGTTCGCCACCGTGCGGCTGACGCTGGGCCGGGAGGCCCAGGCCCTGCTGATCCCCGAAGAAGCGCTGTTTCTACAGCGAGAGAAGACAATGGTGTTTCGCATGGACAACCAGATCGTTCGGTTGACAGAGATTGCCGCGGGTGCGCGCGAGCGGGGCCTGGTCCAAGTCCGCGCCGGGTTGAAAGAAGGCGATTGGGTGGTGCGGACCGGGACTCACAAACTTCATGACGGCCTGCATGTCTCACTCAAGTAATCCGAGCCGGAGCGATCCAACTCCTCCCATGCGGAATCAGAATCACACCCCTCCACCGCACCGAAGACCGGCATGACGCTGTCGGATACCTCCATTCGCCGGCCGGTATTCGCGCTCGTGATGACGCTGCTGCTGGTGTTGTTCGGCGCGCTGAGCTTCATGCGTCTCTCTGTCCGCGAATACCCCGATATCAAGCCGCCCATCGTGTCGGTCCGGTCGGTCTACTTGGGCGCCAGCGCCTCCGTCATCGAGACGGATGTCACGACGCCGCTGGAAGACACGCTCAGCGGGATTCAGGGACTGAGAACGATCACGTCTTCCAGTCGTGAGGAAGTCTCGTCACTCACCTTGGAGTTCGAGCTGGGCCGCGATTTAGACGGCGCCACCAACGACGTGCGGGATCGGATCGCGTTGATCCGTTCGTTGCTGCCGCTGGGCATCCAAGAGCCGATCGTGTCCAAGGCGGCGGCGGACAGCTCGGAAGTGCTGTGGGTGGCGCTGTCCAGCGACCGGCATTCCGCGCTTGAACTGTCGGATACCGCCGACCGGTTCATCAAGCCGCGATTGGTCATGGTCTCGGGCGTGTCGACGGCGTACCTCGACGGGGAACGGCGGTATGCGATGCGGATCTGGCTGGACCCCGATCAGCTCGCCGCGCGCCGGCTCACCGTTCAGGATGTCGAAGAGGCGATCCGCAATCAGAACGCCTCGATTCCGTCGGGACGGATCGAAAGCGATCTGATGGAGTTCGGCGTGTCGCTCAGGGGCACGCTGCATACGCCGGAAGAATTCGAAGGGCTGATCGTGGCCTCTCGCGAGGGCTATCCGGTTCGCTTGAAGGATGTCGCGCGTGTCGAACTCGGCGCCGAGGATACCCGCAAGCTCGGGCGGTTCAACGGCACCTCGTCGTTAGGCATTGCCGTGTCGCGACAGTCCAAAGCCAATACCCTCACCGTCGCGCGCGCGCTCAAGGCACAGCTGCCCGCCATCAGCGCCAGTTTGCCGGAAGGCATGACGCTCACGATCGCCTTCGACAGTTCGGCGCCCATCGAACGGTCGCTGCACGAAGTGCATGTGGCGCTGGGGCTTTCGCTGGTCCTCGTGGTGTTAGTGATCTTCGCTTTTCTGGGCAGCGCCCGGGCGACGCTGGTTCCGGCGGTGGCGATTCCGGCGTCGATTATCGGGACCTTCACCGTGATGGCGGTGACGGGGTGTTCGCTGAACGTGCTGACGCTGCTCGGACTGGTGCTGGCGGTGGGGCTTGTGGTCGACGACGCGATCATCGTTCTCGAAAACATCCATCGACGGATTAACGACGGGATGCCGCCGCTTCGCGCGGCGATGGAAGGCACGAATGAAATCGCCTTCGCCGTGGTCGCGACGACGATTTCACTCGTCACGGTGTTTATTCCCATCGCGTTTCTGTCCGGCCTCGTCGGCAAGCTGTTCGCCGAACTGGCCATTGCCGTGGCATCAGCCGTCTTGATTTCCGGCTTCGTGGCCCTGACGCTGACGCCGATGATGTGCGGGAGGCTGTTGCGCCAGGATTCCGGCAGTTCGAGCTGGAACCGGTTCACGGCGCGGGTGTCCGACCGTGTGATCGGATGGTATCGCTGCCTGTTGGGGCGGGTTGTGGCGGCGAAGACGGCGGTGTTGATTCTCGGCCTGGGCGTAAGCTTGGGCAGTCTGGTGCTGTTGGAGCGACTGCCGTCCGAATTGGCGCCGCTCGAAGATGCCGGATGGTTCTCCGCATTTCTGACCGCTCCCCAGGGAGCCACGATCCGCTACACCGACACCTATGCCCGGGAGTTGGAATCGTTGATCAACGGGGTTCCGGAAGTGCTGTCGAATTATACGGTCGTGGCGCGCGGGCAGAGCCCCACCATCGTGAATCGGGCCGCCAGTTGGGTGACGTTGCGCGATTGGGACGACCGGACGAGAAGCCAGCAGGAAATCGTCGCGGCGCTGAATCGTGAACTCGGCAGGCTCACCGGGGTGAAGGCCTATCTGCTCAACCCGCCGTCGATCGAGGAATGGTCGGAGAATACCCCCGTGCAGTTCGTCATCGGAGGGCTGGAGTATCAGGAGTTGCAGCAGGCCGCCGAGCGGTTGATGGAAAAAATGGCCGGCCATCCCGGATTCGTCGCGCCGGATATGAACCTGGCCCTCAATACGCCGCATATCGCCGTCGAGGCGCATCGGGATAAAGCGGCCGACCTCGGCGTGTCGGTGCTGGCGGTGGGGCGGACGCTGGAAACGCTGCTCAGCGGCCGGCCGGTGACGACGTTTACCCAGAACGGGCGTCAGTACAAAGTGATCGTGAAGGTCGATGATCGGCGCCGTGAGAAGCCTTCCGACATCAGCGGGTTGTATGTTCGGGGCAAAGAGGGGGAGTTGGCGCAGCTGAGTAATATCGTGACGGTGCGGGAAGAGCCGGCGCCGGAATCGTTGAATCATGTCGATCGCATGCGCGCCGTCACGATCAGCGCCGGGTTGGCCGAAGGCTTCACGCTGGGACAGGCGCTGGCCTATCTCAATGACGTTGCGAAAGACGTCCTGCTCCCGACCATGCGGACGAGCTATGCCGGGGAGTCCAAGACGTTCGTCGAGAGCAATACCAACCTCTACGTCACGTTTGCCTTGGCGCTGGGGGTCATCTTTCTCGTGTTGTCGGCGCAGTTCGAGAGCTTCCGGCACCCCTTTACGATTCTCCTGGCGGTCCCGCCGGCGGTCTCCGGAGCCTTGCTCGCGCTGGCAATGACTCGTGGCACCCTCACTATCTTTAGCCAGATCGGCTTGGTGATCCTGATTGGCCTGGTGACCAAGAACGCCATTTTGATTGTGGAGTTCGCGAATCAGCTTCGAGATCGAGGGATGGAGTCAGCCGAGGCGGTGGTTGAAGCGGCGACGATGCGCCTCCGTCCTATTCTGATGACGACACTGGCTACGATTTTAGGGGCGCTTCCGCTTGCCTTAGCGACCGGGGCGGGCGCCGCCGGCCGGCGGCAAATCGGCGTCGTGCTGATCGGCGGGCTGCTGGTCTCGACGATTGTGACGCTCTTCCTGGTTCCGGCTGCCTATACGATTCTAGCGGGGCGCAGTATGGCGCGTAAGACGGTGCACGACCTCTTGGATTCGTGATGGTGTCGAAAGAGCGGTGGTACCTTAGGCCGGCTTGGCTGCAATAGAGTCAGCCAGCTCGTTCAGGAGCGCGGCGGTTTCATCCCAGCCGAGACAGGCATCAGTGATGGACACGCCGTGCGCGAGCGTCACGCCCTGCTTCCAGGACTGTTTGCCCGGATTGAGA
>CXWL01016715.1_pt1 | contig 11626 bp, 14 predicted proteins | sample 590931 | NCBI WGS metagenome assembly CXWL01 (sample SAMEA3498368, study PRJEB10139) | groundwater metagenome | biome: water well; material: biofilm material | place: Germany | collected 2015-04-27 | reverse complement strand
CTCTCGAACGCGATCGAGAAGAATCGTACGAAGTGAATCATGTGGTGCCATGCACGACGCTCCACTGATTGGCCCATACAATCCGGACGGGGTTCTGGCCTGGGAAACCGACGGGCCGCGCACGGCCCGCCAATTCCTGTCCGATGTCTCCCGCCTCGCCGATTCGCTGCCTGACCGTCCTGCAGTCCTCAATCTGTTGTCCAGCCGGTATGAGTTTCTCGTCGGGTTCGCGGCGGCGATGCTGCGGGGGCAGTTAACGTTGCTGCCCCAGAGCCGGGCGCTCCAGACGCTGCGCCGGATTGCCGGTGAGTATCATGAAAGTTATTGCCTGACGAATCAGGATGAGCCGGTCGAAGGGATCGAGTCCGTGTTCTTGCGGCGGCATGGCAGTCTCGCAGGATGGCCGAAGCGGATTCCGCATATCCCGCTCGATCAAGTCGTGGCGATCGCCTTTACCTCAGGCAGCACCGGCCAACCGCTGCCGAACAGGAAAACCTGGGGAGCCCTGACCGCTGTCGCCCGGGCGACGGGAGCCCGATTGGGTCTGAAGGCTGGCGAGCAAGCTGCGGTGGTGGCGACCGTGCCGCATCAGCATATGTTCGGGCTGGAAGCCTCGGTGATGCTGTCCATCGTGCACGGGCTGGTCATGCATGCCGGGCGACCACTCTTTCCGGCCGACATCCGTGACGCCTTGGCCGACGTGGCAGGGAAGCGCATACTCGTGACGACTCCGTTGCATCTCCGGGCCTGCGTGACCGAAGGCCTGCGCGTGCCGCCTGTCGGATTGATCCTCTCCGCGACCGCGCCGCTTTCCCGAAGTTTGGCGCAAGAAGCCGAACGACATTTCCAGACCGAGGTGCATGAGATTTTCGGGTTTGCCGAAGCGGGCAGCGTGGCTGAACGGCGGACGACCGATGGCGATCGATGGCGACTGTTGGACGGGGTACGCCTCGCACAGGACCACACGGTGTGGATGGTACAGGCCGACTACCTTCCGGTCCCGGTCCGCGTTCCTGACCGCATCACCGTCGATGCCGACGGTCGGTTTATCGTGCAGGGCAGGGAAGTCGATCAGATCAATATTGCGGGCCATCGCGTCTCGCTCGGCGATCTGAACCAGAAACTGCTGGAGATCGAGGGTGTGCAGGACGGAGTCTTTTTTCTGCCCGATGAGGGGACGGATCTCGTGACCAGGCTGATCGCCTGTGTGGTGGCGCCGGGAAAAACCGTGGAGGAGATTCAGCAGGCATTGCGCGGTCGCATCGATCCCGTGTTTCTTCCCCGTCCGCTTCTGCTCGTGCCGGCACTGCCCCGCAACGACACGGGCAAGTTGCCGCGTGAGGCCTTGCTGAAGCTCGTGGAACAACAGGCCGAAGGGTTGTCGCATGACGCATAAGCGTGTCGTCTCGATCGGCCCGGATCATCCGGCGCTGCCCGGCCACTTTCCCGGCCATCCGGTCGTGCCCGGCGTGCTCGTGATGGACGAAGTCATCGAGACCCTGCGGGAGTACTACGGGCAGGTCCTGATCGTTACCGGACTTCCCTCGGTCAAACTGTCGTCGCCGCTGTTGCCGGGTGAACGGATGATGATCGAAATCGTGCGAGAGGATGCCGGCACCGCCGCCTTTATCTGCCGGGTTGACCAGCGGATGGTGGCTACCGGATCGATCCGGTTTCGCCTCCCGGCCGCCGACCGGACGATGACGTCATGACGGTTGCTTGGAAACAGCAACAGGAGCGCGGCAGCCGCCTGGCGATCCGCCTCATGGCCTGGGTGGCGCAGGTGCTGGGGAGGTCGGTTGCCCGGGTGCTGCTCTATCCGATTTGTCTGTACTACCTCTGTGGTTCGCAGCAGGCGAACCGGGCCCTTCGCCGGTATTACGAACATCTCCGGGGCCATGCGCCGGGCTGGCGGGCGCTCTTCCATCACTATCACTCGTTCGCCTCAACCATTCTCGACCGGGTGTATTGTCTGCGGGGCCGGTTTGATCTGTTCGATATTCGGATTCATGGGCTTGAAGTGCTCGACGGAGTTTTGGCGAAAGGGTGTGGCTGTCTTTTATTGGGGTCGCATCTCGGCAGTTTCGAAGTCGTGCGAGCGGTCGGGCTGTCGCGTGAACAGATTGCCGTCAAAGTGCTGATGGACGAGCAGAACGCCCCGATGATTCGTGCATTGATTCAGGAGCTGAACCCCGCCGTTGCCGAGACGGTGATTCAAGTTGGCGGGGTGGATACGATGCTGCAGGTTCAGGAATGTCTGGCTCATGGCGGGGTCGTTGGGATCATGGGTGACCGGCTGACGGCGGAAGATCAATTGGTGCGCTGTGAGTTCCTCGGAGAGGACGCGGCGTTCCCGACCGGGTCCGTACGGTTGGCGCACGCCGTGCGCGCGCCGGTGGTCCTCTTTTTCGGGCTCTACCGGGGCGGCAACCGGTATGACATCCATTTGGAACTGCTGAGTGAGTCCGTTCAGTTGTCTGCTGACCATCGGCAGGACGATGTGCGACGATGGACGCAACGATATGCGGATCGACTGGCCCATTACAGTCGCGAAGCGCCGGACAATTGGTTCAACTTTTATGATTTTTGGCAGGCCTCTTCGTAAGGCCATCACTGCGCTTTCTTTCGTCCTCCTGCTCGGCGGCGTCGCCCCGGCAGCCGATGCTCCTCCTGCGCCATGGACGGTCGACGCGCTGGTGGCGCTGCTCAAGGAACAGCGCGAGCCCTCCATGGCGTTTGAAGAAGCCACCTACTCCTCCTTATTGACCGAACCGTTGACCGTTAGGGGCCTGTTGCGATTCACCCCGCCGGCGACGATGGAGAAAGCCATCACCGAGCCGTTTCGCGAGCGGTACGTGATTGACGGAGACCGGGTGTTGTTTGAGAGCGAGCGGAAAGGGATCAAGCGGACGATCTCGCTCGAAGACTATCCCGCCCTCCGCAGTTTCGTCGAGGCATTCCGCGCGAGTTTTACGGGCGACGCGGCTCGTCTGCAAAAGGTGTATGACGTCATGCTGGAGGGCACCCGCCGTCAGTGGACGCTCCTGTTACGCCCGCGTGAGACGGCAGGACAATCGATGGTTGACTACATTCTCTTTACCGGCTCGGAGGGCCGCGTCGCCACGATTGCCATCCGTTCCCCGGACGGAGACCGATCGGTGATGACGCTGCTGCGGGAATCCACACAATGAGCCGGCGGTTCGGTGTGATGGGGCTCTGGGCTCTGGCGATGGTCTGCGGATTGTGGCTGGTGGCGACGCAGGTGTCCGTGCATAGCGAGCTGGCCGACCTGTTGCCGGAAGGCACGACGGCGACCCAGCGGCTGTTGCTCACGCAAGTGCGAACCGGCGTGGCAGGCCGGCTGATGCTCCTGGCCATCGAAAGTGGAAATCCGGATGATCTGGCTCAGGCCAGTCGAGAGTTCGGCACGCGGCTTCGTGCGACCGGGCATTTCAACGTTATCGGGAACGGCGTTCAGGCTCTGTCGAAACAAGATCAGGAGCTGCTGTTCCGGTCCCGCTATCTATTGAGCCGGCAGGTGACTCCGGAGGCATTCTCCGTCGAATCCTTGCGTCAATCGCTGGAACAACGGCTTGACGACCTCCGTTCCCCCCTGGCGTCCATGATCAAAGAGACAATCCCGGGAGATCCGACGGGGGCCTTTCTGGGAATCCTCAAAGACTGGGCCTGGCAGGAGGGGCCGGCGAAATATCGCGGGGTCTGGATGTCGGAGGATCATTCGAAGGCCTTGCTGATCGCGGAAACGAGAGCGACAGGGTTCGACGCTGATGCGCAGGCGACGATTCAGCAGGACATCCGCAAGGCGTTCGGGGATTTGCCCGGTCGGTCGGCTTCCCTTCGTTTACTCATGAGCGGTCCCGGTGTATTTGCCGTGGAGATCAAGCAGACTATCGAAGCCGAGATCTGGTGGCTCTCAACCGCCGCGTCCACACTCGTCATCCTCTTGCTCTATGCGAGCTATCGGTCGGTGACGCTGGTGCTACTGAGTGTGATTCCGCTGTCGGCCGGCATTGTCGCGGGCATGTTGGCCGTCAATAGCTGGTTCGGCTTTATTCACGGCATCACACTCGGTTTTGGCATCACCTTGCTGGGCATCGTCGATGACTACCCGATCCACCTGTTCAGTCATGTGAATGTGCGCGGCTCCGCGCCGGCCGTGATCCGGGCGATCTGGCCGACCATGCGACTGGGTGTGCTCACGACCGTGATCGGATTTTCCTCCCTGCTCTTGTCCGGATTTCCTGCCTTGGCGCAGTTGGGCATTTTTGCGGTGGTCGGGCTCATCGCGGCGGCACTGGTGACCCGGTATGTGCTACCGGTCTGTGTTCCGCCGGCGTTTGTTCCCCGGGAGGTGCCGCGAGGGATTGTGCCGGCGGTGGCACAGCTCACCCGGGCCAAGTGGCTGGTGCCGGGGGCGGTCGTTCTTGCGACATTCCTACTGTTATGGTCTGATACACCTCTGTGGCAAACGGATCTCGGGAGTCTGAGTCCGGTATCGGAAGCTAGAAAGCGGCTCGATCAGCAGCTTCGCCGTGATCTGGGGGCACCGGATGTCCGCGATCTGCTCGTCATCGAAGGCCCGACGGCTGAAGATGTGCTCCAACGCGGAGAAGCCGTGGTGTCACAACTGGAACAACTGCGAGCCGGCGCCATGGTGGCGGGCTACGACCTGGTTTCCTCGTATCTGCCGAGCCGCCGCAGTCAGCAGGCTCGGCAGCAGGCTCTTCCTGAGCGGAGCGTGCTGGAACATAATCTCCAGACCGCGCTAGCGGGGCTGCCATTCGCACCCGGACTCTTTACTCCGTTTCTTGACTCGATCAATGCCGCGCGAACACAACCGATGATCGACCGCGACACCTTCAACGGTACCGCCGTGGGGCTGAAGCTGGCATCATTGTTGATTGAACAACAGGGACAATGGTCTGCCGTGGTGCCGCTGCGGGGCGTGGCGGATAGGGCGCGCCTCGGTGAAATCGTAGAAGGATGGCATGCTCCCGGTGTGGCCTACGTGGATCTCAAGGAGGAGTCCAACCGGTTGATGACGGCCTATCGAGACCGAACCCTTGCGATCGTGGCCTGGGGGCTGCTGGTGATTGCCGTCGTGCTGGTGGTCGGGCTGAAGTCGATCAGCGTGTTGCGGCCGGTCCTGTTACCCATGATGAGCGCGCTGGTGGTGGTTGCCGCCCTCGTGAACACGGCGGGCGAATCGCTCTCGCTTTTTCACGTCGCCACTTTCCTGTTGGTCATCGGGCTCGGACTCGACTACGCGCTGTTTTTCAACCGGCCGGAGGGCACGGGCGAGGAGCGCGCACGGACGCTGTATGGCTTACTGGTCTGCAGCACCACGACGATTCTCGTCTTCGGGGTGCTGGCCTGCTCGACGATTCCGGTGTTGCACGCCATCGGGATGACTGCCGCGATCGGATCCTTCTGCTGTCTGCTGTTTGCCGGTATGATGGCGGATGAGGAGGCTCATGCCGACGCCTAACCGACCGATGATTCCTCTGACCTTGTCGGCCTACCGGCTGGTGACGGCGAATGGTTGTAGCTGGATCGACGTGCTCGCTGCCACTGGCCGGGATTGTTGAGCAGAACAAGGACGACGCAATGTCTAAGCGACCGATGACTCCATTGACCCTGTCGGCCTACACGCTGGTGACGGCGAACGGGCGTGGCATCGGCGCCGTGTCTCAGGCCTTGCGCGAGCGGCGTTCCGGGCTGAAGCCCTGCGATTTCGAAGACGCGCTGCTCAAGACCTACATTGGGCGAGTGGCGGGGCTGGAAGAGTTTTCACTCGGCCATGACTTAGAGTCATTCGATTGCCGGAACAATCGCCTGGCCTGGCTGGGGTTGCAGCAGGACGGGTTCATGGTCGCGGTGGCGGAGGCCATCCAGCGCTACGGAGCCGACCGGATTGCGGTCGTCACGGGGACGAGCACGTCGGGTATTCTGGAGACGGAGCATGCCTACCGGAATCGTGATCCCCTGACCGGGATGCTGCCGCATTCGTACACTTCCCGTTATCGCTATACGCACAACATGTTTTCGTTGGGCCATTTCGTGCGGGTCTGCCTGGGCCTGCAGGGGCCGGCCATGGTCATCTCGACGGCCTGTTCCTCGAGCGCCAAAGTCTTTGCCACGGCTGCGCGTTTTCTGCAGGCGGGCCTCTGCGATGCGGCCATCGTCGGGGGAGTCGATAGCCTGTGCCATACCACCCTGCACGGATTTTCCGCTCTGCAGCTGCTGTCGACCAGTCCCTGCCGGCCCTGTGATGAAGATCGCGACGGGCTTTCGCTGGGCGAGGCGGCCGGTTTTGCGTTACTGGAGTCGAGCGAGCGGGTGGGGCGGAAAGGGGCTGTCGCATTGCTGGGGTATGGCGAAAGCACCGACGGGTACCACATGTCGCATCCTCATCCGGAAGGCGCCGGTGCGATTCGCGCCATTCGCCAGTCGCTGGATCGGGCCGGGTTGCAGCCGTCCGACATCGACTACATCAATCTGCACGGCACCGCGACCAGGGCCAACGATTCGGTCGAGGACAAAGCGGTGTACTCTATTTTTGGTGATGGGCCGGCCTGCAGTTCGACGAAAGGTTGGACCGGACATGCATTGGGAGCGGCGGGGATCACGGAAGCCTTGATCGCGACCCTGTGTTTGAAGCAGGGCTTCATTCCCGGCACGCTCAATTGCGAACGGGTCGATTCGACGTTGCGAAGCCGCATTTTCCGTGAGAACGAGGACCGGCCGATCAGGCGCGTGGTGAGCAATATTTTCGGGTTTGGCGGCAATAACTGCAGTCTCGTGTTGGGAGTGTTGTGATGCGGGTCGGGATTCTTGGAGTGGGACTGCTCGCAGCCGGCCTCGAAGGCTGGCCGGTCGGCCGAGCGGTGTTGGCCGGCATCAGGCCGTTCGATTCCTCTACGGTGCCGGATCCGGACGCCTCGCTGCTGCCGGCGAATGAGCGGCGGCGGAGCAGTGATTGCGTCCGGTGGGCCGTACAGGTGGCACAGGAAGCCATGGTCCAATCCGGGCTCGATCCTCATGAGGTCGCGACCGTCTTTGCCTCATCCGGCGGCGAGATGGAGGTGCTTGATAAGCTGTGCCGGGCGCTGGCGACCACCGAGCGGGTGGTTTCGCCGACGCTGTTTCATCAGTCGGTGCACAATACCGCGGCGGGCTATTGGGGCATTGCGACGAGTTGCCAGCAGTCCTCGACGGCCCTGTCCTGTTATGACGATTCCTGTGCGGCCGGGCTCTTGGAGGCCGTCACCTATGCCTGCGTCGAAGAGCGTCCGGTTCTCTTTGTCGCCTATGATCTGCCGGCGCCGGCGCCGCTCAACAGTGCCCGGCCGATCGCCTCAGCCTTTGCTGCGGCCCTGGTGTTGACGCCTTCAGTGAGTCAGGCCCTCGCGATCGCCGATGTGACGTTGACAGCCGCCGCCGATCGTGACGTGAGTCACGCGTTCAGTCAGGAATTCGAACGGCTCAGGCTCGATAATCCGGCGGCCAGGTTGTTGCCGGTGCTGCAGGCGCTCGCCATGGAGCGCCGGGCCACGATCAATCTGAACCTGTTGGACGATCAACGGCTGATCGTAGAGGTTGAGTCCTGCCGCAACTGACGAAAGACGAGATCGGACGGCTGCTCCCGCATGGCGGGTCTATGCGCCTGCTTGATACGGTGGAGGCCTGGGACGAGACGACGATCCGCTGCCGGACGGCCACGCACCGGGACCCGAACCATCCGCTCCGCTCCCGTGGTCGCCTCTCCGTGTCGGTTGGTCTGGAGTATGCCGCCCAGGCGATGGGTGTGCATGTGGGACTGCGTGATCGCGATCGGCAGACGGCAGGACGGATCGGGTATGTCGGCAGCGTCCGGGACGTCTCCTTTGGTGTCGAGCGGCTCGATGACACGGTCTCCGATCTCATCGTGGAGGCCACGCGCCTGGCGGAGGGGGATCAGAGCTATATGTATCGTTTCACGCTGTTGCTGGACAACCGGGCGGTCATTGAGGGGCGCGCGTCGATCTTTATCAAGGCGGTGGCGTGATGGCAAAGAGGCGCGCATTGGTCACGGGAGGCAGCGGCGAGATCGGGGCCGCGATCTGCGAGAAGCTCGCCGCGGACGGCTATGCGGTCATCGTGCATGCGCATCGGCATGCTGAATCAGCGAGACAGGTAGCGGAAAAAATCTCGGCCGGCGGAGGATCCGCTGCGGTGACGACCTTCGACATCGTCGATGGTGCTGCCACGGGACAGGCGCTGCAGGCCCTGCTCGCCGACGGGCCGATCCAGGTGGTCGTCAATAATGCAGGCATCCATGACGATGCCCCGATGGCCGGGATGACCGAAGCGCAGTGGAGGAATGTCGTCGATCTGTCGCTGAACGGATTTTTCCACGTCACTCAACCGTTGTTGCTGCCGATGATCGGCACCCGCTGGGGACGGATCGTCTCGATCTCGTCACTGGCCGGCGTCACTGGAAATCGAGGGCAGACGAATTATGCGGCGGCCAAGGCCGGTCTCCACGGAGCCAGCAAGTCGCTGGCGATTGAACTTGCGTCGCGCGGCATCACGGTCAATGTCGTCGCGCCGGGCTTGATCGAGTCGTCGGCGACGAGACAGTCATTCAAGCCGGAGCAGATTGATGCGATGGTGCCGATGAAGCGAGTGGGTACGCCGAAAGAAGTCGCGGCCCTCGTCTCATTCCTGGCGTCCGAACAAGCGGGGTACATCACCGGTCAGGTCATCGGCATCAACGGAGGCATGGCGTGAAAGGCAGGATGTTGAAAAAGGCCTCCGGCTTCGTTCTCGCGTCGGTCAGACCCTCAACGTACCCCAGAGGGTACGCCTCGGTCCTTCACTTGCTGCGGCCTCGCCGGCGGACCTTTTTGACCATCCTGCAACAAGACAAGTTAGGCAACTACGTTTGTGATATGCCCAATGATGGTAGGACATCTTTTGGTGACTGAACAGCATTCCGAGATGTGCGATATCGCCCAATCCTACTGGGTTGTCATTCCTGCGTACAACGAAGCCCACACGGTTCGTGACGTGGCCCTGCGTGCCAGACAGCGGTGCTCCCATGTCATTGTGGTGGATGATGGATCGACGGATGGCACGGCCGAGGTGCTGGCTGGGCTTGATGTGACTGTGCTCAGAAACGAGAAGAATCTCGGGAAAGCGGGAAGTCTGTATCGGGGATTTGAACGGGCTTTGGCGGGGGGCGCGACCGGTGTGATCACGCTCGATGCCGACGGGCAGCATGTCCCCGAAGAAATTCTATTGTTCATCGAGCGGGCGCTTGACGATCCTGGTGCATTCCTCATCGGAGCGCGCCGCCGCGATCAGCGGAAGACGTCATTCTGGCGATACGGCGCAAATCGAGTGGCGGATTTCTGGATCGGTTGGGCAGCAGGAGCGCCGATTGAAGACAGTCAGTCCGGGTTTCGTCTGTATCCGGCTACATTGCTTCGGACGGTTGACGTTCCCCATGAGCGGTCACGCAGCTTCGTGTTCGAAAGCGAGATCCTGATCGAGGCTGCCAGGCGGGCCATAGTCATCCAGAATATCCCAATCGCTGTGATGCCGCGTTCGGGACCCTGTCCCAGCCATTTTCGTCCTGTGCTGGATATCGTCAAGATCACCCGGATGGTGGCTTGGAAGATCCTTTCACGAGCATTGTCTCTCGGCGGGTTGTGGTGTGTCCTTCGCGGCGCTCTTTCGGCGTAAAGACCAACCCATCACGCGTCTAGCAAGTCGCTCCGTGGCAATGCCACGGGGTGGCTAGCCCATGATGACGCAACGCAGGTTGCGCTGATGGCGATAGGCTTAGGCGAAATGGCGCACGAGGTATGGGAAGCGAGGCCCGAGTTGAGCCCAGGCCCCGTCGGCCGTGAATGAGATTGTCAGGATGCGGAAGCGGCCATCAGCCGACCCTTGATGGCGTTATCAAGATTCCGAATCCAGCCGCTGTAGGCCTCATGAATGGTCTGTTTGTCCGCATTGAAGTTCAGATTGACGCTGTCCTTGTAGGTGATGTTGTAGGACTTCGTCGTGTAGTCGATATCCACGACGGCGGTATGACTGCGGGCGTTTTGGGTGCCGAGAATGTGGCCGGGTTTATCGGGACTCATGATCCATCGCAAGCTCAGCCCGGCTTCCACAATGGCTTTTTGGACTTGTTCCATCGTGAGTTCTTTTCCCGTTGCGGTCATCACGGGAGCCTCTTTGATGTTGTAGATCTGGCCGGCCCCTCGACAACCGGCAACCACGACGATCATGAGGCATGCCACGGCGAACGCGGATAGGATTCGATTCATCGTTGTCCCTCCTCTTGATAGAGAGCTTCGGATTGAAGCTCTCTTGCTCTTAGTATGACTGGCTGCATCAAGTCAAGCTGTCGTGTGGCGGTATCGGTCATCCGTGTTGCGATATAGCCCACCTCGTGAATATGCGCGAGCAAGTTGTCCACGAAGATCAGGTTGCCTGGACTCATTCTCTTCTGATTCCATTTGGACATGGATCGGGGAAAGGCTTGTTCGGTGGCCAGCACGAATTCGCTCGGGTGGCAGTAAAAGACGAGGTGGCGTGAGCGCTGTCCGATCCACTGGAGCATTCGCTGAAACGTACTGAGGCCGACCGTGCGCAGGGTGGCCAGATTGATCGGAAACAGACAAGACGACGGCGGCACTTCCACGATGTTGCTGTCGCCGGGGTGATTCAGATTGCTGCGTGACGGACGGTACGGGTCCCGGGGAGCGCTGAAATATTTGAGATAGTGGACACGGCCGAGTCCCATGTCGAATCGCCTGGCGGGAACGGAAGAGTCGTAGTGATAGCCTTCTTCTTCGAGGACCCGCAGCGTCGTTTCGCTGATCCACAGATTCGGCGCCCGGAACACGACCGGCCTGACGCCGGAGGCCTTCTCCACGGCATCCGTTGCCCGCCGGATCCATTGCCGTTGCTGCTCGTAGGACGCGATACGGAAGTCCTCATCTTCCTCCAGCCCCCCGTGCGCCCACCCGTGGGTGCCGAGCTGGTGCCCGCGCTGGAGGCACTCGCGGACGAGGTCCGGATAGGTTTCGGCAAATCGTCCGGCAAAGAAGATCGTCGCTTTGATGCGGAAGCGATCGCAACAGTCCAAGAGTGACGCCAACCCGACATGCGAACCGGGAACCCAGTCGCAATCGATGGTGAAGTAAAACTGCTTGCCTGGCTTTGCGGTCCGTCCGGTCCCCTGTCCGTTGATCGGCAGGTCGGCTCGTCGGGATGGTTCAGTCCAGCCCATTACAGACCCGTCCGGGATGCGGTGAGTGCTCGGATGTCGGGCTGTGAGGATTGGTATGGAGACATGGCGTGGCTCAGTCTGTGGTGACCACCCCTTCGATTTCAACCAGCAGTTCCCTGCGGCAGAGATCTCCCTGGAGATAGACGATCTGGCTCGATGCAAACAGGGGAATGCTGAGGGCCTGTTGGATGGCTTCGAGATGATCAGGCTGACGGACGTATACCTTATACCGACCGCGTGATGACTGATGGCTGCGCGTTGTTCCCGATAGTTCGTCGGCATGGGCAACCAAGGCACGCAGGTTGTCGACGGTTTCCA
>CXWL01002760.1_pt1 | contig 11626 bp, 8 predicted proteins | sample 590931 | NCBI WGS metagenome assembly CXWL01 (sample SAMEA3498368, study PRJEB10139) | groundwater metagenome | biome: water well; material: biofilm material | place: Germany | collected 2015-04-27 | reverse complement strand
CGTTTGGCGGAAGTGCTGGCTATCGAAATGGCGTTCGCGGCCCAGGCCGAGGACGTGCGCGAAGCCGGAGAGCCAAAGCCCGTCACCCTTGGCAAGCGCACGCGGCTTGCATTAGACAAAATCCGTGAGACCTTCCCCGCGCTCGATGGCGATAGGGAATTGTCCTGGGACGTGATGGCTTTGGCCAAAAAAGTGCTCTCCGGCGAGATCGTGAACGCGACGGGGTACCGCTTCCCGCGACATTGAGGCTGGCGCGGTGCCGCCGCACGCATCCCTGTCGAGAGCTGCCAGAAGAGATTTGCCATGACCGAAAAAAACACACGCGTCGCCGCCGTCAAACCGCGCGGTTTTGTTGATCGCCTAGGCGATCTCGCCGCCACTGAGCAGCGCGTAGTGGAGGCGGTGGGGCGCGTCTACGAAGCGTGGGGCTTTGAGCGCTTGGAGACCCCCGCCATCGAATACACCGAAGCGTTGGGAAAATTCCTGCCCGACCTCGATCGCCCAAACGAAGGCGTGTTCTCGTTCCTGGATGACGAACGCTGGGTGTCGCTTCGCTATGATCTAACCGCCCCGCTCGCGCGTTTCGTCGCCGAGAATTTCGACACGCTGCCGAAGCCGTATCGCCGCTGGGCCGCCGGCCCCGTCTGGCGCAACGAAAAACCGGGGCCGGGGCGCTTCCGCGAGTTCTGGCAATGCGACGCCGACACCGTGGGCAGCGCAAGCCCCGCCGCGGATGCGGAAATGATCGCCATGGCCTGCGCCGCGCTGGAAGCGGCGGGCGTGAAGCGGGGCGAGTATGTGCTGAAGTTCAGCAGCCGCAAATTGCTTGAAGGGTTGATGGAGGTCATAGGCGTACCGAGTGATGCCTACGCCAAGCGACTGGTTATCCTACGCGCCATGGACAAGTTGGATCGCCTCGGCGCGAGCGGCGTACGCGCGCTGCTTGGCGAAGGACGCAAAGATGAATCCGGCGACTTCACGAGAGGCGCGGGCCTTACATCCGAGCAGGCCGACTACGTTGTTCGGTTTGTAACGGCACCGAGCGAGCTGCCCTCGTCAGACCTGTTCTTGCGACTATGGGAATATGTCGCGCCAAACGTTAGCATCATCCCTGACAGCATTGCGGACCATGGCATTGTTGAAGTGACAGGTATTGCGAACGCGCTTAAGGCGCTCAACGCTTCAGGCGAGGCTCAGTTCGATCCTTCCATCGTGCGCGGTCTTGAATACTACACCGGCGCGGTGTTCGAGGCGCAGCTGATCGGCGGCGGCGGCGCGAACTTCGGTTCGGTCGGCGGCGGTGGGCGCTATGACGGCCTAGTCGCGCGGTTTCGCACCGAACCGGTTCCGGCGACCGGTTTTTCCATCGGTGTCTCTCGCCTCGCCGCCGCGCTGCAAGCGCAACAAGCGGCGCAAGCCGATGGCCCGGTTGTTGTATTGGTGATGGACCAGGCGCGGATCGGCGATGCGCTGGCGATGGCCGCCGAACTGCGCGCCGCCGGGGTCCGCGCGGAGGCTTATCTCGGCGGCGGCGGCATGAAGGCGCAGCTCAAATATGCCGACAAACGCGGCGCGCCGATCGCCATCATTCAGGGCGGAGATGAATTGGCCAGGGGCGTGGTGACGCTAAAGGACCTGAAACTTGGAGAGCAGGTTGCGAAGGCCTTGGGTGAGGATCGCGAGGCGTACGCCAAGGCGCGTGAGCAGGTGCAGCGTGAAGCGCCGCGCGCCGGATTGGTCGCGGCGGTAAAGGAAATGCTCGCCCGCGGGGGCGCTTCGGCTTGACGCGCCTGCGCGCCGGGATCAGGTTCGCGTCGGCCGCCGCGCGTCGCGGGTGGTTGCGTTTCGGGGAGGAGACGCCAGGAGCGCGCTTTTGCGTTTACGCGGAGCGGGCTCAATGCGGCGCGAACGGCTGCGTCCGGGATGCAAATCTCGGGCGCGGCCGTTTTCGTTTCAGGGCTGAGGGATCCAGCCCATCACGCCGAGCATCACGATAAAGCCGACGACGTAAGCAACGGGCACGAACCAGGCGGCGCGCAGCCAAGCAAGCGCGGACTTCGCTTCGGGAAAAATGTTGGACACCGCGACGCCGGCGGATGAGCCAAACCACATCATCGAGCCGCCAAAACCCACCGCGTAAGCGAGCATGCCCCAATCATAATCGCCCTGCTGCAAGGCGAGCGCGGTCAGGGGGATGTTATCAAAAACAGCGGACAAGAAACCGAGGCCGAAGGTTGATTCCCAGGAGGGCGCGGGGAGTTGATCCACAGGCATCAGCGACGCCGCGAGCACCAGCGACAGCAGAAACAAGGTTCCCTTCACGCTTTCGGGCAGCACTTTCCAATCGGGCGCGCGCAGCATGCTGGTTCCGAGAATGCCGGCCCAAAGCGCAAGCCCGATAAGCGGCGCGGCGTGTAACAAGTCGGGCGCGAACAGATTGGCGGCCACGTTGGCGCCAACCACGCAAATCAGCAGCACCGCGACGATGGCCACGCGCGCCCAGTCCACGACAATGCCGCCGACGTCGTGTTTGAGGATGGGCGCGTAGCGCTGCTGTGCGCGCGCCGCCGGAATCGCCAACACGATGAACGCGGCGATCGCCCCGACATAAGCATGCAGCACGTCCAGCGGGCTCTTGCCGGCGATCCACATCATCGTCGTGGTGGTGTCGCCCACCACGCTGCCCGATCCGCCGGCATTTGAAGCCGCGACGATCGCGGCGAGAAAACCGACATGCACTTTTTTCCTGTACACGTGCGCCGCGACAGTGGCGCCGATCAACGCCCCTGCGATGTTGTCGAGAAAGGCCGAGCCCACGAACACCATGGCGAGCAAGGCGAGCCCGCCCGTCCAATCGTCCGGCAGAATGTCGGGCGCCAGGTCGGGGAGTTGGCTCTGTTCGAAATGGCGCGACAGCAAGGCGAAGCCAAGCAAGAGCAGGCCAAGATTGGCGATCTCGATCCAATGGTGCTGGAGGTGGCTGACGAGGCCCGGCAGCCCGACCTGTCCGCCGAACGCGGCGAACATGAGCTTGTAGGCGAGGATCGCCGCCAGCCCGAGCAGCGCCACAGTGAACGTGCGATGATGGAACAGCGCAACGCCAAGCAGCGTCGCGGCGAACAGTGCAAACTCAAGCGGAACGCCGAACATTCCAATCTCCAAGGACTTGGTTGTGGTACTAGGGGCTTGTCATTGAATTGCAACATANNCGCTTTCCAAATTGTTGTTGCCGCGTAACGAAGATGTCGCAAATGCGTAGCCGATCTGTCTAAATCGAGCGCTAGGAGACGCCCCGCAGGCGGCGCGCACGATCGATGCGCGCGCTCCGCAAGGGGGTGTTCCATGTTTTCCAAAAAGTTCCTGACCAGCGTCGCGCTGAGCGCGCTTTGCATTGCCGGGAGCACCGCACTGGTGAGCGGCGTGGCTTTGGCGCAGGAAACCACATCGGCGGTGCGCGGCGAGGTTCGCGCCGCCGGCGGCGCCCCGCTCAGCGGCGCGCAGGTCACTGTCACGCACGGCCCCACCGGTTCGGTCAGCGAGGAAGGCAGTGATGCGAGCGGCGTGTTCGACTTGCGTGGCCTGCGCGTCGGCGGCCCCTACACAATTGAAGTCATCGCCGAAGGCTATCAAGGCCAACGCTATGACGATGTGTACTTGGAAGTTGGCCAGGCTTTCCGGCTGTCGGTCGATCTTGATAGCTCGGACGACGAGATCGTCGTCACCGCCATGCGCTCAGGCGCCAACACCACCGTCGGCTCTGCCACGCTGCTGAACCGCGGCGACATCGAGGGCGCCGTGTCGATCTCCCGCGACATCCGCGACCTTGCCCGGCGCGACCCGCTGGTGACGCAGAACTCACGCGGCGACGGCGGCATTTCCATCGCCGGCTCCAATCCGCGCACCAATCGCATCACCATCGACGGCGTGCAGGCGCAGGACGATTTCGGCCTAAACACCGGCGGTTTGCCTACACGTCGCGGCCCTATCTCGCTCGACGCGGTGAGCCAATTGTCCGTCGAAGCGGCCCCATTCGACGTTGAAAACGGCGATTTCATCGGCGGCGCCATCAATATCGTGCTGCGGGAGGGGGGCAATGAGTTCAACGGCTCCGCCTTCGTCAATTACCTGAACGAAGGTCTGGTCGGCACGAGGCTGGACGGAAAAAGCATCGACAACACGGTCGTGCAGGATAATTACGGGGCCACGCTGCGCGGCCCGATCGTGCCGGGTCGCCTGTTCTTCGCCTTGTCCTACGAAACTTATGAATCGCTCGACCCGACCTCGGTAGGGCCCGCCGGCGCTGGCTTCGCCTCGGGTATCACCGGCCTCACTGGCGCGCCGAATACGCTGACGCAAGCCAACATCGACGCGGTCACCAGCGTGTTCGCGTCCACCTATGGTTCAGCCTTCCCGTTCGGCGCCATCACCCTGACCAAGCCGATCACAGACGAGAAATACACCGGGCGCTTGGACTGGAACATTACCGACGACCATGTCGCCAGCTACACGATGCGGCAGTCGGAATCGACCGTGATCCAGCGCACCAACATCAGTGGCGGCAGCGCCGGCCTCGACAGCCAATGGTACTTGACCGGCGAAGATGACCAGACTCAGTCCCTGCAGATCAATTCCGATTGGACCGATGCGCTCTCGACCGAACTCCGCGTCAGCATGCGCGATTACACGCGCCTGCAAGAGCCGCCCGCGGGTCAGAATTTTTCCGACATCAGCGTCTGCGCGGTGCCTGGCGCCAACACCGGCGGCGCCAACCCGCTGCAAAATTGCCGCACCGCCGGCGCGGGCACGCAGAGCGTGGCCGTCGTGCGCTTCGGGCCGGACCAATTCCGCCATGCGAACTTCCTTGAAACCGCCAACCGCCAAGTGCAGTTCTCGGGCGAGTATCAGGCTGGCGCCCACCTCTTCAAGGCAGGCGTGCAGTGGCAGAACAACGATATCTTCAATATCTTTCTGCCCAGCAGCGATGGCGTCTATTATTTCGACTCGATCGGCGATTTCAGCGGCGCCTCGCAAGGCACGCTCGGGACCACCGCGTACGCCAGCCAACTGGTCTACCGCAACGCCATCTCGGGCATTCCCACTGACGCCGCGGGCGTGTTTGATTACGATATCTATTCCTTCTTGGCTCAAGACAGCTGGGATTTGAGCGACCGGCTCACGCTGAATTTCGGCATTCGCTACGATACCTACGGCGTCAATGCCGCGCCGGCGAACAATCCCAATTTCGCCGCGCGCTATCCCGGCCAAAGCAATCAGGAAACCTATGATGGGCGCGACGTGGTGATGCCGCGTATTTCGTTCACCTACGATCCGAACGAGGACATGCGCCTGAGCGGGGGCGTCGGCCTGTTTTCCGGCGGCTTGCCCGACGTGTTCTTGTCGAACGTGTTCTCCAACACCGGCATCATCGACAACACGCTGACATTCCAGCGCACGCCCGCGGCGCAAAACCTCACCAGCTTGAGCACCGCCTACGGCTTCCTCACCGAGACCTCGGGCGCGGTCAATTGCGTGACTTCGCCGGCGACCTGCAACGCCGCGCTCAACGTGCCCGTGAACGCGACCTTCGGCAGTTCTATTCCCGCTTCGGTGCAAGCCGCGCTCGGCGGCACCATCGCTTCGCCGCTGTCGGAAACCAACGTCATCTCGTCGGACTTCGAGATACCTTCGGTTTGGAAGGCCAATCTGTCGTTCCAGTGGGATTTCCTCAACAATTACCGCTTCGGCGCGGATTTGTTCGCGTTCCAAGAGGAAAACGGGCTCGCCTTCCGCGATCTGCGGGCGCGCCCCCTGATTGTCAACGGCCAGCAGGCCCTCACGCCCGATGGACGGCTCCGTTATTTTGGCCTGTCCGACGCCCAAGTGGCGGCGGGCGCTCTCGCCGGCGCGACGGTGACGCTGCCAGCCGATGTAGCACTCGCGCGCGGCTCAAACCGCGATATCGAGGCGTTCAATCCAAGCTCGACACCGTTTAGCTGGATCGCGGCGGTTTCGCTCACCGGTACTTGGGATAATGGGGTCGAGGCGGGCATTTCCTACACCCAACAAGACTACCAAGAATACTCCGCCTCGGCCCGGTTTTCATCGACCGCGAGTTCGCTTTACGGCGGCCAGTTTGCGTCGCTCGACCCCAACGCCGCTGCGGAGGGGCGCAGCCAGGAAGAAATCACCGATAGCATCAAGTACAATTTCGGCTGGCGGCACAATTTCATCACCGACCTGGAAACGCGCTTTACGCTGTTCGGCGAATGGCGTACCGGGCGGCCGCTTTCGTTCACCATGAACGGCGGCGGGGGCCGCAATAGCGTCTTTGGCGTCAACCGCGGCTCGCAATTGGCCTACATTCCCGACATGTCGACGATCACTGCCGATCCGCTGGTGAGCTACGATTCGGTCGCCACTTACGACACGCTGAAAGCGACGGTCGAGCGCTTCGGCATTCCCCAAGGCGGCGTCGTTCCGCGCGGCTCCAACGACAATCCCGACATCCACCGGTTGGATCTGCAGCTCAGCCAGCAATTGCCGGGCTTCCGCGAAGGCCATCGCACCATGTTGACATTCGACATCGCCAACGTGCTCAACCTGGTCAATGACGAATGGGGCATCATTCGCGAGTACGGCGAAAGCGTGAATTTGTTCAACGCGGCGTGCGCGGGCGCGGACGGGGTGNNCCACTTCGCGCAACACCGAAGCTTCGCGTTGGGCGATCCAGATCGGCCTGCGCTACGAGTTCTGATCAACGGGCCGGTCCCGCGGACAGCGCGGGCCGGCCCTTCCCTATCCTCCCCCGAGGGTTCTTGGAGCGGCTCGCGAGAGCCGCTCTTTTTTTGGGCTGGCGTGGGCGTTTTCGCCATGCTTGAAATACGTCCGAGCGAGGGGAGGGGCGCGCGGATGATTATTTTTGGCCTGACCAGTTTGAAGCACGTAAAAGACAAAGGGCAATTCTATTGCCCGCAGTGCAGCGACCACAAGGATTTCAAACTGCGCGAGCCGCGCCGATGGTTTCACCTCTACTTCATTCCGATCATCCCGCTCGATAATCTGGGGCGTTATGTCGAGTGCCGCCAATGCAAGGGTACGTTCGTCGAGAATGTGCTCGAACACGATCCGATCGCAGAGCAAAACCGCTTTCGCTCCGAAGTGGAGAAGGCCGCGCGCTGGGTTACCTTGAAAATGGCGATGGCCGATGGCTCGATCGTGCAAGAGGAACTCATCGAAATCTCGGTGCTGTTGAAGGGGCTGTTGGATCGAGATGTGCCGATCGCGGAGCTGGAAGCGGAAGCGCCGTCTGTCACCGCAGATCAGCAATCGGTTGAGGGCTATCTCAAAACCATGGCCGGCATGCTTAATGGCAACGGCAAGGCGCAAGTGATGCGCGGGCTGCTCGCTGTCGCGCTCGCCGATGGACATTTCGACAAGGCCGAGCGCGCATTCGCCATACGCTGCGGCAACGCGCTCTTGCTCGACCCCGCCCACACACGCGGACTGATCGCGGAAGCCGAAGAGCACGCGGCGCGTGAGGCGGCGCAAGGGTAGGCGTTCGGGAGAAAGCCCCATGTCCCATGACACCCGGCTTCGCTTGAACGCCCTGTGCGAGAAGCTTCGCCTGGCGCACGCCCGCTTCGATGCGGCGGTCGCGCGTTTTGAGCAGCGTCACGCCGAACTGCGCGCGCTCATGGAGCGCGTTGAAGCGCCGCGCGAAGGGGATCATTGAAGTTGCTGCGCCTCGTCCAGCGCCGTCAGGAAATCAATCAAAGAGGGTGGGGCCCGGAACTTTGGCGCTCGCCTTGCGTTTGGCGGCGGAATGGTTGGCGTAGGTCTTCCAAGTGGGCTCGTAGTCCTCTGCCTGGTTGCCCCACCCAGTCCAGTTCTTGCGGGTGCCGCGCGCGAAGAGTTCGAGGTAGGGCCCGGTGCTGCAGGCTTCGATGATGTCGTAGGCTTCGTCCGGCTTGCGCGAGTGTTCGCGCTTGCGCGACGGGATAATGTTCACTTGCCGCCGGCCCGCCTCGCGCGTGCGCGCATTCTTGCCCTTGACGCCAAAGAGCAGGATTTCTGTGACGTTGCGAAAATAGAAACCGACGCCACGCCCATCAGGCCCGCCGTCCTTGCGCGTCTTGTACCAGATGATGTTGGACTTGTAGTTGAAGCCCCAGGCGGACATGACGCGAAGGCCATCGGGGAGGAGGGCGTTGGGCACCCAGAGATAGAGGTGACTGGTGTCGGCGCCATAATCGCCAATGGGGAGGGCGCAGATTTCATCGAGGCTCATAGTGGAGTAGCGCGCGAGCCGTTTGTGCTCCGGCGCCATCTTGCCAGTGCGATTGGTGAACTGCCAGGGGGGATCGGCGAGGATAGTTCCGAAGCGTTTGCCGCCCATAGCGCGAGTTAAATCAAGCGTGGCTCTCAGCACGCCTTCGCTGTTGCGGGCTTCCTTGGCCGCGTTAATCGTCTTCTTCATCGCTCAATCCAATGAACCCAGAAGTGGCGGCAACCGGGCTTGCGTTATCGTCAACGTATAGTCTGTTGGTAATTCCGAGGACGAGCACTGGGCAGCCACCCCCACCGCCGCCATTCAAGCGTGGAAGGAGCTTGCTCAGGTGCGTAGTTGAATTGCCGAAACTAGAGCCCCGCCCGAGCGCGGCAAACGTCGCTTGAAGGTGGTCGGCGCGAGTGATGATCACGCCGACATCGATCACCCGCAGATCAAATAACAATCGGAAATTGTTGAGGTCTCGGTCAAAGAACGGATCTTTGTTGTTCCACTCGACTTCCAAGGCCACCCTGTTTTTAAAGCAGTCGACCTTGTGAGTGGGGGACGGTGTCGAGACGTTGTCGATCTCGATGGCGGTGTGGAATTGCTTCTCGACCCAGCCGGCTGAACTAAGCGGTAGCTCCAGCCTCCTTACGATACTTGACCTGCTTCCGCCGGGAGTCTCGATTTCGCTGCGATAGAGCCGAAAGGTGCGAAGTGCGGATTGGATCTCAGCCCATTCACCGGGTGCTGACGTCGCCAAGACGCCGGCGGCATTGCGCCACTCGTGCACCTCGTAGAGGTCACGCAAGTCTTGTGGCACGAGGTGGGTGGTGACCATTACCCCAGCCCTAACTTGCTTCGGCCATAGGTGTCGATCATGAAACAAAAAGAGAACATGGTCAACAAAAAAGGGCGGAGCTTTTGCTCCGCCCTTGATGTTTGAGATCATGGATCCCGGATCGGCGCGTTGCGCCGTCCGGGATGACAATCGGCTGAGCCGATTGTCAGAAATCCATGTCGCCCATGCCGCCCATGCCGCCGCCCATGCCGCCATGTCCGCCGCCGCCGCCTTCTTTGCGCTTGGGCGCTTCGGCGATCGTGGCTTCCGTGGTGATGATCAGCCCGGCGACCGAGGCTGCGTCTTGCAGCGCCGTGCGCACGACTTTCACTGGATCGATAATGCCGGCCTTGATCAGATCGACATATTCCTCGGTCTGAGCGTTGAAGCCGTAATTGTCGTCCTTCGATTCACGCAGTTTGCCGACCACGATCGAGCCTTCGACACCGGCGTTTTCGACGATCTGCCGGATCGGCGCTTCGAGCGCCTTGCGGATGATGCCGATGCCGACGTTCTGGTCTTCGTTGTCGCCTTTGATCGAGAGCTTCAGCGCCGCGCGCAACAGCGCCGTGCCGCCGCCCGGGACAATGCCTTCTTCGACCGCCGCGCGCGTGGCGTTCAGGGCGTCATCAACGCGGTCCTTGCGTTCCTTCACTTCGACTTCCGTCGCGCCGCCGACCTTGATCACCGCAACGCCGCCGGCCAGTTTGGCCAGACGTTCTTGCAGCTTTTCCTTGTCGTAGTCCGACGTCGTGTCTTCGATCTGAGCGCGGATCTGGGCGATGCGGCCTTCAATATCGGCCTTGGCGCCCGCGCCATCGACGACGGTGGTGTCGTCCTTCTTGACCACGACCTTCTTGGCGCGGCCGAGCATGTCGATAGTGACGTTCTCGAGCTTGATGCCCAAATCTTCGCTGATGACTTGGCCGCCGGTGAGGATGGCGATGTCTTCCAGCATGGCCTTGCGGCGATCGCCGAAGCCCGGCGCCTTAACAGCGGCGACCTTGAGGCCCCCGCGCAATTTGTTGACCACGAGCGTGGCCAAGGCTTCGCCTTCGACGTCCTCGGCGATGATCAGCAGCGGACGCTGGCTTTGCACCACCGCTTCCAGGATCGGCAGCATCGGCTGCAGATTGGAGAGCTTCTTCTCGAACAGCAGGATCGCGGGATCCTCAAGCGTCGCTTCCATCTTCTCGGCGTTGGTGATGAAATAGGGCGAGAGATAGCCACGGTCGAATTGCATGCCTTCAACGACATCGAGTTCGGTGTCGAGCGACTTGGCTTCTTCAACCGTGATCACGCCTTCATTGCCGACCTTGGCCATGGCGTCGGCGAGGAACTTGCCGATCAGCGCATCGCCATTGGCGGCGAGCGTGCCAACTTGGGCGATTTCGTCGTTGCTCTTCACCTTGGAGGCGCGCTTCTTCAGGTCCTCGACCACGGCGGTAACGGCCTTGTCGATGCCGCGGCGCAGATCCATCGGATTGCGGCCGGCGGAAACCGCCTTCATGCCTTCGCGAACGATGGCTTGGGCGAGCACGGTGGCGGTGGTGGTGCCGTCGCCAGCTTCGTCGTTGGTTTTCGAGGCGACTTCACGAATGAGCTGGGCGCCCATGTTCATGAACTTGTCTTCGAGCTCGATTTCCTTGGCGACGGTGACGCCGTCCTTGGTCGTGCGGGGCGCGCCGAAGCTCTTCTCGATGACGACGTTGCGGCCCTTGGGGCCGAGCGTGACTTTTACCGCGTTGGCGAGAATATCGACGCCAGCGAGCATCCGCTCGCGCGCGTCGGCGCCGAAATTGACGATCTTAGCTGCCATGTTGTGTTGACCTCTGTTGTGTTGGAAATGGCGAAGGGGAGGGGCCTTAGGCCGCCTTGTCCTTCTTCGCTTTCTTGGCTTCGATGACGCCCATGATGTCGGACTCCTTCATGATCAGGAGTTCTTCGCCGTCGATCTTCACTTCCGTGCCCGACCATTTGCCGAACAGGATGCGATCGCCGACTTCCACGTCCATCTCGATGCGCTCGCCATCTTCATCGCGGGCGCCGGGGCCAACGGCGATGACTTCGCCTTCTTGGGGCTTTTCCTGGGCGGTGTCCGGGATGATGATCCCGCCCTTGGTCTTTTCTTCTTCCTTCACACGCCGAACAACGACTCGGTCGTGCAGGGGACGAAAACTCGCCATGCGCTTCTCCTTCAGGTGGCTCTACAAGATTGATTTTGCACCGTTAGCTTGGTTTGGCACTCGTCGCTACCGGTTGCTAACGGGCGGGAGATAGGGGGTGAGTGTAGGAGCGTCAAGGGCGGCCTGGCGTCTCCAGGCGTTATTGGCAGAACAAAGAACTTGTAATGACAAAGTATAGACAGGCGCCGGAGAGGGGTTGGCCATGGCTTGGGATAGACCGCGAGCGTTTTTCCGCAAACTGCTCGTGGTCCTGAAGATTCCGGCATTTGCTCGGGGGTAGGGTTGGCGGGAGGCAAATGTCGGAATCGGACCCCTAGGGCTCGGCGCGCA
>CXWL01118418.1_pt1 | contig 11627 bp, 9 predicted proteins | sample 590931 | NCBI WGS metagenome assembly CXWL01 (sample SAMEA3498368, study PRJEB10139) | groundwater metagenome | biome: water well; material: biofilm material | place: Germany | collected 2015-04-27 | reverse complement strand
CTTCGACAGCGTGAGCGACAATAGCTTGCTGTTCGATTTCACCCCGACCTACACCGGCAACAGTGTCAGCCTGAATCTGAGCGGCGCGGCTGTTGGCGGCGGCAACGGCGGCAGCACTGGCGCTGGCAACACGGTCTCGGGCAGCATCCAGGCCCTCGGCAACTCGCCCGCGCGCGGCGCAGCGCGGGTGCTGGACGGTGTGGTCGCCGGCAACCCCGGCGGGCGTCTGGCCGGCTATTTTGTGCCATTAAGCACCCAGGGCGAGGTGTCCAACGCCGTTTCCCAAGCCTTGCCGCTACTGGCGGGCGCCTCCACTGAAGCGGCGCGCACTGCGTTGAGCGGCATCAACGGCGTGGTCCAGGCCCGCAGCGAGGCGGTGCGCGGGTTGTCGTCCGGCGACGTGGCGTTTACCGACCAGCACCTGTGGATCAAACCCTTCGGCAGCTGGGCTGACCTGGAAAGCCGTGGCGGTGCCGCCGGGGTCAATTCCACGGTGGGCGGCCTGGCGTTCGGCCTGGATGCCAGCCTCAACGACCGCTGGCTGCTCGGCACGGCATTCATCTATGCCAATGTCGACACGCGCAACAGCGGTGACACCGCGCGCCAGACATTGAAGACCAACGTCTATCAATTGGTCGGCTACGGTACCTATCACCTGGACGACACCACGGACCTGAACTTCCAGATCGATGGTGGCCAGAACCACAACGAAGGCAAGCGCGATATCGACTTCGCCGGGTTGCAGGCCAAGTCCAACTACGACGCCTGGACCGCCCACGCCGGCGTGTCCCTGGACCGCACCTTCAGCCTGAGTACCGCCACGCGTTTCACGCCGTCGGTACGTGCCGACTACACCTGGATCAAGGACGAGGCCTACCGCGAGAAGGGCGCCGAAGACCTGAACCTGAGCGCCAAAAGCCGCACCACCGACCAGTTCATCCTCGGCGTGGACGGCAAGCTCAGCCATGACCTGACCCAGCAGCTCAACGTGAGCGCCAACCTGGGCGTGGGCTATGACTTCCTCGCCGAGCGCGACTCGATCAGCACCACGTTCGCCGGCGCGCCGGGCGCCGGCTTCACCACCGATTCGGGTGAGCCGCAGCGCTGGCTGGTGCGTGGCGGCACGGGGTTGAACTATCAGGTCAACGGCCAGTTGCAACTGGGCGTGCGGTATGACGTGGAGAAACGCACCGATTACCTCAACCAGACCGCTTCGGTTGAAGCTCGCTGGGCATTCTGACCGTGCCTCGGCGCAGCCTGTTGGCGGCCCTGTTCAGCGTGTTGCTGGGCGGGTGCGCCGTTGTGCCGAACCAGGCTGAACTGAACCAGCATGCGCAGTCGCTTGCCCATGCTGGGGGATTGGACAAGGCGCAGGTTCAAACCGACAGTTTTGTACTCACCAGCTTTTACCGCATCACTCGCCCGGACCAACCGTTGAGGGTGTATATCGAAGGCGATGGCTTTGCCTGGCGCACGCGCAGCCAGCCGTCACTGAACCCCACGCCGATCAAGGCGCTGGGGCTGTCGCTGGCCGCAGCTGACCCGGCGCCGAACGTGGTATATCTCGCTCGGCCTTGCCAATTCACGCCTCTGGCGGCCAACCCGCACTGTGACGTGAGCTACTGGACCGGCAAGCGCTTCGCCGAAGAGGTGATTGTGGCGATGAACCAGGCACTCGATCAGTACGCCGCCCGCGTGCCCGGCCAACCGTTGCAATTGGTCGGCTACTCGGGGGGCGCCAATATTGCTGCATTACTTGCAGCACGGCGCGGCGATGTCATCAGCCTGCGCAGTGTGGCGGGCAATCTGGATGTGGATGAAGTCAACCGCCTGCACCGGGTCACGCCGATGCCGGATTCCTTGAATGCTATCGATATCGCTCCGCGCCTGGGCAATATGGCGCAAGTGCACTTCAGCGGCAGTGACGACGCCTTCGTGCCACCGGCCATTGCCCAGCGGTTTGCACGTGCAACGGCTGGGCATTGCACGCAAATTCGGCTGGTGCCAGGGATGCGCCATGACAGTGACTGGGCGCAGCGATGGTCGCAGTTATTGAGTGTGGTGCCGCGCTGTTCGGCTAAGGCTGATTGAGCGCGGTGAGGCAGGCGCGAAACAAAGATCACGCCTGTGGTGCGGTCCATCCACTGGATACCGCCCGGCAAACGGGCGGTCCTGCTTGGCATTCCTGAATGGGATTGTTCAGCGGTTGAAACGCTCCACCAGCGCGTATTGGGTGGACGCGGTGTTGGTCAGTTCCTTGCTCAGGTCGGTGGATTGATGGGCTTGCACCGAGGTCTGGTCGGCCAGCTCGGCGATGGTGGTGATGTTGCGGCTGATCTCCTCGGCGACCGCGCTTTGCTCCTCGGTGGCGGCGGCGATCTGGGTGGTCATGTCGGTGATGTGTGACACCGCCTCGCTGATGCCCACCAGTGCCTTGTCGGCTTCCAGTACCCAGGCCACGCCCTCCTGGGCCTGGCGTTGGCCATGCTCCATGCTGCTCACGGCGTTGTTGGACGAGGTTTGCAGTTGGGTGATCAGGGCGTGGATCTGGGTGGTGGATTGCGAGGTGCGTTGGGCCAGTTGACGCACCTCGTCGGCCACCACGGCAAAGCCGCGACCCATGTCGCCGGCACGCGCGGCTTCAATCGCGGCGTTAAGGGCCAGCAGGTTGGTCTGATCGGCGATGCCTTTGATCACATCCACCACGCTGCCGATTTCATCGCTGTCGCGGGCCAACTGCGCCACGGTGGCGCCGGTTTCGCCGACCACCGCCGACAGGCGCTCGATGGCTTCACGGGTGTCCCGCGCGACCTCGCGCCCACGCCCGGTGAGGGCATTGGCTTGCTGGGTGGCATCGGCGGTGCGCTGCACGTGGCTGGCGACTTCCTGGGTGGTGGCGGCCATCTGGTTGACGGCCGCCGAGACTTGTTCGGTTTCCACGCGCTGGCGGTCCAGGCCTTTGGCGCTGGCGGTGGCCAACTGGTCGGATTGGCCGGCGAGGGCACTGAGTTGTTCGGCGCTGTCCTGCAGGCGCGTGAGGCAGGTTTTCAGGCGCGCGGTCTGGCTGAGAAAGGCAGTTTCCAAACGTGCCTGGGGGCCGCGGGCGTCGCTGTACATCTGCGCGATCAAGGCGTCAGAGGTCGACGGCTCGACACCCGCCAGCAGGCGCAAGGTTCCGCCCTGGCGCACGCGTGAGCACAGCACACCCACCGGCAGTGCAACGGCCACGGCGACGGCGATGGCAATCGGCGCGTCGAGGAACAACCCGGCGACGCTGCCGGCAACCGCAGTGGCTACGTAAGGCACGCAACTCAACGCGGCCGGCAGCCAGGCGTCCTGGCTTGGCACGGCCGACTTGCCTTGGCTGATGCGCTGGTACAGCGCTTGGGCGCGGCGGATTTCATCAGCCGTCGGCTTGACCCGCACCGACTCGAAGCCCACCACGTTACTGCCTTCGAATATCGGCGTGACGTAGGCATTGACCCAATAGTGATCGCCGTTTTTCGAGCGGTTCTTGACGATCCCCATCCAGGGCAAGCCCTGTTTGAGTGCGCCCCACATATGCGCAAATACGGCGGGGGGCACATCGGGGTGGCGCACGATGTTCTGCGGCGCGCCGATCAGGTCGGCGCGTTCAAAGCCGCTGATGTCGACGAAGGCGTCGTTGCAGTAAGTGATCACACCTCGAACATCCGTCGCCGAGATGAGTTTTTGTTGCGGCGCGAGGGAAATCTCGCGTTGTGTTACAGGCTGGTTGTTGCGCATTCCGACTACTCCCTGGTTGCACTCAGTCCATCGGCGCCAACTCGCAGAAGATTAATCCACATTGGCTATTTCGCCAGCCGCTGGTCAAAAGCCTGAAACTTGTCGATGAAAAACCCCATAATGGCGGCCATTTTTGTTTAGCCCGTTATTCTGGTGTGCCCGTATGGAAATTAAGGTCAACTTTCTCGACAACCTCCGGCTTGAAGCCAAGTTCGATGACTTCACGGTGATTGCCGACCAACCCATCCGCTATAAAGGCGATGGTTCGGCGCCGGGCCCATTCGATTACTTCCTGGCGTCGTCGGCGTTGTGCGCGGCGTACTTCGTGAAGTTGTATTGCGAGACGCGCAATATCCCCACCGACAATATTCGCCTGTCGCAGAACAACATCGTCGACCCGGAAAACCGCTATAACCAGATCTTCAAGATCCAGGTGGAGTTGCCGGCGGATATCTCCGACAAGGACCGCCAGGGCATCCTGCGTTCCATCGACCGTTGCACCGTAAAGAAAGTGGTGCAGGCCGGTCCCGAGTTTGTGATCGAGGAAGTCGAAAACCTCGACGCCGATGCCCAGGCCTTGTTGATGCCGAGCAGCACGTCGCAGGCGGGTACCTACATTGCCGGCAAAGACCTGCCGCTGGAGCAGACCATCGCCAACATGTCCGGGATCCTGGCCGGGCTGGGCATGAAGATCGAAATCGCCTCGTGGCGCAATATCGTGCCCAACGTGTGGTCGCTGCATATCCGCGATGCGCACTCGCCGATGTGCTTCACCAACGGCAAGGGCGCGACCAAGGAAGGCGCACTGGCGTCGGCGTTGGGCGAGTTTATCGAGCGGCTCAACTGCAACTTCTTCTATAACGACCAGTTCTGGGGCGAAGACCTCGCCAACGCAGCGTTCGTGCATTACCCCGACGAGCGCTGGTTCCAGCCGGGGCCTGACGATGCGCTGCCCGGCGAAATCCTCGATGCCTACTGCCTCAAGGTCTACAACCGCGAGGGCGAGCTGCGCGGTTCGCACCTGTTCGACACCAACTCCGGCAATGAAGAACGCGGCATTGTCTCGCTGCCGTTCGTGCGTCAGTCGGATGGCGAGGTGGTGTATTTCCCGTCCAACCTGATCGAAAACCTCTACCTCAGCAATGGCATGAGCGCCGGCAACACCCTGGCTGAAGCCCAGGTGCAATGCCTGTCGGAGATTTTCGAGCGGGCGGTGAAGCGCGAAATCATCGAAGGCGAATTCGCCTTGCCAGATGTACCCGCCGAGGTGCTGGCCAAATATCCAGGCATCCTGGCGGGCATCCAGGGCCTCGAAGCCCAAGGCTTCCCGGTGCTGGTCAAGGACGCGTCCCTGGGCGGTGAGTTCCCGGTGATGTGCGTGACCCTGATGAACCCGCGCACCGGCGGCGTGTTCGCCTCGTTCGGCGCGCACCCAAGCCTGGAAGTGGCGCTGGAGCGCAGCCTCACCGAACTGCTGCAAGGCCGCAGCTTCGAAGGCTTGAACGACCTGCCTCAGCCTACGTTTGAAGCGCAGGCGGTGACCGAGCCGAACAACTTCGTCGAGCACTTCATCGACTCCAGCGGCGTGGTGTCGTGGCGCTTCTTCAGNNGTGTACGAGCACCTCGGCGCCACCGCGTGCCGCATCCTGGTGCCGGACTACTCGGAAATCTACCCGGTGGACGACCTGATCTGGGACAACACCAACAAGGCGCTGTTTTTCCGCGAAGACATCCTCAACCTGCATCGCCTCGACGAGGCCGAACTGACCGCACTGGTCGAACGCCTGATCGAAAGCGAGCTGGACGACTACACCGACATCACCACCTTGATCGGCATCGAATTCGACGACAACACCGCCTGGGGCCAACTGACCATCCTGGAGTTGAAGCTGCTGATCTTCCTGGCNNCGCATGGACGCGGTGATTGGCTCGGTGGACGGCAGCGTGCGTTTCTACGGCCTGACGCCGACCAGCATGAAGCTGGAAGGGCTGGACCGGCATTTGCGTTTGATTGATAGCTACAAGAAGCTGCACAGCGCGCGGGCGAAGATCACTTCAGCCTGACGCAGGGGGAAATGTGGGAGGGGGCTTGCCCCCGATGGCAGTCTGTCAGTCACTGGATCAGGTGACTGGTCCACCGCTATCGGGGGCAAGCCCCCTCCCACATTGGGGTTGTGTCGTTTGGGCTATTTAGATGTGGGCCAAGGCCTGCGCCAGATCCGCCCGCAGGTCTTCCACATCTTCAACCCCCACCGAAAACCGCACCAACCCATCACCAATCCCCAACTGCGCCCGCGTGGCCGCCGGGATGCTGGCATGGGTCATGATCGCCGGGTGTTCGATCAAACTCTCTACGCCGCCCAGGCTTTCGGCCAGGGCGAAGATTTTGACGTTTTCCAGGAAGCGCGTGGCACCGGCCAGGTCGCTGTTCAAGTCCACCGAGATCATCCCGCCAAACCCGCGCATCTGCTTACGAGCCAAGGCGTGTTGCGGGTGGGACGCCAAGCCGGGGTAGTACACCCGCGCCACTTGCGGTTGCTGTTCCAGCCAGGTCGCGAGGTCGAGGGCGTTGCTGCAATGGCGCTCCATGCGCAGGGCGAGGGTTTTTACGCCGCGCAGGGTCAGGAAGGCGTCGAAGGGCCCGGCGATGGCGCCCACCGAGTTTTGCAGGAAGCCCAGGCGCTCGGCCAGGTCGGGGTTGTCGCCAACGATGGCGATACCGCCGATCACATCCGAGTGGCCGTTGAGGTACTTGGTGGTCGAGTGCACCACCACATCAAATCCGAACTCCAGCGGGCGCTGGATCCAGGGGCTGGCAAAGGTGTTGTCGGCCACGCAGATAATCCCGCGCGCCCGGCAGATACGGGCAATGGCGCCGAGGTCAGTCAGGCTCAGCAGCGGGTTGCTCGGGGTTTCGACCCAGACCATGCGCGTGTCGTCCTGCAACGAGGCTTCGAACGCCGACAGGTCGCTTAAGTCCACAAAGCTGAAACGATGCCCGGCGCTGCGTTGGCGCACCTTGTCGAACAGGCGGAAGGTGCCGCCGTACAGGTCGTTGCCGGAGACGATATGCGCGCCGGCATCCAGCAGCTCCAGTACGGTGGAGATCGCCGCCAGCCCGGAGGCGAAGGCAAACGCCTGGCTGCCGCCTTCCAAATCCGCAACGCAACGCTCCAGGGCAAAACGCGTGGGGTTGTGGGAGCGCCCGTAGTCAAAACCCTTGTGCACGCCGGGGCTGTCTTGCAGGTAGGTGGAGTTGGCGTAGATCGGCGGCATCAGCGCGCCCGTGGTCGGGTCGGGGGATTGCCCGGCGTGGATCACACGGGTGGCAAACGCGCTTTTATCGGGCTGGCTCATGCAAGGGATCTCCGTAGGTGGTTGAGCAGATCGACGCGGGTGATCAGGCCATGAAAGCCCGCCGCGTCGGCAATGATGGCGACCAGGCCGCGATCCAGTTCGGCCTGCAACTCGGCCAGGCTGGCGCTGGGGGCCAGGGTTTGCAGGGTGTTGGTCATGGCGCTGGCGACGGTCATGCTGAAGTGCGCGGCGTCGTGGTGCAGGCCCAGCAGGATGTCGGATTCATCGATCACCCCCACCAGCTCGCGGCCCTCCACCAATACCGGCAGTTGCGACACATCGGCCAGGCGCATGCGCTGGAACGCGGTGAGCAAGCTGTCGTCGGGGCTCACGCTGATCACGCGGCCGTCTTCGAAGCGCCGGGCGATGAGGTCGCGCAGGTCGCCGTAGTGCTTGTACTGGAGCAGCCCGGCGTCGTTCATCCATTGGTCGTTGTAGACCTTGGACAGGTAGCGCGTGCCGGTGTCGCACACAAAGGTCACCACGCGCTTGGGCACGGTCTGTTCGCGGCAGTAGCGCAGGGCTGCGGCGAGCAGGGTGCCGGTGGACGAGCCGCCCAGAATGCCCTCGGCCTTGAGCAGCTGGCGGGCGTGGTCGAAGCTGTCTTCATCGCTGATGGAATAGGCGTGGCGCACGCTGGAGAGGTCGGCNNTGGCCGCTGCGGCTGTATTCGGCCATCACCGAGCCCACCGGGTCGGCCAGCACCATTTCCAGCTCAGGCTGTACGCGCTGGAAGAAACGAGTCAGGCCGGTGAGGGTGCCCGCCGAGCCGACGCCCACCACAATCGCGTCGACATCATGCTGGGTTTGCGCCCAGATCTCCGGGGCGGTGCTGGTTTCGTGGGCCAGGGGGTTGGCCGGGTTGTTGAACTGGTCGGCGAAGAATGAACCGGGAATATCCTTGGCCAGGCGTGCGGCCACATCCTGGTAGTACTCGGGGTGGCCCTTGCCGACATCCGAGCGGGTGATGTGCACCTCGGCGCCCATGGCCTTGAGGTGCAGCACCTTCTCCGTGGACATCTTGTCGGGCACCACCAGCACCACCCGGTAGCCCTTGGCCCGGCCTACCAGCGCGAGGCCCAGGCCGGTATTGCCGGCGGTGGCTTCGATAATGGTCCCGCCGGGGCGCAGGCGGCCGTCGCGCTCGGCGGCGTCGATCATCGCCAGGCCAATGCGGTCCTTGATCGAGCCGCCTGGGTTTTGCGATTCAAGCTTGAGGAACAGCGTGCAGGGGCCGGTATCGAAGCGGCTGACCCGTACCAGTGGCGTGTTGCCGATCAGTTCGAGTACGGCGGGGCGTGGAAGCGTGGGCATGTCGTCACCTGAGGGCTTGGGGTGGGGGACAGCAAAGGGTGGTGCATGGCTTTGAACAGTAGGCGCGTATCCGGCGGGTCGCAACCGAGCGGTCGGCTGAATGTCTTTTTTTGGCGCATCGCCGCTGCCCTGGTGCGCCATCTGCGAGCACCGTTTACGTCGATTTCCTTGTGATCATTGGGCGAAGTGACCTGGCCTGGGCTTTGCTATAGAGAATCCAAACTTGGATACAAGATGGAGTCTCCCATGCAAAACGCTTTCGGCTGGACCCTCGGTGAATGGTTGGATGCTTACCGCAGCGGGGCGATTACCCCGGATTATTTGCTGACCCTGGCCACCCAATACCCCCTCGACGACAGCGCCTGGATCGCCCGGGTCACTCCCGCGCAACTGGCCGAGCAGTTGGCGCAACTGAGCGAGCGCCTGGCGGCTGTGGGCGGCGACAGGGCCAGGCTGGCGCTGTATGGCGTGCCCTTTGCGATCAAGGACAATATCGACGCGGCCGGTTGGGACACCACGGCAGCCTGCCCCGAATTTGCCTACTCGGCGGCGCAGGATGCATCTGTGGTCCAGAAGCTGCGCGCGGCCGGTGCGATTTTGATGGGCAAGACCAACCTCGACCAGTTCGCCACTGGCCTGGTGGGCACGCGCTCGCCCTATGGCGCGGTAGGCAACAGCTTCGACCCGGATTACGTCAGCGGTGGCTCCAGCTCCGGCTCGGCGTCGGTGGTGGCCCGTGGCCTGGTGGCGTTTGCCCTGGGGACCGACACCGCAGGGTCGGGGCGGGTGCCGGCGGGGTTCAACAATATCGTGGGCTTGAAACCGACCAAGGGGCGTTTCTCCAATACTGGCGTGGTGCCCGCGTGCCGCACGGTGGATTGCATCTCGGTGTTTGCGCTGACCGTGGCCGACGCCGAGGCAGTGGCTCAGGTGGCGGCGGGTTACGACGCCAGCGATGCGTATTCGCGCGCCAACCCGAATACGGCGCCGGTCGCGGTGGCGGCCGCAATCAAACTGGCGATCCCGGCGACCCTGGAGTTTTTTGGCGATAACCAGAACCAGGCGGTGTTCGAACAGGCGCTGGAGCGATTCAAGGCCATGGGGGCGGTGATCACGCCGGTGGATTTCACCCCGTTCAAGGAGTTGGCGGATCAGCTGTATTTCGGGCCGTGGGTCGCCGAGCGTACCGTGGCCCTGGAAGGCATGCTGCAAAAGCAGCCCGANNATCAACGACAGCCTGGCCGGTTTCGATGCCTTGCTGGTGCCCACATCCCCGACGATTCGCACGCAGGCGCAGATGGCCGAGGAACCGGTGCGCTACAACTCGCAATTCGGCTACTACACCAACTTCACCAACCTCGCCGACCTCTCGGCCCTGGCGCTGCCCGCCGGCCTGCGCGCCGATGGCTTGCCCAGCGGCATCACCTTGCTTGCCCCGGCCTGGCATGACAGCGCTCTGGCGCACCTGGGCAAACGCTGGCAGGCCGGGCTCGACCTGCCGTTAGGCGCCACCGGGCGCTTTTTGCCCACACCGGCCCCGGCGCGACAAACCCCCGGCTGCGTGCGTGTGGCGGTGGTGGGCGCGCACCTCACCGGCATGCCGCTGAACTTCCAACTCACCGGCCGCAACGCGGTGCTGGTCGAGCAAACCCTCACCGCCGACACCTACCGTCTCTACGCGCTGCCGGGTACCGTGCCGCCCAAGCCGGGGCTGGCGAAGGCGGACAGCGGGCAGCCGATCATCGTCGAGTTGTGGGACATGCCCATCGCGCGCTTTGGCGAGTTCGTCGCCGAAATCCCGGCGCCGCTGGGTATCGGCAATCTGTTGCTGGCAGATGGGCGCAGCGTCAAAGGCTTTATCTGCGAGCCTTGGGCACTGGCGGACGCGCTGGATATCACCGAGTTCGGCGGCTGGCGCGCGTTTGTTGCGAGCCGGGGGTGAGCATGCCGTTGGCCAAGGCGCGGCCGGAGAGCCTGGCGGGGCAAATCTACGCGCAGCTCAAGGCGGATATCTTTGATTTTCGCCTGCTGCCGGGTGACCGTTTCAGCGAAGGCGACGTGGCCACGCGCATGAATGTCAGCCGTACGCCGGTGCGTCAGGCGCTGTATCGCCTGGAGAAGGAAGGGTACCTGGCGGTGTATTTCCGCAGCGGCTGGCAGGTCAAGCCGTTCGATTTTGCCTACTTCGAAGAGCTGTACGACGTGCGCATCGTGCTGGAACTGGCGGCGGTCGAACGTTTATGTGCGATGGATCAGCCGAACGCGGTGCTGCAAACGTTGCAGGCCACGTGGCGGGTGGAGGAGGGGGAACGCTTGCAGGACCCCCACGCAGTGTCGGCGCTGGATGAGCGTTTCCACTGCGCCCTGGTGGAGGCCACCGGCAACCGCGAAATGGCGCGCATGCACTTCGAGATCACGGAAAAAATCCGCATCATCCGCCGTCTCGACTTTACCCAGGCGCCGCGCATTGCCGCGACCTACGAGGAGCATGGGCAAATCCTGACGGCGATCCTGCAACGGCGCAGTGAGCAGGCGCAGCAGTTGCTCAAGCGGCATATCGAGCTGAGCAAGCAGGCGGTGCGCGCGATCACTTTGCACCGGCTGCATACGGCCCGGCCGTAATGATGTGGCGAGCACCCGCTCGCCACAGGTCATTTGAGGAGTGTATGCAAGCGCGCCACCGTTGCCTCCCCGGCCTGCTGCATCGGCGCACGCAACTCGCCGGCGATCAAACCTTGCATGGCCAGCGCGGCTTTTACCGGGGCCGGGTTCGGCTCCATGAACATCGCGTTGATCAGCGGCACCAGGCCCTGGAACGTCGTCCGCGCTTCGGCCAGTTGGTTGTCGCGCACCTGCTGCCACATCGCCACAAACTGCTCGGTGTGCACATGCGCAGACGCCGCAATCGCGCCGCTGGCGCCCAGGCATAGCGCGTTGAACATCTGCAGATCCTCGCCACACAGCACGTCCACCTCGCCACTGGCCAGCAGCGCCAGGGTATTGCCCAGGTTGCCGCCGCAGTCCTTGATCGCCACGATGCGTGGGTGCGCGACGATGGTCAGCAAGGTCGCCTGCTCGAAGGTCGCGCCGGTGCGGTAGGGGATGTCATACACAATGACCGGCACGCTGGAGGCGTCCGCCACCGTGCGAAAAAAAGCTTCAAGGCCGGTCTGGGAAGGGCGGATATAACT
>CXWL01127169.1_pt3 | contig 11628 bp, 9 predicted proteins | sample 590931 | NCBI WGS metagenome assembly CXWL01 (sample SAMEA3498368, study PRJEB10139) | groundwater metagenome | biome: water well; material: biofilm material | place: Germany | collected 2015-04-27 | reverse complement strand
CCGCGCAACTCGGGCGGCACATCGGGGTGCGTCATGGTGAAGCCGCGCACGTGCATCTCGTAGATCACCATGTCCTGCCACGGCACCGAAGGGCGGCGGTCGTCGCCCCAGGTGAAGGCGGTCTCGAGCACGCGGCCCTTGGGCATCAGCGGTGCGCTGTCGCGGCGGTCGAAGGAAAGGTCTTCGCGCTTGCTGCCGACCGTGTAGCCGTAGAGCGCGTCGCCCCAGCGCAGGTCGCCCACCAGGTCTTTGGCGTAGGGGTCGAGCAAGAGCTTGTGGGCGTTGAAGCGGTGGCCCTCTTCCGGCTTGTAGGGGCCGTGCACGCGGTAGCCGTAGGCCTGGCCCGGGCGCGCCTCGGGCAGGTAGCAGTGCCACACGCCGTCGGTGCGCTCGCGCAGCGGAATGCGCTGCAGCTCATGGCGGCCGCGCTCGTCGAAGAGGCACAGCTCGACCTGGGTCGCGTGCTGTGAGAACAGTGCGAAGTTCACGCCCTCCCCGTCCCAGGTGGCGCCTCGCGGATAGGGCCGTCCGGGCCAGATGGCGGTGATCGTCGGATTGGTTTTTCGTGTCATTCAGGAAGCCGGTGTTTCAGTCGTTCGTGCAGTCGTTTGTTCGGTCATCTGTTCAGCGTTCGCTCTTCATCGGTTCAGCGCGGCGGCCGGTCGCTGTCGAATCGCGGAGGGGTGCCCACGGGCGTCACGCCGGGCGTCGGCGCCTTGCTGTCCTTGATCTGCCTGGGCCACCAGCGCTCGATCTGCGCCTTCGCCCAGTCCTTGCCGGCGAGCCCGAATGCCAGGGCCAGTGCAAAAACCACGCCCGCCAGGATCACGAGGAAGCTCTCGCGCACGATGTCGCCGCCCACCTTGATCTGGTCGAGCGCGATCAGGATCACGAAGGCCATCACCGCGTACTGCGCGACCTTGCCGAACGCCACCGCGTCCTGCATCTTCACGCCGCGGAAATAGCTCGACACCGCCTCGCCCACGAAGCGCGCGAAGTACGAGCCGAAGGCCAGCACCAGGAGCGCCACGAACACGTTCGGCACGAACCAGACGATGCGCCCCAGGAGGTCCGCGATGTAGCTCAGGCCCATGCCGTTGAAGGCGATGAGCAGCGAGGCCAGGATCACCAGCCAGTAGGTGAGGATGCCGAACACGCTGCTCGTGTCGCCGGCCAGCCCACCCTGGCGCAGGAAGTTGTCGAGGCCCGCGCGCTCGGTGAGCACGTTGAAGTTGATGGCGCGCAGCGCCTTGGTCACCGCGAAGCGCGCCGCCTTGGCGATGAGCCAGCCGGCGACGACGACCACCAGCCCGATCAGTAGGCGCGGAATGAAGGCGCCGACCTGGTAGAGGATGGCGCGCAGCGGCTCCAGGTGAATGCCGAAATTTTCCATGTGTGTTCTTCCTCGATGTCGTGTTGTGTGTGTCGTGCGGTCGTGTCGTGTCGCCGGATCAGCCGCGGGTCGGCCGGATCAGCGCGAGCACGCCGTGCAGCGGGACCTGTGCCCAGTCGGTGCGGTTGTTGAGCTCGTAGCGCAGCTCGTACAGCGCCTTGTCGAGTTCGAACAGCGCGAGCAGCTCGGTGTCCACCGCATCGCCGTAGCCGGCCAGGAAGGCCGCGCGCGTGGCCTGCTCCCAGGCAATGGCCGGTGCGGCGAGGCGCTCGGCCTCCTCCGGGCTCTGCGCCACCCGGCGCAGTGCCGACCAGCGCGCGTAGTTGAACGAGCGCAGCATGCCCGCCACGTCGCGCAGCGGCGAGCCCTTGGTGCGGCGCTCGTCGAAGGTGCGCGCGGGCTCGCCCTCGAAGTCGATGATGACGAAGTCGTTGTCTTTCACCAGCACCTGGCCCAGGTGGTAATCACCGTGGTAGCGGGTCTTGACACCCACGCCCTCCACCGGCCGGCGCGACGCGATGCCGGCCTGCAGCGCATCGGCCGCGTCGAGCAGCGTGCGCGCATCGGCCTGCGCGGCGCCCGGCAGCAGATCGATGCGTTCGCGCAGCAGCGCGAGCGTGGCGGTGGCGTCCTCGGCCGCGTGTGCCTTGAAGCCCGCGTGGTCGGCGGGCGCGAGCGGCTCGGGGTCGAAGGCCGCGGCGCCGGTGCGCGTGGCGAGCGCGCGGTGCAGCTCGGCCGTGCGCCGGCCCAGCGTGGCCACGAGCGCGAGGAAGCCGCCGTGCGCCGCCGCCACCTCGGCGCTGTCGGACGTCGTCGTGCCGTCGGTGGTGACCGCGTCGCGCAGGAACCGTTCGAGATAACCCAGCGTGTAGTCCCAGCCATCGCCCTGGTTGGCCATGTAGCTCTGCACCATCGCCAGCGTCATCGTGCGGCCATCGTGGGTCATGTACTCCAGCGCGCCGAGCACCGGCACGCAGTTCGGGTAGCGCGCCACCTCGGTGAGGAAGCGGCCCATCTCCAGCTCGGGGTTGATGCCCTCGCGCACATGGCGGTAGCCCTTGAGGAACAGGGTTTCGTTCAGCGTGACCACCGTGTTGCTGCTCACGCCGCTCGGGCGGCCGACCTGCAGCGCGTCGATGTCGACCGCCATCTCGGCAAAGGCGGCCGTGGGCTTGAACACCAGCTTGCCGTTGGCCGTGGGCACTTCGGCGCCGTTTTCGATGGTGCGCACCAGCTCGCGGCAGAAGGCCTCGTCGTAGAAGGCATCGCCCATCAGGCCGACCTGTGCCTGCTGGCGGATGCGGGCGATGGCGGCCTGCGCCACGCCGGCCATGCGCTCTTCGTCGCGCTCTTCCCAGGCCAAGGCGAGCGGCATGAAGTAAGTGGCGCCGCCGGGCGGGCCGTCCAGGTCGAGCAGCGGCAGCAGCCAGCTCTGCCCGTTGGCCTCCCACACGGCGTGGTCGACCACGCGCGCGCGGCGGATGGCCGTGCCCTTGGAGGCATACCAGCGCTGGATCTCGATGTGGCGCGGCAGCGTCTCCAGCTCGAACTGGGTGCGCATGCGCTCGGACATGCCGATGCGCCAGGGCATCACGCGCTCTCGGAAGAAGCTGGTCCAGCCGTCGAACAGCACCAGCGTGGGCCACTCCTGCAGCGCCACGCCCTGCTCGTGCCAGCTGGGCGCATCGGCCTCGGCCGTGAGCTTGAACCAGTAGAAGCCGTACGAGGCCAGCGTGAGCAGGTACGGCAGCTCGCCGATGGGCGGGAACGGCGCGCGGCCCAGCATCTCGATGGGCACGAAGCCCTTGAACTCCGACAGGTCCAGCTCCACCGGCTGCGCGGCGCGCGACAGGTTGAACACGGCAAGGATCACGTCGCCTTCATGCTCGCTCAGGTACGCAAGGATCTTGCGGTTGCCCGGCTTCAGAAAGCGCCGCTTGCCGCGGCCGAAGGCATGGCTGGTCTTGCGCACCGCGAGCATGCGCTTGGTCCAGTTCAGGAGCGAGCTGCTGTCGCGCGCCTGCGTCTCCACGTTGAGCGCCTCGTAGCCGAACATCGGGTCCATGATCGGTTGCAGGTACAGGCGCTGCGGGTCGGCGCGCGAGAAGCCGGCGTTGCGGTCGGGGCTCCACTGCATCGGCGTGCGCACGCCGTTGCGGTCGCCCACGAACACGTTGTCGCCCATGCCGATCTCGTCGCCGTAGTAAATGATCGGCGAGCCCGGCATCGACAGCAGCATGCCGTTCATGAGCTTCACGCGATCGAGGTCGTTTTCCATCAGCGGCGCCAGGCGGCGGCGGATGCCCAGGTTGATGCGCGCGCGCATGTCGGCCGCGTACATGGTGTACATGTAGTCGCGTTCCTTGCTCGTCACCATCTCGAGCGTGAGCTCGTCGTGATTGCGCAGGAAAATCGCCCATTGGCAGCCCTCGGGAATGTCGGGCGTCTGCGCCATGATTTCCACGATCGGGTGCCGGTCTTCCTGCGCGATGGCCATGTACATGCGCGGCATCAGCGGGAAGTGATACGCCATGTGGCACTCGTCGCCGTCGCCGAAATACTCCCGCACGTCCTCGGGCCACATGTTGGCCTCGGCCAGGAGGAAGCGGTTCTTGTATTGCGCATCGATGGCCGCGCGCAGTTGCTTGATGACCGCATGCGTCTCGGGCAGGTTCTCGTTGCTGGTGCCGTCGCGCTCCACCAGGTAGGGAATGGCGTCCAGGCGAAAGCCGTCCACGCCCATGTCGAGCCAGAACCTCATCGTCTTCAGGATGGCTTCCATCACCGCCGGGTTGTCGAAATTCAGGTCCGGCTGGTGGCTGAAGAAGCGGTGCCAGAAGTACTGCTTGGCGACCGGGTCCCAGGTCCAGTTCGAGGTTTCGGTGTCGGTGAAGATGATCCGCGTGCCCTGGTAGATCTGGTCGGTGTCGCTCCACACATAGAAGTTGCGCTCGGGCGAACCGGGCGGCGCGAGCCGCGCGGCCTTGAACCACGGGTGCTCGCTCGAGGTGTGGTTGATGACCAGCTCGGTGATGACGCGCAGGCCCCGCTTGTGCGCCTCGGCCAGCATCTCGCGGAAGTCGTCCAGCGTGCCGTACTGCGGATGCACGTCCTCGTACTCGGAGATGTCGTAGCCGTCGTCCCGCAGCGGCGACGGGTAGAACGGCATCAGCCAGATGGTGTTGACGCCCAGCTCCTTCACATAGTCGAGCTTGGCGGTCACGCCCTTGAAGTCGCCCATGCCGTCGTTGTTGGAGTCGAAGAAGGCCTTGACGTTGAGCTGGTAGATCACCGCGTCGCGGTACCACAGCGGATCGTCGCTGTTGTCGATCTCGACGGTTTCAAGCGCGATGTGGGAGACGGGTGCATTCATGGGCGACAAACCTTCCTTCGTTTCTTTGTTGTTTCTCGGCTTCTTGGCTACAGGAAGTAGTCGAAGTCGCGCTCGTCGCCATGCCGGCGGCGCACCACGAAGATGTGCGCCGGCACGCTGTGCGGATCGAGCCTCACGTAGTGCCAGTCGCCCTGCCAGGTGAAGCGCTGGCCGCTCAGCAGGTCGTGCATCTGGAACGGCTGCCCGTCCTTCACGCCAACGCTCCCGGGCTCCAGCCCGACCCAGCCCCACTGGGCGTTATGCGGATCGAGGTTGACCACGGTGACCACCACGTTGTCGCCGTCCGGCGATGCCTTGGCATAGGCGAGCAGCTGGTCGTTGTCCACGTGCAGAAAGCGCAGGCCCCGGTCGCGCTGCAGCGCCGGGTTCTCGCGGCGGATTCGGTTCACCCGCGCGATGAAAGGCGCAAGGCTGGTCGGGTCGTCGTGGTTCCAGTGGCGCAGNNGCGAGCGTGGCGGCCAGCACGAGGCGCGACATGTACACCGCGGGCTCGCCGGTCTGCAACTGCTCGTGCAGGATGTCCGGCGTGTTGGGCCAGGCGTTGGGGCGGAAGTAGTCGATGCCCGGCGCGGTCGAGAGTTCGGTGAAGTACGCCTGCAGTTCCTCTTTCGTGTTGCGCCAGGTGAAGTAGGTGTAGCTCTGCGAGAAGCCCAGCTTCGCAAGCCGGTGCATCACCTTCGGCCGGGTGAAGGCTTCGGCCAGGAAGATGGTGTCGGGGTGCTCGCGCTTCACTTCGCCGATGACCCACTCCCAGAACGGGAAGGCCTTGGTGTGCGGGTTGTCCACGCGGAAGATGCGCACGCCCTCCCCGATCCAGTGGTCGAACACGCTCTTGAGCTCGGCCCAGAGGCCGCGCCAGTCCTCGCACTCGAAGTTGAACGGGTAGATGTCCTGGTACTTCTTGGGCGGGTTCTCGGCGTACTGCACGGTGCCGTCGGGGCGCCAGCGGAACCAGTCGGGGTGCGCCTTCACATAGGGGTGGTCGGGGGCGCACTGGAAGGCGATGTCCAGCGCGATCTCCAGCCCGTGATCCGCCGCTCGCGCGAGCAGGTGCCGAAAGTCATCTTCGGTGCCGAGCGCCGGCAGGATCGACTTGTGCCCACCCTCGGCCGCGCCGATGGCCCAGGGGCTGCCCACGTCTTCGGGTCCGGCTTCGAGCGCGTTGTTCGGGCCCTTGCGCTGCATGCGGCCCACGGGATGGATCGGCGGGAAATACAGCACGTCGAAGCCCATCGCGGCGATGGCGGGCAGGCGCGCCTCCACGTCTTTGAAAGTGCCGTGCATGCCGGGCTCGGTGCCGGCCGAGCGCGGGAANNCAGCTCGGCGTATTCGTCGTCCAGCGCCAGCGCTTTCAGCGACGTGATGTCGGCGCCGGGGTTCGCGCCGCTCGCATCGAGCTCGGTGGCCCAGCGCTGCAGCGCGACGCGGTCGCGGCCCTCGGCGCGGGCGGCCGCGGCGGCGATCTCCAATGCACCGACCTGCGCGGCGATGCGCACGTCCTCGGGATCGACGCGCCGCGCCAGCTCATGCCGCCACGACTCGAACGGATCGACCCAGGCCACGACGGTGTAGACGTAGCGGCCCAGCGCGGGCGGCGAGAACGCGGCCTCCCACACATCGTTGGGCAGCGCCTTCATCGGCACCTCGCGGAACTCCGTCTGGTCCTGAGCGCGCCAGCACAGCTGCACGCGCAGCACGTCGTGGCCGTCGGTGAAGCAATGCGCGCGCACCGTCACGCGCTCGCCGGCCACGCACTTGACGGCGAAGCGGCCGTTGTCCACGTTGGGCAGCACCGCGTCGATGACCGCGCGGGTGGCGCCGTCGGCTTGCCGGATGTCGGCGCCNNGCCGGTTGCCGCGGCTGAGGTGTCGGATGCGGTCTTCGTCGAGAAAATGTTCTTCATCAGGGACGGTGCTCCAGGATCAGCGTGGACAGCGGCGGCAAGGTGATGCACACCGATTGCCTGCGTCCGTGGGAAGCCACGGGCGCCGCTTCGACGCCCCCGAAATTGCCCCAGCCCGCGCCGCCGAACTCGGCGGCGTCGGTGTTGATCACCTCGCGCCAGTGGCCGCCGAGCGGCACGCCCAGCAGGTAGTTGGTGCGCGGCACCGGGGTCATGTTGCTCACGACCAGCAGCGGCGGGCTGCCGTCGCTCGCCTTGCGCAGGAACGCGAAGACGCTCATCGCCTCGTCGTCGGCGGTGATCCATTCGAAGCCCGAGGACGAGAAGTCCAGCTGGTGCAGCGCCGGCGCGCCGCGGTACACGCGGTTGAGCTCGGCCACCAGCCGCTGCACGCCGCCGTGCCCTTCCTGCTCGCACACCCACCATTCGAGTTCGCCGTCGTGCGTCCACTCGCGGCGCTGGCCGAACTCTCCGCCCATGAAGAGCAGCTTCTTGCCCGGGTGCGCCCACATGAAGCCGTACAGCGCCCGCAGGTTCGCGAACTGCTGCCAGGGGTCGCCGGGCATCTTGTTGATGAGAGAGCCCTTGCCGTGCACCACCTCGTCGTGCGAGAGCGGCAAGACGAAGTTCTCGTGGAAGGCATACACCAGCGAGAAGGTCAGCTTGTGGTGGTGGTACTTGCGGTTGACCGGGTCCTCTTTCATGTAGGCCAGCGTGTCGTGCATCCAGCCCATGTTCCATTTCTCGCCGAAGCCCAGGCCGTCCATGTCGGTGGGTCGCGAGACGCGCGGCCAGGCGGTCGATTCCTCGGCCACGGTGACGGTGTCGGGGTGCTCGCGGTAAACGGCGCGGTTCAGCGTCTGCAGGAAGTCGATGGCCTCCAGGTTCTCGCGGCCGCCCCGGTGGTTGGGAATCCATTCGCCGTGCTTGCGCGCGTAGTCGAGGTAGAGCATCGAGGCGACCGCGTCGACCCGCAGGCCGTCGAGGTGGTACAGGTCGAGCCAGAAGAGGCCCGACGACACCAGGAAGCTGCGCACCTCCGGCCGGCCGTAGTTGAAGATGCTCGAGCTCCACTCGGGNNTGGAAGCCCTGGCGCGGATCGGCATGCTCGTACAGGTGCGTGCCGTCGAAGTAGCCCAGGCCGTGCTCGTCGGTCGGAAAGTGCGAGGGCACCCAGTCGAGCAGCACGCCGATGCCTTGCTGATGCAGGTGATCGACCAGGTACATGAAGTCCTGCGGCGAGCCGAAGCGCGAGGTGGGCGCGAAGTAGCCTGTGGTCTGGTAGCCCCACGAGCCGTAGAACGGATGCTCGGTCACCGGCATGAGCTCCACGTGCGTGAAGCCCATCTTCGTCACGTACTCGGCGAGCTGGTGCGCCATTTCGCGGTAGCCGAGGAACTGGCCATCCTTGCGGCGCCAGGACCCGAGGTGCACCTCGTAGACCGACTGCGGCGCATCGAGCGCGTTGCGCGGCCCGCGGTTGGCCATCCATTCCGCATCGCCCCATTTGTACGAAAGTTCGCAGATGCGCGAGGCAGTGGCGGGCGGCGGCTCGGCGCTGAAGGCGACCGGGTCGGCCTTGTCGACGGTGTACCCGCCATGGCGCGAACGGATGCGGTACTTGTAGGCCTGCCCGATGGCGGCGTGCGGCACGTGTCCGCGCCAGATGCCCGTGCCGTCGGGACTGGGCTGCAGCGGATCTGCGTCGCCGGACCAGTAGTTCCAGTCGCCGACCACCGCAACCGATTCGGCGTTCGGCGCCCATACCGCGAAGTGGGCTCCGCCCTCTTCCTGCGGATGACAACCCAGCAAGTCATACAGGCGGGAGTGTGTCCCTTCCCGAAAAAGATAAGCGTCTCGCTCGCCCTGGAGTGAATGGTTCAACGGCACCGGCGTTCCTTGCATTGAATGGCCCGCGGAACGGTTGTTCAAGGAACGACGCTGGCCTCCGCATGGCTGCCACCAATTTGCAAGAACGAATGGAATCGCAGTTAAGGCCTCTGCCCCCTCGCCGTGTCGGAGAGCTGCCCGAGCAGTGCACTGCAATGGCGCGCAATGCCGTGCAATACCGTGCGCGGCTTCGAATGAAACGGCTTCCCGTAAACCTCAGGCCCTCAGGCGGCGATCGCGTCGTCCTCGTGCGTGGCGCGCATGGCTTCATTGGCAGCCTGTGCGCTCCGGTGCACCGTGAAGTCGCCGAGCGTCAACGTGATGACCGACTGACGCTTGTTCGCCCGGTAGCGCGCAACGGCGGCAAGCTCGATCGCGCGAAAATTGTTCTTGCAGACATCCAGCAGCCGGTGTCCGACCTCGCGCGTGCCGAATCCGTCGTGCAAGGTGTCTTCAGAAATCTGCGCCACGACGCGTGCGCCTTGCGGGCCGTCGGGGTAGACGGCAAGGCGCACCGATGCGGTGTCGAAACAATAAATACCCTCGAAATCCATGGCCGTGTCTCCTGTGTTGGGCGTTGTGCGCGGTGCGCCGCGGCAAGGATTGAAGGCGCGCGCGCCCATAGGCAGCGATGGACTTTGGCGCATCTTCGAGCAGGACGCGTCCTACATCGGCACCTGCGCAGTTACCTACACCGCTCACGCCGGACTCTTCGACACCGGCTTCGTGATCGTCGCGTTGGCCTTGGCACCGAGCGTCATTTCGGTGATCCACGACACGAGCAGGGAACCGTAGGCCTGCCGCGACTCCTGCTTCGACAGCGCATGGTCCGCGCCCGACAGCACGCGGTACGTGACCGAGCGCACGCGCTTGAAGGCGGCCAGGTAGTTCTCGACCACCGGATGCGGCACGGTCTGGTCGTCTTCCGACTCGACGATCAGCACGTCGCCCGCGAAACGGGCGCAGGCCGCGAGCGCCCGGTTGTCGGCGGGCCCGACCAGCGAGCGGCGGTAGGCCACGAGGTCGGAGCGGCTCAGCTTGCCCTTGGGCGTGTCCCACTCGCGGTCGCGGTACAGCGCCGGCGCGCGCAGCGCGAGCCAGCGCACCGGGCGCATCGCGCTCACCAACGCGGCGAGGTAGCCGCCGTAGCTGCTGCCGACGATGGCAATGGATGCCGGATCGACGGTCGGGTGGCCGACCAGCGCGTCATAGGCGGCGAGCACGTCGCGCAGGTTGTCCTCGCGCGTCACTTCCATCCGCTGCGCGGCATGGCGGGCGTGGCCGCGCAGGTCGAAGGTCAGGCACACGCAGCCCAGTGCGGCGATCTCCTGCGCCCGCTTCATGTACTGCTCCTGGCTCCCGTCCCATCCGTGCACCAGCAGCACGCCGGGCACCGTCGTCGAGGCGGCGAAGAGCGTGCCTTCGATGTGCTGGCCGTCCACGGCGATATCGATGGCGCTATGGCGAGTCGGCATGAAGATTCAACAGGGTGTATTTGGCGAGCGGCCCGACCTGCGGATCGACGCCCTGGTAGGAAACGATGGCGTGCGCGGGCACCGTGGCCGCGCCGTACACCTCGAAGGTCGACGCGCGAACGCGCTCGCGGGCCGGGTCCGCGTGGAACGATTCGAGCGCCGCGATCTCGGCGCCCGTGGCGCCGCCCACCCGCCACGACTGCTCCAGCACGCCCGAGCGCCACGTGCCGCCGTGCCCGGTGCCTTGGGCCACGTCGTAGTTCGTGCGCGAGGCGAAGAAGCCCGGGTAGCAATCGATCACGGCGCGGTGGTAGCGCCGGGCCTGGTCGATCGCGTGGCGAAGCGTCGGCGCGAGGCCGGTGGCGGCGAGCAGCGCTTCGAAGTCTCCGCGCACCAACGTGAGATCGGAGCCGCCGTAGACCTCTTCGCCCGCGTTGTCGCGCACCAGCCGCTGCTGGCCGTAGTAGCTCACGACCATGCGCGCCACGATCACCTGCCCGACGCTGTAGGTGACGGGGCGTTCCAGGTTTTCCTCGATCACCACGCCGTGGCTGCCGATGTCGGCCTCGTCCATGGCATCGATGCAGCGGTCCAGCGCCTCCGCGCTGTCCGCCACGACCTGACCCCGGCCGCCGGTCGCGGTCACCGGCTTGATGCGCACCACGCCCGCGCCGAGCAGCGTGCGCCCTGCCCTGCGCGCCTCCGCACGCGAGAAACACGAGAACCCGGCCAGTGCCGAACCGGCGATCTCGGAGGCGAAGCGCGGGTTCCACCCGGCCGGCTGCGGCGCACCGGCCCCGGCCACCGGATGGGTGATGGCCTTGGTGGCGATGAACGGGTGCGGCACCACGCCGCCGAACAGGTCGTGCACGCCGGCGATGCCCATGGCTTGCGCGAGACCGGCATCGGTCACGGTGTTGCTGGGCACGAAGTACGGCGCCGTTGCATACGGCTGCCGCCCGTCGTAGTCGCCGGCATAGGCGCAGCCCGTGAGCACGGCGAGCCGCCGCGCAAAGTCGCTGCGGGTGGCGTGCTCATGCGCGCTGCAGTAGGCGGCCGGGTCGAGGCTCCATGTCACGAGGCTGCGCGGCTGAGGCTGCAACTGCGATTGAGACTGCGACTGCGGGGCGGGAGACGCCGTTGCGTCGGGCCGGGGTCGGAGGGCCGTTTTCATGGCGGTGGCGGTGGTCGATGGTCGCCGTGCCGTCAGCGCTGGTCTGCCTTGTTCTTGTCCGCGTCCTTGTCCGTCGACGGCAGCTTCACCTTGGTGACGGTGACGGACACCGGATCGCTCGCGGGAAAGGACTCCTCGACGCCGCTGTCCAGCGCTTCCTCGCTGGCGGGCTGCTCGACGGGTTTTTCCTGCTCGGCCGGCTTGCCATGGTTCTCCGACGTGGGAAAGGGAAATGGCTTCTGCTCTTTCGGTTCCTTGGTCATGGTGCGCTCCTGGCAATGTGGGCCCCTCCTCGAAGAAGGAAGGCGCCCGGCCATGGTGCTGGCCCGTTCGGGAGGTGCGCGGTCGGAAGGCGCTGCGCCTCCGCGTGGGAACAGTCCCGCGCGGCGAGCCCGCGAC
>CXWL01002513.1_pt1 | contig 11629 bp, 7 predicted proteins | sample 590931 | NCBI WGS metagenome assembly CXWL01 (sample SAMEA3498368, study PRJEB10139) | groundwater metagenome | biome: water well; material: biofilm material | place: Germany | collected 2015-04-27 | reverse complement strand
ACATTGCGAACGAATCTGGTACTGGATGCATTGGAACAGGCGCTATGGGCACGGCGGGAAACCTCAGGATTGATACATCACAGTGATCAGGGCAGCCAATATTTATCGATTCGCTATACGGAACGTTTGGCGCAGGCAAATATTGACGCCTGCGTCGGTAGCATCGGAGATTCTTATGACAACGCGCTAGCCGAAACCATCAATGGCTTGTACAAGACCGAAGTCATACGACATCGAACCGGCCATCGGGCACATGAAAAACGATGGCCGCCAGCGAATGATGACGGAGCCAGCTATCGTCTTACCGTCGCATATGCCTGAAAATAGAATTGTTTAGGGCAGACTACTTAATTGACATTGTCATTATGGAAAAAGGTGCAGTAGAATAACTTTCCACCAATTATTCGGAAGGGGGCTTCAATGAAGAATCCGAGCTTTTTCACTTCCGCCATGATTCGCTGCGGAGTGACCCTATTCATCCTCGCAGCATTCATTTCGTGCAAAGATTCCCAGCAAGGAGATGGTCAGCCACCCGATCAGCAGGTTCGTAGCTGGGAGAAGGAGCGTGCGCAGCGTGAACGGCAGCAGGCTGCCTATTTAAACGATACTACCATCAAACGAATCGAGACCGACAACGAAGCTCGGGCACCTTGGTACAGCAATCAGTTGGGCTACGAATGGTTTAACACCTATCCGCTCGCTTTCAACGGTATGCCTTATGTGCTGCTGCGCGCCGTGATCGAAGTTTATCCTGAGATATGGAAAGGACAGGGCTCGCTGGGTAACCTAGGGTTTGGCCCCCATCCGGGCGACTATGATTCCGAGTCGGGCAAGCTGCTTCCGCCAGAGCAGCGCCTTCCTCTGCCTTACGGGCTTTTCACGGTACAGGATCCGGCGGTTCCGGAGGACAAACGCACAGACAACGTCTTTTTCTCTTGCGGTGCTTGCCATACCGGCCGGGTTTACGTTAAAGATCGCATCCGCCACTTGATCGGTGCGCCTAATACCGAAATCGAGTCGTCGGAATACGTTGGCCTGCTCTATGATACCGGTAAGAAGCTCATTAAGGTTGATAGTCCTGACCCAAGCAAAATACAGGTTGATTTTGATCAGGTTACTAAGATTGCCACATTCCTCAAAAGCAGAATCGAGACTGATCCTGCGTGGTTTTACGGCGGCAGGACGCCAGAGGAGCGGTTAGCCAATGCTGAGCACGCCAAGGTTCAGGTCGTGCGCGTATTAAGTAACATCGAAGAAGCTGTCAAGTTTCTGATTGGTTTGGCCAAGACGACGGAGCTCATGTATCTTGCCGCAGCCTCGAATCTGATGTCTACGGATAAAGATGGACAAAAAGCATCGGGTGTATTTGGTCCAAGTCCCGGGCGCATGGATGCGTTTGGAGTCGCCACTGGATTGGTCGCGGTGCATGCCATGCGTGATAGCTTCTTAGCACGCTTGCCTGATGATCATCCTTTCTTTGCAGGATTAGAAAATCTGCCACAAGAAGAACGGTACAAAAAGGCCGGTGAGCGATTGTTCAATACTGCAAATGAATGGATGTCTCATCGCTCAGGGACCTCAGATATTAAGGGTTTGTGGTATTCGCGTGACCATGGCTTAGCTAATTGGGATTCGAACCAGGCAGCCGAGGCACGAGTACTCGCCTCGGGAGTTTCCTCGGGAGGTGATCCGTCTAAAGTGGATGTCCGCATTCATGAAGCAATGAATCCATTTATCAACGATTTGCCACCTCCTCCTTACCTCTTTTCAGTTGATCTTGATCTGGCGGCCAAAGGCAAACCCATTTTCGAGCAGCAATGCGCTTCTGCATGTCATTATTCTCAGAACAAAAAGGTCTATAACATCGGCACTGATATGAATAGAGCGACGCAGATCACAAAGACGGCTCGTCTGGGATTGCTTGAATTGGTCCGTGAGGCTTGTGAGCTTTACGTGGAGCAGGGTGGCAGTGATTGGTGTCGACCCAAACGGGGTAGCCGCGCAGCCGATGATGAGGCGTATTTCATCACGCCGCGTGGCGAAGAAGCGGGTTACAAGCCGGATGTTCTCCATGGTATTTGGGCCCAGGCACCTTATCTTCACAACGGTTCAGTGCCGACTTTGTGGCACCTCTTGCGGCCTGCTGAACGGCCGGTAAAATTTATCCGCGGCAATATCAAGTATGATGAAGAAAAGGTTGGCTTTGTTTGGGACAAGGCTCCTGCGCTTGATGAATACGGCCGTGGCGATGCCGTGCACTTTGCCGAGCACGATACAATGTTGCGCGGTAACTCGAATGCCGGTCATATCTACGGCAGTGAGTGGACGGACGATCAGGTCCGGGCAGTCATTGAATACATGAAAACGTTGTAGAAACGGGAGGCGATATGGCCAAACGGAATGACACGACGATAAAGGATCAGCTTTATGGCATGGCTTGTGATTTCATCAAGCTGATCAAAATAGCATTGGGAAAGAAGCAGGACGACCCATCGCAGAGCGAAGAGGGGGTGCCCAATTCTCCACCACCTCAACCACCTGTTGTAAGCTTTCTAAGCGATATTGCGAATGTCGAGGCAAGCTCACCTTTACCTCCTCTGCCACCTGATCCGCCCAATCCGGATGACCCTAAGTACGCCAACGATCCTGAAGCCTATCGCAGGGACAAGCAGGCGGCAGAAGCTGCGGCCGCAGTCTTCACCGCAGCCGCGCAAGTACGCGGTGCTGCGGTTGCGCAGGTGATCACCAAATGGTTGGCCACTTCACCTTATGCGATGTTCCAGGAACTCCTGGCGCAACCAAGAAGCACCATGCCGATCTTCAAACCAGCTATTGGTCCCGTGGTGGTTATGCGTCATCCGGAAGTCATTCGATGTCTGGAACGCCCTGATCTCTTCACTGTGGATCTGTATGCAGCTGAGATGGCGCGTGCCACGGATGACAAAACCAAGCATCCCGATGCTTACACACATTTCATGCTCGGTATCGATCGCGATGATCTTTACCGGCTTGATGACGTAATATTGCGACGCGCCGTGTTACGTAGCGACAAAGACACGCTCATATGCTTGACCCGCGAGGAGGCTGAACGCTGGACACGTCAGGCACAAGCCGAAGGTACAGGTGAAATCGATGTGGTTGCAACGATTGCCAAATTTGTACCGCTGCGTATCGTTGGCGATTATCTGGGTGTCCACTATTGCGAAGCAGGAACGCCCTCAGCATTACCTGGGTTACGTGGGGGGGATCATTTTACCCTCGACGAAAATCTGCGGAAACTTTTTACCTTTACTAAGATAAAAGAAGGCATTGTACCTACCAGGGATGATCTGTTTAACTGGGTAAAAGATGCCTTCCGTAATATTTTCAATAATATTGATCCGACTTACCCTAAATTTGCTGAATACCGTGAGCGCGGCATTATTGCGACCGAATATCTCAGCGCTTACGTATACGCTTTACTTCAGCACTATAAAGCACGATTGCAGCAGGGTGAAGCAGTGCCTGATACCATGCTGACGAGACTGCTGCGCATGCAGCTTGAACTAGAGCAAAATGCTGGCAAGCTGGAAGAGGAATTCGCTATGCTACTTGGTGCACCTCTCCCGCAAGGTGAACTGGCGCGACGTCTCTCGGATTCAATGATTCGATCGAATGTGTTCGGTACAGCTGTCGGTGCGGTAGTCAATCCCCAGGAAGCGACGGCGCGTATTCTGGATTCCATGCTTCGTTTGAAGGAGGGTAAATACGAGGTGCTGAACGGTTCCAGCTTCGAACAGGCATTACATTGGGCCGGTGTGGAGCCGGATGAGCCAGATTATGCGGAAAGTCTCGAAGGGCTTCGTAAATACGCCCTGGAAGCCTTGCGTCTCGAGCCGCAAGGTGAGGTTTTATTGCGAATGTGCGCAAAAGACAATGATGTCCTTGGCGGTGTCCCTCTCGGTAAAGGAACGATTGTTTTTGCAGCCTATGCCGCAGCCATGCTGGATCCGGAAGTGGTGCCGAATCCAACGGCCTTTGATGTCACGCGAGATGAGCGGTTAATGCCTTACTTGTGCGATCAAGAACGTGCCAGGGAGGCTCCCCAAAGCCTGATTTATCTGCAACACGGCTATGGACGGCATAAATGTCTTGGTCGCTATGCCTCGGAAATCACCATGCAGGAATCGCTGCGTGCGATGCTCAGACTCGGTTCTCTGGAACGGCGTGGTGAGCTCGAAATGGACGAGCAGAACTGGTTTGCAACGAGCTTTAAGATTGGCTTCTGATGACAATGGCACGAGAGCATAAAAAAGTGGAGTGTATTTTTTCAAATCAGGCCGCCATTTTCAACATTGATGCAGGCCTTTCTGCATTTTTATCGATTTTTAACCCCGGATACCAGCGTTCGAAGTAACGGTGTAAATCGTTATTCAGCACAGCTGTTCTTGTTTGCAACAGATAATGTGCACCTTTATGCGTCTATTGCATTTGCTGCTTCTTAATCATTCGTTTGGCGACAACTTCGTTAATCGTCGACTCTACAAAACTGGTCGAAATCGCTTTTGAGGTATGTTGATTTTCAAGGAGTCCGAAGTTTCATAAAATAAAGACTTGAAATGGAGGATGGATATGGAATTACCGTGCACACAATATGGTCAGGAATTTAGGGAGCAATCCGTTAAGTTTTTCAAAGAAAGTGGATTGACTTCTGGTTGAAGCTGCAAAACGTCTGTCGTTACCCAAGGGGACACTAAAAAACTGGGTTTATGCTGACAAACGAGGAGAACTCGCTACAGTAGGCAAGCATCAGAAGCCGCTGACTGAACTTGAGTTAGAGCTATCTAGAGTCAAGCGCGAGTTAGCAGAAGTGAAGATGGAGCGTGACTTTATAAAGAAGTGTGCAACGTATTTCGCCAAGGAGTCACGGTGAGATACGGTCTGATTGAGTCGATGCGACGAGGCTATCCGGTTGCACTCATGTGTCGTGTGCTTAATGTTTGTGAGAGCGGTTTTCATGCAAGGAGAGTACGCCCACCCTGTGAGCGTGAACGGGAGAATAAACGGTTGGAAGTAGAAATACTGGCTACTATCGCCAGCACAATTTACGCAGCGATACTATGCAAAATCTGGTCGCGGCTTAAACAGATGGACTCCATTTTTGACAGCACACATCAACCCCCCTTTTAGCGAATTCCCAGTTCTTCAAGTTCAAGAATTCCCTTCCGTGCCGTGTCATCACTGCGAGAAAGCTTTGCTGCCTGTTGATAGGCCCTTAAGGCAAGGCGATATTCCGTCAATGCTTTTTCTTTCAAACCTTCAGCGTCGAATTCACCGGCGAGATATTGTCGATATGCGCCCAATTGGCTCAGATGCTGAGGGTTTTTCTTATCGATGTTGGAGGTATGCTCAATGTAAGCAATGCCTATGCGAATTGCTTCTTCCCAGGCCGGTTTGCCCGCTGCTCGTCGCACCAAGCCCTGTCCAAAATGGGTATTGCTTAGATCATGCAAATGCTGCGCATTTTTTTGATCCTTTTGTACAATTATCTCCCTGACAGCGATTTCCTGCGATACATCGGCCAATGCCTCATCTAAGCGGTTGCTGTTGTAATAGAGCTGGGCGATCTTTCGTTTCGCCAAGGCGAGACTGTCGTAATCAGGTGCAGGATGGAGCAATGTGGCAATTGATGCCATGTCAGCCATTACATTCAGTGCTGCGTGCGCCTCCTTGGAATTACCGAGCTTCTCTTGCGTCTGTTGAATCCAGTCTTGGACATTGCGCAGGCTGTCGTAACCTTCGGAAGCAGTGGGCTGGAGGCTCAGGTATTCTTGCATGGTTGCCTCTGCTGTGTTGAACTCGCGAAGGGCGGCAGCGTAGTTCTCTTCCTTGAACAATTTGGCACCCTGGTTCACGCTTGTGGCGTGAGCAGTATCGAGTTTCGCGGTTTTCTGCTCATTGTGTTCAGTGAGTTTGCGATAAAGATTGTGGTCTTGCTCTTCCAGTCGCTTTTGCTCCTTCTCGGCCAGATCAGCACCTGTTTTATCTCCCGCCTTTCGCAGGAGTTTGCCTTGCTCGGTTCTGGCATGCCGCAAATAATTCACGGCGACCAGGTTATCTCCTTGCGCTTCGCTTTCTTTCCCAAACTGTTCAAACAGTGTGATCACTCTTTGTAGTGTGGTTTTGGCTTCGTGCCATCTTTTAAGATCCGCCAGCGCCCAGGATTGGTCCAGGAGAGTAGAACCAAGCAACCACACCCAATCCGCGTCTGAATGGTCGGGAACAGTCGCGCTATAAGATCGTTCGGATTCCTGGAGTACTTCCAGACGCTCAATTGACCGGGTTTGCGCTGCAAGCACTTTAGCGCGAACTTGCTGGCCCCAGCCGAGATCGCGTTGCCATGATAGGTTACTTGGGTCGAGTTCAGTCAAGATTTTAAGCGTTTCCAAAGCCTTCAGGCTGGTAACTTCCGCTTCAAGCAAAGACATCGCTATACAGTTTCTTTGTTTGCTCTGGTAGCAACTTACGATTCCCTCAGCGATCAGGATTTGAACTGCTGCTTGTTCTCGTTCCCATAGACGGTTGGTTGGATCTCGGCCTCGCAAAATATCGAACTCGGCTAAAACTTCACGATAATTCTTTAGGGCGTGCTGGGGATTCTCAATAAGTTTACGGCTAGCTAATGAAGCGAATGCAACGGCTTTCTGTTGTATGGGCGAGGCTGATGCCGGTCTCAGCTTTTTTGCCTCATTCGCCAGTCGCACAGCCCTTTCATAATCCTCCTGAACATTGAGAATATTTCCTCGTAGCAACAAAGCCTCACTGAGAACTTCTAGGACCTTTGCGTCCAGATAAGCTCCTCCCGTGTTTGCTATCGACCCGCAGTGCCCAAATGGTATGGTCGTTATAATATTGAAAGCTTGATCTAAGTCTTTGTGCGCAAGAGTCGCTTGGCCCATGCGGTATTTCAATAGCGCAGTCCGCACCAGATTGCTGGCCAAGTTGGTGCAATCACTCACCTCAACCTCAACGCTGGCAGTCACCTGACGCCAATCCTTTACCGCAGTTGTGTAGTGTTCCAGCGCCTGTGAAACATATCCTTGGTCAACCAAAGCTTCTCCTATTCGCCCACGGGTTCTGGCAACCTCGCGCGCACTAATGAGCGTATTGGGGCTGCTCTTGAGAACCGTCAATGCCTCTTCAAAGAACTTGACAGATTTTGACAGAGAACCGCGCGTTCGTTCGAGATCGCCAGCATTGCGTAGGGCTAAACCTCGAATCAGCGCCGGGTTTTGAGTGCTAGTATTCAAATAGGACTCTACCTTATCTCGCACTTGTTGAAGCATCGTGCTACGACCCACGTCACGGATTTCTCCGAGAAATTGTTCGCCGAGAAGAAAGCCAAGCAAGCCTTCTGCTTGGTGTTGAGCTGTTTCTGCACGTTGATTGGCTTCATAGGTTTTATACCAGAAAAACACGGCGACGAGAAAAAGGACGCCGATTACTATCCCAATCCTTTTCATCCGGGTAGCTTCGGCCTGTGCTTTTCTTATCAGATGTTCTTGTTCATCTTCATGCTGTTTAATTTTTCGTTCATCTCGAGCCTTCCGAACCACAGGAACCAATCGGTCGTGAATCAATTCCACGCGCGTGGTGTCTTGGTAGGGGACAATACGCAACAACCGATGCTTATCAGTTAGCGCGGCCAGTTGATCCCCGGTGAGAAGGTTATTGTCAAGCGCCTCCTCTTTTGGGTAGTTGCCGCGGAAATGATCGCCCTGAATCAGGTAATCCTCAATGAAATTTTCTACCTCCGGCGGACCTTTCACGGCCGGATCGTCGAGAGCTTCACGATAGAAGCGATTCAAAATGTCCTGTCCTGCATTTAGTACAAGCGCTTCGTCGACATGGGATCCGGGCGGACGCCGCCGGTTCAGTTGATAGCAAAACAGGCTCAGGAGTACAGGCTCAATAGTCATGCTGGACGGGTCCGTGGAATCCCCCTTCTGGTCGAGTTTTCCAACGAAATCGACGATACACGGCGCCACACCTTCACAAAGAATTGTCTTACCAGCTTGTTCGACTGCTTCGATGGCGCACTGGCGCGACATCGGGTCGAGCCGAAGGCAATTGTGCAGCAGTGAAGGTACTTTTCGTTCCCATGTTTTTATCTCGGGTAGGAAATCTTCACGAAAAGAAAGAATGATGCGATAGCGCTGAGATAGTAGATCCAGGCGAGACCGTCGGGGATTCGGCGCTGTATTCGCGATTTCAGATGGGATACGGTTCTCGATCAAATCCGCCAAGCCATCGGAAACTTGCTGAATTAGCGCTGTATTACTGCCGCTTCGCGAAAAAATCTCCTCAAACTGGTCGAATACCAGTACCGGCGTAAGAAGGAAGTTATCCTGACTCCACACTTCGAAGTCTTTGCGGTGCAAGTATTCCCATAAACTCTCATCATCAGGCGAGGGATAGTCTGCTTGTACACTATCAAGTTCCGCTATGAGACCCTGTATCACTTGCTCGAATGGTGAGTGACTTGCTGAAACGGAAAAATCAATACGCAGGTGAATAGGCAAGTAATGCTTCTCCCGTAGCAACGGATACAGTCCAGCCTGCAACAATGAAGTTTTGCCTAGCCCAGACTTGCCATATATGACTGTGAGTGGTGCTAATTGAACTAGTCGAAAGAGATCGTTCGCTTCCTCTTCTCGGCCAAAGAAGAACTTAGTGGATGCCTCATCGTAGGCAGCCAAACCAGGCCATGGGTTTTGGCTATTCAGTTTTGTGGGATTGGTCGAAGATAAATTCATGATTCCATGCTCCCTCGGCGAGCATTACGCACCAAATCTTTCAGCTTTTTCTCAAAGGCTTCATCAGGCTGCCCCTCTGGCGCGTGGGCAAAGTTCAGGTGCTCATCGGCCCATACCTGAACCGATTTGGCTGTGTAGCTTTCTGGAACAAATTCAGGATCAATCACAGTCGGGAAGATATACTCGCGGTTCATTATTTTCAGACGTTGGGTTGCTTCACCCCATTCGCTGAAGACGAAGGCTTCATCACGTTGATTGGATGCTCGCGAAAGCAATGGCAAAAAATAACGGCAACTTCGGATACCGTCGAGAATATGACGCTGGTAGTCTTGTCCTGGTTCGAGCGTCTTGCGGTCAAACCACACCTCACTGTCAGCAATGCCTAGACCGAGTAATGATTGATATAATCTCTCTGCACGAGGAAGGTCTGTTTTTCTTGAGTAGCTGATGAAAAACATTGCCTTGCGTAAAATCATCTCGTCAATGCCATGTTCAATCTCCTGCATAGGAGTACCATGCTCCTTCATCCAGCGCCGGTGCAGTTCAGCAACAAATTCAACGGGCGAAAGATCCGAAAGAATCTCGGTTCCTCCTCCATAGCTATTAAGAAAACAGGTGAAATTTTCCTCCGGCAGCAACTGTTCGATTAACCATGAGCGTCTGTAGTTCTCAGAAAGACGTTTCTGGTTGGTTGCACGCAGGAAGAAGCGGCTCAACCATTCCGGAAAATTACATCCGATCAGTAGCAGGTTGCGTTGTTGTAGTTCACCGAGAAACGTGCCGAGTATCTGGTGACCGTGAGCGATTATATTATGAGCATATTCAAGTATATCCTCGTCATGAATCGCAAACATCGGTGCAGAGCGCGATTTACCGAAAAGATACAATACGTTTGCTTCCCCGGATCGTGTCTGCCAACCTGCGAGCAAATCCTTTCCTTCGCTCGTCGGTAGATTAGGCGAATGGATCATCTCGTTCACAGCACAGCGCTGTCTCAGACTGCGTGCGAGCAGATCATCTGGCGTCAATGTTACGAAAAGACGAAAATCAGCAATTTCTGCTAACTGCCGAATTGGCGCCGGTACAACAAAATCCTCGGCTTCAGTTACTGCATGAATCGCCTCATGTACAGCATCGTACAGATCCTGCAGATCAACACTTCCCTTTAATTGTGAGACTGCCTCATTGAGTTCACGAAACGGTGTGAATGCTAATTCACCAACATCTTTGCTACACTCGTGCATAAGTCGCGCAGCAATCTGTGCCTGTAGGGATGCTTGTCCGTCAACTCCAACCAACAGTCGAGAACCGATGATCGGAACGACATTGTTCTCCCGAATCTTATCCATCAGTCGCTTCCACGCTGATTCATTCATATCTTCCCTCAGTTATTGTCAAATAAACAGATACTTTTTTAGTTTTTTAGACTCTATTGTGACGCATACTACTCAATGGCAAATTCTACTTCAGTAATATTGCGCCAGGGGCCGCGATGCCTTATGACCTCTGTCTTGTATAACCCATTAATCGTTTCAGCCAATGCGTTGTCATAAGAATCACCAACGCTGCCAACAGAAGCATCAATATTGGCTTCTGACAAACGTTCTGTATAGCGAATCGACAGATATTGACTGCCTCTATCACTATGATGAACTAATCCTTTGGTATCTCGCAGTGCCCACAATGCTTGTTCCAGTGCATCCAGCACCAGATCTGCATACAATGATCGACTGACTCGCCAACCTACAATACGCCGTGCAAAAACATCCGTAATAAATGCCACATAAACAAATCCTGTCCACGTCGCAACAAACGTGATGTCTGCCCCCCACAGTTGATTTGGGCGAGTCGCTACAAATTGCCGATTAACTTTGTCTGTTGGCCGATCAAGTAAATCATCTACTATCGTTGTCCAGCATTTTTTACCGCGCCCGATGCCTTGCGCAATATCTCGTTAACACGCTTCAGTTCACGATTCTCACGCTCCAGTTCCTTGAGTCGATCACGCTCCGAACTTGACATCCCGCCTCGAACACCCTGATTAGTTTCTGACTGACGTACCCAAGTTCGCATTGTTTCCGGTGTGCAACCAATTTTCGCGGCTATCGATACCATCGCTGCCCACTGAGAACCATAATCCCCTTGATTTTCATACACCAGACGCACTGCACGTTCTCGAACTTCCCGTGAATATCTCATTTGTTTATTCATTACTCTATCCTCTCAAGAAATAGAGTCTCCTGTAAACCCGGGGTGATTCAGTTAGATGTTCACGGTAAAATATCCGCCGTATCTTTGCATACATAACCATGGTAATCACCTCTGCTTAAAAAACAAGCAGAATACGTGGATTACCTGGTCAATTTTCATCCGATACAACTAGGCTTTTCTGATCAATTTTCGACCGGCGTCAACAGTTGTTATCTCCAGAATAATTTCATGCGCGATAAGCTGCGCCATGCATCACTGGATTGACGTTCGCGCTGCAAGGTTTCAATCTCCAACGTACCACTGAATCGACCGAGATCGAAGGCAGCCGACCCTGTTTTTTTGGCAAGTTGTTGTAAAAGCTGTAATGCCACACGCCTATCATTGGTGTAACCCAATTCATCCTGCAAATTTGCCAGCATTTCAGTAAAGCGCTGGGGGTTTTTGCGATTAAACAGAGAAAATAAAGTATCAGCGGCATAGCGCATTTTTTTTGCTGCAATACGTGCCTGATGACGTTCTACTCCGGTTTGCGTTGCCAAACCTTGACAGCATCGATGTAACACTTGCCATCGATCTTCAAGAATTTTTGTCGCCCACTGTTGAATATGTTCTTTGGTCGTCAT
>CXWL01120686.1_pt1 | contig 11631 bp, 10 predicted proteins | sample 590931 | NCBI WGS metagenome assembly CXWL01 (sample SAMEA3498368, study PRJEB10139) | groundwater metagenome | biome: water well; material: biofilm material | place: Germany | collected 2015-04-27 | reverse complement strand
TGACCAATGATTTCTCTAATGAAAGAGTCAACAGTGTTTCTGTTACGGCGTATGGCCGTTTTGAAACGAAACCCATGACTATAAAAGCAGAAGCGATGTATGGCGAAAACGCCACTTCATTCATTATGCTTGGAGGCTATGTAGGATATACACCTACTTCAGGTTCGGGTTTAGAAACGTATTCAACAATGGCGACACAATCTTTTTGGATTGATTTAACTGGAAAAACTAAAAAAATAATTCCAGGATTCTTTGCTGGCTTTAGCCAAAATGACGGTGCCATTAATCCGATTTCAGGAAAAGCAGTGGCTTATGGATTTTCAAATGCTGTTGGAGGCATTGCTGCATCAGGAAATACAACGACCAGAACCATCAACTATATTTATCGATTGGCCCCACGAATTGAAGTGCCGATTAAAAATCTGAAATTTGGTTTAGAAGCAGAATATTCAGCTGCCGAATGGGGGAATGCGGATAACAGCGGAAAAGCAGTAAGCAATCTGAATTTGATAGGAACTTGGCGAGTTGTATTTGCCACAGTCCTTAAATTTTAATTTTTTTAATGCGTTGGGTGTAACTCAAAAGGAATTGCATACAACGTTTTTTTTGTGAATATGAAAGAAACTAATAAATGGCTAGCATTAATTATTGTACTTGTAGCCCCATTACTTTCGGTAATCGATGTGTATATCGTGAATATGGCTTTGCCGGAAATCAAACAGCAATATTTGACATCAGACAGTAATACAGAATTAGTCATCAGTTCTTATCTGTTGGGATATTGTGTCTTTTTAGTTACCGGAGGAAGAGCCGGCGATTTTTTTGGTCGAAAGAAAATATTCATAATTGGGATGCTGTCTTTTACTATTACTTCTGCTTTATGTGGATATGCGGACACTATTTTCCAATTGATACTTTTTAGATTTTTTCAGGGTGTGGCTGCGGCTTTTATGATTCCTCAAACCTTGACAATAATACAAGTTACTTTTCGAGAAGCCAAAGAGCGAAACTTAGCTTTTGGCTTTTTCGGAATTACATTAGGTATTGCCTCTATTTTAGGCCAATTTTTAGGAGGCTATTTTGTGGCACACCACTATATTGAAGAAAGTTGGCGGTTGATATTCTTGATAAATGTTCCGTTTGGTTTAGTTACCGTTGTGCTTTCTTTTTTCTTTTTGCAGGAAACGACTCTGCACAGAGGAGGTAAATTTGACATGCTAGGAGTTTTATTATTGACCATTGCTTTGGGAAGTTTAATTTATGGACTCACTTTAATTCCAGAGCAGGGATTTTCAATTTTAGTTTTGCTTTTGCTATTTTTATCCGGGATTCTATTATATATATTCTGGAAGAACCAAAAAAGAAAAACTCAACAGCAAAGCAGTCCTTTGATGCACACGAATCTTTTTAAAATAAAAAGCTTCAATTTGGTTCTGCTGGTAGCGTTGTTTTTTTTCGGAGCACACAATTCTTATTTATTAATATGTGCGGTTCATTTCCAAAACACATTGCATCTGGATCCTTATGTTGCCAGCCAATATTTTACTTTTAATGGCATTGGTTTTTTGATGTCTTCATTTATTGCTTTAAAATTATTGCATAAATATGGAATCAAATTATTGATTATAGGCTGTTTTCTAATGATTATTTCTTTGGTTTTACAGGTTTTCACTCTTGGAGATCCGGTGAATGTGAAGTACATTCCTTGGTTTCTTTTGTTGTACGGGTTGGGACAGGGAACACTTTTACCGTCCATTTTAAATTATGCGCTTAAAAAAATTCCAACCGATTATGCCGCATTAGCCGGAGGTGTTTACTCAACCGTGCAACAATTTTCATCTGCTTTTGGAATCAGTATTATTGGCAGCGTGTTTTTTTATAGTTTGAAACAAGGATTAGATGGCTATAGCATTGCGATGAGTATGGCGATTGTTTATTTGGTTTTTGTGGCACTTTTTTTATACCGACTTTCAAAATTGAATACAACCAATCCATCTTAGAATATCACAAAGTATGTTTCTTTTATCTAAAAAATGTTAAATAGTACTCAAACGATATAGTTGTATTTGTAGTATCTTTGATAGGTTTCAAAATAGCTTTTGAGTTAAAATAATGCATGGGAAATAAATTATTCTTTAAAGGAATTTATGGTGATAACTCTATCGATATGGTTAGGGATATTATTCATATTACACCTATGGAAATAACCGGTAAACGCCACGAATGGTTTATAAAACCTCATGTACACAGTGACCTTTTTCAAATTTTTGTGGTAGAAAGCGGCTCTTTGGAATTAATAATTAATGGTGAAAGTCAACTTGTCGAAAGCGTTTCTTTTTTTTCTATTCCAAAAAATATCAGCCATGGTTTACGCATGAATGCCGATACTAAAGGATGGGTTATTTCTCTTTATGATAAGTCATTGGAGAATATGTTAAAACTCGATACGGATATCATCAATACGATAGACGAAATTCATATTTCAAAATTATCCGAAGATGATAAAATAATCAACGACGCTTTGATAACCATTCGTAAATGTATCGAGGAATATTATTCTGAATTACCGGGCAAGCAGCACGCTTTGCAATATTTGGTTGGAATGATGCTGTTGCGTTTGTATCGTATATTTGTCACTTCATCCGCTGTTCATTTGTCAGACAACAAGAATAAAATATATTACCGACGCTTTGTTCAATTAATAAAGGAAATGAAATCTTTTAAAATAAGTGTAGAAGATTATGCTTCCCGTTTAGCAATTTCAAGTGGGCATCTTAACCGAATTTGTAAAGATGTTTCCGGCTTGTCGCCAAAAGATGTTATCATTAATTTTTTTATTGACGAAGCTAAAATTTATCTGCGTAATTTTGATATGTCAATTGCCGAAATCTCGTATGAATTAGATATCGAAGATCCCGCTTATTTTACGCGTTTGTTCAAGAAAAAAACCGAGCTCACTCCCAAAGAATTCAGAAGTCAATTAGGACGCAAGTAATCACTTCATTTATCTATTACCTATTCAATTATGAAAATGAGATAGCTGTCAATCCTATGAGTTGGTCGTTTTTAATAATCTTATTTCCAATCTTTCTGCATAAAATCGTTTTGTCCTGTTTTTTAAAGGAAATCAAATCTTTTTCTTCTCTTTTTTCTATTTAAAGATATTATAAACAAATAGTTATGTTTTTTGTCTATTTGTTTGATTTGTCTCATTAATAGCAAATTAATCCAATTTTACACCCTGCTTTTAGTTCTAAATTTGTGATAATCAAACAGTAAGTAAGCGCTTAATTATTTATGAGTAAGTACTCACTTCTGTCGAAATCAAATAAATTTAGATACTGAGAAATGAATAATCCTATTATTGAAAAAATTGAAGCCATTCTGGTTGATTTACCAACAATTCGTCCGCATCATCTCTCGATGACCGTAATGAAAAAACAAACTATGGTTATTATTCGTTTGTTCTGCAGTGATGGAATTGAAGGAATTGGAGAAGCAACAACAATTGGTGGATTGAGTTATGGAGAGGAATCACCAGAGAGTATGAAACTCAATATTGATACTTATTTTACTCCTTTATTAGTGGGTCAGGATGCGACCAATATTCACAAAGCCATGTTTTGGATTGAAAAAAATATTAAAGGCAACCGAATCGCAAAATCAGGAATTGAAACAGCACTTTTAGATGCGCATGGAAAACGATTGGGTGTTTCTGTCGCTGCATTATTGGGTGGTGCAATTACCGAAACTTTACCTGTTTTATGGACCTTGGCCAGCGGAAATACACAACAGGATATTGAAGAAGCGGAACATCTTTTAGCTATTGGAAGACACACTACTTTCAAATTAAAAATAGGTTGGCAAGCCCCTGAAATTTCAATCGCACACGTTGCCGCTATCAAAAAAGCGATGGGAGACAGAGCAAAAATAACGGTGGATGTGAATCAGGCTTGGGACGAAAGTACCGCAAAAATAAGCATTGCTAAACTTCAGGAAGCAGGAATTGATTTGATCGAACAACCTATAGTTAAAGAAAATTTTGAAGGTTTGGCTCGTTTGACCAAAATGTTCACCGTGCCGATTATGGCAGATGAAGCATTGAACGATAGTACTGNNATAGTACTGATGCTTACAAACTGGCTAAAATAAGAGGAGGAGATGTTTTTGCATTAAAAATTGGAAAATCAGGTGGATTAAATAATGTTTTAAAAGTGGCCGCAATTGCAGAAGCTGCCGATATCAGTTTGTATGGTGGAACCTTATTGGAAGGAACAATTGGTTCTGTGGCTTCGGCGCATGCTTTCAGCACGTTGAAAACAATGTCGTGGGGAACGGAACTTTTCGGTCCATTATTACTTACGGATGATATTGTAAAAACCAAAGTAGAATTTTCGAATGCTTCGATGAAAATCCCACAAGGTCCGGGTTTAGGCTTGGAATTAGATTTAGAAAAACTCAACCAATATAAACGTAAATAAAAATAAAACTATGTTATTCCACGTAGAAATGACCGTAAAAATTCCACATGATTCCGATGTGAATTTTGTAAACGAATTAAAAGCAAAAGAAAAAGCAATGTCTCAAGATTTGCAACGCAGCGGAAAATGGGTTGACATTTGGAGAATTGTCGGAAAGTATTCGAACATCAGTATTTTCAATGTAGAAAATCCGGCTGAACTCCATGAAATTCTAAGCAATTTGCCCCTTTTTCCTTTTATGGAAATTGAAGTCAAATCATTATGCAAACACTATTCTTCCATTAAAGAAGGCGAATTGTAACCCTTTTTAACAATCAAAAAAAACTATAATAAATTTATAAAAATCAATATCATGACTAGAGCACAAATAGACGGATTACTTCAAAAAATTGAAAGTACTGAAAAAATAGAAGCTGGAAGCGAAAGATCAAAAGCAATTGTTAACAGAATCCTTCGTGATTTGTTTTACACCATCGAAGATTTAGATATCCAACCGGATGAAGTTTGGACGGCAGTAAATTACTTGACACAAGCAGGTCAAAATGGAGAATACGGTTTAATAGCGGCAGGTTTAGGAATAGAACATTTCTTAGACTTACGTATGGATGAAGAAGAAGAAAAAGCAGGAATGACGGGTGGAACACCACGAACTATTGAAGGACCACTTTATGTTGCAGGTGCACCAAAATCAAAAGGATTTGCACGTCTCGATGATGGAACTGAAGTAGAACAAGGGGAAGTTTTCTTCATGCAAGGAAAAGTTTTGGATGAAAATAATAATCCAATTCCGAATGCAATTGTAGAGGTTTGGCATGCCAACTTGAAAGGGAATTATTCTTATTTTGACCAATCTCAAAGCGATTTCAACTTGCGCAGAACAATAGAAACGGATGAAAACGGAAACTATCAATTCCGCAGCATTCTTCCTTCCGGATATGCAGTTCNNTCCTCCAGGTGGATCAACAGAAACACTTTTAAGTGCCATTGGTCGTCACGGAAATCGCCCATCTCACGTTCATTTCTTTGTTTCAGCACCAGGCTGCAGAAAATTAACGACACAAATTAACTTTGAAGGAGATCCTTACTTATGGGATGATTTCGCTTTCGCAACCCGCGAAGGTTTGGTTCCGGATCTTACCGTGATTACTGATGCGGAAAAAATCAAAGAAAAAGGATTAGACAAGCCTTTTTCTTCAATCGATTTCGATTTCACTTTGCACAAAGAAGTGGAAGGAATTCACGATGCCGAAGTAGAGCGATTGAGAGCTGAAGCTGTAGCATAATAAAAAAAGAAACGGTCTATTGCCATTTTCCGAAATCTTTTTTGGACTTGTAGAATCCCCGTGAGAAGGAACAAATCGAATCGATTTTTTGAATCATTCTCATGGTGGTTTTACCCCAAAATAACTCCGGAGCGGGTAGGTTATGACTACTAAACAACAACACAAATGGAAAAATTAAATAAAGAATATGTAGAAAGCCTATTGGAACACAACGTTTCTGAAGGTCTTTATCGTCATAACAGAGAATCCTTTACCAATCCGGAGTTGTTCGAATTGGAAATGAAATATATTTTTGAAAACAATTGGGTGTATTTGGCTCATGAAAGCCAAATAACGGAAGCCAATGATTATTTCACGACTCATATTGGTAGACAACCCATCTTTATAGCTCGTAACAAAGAAGGCGAATTAAATGCTTTTATTAATGCCTGCAGCCATCGAGGAGCACAGCTTTGTCGCTATAAAAAAGGGAATAAATCTACCTATACGTGTCCTTTTCACGGTTGGACTTTTAATAATTCTGGAAAATTATTAAAAGTAAAAGATGTAAAAGGCGCAGGATATCCGGAACAGTTCAATACAGAAGGTTCCCATGATTTGAAAAAAGTGGCCCGATTTGAATCGTACAAAGGATTTTTATTTGGCAGCTTAAATCCAGATTCTTCCTCATTGGAAGACTATCTCGGTGATACCAAAAAGATTATAGATCAAATGGTGGATCAGGCAGAATTTGGATTGGAAGTAGTACGAGGGGCTTCTACGTATACCTATGATGCAAACTGGAAAATGCAAATGGAAAATGGTGCCGATGGCTACCATGTAAGCTCGGTCCATTGGAACTATGTGGCCACCATGGGGAACCGCAAAGAAGATGGTGTGCAAGCGGTAGATCCGAACGGATGGTCGAAAAGCATAGGTGGTGTGTATGGCTTTGAAAATGGTCATATGTTGCTTTGGACTAAAATGTTGAATCCGGAAGTACGTCCTCTTTACAGTCAGTTGGATCGATTGAATGCGGAACTTGGAGAAGAAAGAACCAATTTCATTGTCAACGAAACCCGGAACTTAGCTCTTTATCCAAATGTGTATTTGATGGATCAGTTTTCGACTCAAATTCGTGTGGTTCGACCAATCTCTGTCGATAAATCTGAAGTGACGATTTACTGTATAGCACCCAAAAATGAACCTGCGGCAGACCGTGCGTTGCGTATTCGCCAATACGAAGATTTCTTCAATGTAACCGGAATGGGAACTCCTGATGATTTGGAAGAATTCAGATCGTGTCAGGAAAGTTATTTGGCAAAAGCCATGCCGTGGAACGATGTGAGCCGTGGGGCAGAACATTGGGTTTATGGTCCGGACGAACATGCTACTGCCATGGGAATCAATCCAAAATTAAGCGGAATTAGAACCGAAGACGAAGGATTATTCCTGATGCAACACCAGTATTGGGCAGAAACTTTGAAGGAAGCTTTGGCAAAAGAGGAATTGATTAATCTAGAAAACAATTTGTAAGATGACTAATTACTATAAAATACAAGCATTTGTTTATCAGGAAGCAAGACATTTAGATGACAAACAATGGGATGAATGGCTAGAGCTATACGATGAAAAAGTAACGTTTTGGATGCCATCTTGGGATGACGAAGATAATTTAACGACAAATCACGAAACCGAGATTTCGTTGATTTATTATCCAAACAGAAATGGTTTGGAAGACCGTATTTTTAGAATTAGAACCGAACGTTCCAGCGCTACTTTACCGGACACCAGAACAAGTCATAATTGCACCAATCTTGAAATTTTGGAAGAAAACAACGATGAAATTAAAATACGTTTTAACTGGAATACATTAAGCTTTCGATACAATAAATTGGATCAGTTTTTTGGTGTTTCCTTTTACACTTTGAAAAAAGTGGAAGATTCATTTTTAATCACTAATAAAAAAGTCATCCTTAAGAACGATTACATTCGACAAGTGCTTGACATATATCATATTTAATACAAAAAGTAATGGCAAAAATAGCATTAAACTTTGAGGACGGAGTTACCCGATTTATAGATAGTTTACCCAATGAAACGGTAGCAGAAACTGCATATCGTGTTGGGATAAACATTCCGTTAGATTGCGCTAATGGCGCTTGCGGTACTTGTAAATGTAAAATGAGATCAGGAAATTTCGATGCGGGAGACTATATCGAAGAAGCCTTATCAGATGAAGAAGCCGCGGCAGGTTTTGCGCTTGCTTGTCAGGTGAGACCAAAATCAGACCTTGTGGTTGATATTTTGGCAAGTTCTACTGCTTGTAAAGTTAAATCTACTGCCATCACTACCGAAATTAAGGAGTTAAATCGCTTGTCTTCAGAAATCTACCAAATAAAATTAGCTGCTGCTGACGGGAGTTCTTTTCAATTTCTTCCGGGACAATATGTAAATATCGAGGTTCCTGGAACTTCACAAACAAGATCGTATTCGTACAGTTCACAACCTGATGCTTCAGAAGGGGAGTTTTTAATCAAATTAGTTCCTGGAGGATTGATGAGTACGTATCTAAAAGAGGAGGCGGCTGTAGGTGGAGAATTAAACATTGTAACTCCTTTGGGAAGTTTTTACCTGAGAGAGGCGCAACGTGATTTAATCTTTATTGCAGGCGGTACAGGGATTGCCCCTTTTATGGCAATGCTTGAAAAACTAAAAGCAGAAAAAAATACGACGCCAATTCATTTGTTTTATGGAGCAACTACAGGGGAGAATGTAGTGGAATTGGAAAGTTTGAAAGCCTTTAGTGAAATTATGCCATTAATAATACACACTTGTACTTCTGATGAACAAGCGGAAGGTCATGATAAAGGATTTGTTACGCAATGGATTAGCAAAGAACTTCTTGGCGATAAAGCCTATGATATTTATATCTGTGGACCAAATGCGATGGTCGAAGCAGTAAAAACTACGCTTGACAAAGAGGCGATTGAGCATGTAAATTTTTACATGGAGAAATTTGTTCCGACAGGTCAGGAAAGTGTAAAATCATAATTTTAAAAAAATAAAAATGATTCACCCCAATAGATTTTCTGGAAAAGTGGCTCTTGTTACCGGTGCCGCTCAAGGAATAGGAAAAACGGTTGCTTTGCAACTTTTAGTCGAAGGTGGTACGGTTGTATTAATTGACCGTTCTCCAATAGTAAATGAAATAGCTTCACAATTGATTGAAGACCAAAAAAATAAAGCACTTGCAGTTGTAGCTGATTTGGAACAATTTTCAGGATTTCAGTCGGTGGTAGAAGAAGCCTTGGCAAAGTTTGGAAGGATAGACATTTTGATTAACAATGTGGGCGGAACCATTTGGATGAAACCTTTTGCAACCTATGAAGAAGATCAAATAGAAAAAGAAATTCGCCGTTCACTTTTCCCAACGCTTTGGGGATGTCGTGCCGTTCTTCCGGTGATGTTGAATCAAAAAGGAGGTGTAATTGTGAATGTTTCTTCGGTTGCCACCAGAGGAATTAATCGTGTTCCTTATGCTGCTGCAAAAGGGGGAGTCAATGCCCTTACGGCTGCTATGGCTTTCGAATATGCTGAAAAAAACATTCGGGTAAATGCTGTTGCGCCAGGCGGAACCGAAGCTCCGGAACGCTTGATTCCGCGTAATGAAACCCCAGATTCGGAACAGGAAAAAATATGGAGACAAGAAGTGGCGGATCAAACCACCGAATCGAGTTTAATGAAACGCTACGGAACCATTGAAGAACAAACCTCGGCGATACTTTTTCTGGCATCCGATGAAGCGTCTTATATCACAGGAATTACAATTCCGGTTGCCGGTGGTGATTTGGGTTAATAAAAAAACAGAATAATGTCAAAAATAAAAATGCAACATACAACATTGAATTATGTATTTGATGATTTCAAAAAGGAACAAACTATCCTTTTTTCTAATTCATTGGGAACTGATTTAACGATGTGGAATAAACAAATAGAGTTGCTTGGTACAGAATTTAATATTCTGCGGTACGATACTCGCGGTCATGGAAAAAGCGAAGCTACCGAAGGAGAATATTCTATTGAAATGCTAGGGAATGATGTTTTGGATTTATTGGATCATTTAAAAATCGAAAAAGTAAATTTCTGCGGATTGTCTATTGGCGGATTGACCGGACAATGGATGGGAATTCATGCGCCTGAACGGTTGAACAAACTGATACTTTGTAATACTGCCGTAAAAATTGGAAACAATGAAGGCTGGAATACCCGAATTGAAACGGTTCAAAAAAATGGTTTGGACAGTATTGTTTCAGGTACTCAAGAACGCTGGTTCACATCTGAATTTGTCAGCGAAAATAAAACAGAGGTTGATTCGGTTTTAGCAAAGTTTGTGCAAACACCGGTAGAAGGATATATTTCTTGTTGTGCTGCCGTTCGGGATGCTGATTTTACGGATGAAGTTTCCAAAATTTCAGCGCCAACCTTAATTATTTCTGGCACAGAGGATTTGGTAACGACTATAGAAGACGGTGATTTTCTAATGGAAAAAATCCCAAATTCGATTTTGGCGGCTTTAAAAACGGCTCATATTTCGAATATTGAAAAAGCCGATGATTTTACAAAACTACTTATAGAATTTATTAAAAATTAAATTATGAAAACAGTTCCACAAATAACAACCGAACAAGCTGCAGCTTTCGTAAAAGATGGCGATACCTTATTGCAAGGTGGTTTTGGGATGACAGGAAATCCTGTTCATTTAATGGATGCTTTATCGAAAACGGAAACTAAAAACATCACTTTTATAGGGAATAATGTAGGTGAAGCGGGAATTGGGGGCGGACGTTTGTTAAGAAACGGACAATTGAAAAAAATGATTGGTTCTTTTTTTACCAGTAATCCCGAAGCGGTGAAAGCGGCTCAGGATGGAATTGTGGAATATGAATTGATACCACAGGGAACTTTGGCGGAAGCCCTAAGAGCCGGAGGTGCAGGAATAGGAGGTTTTTATACGCCAACCGCAGCCGGAACACCTATTGCAGAAGGGAAAGAGACTAAAATCATTGATGGGGTAGAACAGGTTTTTGTGAAAGGAATTCGTGGAAACGTTGCTTTTGTCAGAGCATGGAAAGCGGATACGGCAGGGAATTTAATCTACCGTATGACAGAGCAAAATTTCAATCGTGCTATGGCAACAGCAGCGGATTTGGTTATTGCTGAGGTAGAAGAAATTGTACCAGAAGGCAGTTTAGATCCCAATTACATTCACACACCGGGATGTTACATCGATTACTTGGTTCAGGCGACACTTACTTTGGAAGACTTAGGTTCATCAGCATCAGTGAGTAAAGGAAAAAAAGTGAGTGAAGACCGTATGAATATGGCCAAACGCGCGTTACAGGAATTGAAAAAAGGAGATGTAGTCAATTTAGGAATCGGAATTCCAACCTTAGTTGCGGATTTGATTACACCAAAACACGGTGTTATTTTACACACTGAAAACGGAATGTTAGGTGTTGGTCCAGAACCTGTAGATGGAGGAGGAGCAATGAATTATCCAGTTAATGCCGGAAAAATACCAGTTACGGCAGTACCGGGAAGCAGTTATTTTGACAGTGCAGATTCTTTTGCCATGATACGTGGAAAACATGTTGATATTGCGGTAATGGGCGGTTTAGAAGTAGATGAGCATGCTAATCTGGCGAATTGGGCTGTTCCGGGACAACCTTTATTAGGTGTTGGCGGTGCAATGGATTTGGCCTCAGGTGCAAAAACGTTGATTATCACTATGAATCACAATAATAGAGACGGAAGTTCTAAAATTGTACCCACTTGTACATTGCCTTTGACGACTTTAGGGTCTGTTGACATTGTGATTACAGAGA